>ERZ773099.1091-NODE-1091-length-20632-cov-6.143947_pt1 | contig 20632 bp, 16 predicted proteins | sample MGYA00511120_ERZ773099 | MGnify/ENA primary metagenome ERZ773099 (study PRJEB29015, sample SAMEA2738012) | human oral metagenome | biome: human oral; feature: human-associated habitat; material: dental | place: China | collected 2104 ...
TTATACTACTATGTTATATCTATTGCAATGAAAATCAGATGACTTTTAGCAAAAGCCTTATATCCCCATAGCTAAAGCAAGGGGCTTTACGGCGATATTTTGGTAAAAAAAGAGAAAGTCCGCCTGCACCGGTTTGAAGCTGGATAAAAACAGCTAAAAATGACATTGCTCTTGTCTTTACGCTGTTTTTGAGATATACTTTTTATGACTGAAAGCAAATTCTAAATCTTGATTAAATCTTAGGTCAATGCTTGGAGATGTATTGCCGTGTAGATTTAGAAATACTTTGACAGCATAATAAGATAAAGCATCAATAATATTATGAATACTAATAATGAAAGGACGGCCTAGCAGCCCGAGAAATATTAATTAAAGTATTTTCTGATTGCTCCCTGAGCGTATTTCCGGATTTATAAGGTAAATACTCTCACGGCTTATAATGATATTTCTCTGCATTGATACAAATATGAAATATATTATTATGCTCGGAGATGGCATGGCTGATCTCCCTGTAAAAGAACTTGGTGGCAAAACCCCGCTGGAATCCGCTTATAAGCCTGTGATGGATTCACTTGCACCATATTCCCTGCTCGGCACTGTTAAAACAGTGCCTGACAGCCTGAGTCCCGGCAGCGATGTCGCAAATCTTGCAGTTTTAGGCTATAACACGGAGCAGTGCTATACCGGGCGTTCTCCATTTGAAGCTGTAAGTCTTGGCATAGCTATGGGAGATGAAGATACTGCCATACGCTGCAATACAATTACACTTTCTGATGAGCCTAACTTCATAGATAAAACCATCCTGGACTACAGCGCCGGAAATATAACTACAGAAGAATCAAATCTGCTTATAAGAGATATTGCAGCCAGGCTTAATACGAATGAATACGGTTTTTACCCCGGGGCTTCTTATAAGCACTGCTTTATATTAAAAAATAGAGGCATAAATTCCAAGCTTACCTCTCCCCTGGATATTGCAGACAGGAAAATCGGAGAATATCTGCCCAAGGACAGGCTTTTATTTACTCTTATGAAAGAGGCTGCCGAAATTCTTAAAAACCATCCTGTAAACCTTGACAGAAAAGCCAGGCAATTACATCCCGCAAACTCCATCTGGTTCTGGGGCAAAGGAAAAAAGCCTGTTTTGGAAAATTTTAATAAAAAGTTTAACCTTGACGGAAGTATTATATCGGCAGTTGATTTAATTAAGGGTATAGGTATTTATGCCGGTCTTGAAGTCATAGATGTCAAAGGAAGTACAGGAACTCTTGATACTAATTACGGCGGTAAATGCAACGCTGCACTTGATGCACTGCTCAACCGCAATAAAAATTTTGTATACATACATTGTGAAGCTCCTGATGAATGCGGTCATCATGGCGATTACAGCGGCAAAAAGCTTGCAATAGAAAGGATAGACAGGTATATAATAGCTCCTCTTATTAATGCACTTAAAAATGCCAAAGAGGATTTTTCCCTGCTGATACTTCCTGACCATCCTACCCCGGTTTCATTGAAAAACCATACCTCAGACCCTGTTCCCTTTTTATTATACCGCTCGGACAGTAATTTTAACAGTGGTAAGAATATCTATTGTGAAGCTTCCTGCAATGATACTGATACACATATAGAAAAAGGCTACATGCTCATACGCAGATTGCTTCTATAGAAATTCGTTAATTATTAATGAAAGGACTTAAACGATTATGTCAGATTTTAATGAATCTAATTTTCACTCTGAACTTGTGAAAAGGAGGAAAAAGCTGCAAAGGCGGCAAAGAATGCAGGTTATAGGGGTTTATTGCTTTATAATAGTGCTTATAGGAGTGGTTGCTTTTGGTGCCTATCATATTATAAAGGCGGTATCAGGAGGAGAAAATAAAAATACACCGGCTGCAGCCTCACAAAGCAGTGAAGCGGAAAGTGAAAGCCAAGCGACTCCAGCAAGTGAGGAAGCCGTAAAAGCCCTTATTGAAAAAGCTGACAGGCTTGCGGCAAGCTATGACTACGATGCAGCTATACAGCTTTTAAGCTCTGATGAAAAATATGCTACAGCCCCTGAGGTTACAGAGGCTATAGCAGGCTTTGAGCAAACTAAGTCCACTCTTGTAAAGGCGGATGTTACAAAGGTACCTCATGTATTTTTTCACACTCTAATTTATGATACTTCAAAAGCCTTTGACGGTGATGACAGGCAGATGGGCTACAATCAGGTTATGACCACTATAGGTGAATTTGAAAAAATGCTTGATGAAATGTATAAAAGAGGCTTTGTCCTCGTGAGAATACATGATGTAGGCTATGAAGCTCCGGACCCTGAAACCGGTGCCACTAAGATGATGAAAGGGGATATAATGCTCCCTCCCGGCAAAAAGCCTTTGGTTATGTCACAGGATGATGTAAACTACTATCCTTACATGAAAACCGACGGATTCGCAAACAGGCTGGTAATAGGTGATGACGGCAGAGTTACCTGTGAAATGGACCTTGAAGACGGAAGCAAGGTAAGGGGAGATTATGACCTCATACCTATTTTAAATAAATTTATTGATGCTCATCCTGATTTTTCTTATAAAGGTGCAAAAGCGATTATAGCAGTTACCGGATATGAGGGAGTTTACGGCTATAGAACTACTGCCTCCTACGAAAGCGGTCCGGATAAGAATCCTAATATTGAAGCGGATAAGCAAACTGTAAGGGAGATTGCAGAGGCACTTAAAAAAGACGGCTGGGAGCTTGCTTCACACAGCTGGGGACATAAGCACCTCGGTAAAATAGACATGGTGCATTTTAAAACTGACTGTGATAAGTGGAATAATGAAGTTAATTCACTTATAGGACCTGTTGACATACTGCTCTACCCCTTTGGCACCGATGTTGCCGACTGGCACCCCTATAAAGCCGATAATGAAAGATACGCCTATATGCATAAGCTCGGCTTCAGATATTTCTGCACAGTCGACTCTGCTGAATACTGGGTTCAGTTCGGCGATGACAATTTAAGAATGGGAAGGCGGAACCTCGACGGCTTTAGGATGAAAACCGATATAGATGACCCTGCCAAGGCTAAGCTTACTGACCTTTTTGACCCTAATGAAATATATGATAAGAGCAGACCGGCTGAAATGGGAGTTATTACCTCGTAGGTCTGCACAAAACCTTCATAAATTATTTACTTATAAGATTAGCTTTTACAAATAAAAAGAGCCGTTATGCAGCATAACAGCTCTTTTTTATTCTATATTCTAGCCTTCTCTCTTAGCAGTAAGATATTCGTCTATACCTCTGGCTCCTGCCCTTCCCGCACCCATAGCAAGAATTACAGTAGCGGCTCCGGTAACTGCATCACCGCCTGCAAATACACCCTCTCTGCTGGTCTTTCCTATCTGCTCATCAGCTACTATGCATCTGCGCTTATTTATCTCAAGCCCTTTAGTAGTGCTTGAAATAAGCGGATTAGGTGAAGTACCCAGCGACATTATAACTGTATCGCAGTCAATTACATAATCACTGCCCTCTATAGGAACAGGTCTTCTTCTTCCTGAAGCATCAGGCTCTCCAAGCTCCATCTTAATTACCTTTATGCCCTTTACCCAGCCCTTTTCATCAGAAAGGATTTCTGTCGGATTGGTAAGCAAATCAAAAATAATGCCCTCTTCCTTTGCGTGATGGACCTCTTCGACTCTCGCCGGAAGCTCCGCCTCACTTCTTCTGTAAATTACATGAACCTCAGCTCCAAGCCTTAAAGCAGTTCTTGCAGCATCCATCGCCACATTTCCGCCGCCTACTACACAGATTTTTTTGCCTCTGGTTATAGGGGTATAATAATCATCTCTGAAAGCCTTCATCAAATTGCTTCTGGTCAGGTATTCATTTGCAGAAAACACTCCATTTGCATTTTCTCCCGGAATTCCCATAAACATAGGAAGTCCTGCCCCCGAGCCTATAAAGATAGCGTCAAATCCCTCTTCATCTAAAAGGTCGTCTATAGTAAAGGTCTTTCCTATTACAACATTGGTTTCTATCTTAACTCCAAGCTTAAGCACATTTTCTATCTCAGGCAGCACTACTGCATCTTTTGGCAGCCTGAATTCCGGAATGCCGTACATCAAAACTCCGCCCGGCTCATGCAGGGCTTCAAATATGGTAACTTCATAGCCAAGCTTTGCAAGGTCGCCCGCACAGGCAAGCCCTGCCGGTCCTGAGCCTATCACTGCCACCTTCTGATTTTTCGGCTCAGCACTTACCTTAGGAGTTATATTATGCTCTCTTGCCCAATCTGCTACAAATCTTTCAAGCTTTCCTATGGATACCGACTCTCCCTTGATGCCTCTTACGCAGACTCCCTCACACTGGCTTTCCTGCGGGCATACACGTCCGCAGACTGCCGGAAGGCATGAAGATTCTCCGATAATCTGAGCCGCCTTTTCAATATCGTTATTAATTATCTGCTGTATAAATGCCGGTATATTTATAGACACCGGACAGCCCTTTATACATCTTGCATTCTTGCAATCAAGACAGCGTGATGCCTCTGCCAGTGCTTCTTCATAGGTATAGCCTAAACAAACCTCTTTAAAATTCGTTGCTCTCTCATGTGGATCCTGTTCCGCAACCGGTACTTTTTTAGTTTTATCCATTATTTGTCACCTCCGCATACTCCGCAGCCACCGTGGTGAGTTTTACCCTCCTGCACCCTTAAAAGCTCTCTGCCTTCCTCAGTCTTATAGGTCTGCATTCTTTTCATAGCTTCATCAAAGTTTATAAGATGCCCGTCAAACTCAGGTCCATCTACACAGGCAAATTTAACAGTATCGCCTACAGTAAGTCTGCAGGCTCCGCACATGCCTGTACCATCAACCATAATAGGATTCATACTTGCAATAGTTTTAATTCCAAGCTCCTTAGTCAGCATACAGGCGAATTTCATCATTATCATAGGTCCTATAACTACACAGAGGTCATATTTAATTCCCTTATTCTGAACCTGGTCCCTGATAACATCCGTAACAAGTCCCTTTACCCCTGCTGTGCCGTCATCTGTAGCTATATAAAGATTGCCTGCAATCTTTCTGGTTTCTTCGACAAGTATAAGCAAGTCTTTATTTCTCGCACCTATTATTACATCACACGGTATGCCATGCTCATGAAGCCATTTAACCTGCGGATATACAGGAGCTGTACCGACACCTCCTGCAACAAATAAAATCTTCTTTTTCTTGAGCTCCTCCATGTCTTCTGAAATCATCTCACTTGCATTCCCAAGCGGACCTACAAAATCCATAAAGTAATCGCCCTCGTTAAGCTCTGCCATAAGTTTAGTCGAGGCTCCAAGTGCCTGGAAAACTATGGCAACGGTTCCCTTTTCTCTGTCATAATCTGCAATTGTAAGCGGTATCCTCTCGCCATACTTATCAAGCTTAACAATTACAAACTCTCCGGGAAGACATCTTCTTGAAACATTCTTAGCTTCTACATCCATGTAGTAGATATTGTTAGCCAAGTATTTCTTTTTAATAATCTTGAACATATTTTTTCTCCTCTTACATTAATAGTTTTATGAGCATTCAACTAAAATAATAATGTACAAGGATATTATAACATAGATTAGCATAAAAAGCACTAGTATTGATAATTTATTAGCAAGTATTTTATCAATATTTGGCTCTCTTATACAGTCTGAAAAAATATTTATGCTTCGAATATTTTTTTTTCGTACTCTCTTGTATAAGCTTCCATTCAGCCTCTTTATCAATCCCGGTCAGGTATTTGTCTGCTTTATATGCATTATCTATATAAGTAATGTATGAAGTATCGCAATAAGGCAGAAATTGTATGTAAATGCTTTCTCCGCCTATTATAAATATTTCTTCATCTGCAATATTTTCATTTTTAAAATAATTAAAGCAGTCCTCAACGCTCCTTAATACTAAAGCATTCTCAGGAGAAAAGGCGCTGTCATTTGAAAGCACTATATTTCTTCTTCCCTCCAGTGCTTTGCCTCCCGGCAAATCTTCAAAGGTCTTTCTCCCCATCACCACAGTTTTTCCAAGAGTTTTTTCTCTGAAAAATTTTTTATCCTGCGGTATTGATACCAAAAGTCTGCCCCTACAGCCTATTGCCCAATTTTTGTCAACAGCAGCTATTATATTCACATTTCAGCCCTCCAAGCCTCTCAAAGCTAAAGCTATGAGAGTATTAATTTATCAGTCAACTGCTTTATCAGTATTAATTATAAGCTCATCAGCATAAGGCAGGGTTGAAATCCAATCGCAAAAGCTGTTCCATTCGTCCAGCTTATGATTTTTTCTTGCAAAATAAATATTTATCAGTGATTCATAATTAAGAGTGCAGGTTCTCATCTGATTATAGCTTGACGGCAAAAGCTGTATTATATCATACCAATCTGCTTTACTGCGGCTTTTATTATATCTGAGCCTGGTGTTTTCCAGTGCCTTTATTATAAGCTCTAAAGTCAGCAGTCCCTCCTTGCTTAATCTGTCTGATGAAAAATCCTCAATTTCAAATTCCTTAGTATGTATCTTATGCATAGTTGAGGTGGAATTTGCCACAGTGGCAATTTTATAGGTGTCATATTCCTTCCACCAGTATATAGGAGCAGTAATATCAGCACTTACAAAAATCTGTCTTAAAAATTTTCTGTGGTCGCTTCCTGCCTTTCTAAGTTTTTTTGCAAGCTGAAGGTCGTTTTCACCCAAAATATACTTTCCCTCTTCATCATAATAGCTATCTGATCTTGACCATGAATTCATAGGATTCCTCGCACCGCGCAGGGCATTTTCCATGTTCATAACTGAAGTTTTTTCAAACCTTATCATAATTATCTCCATTTTTTCGTGTAAGCGGCCATGTACCGTTTTTCTTTAATTCATGGTATTTGCTATATGCCTTTTCCAGTATGTTGCGCTCATTTATAAATTTCAGCAAATGATATACCTCATTATATTTATAATACCCTGAATCCATGAAAAATTCTTCCCTCTGTGGCTTGCTGTAAAAGCTTTCAGCTGACATAAGGTACCAATGCACTTCTTTATCAACTATACCGTTATTTGAATTAAATGTATAGGCACTCTTACCTATATACATAATAATTCTGGCATTGACTCCGCTTTCTTCTCTAACTTCTCTTAAGGCAGTTTGTTCAAAGGTTTCGTTTTTTTCAACAGTTCCTTTTGGCAGTACCCAGCCTTCATACTTATTTTTATAATTCTTATAAAGAGTAAGTACCTTGCCTCTATGTATAACTACGCCGCCACAACTTATTGCTTCTTTCATTGTCTTCCTTTCATATTAATAAGCGTTCAGCGTCTAAACACCTGTTATTATATTTTACTAAACTATAAGTATAAACTATTCAACCCCTCGTTTCAAGTGCCCACGTGTAAAGTCTTTTGAAGGCTCCTCAACCTGTTCTCCTTCAATAAAACATTTTATATATTTATTAACTATACAAATACAGTCTTTTTGATTTTCTGTCGTAAACCACAGCCTTATAACAGCAGGATTAAGTTTTCTTATATTATCGGCAATTCCTATAACTGAAAGTGGAAGTGAATTATAAATTGTATTATAGCAAAATTCACATCTGTTTTTTACCGGCATGTTTTGATTATATCTGTCACGCAGAGTAAGCAGGCTGTATTTTCTGTCGCAGCCCAGGGTATTTTTTCTCAGGCACTGAGCTGAAATCATCATAGGGAGCCTGCCATAGGCTATAAGCTCCTTGTCTGTGCAGTTAAGCTCACTTAATTCTTTTAAGTTCAGCTCCACAGGCAGAGTGAGCCTTGAGGCTCCCATACTTTTAATGCAGCGCTCTGCCTCTTTATTAAAGCCGTACATATTATAATCAAATATATAAAACGGTTTTTTGCCGCCCTTAAGTAACTCGTCAAGATAGCTTACTTCTTCAAGACATCTTATAATAAATCCGTCAAACTCCGTACCTGTAATAAATTCCTTATTCAGATTAAAGTAATTTTCTGCCTCAGTCCTGAAAATATGGGGCAGATAAAGATTTGCCTTTATTTCCAGCTTATGCAGCCTTTTTACTATAGATTTCCATAATTTCGGCGGCAGGGTATCAGCTTCAAAGCTTATTTCATTTATATAATTGCTTATTCCCGCTTCAGCTTTTTCATGCACTGTATTTTCAGCCGGATTATGCAAGAAAGCTGTCTTAAAAGACTTCTTATAATTTTCGCAAAAATCAAGAACCGCCTCAAGCTGACTTTTTTCCTCACATACTATATGAAGCCCCGGTGTAAAGTTCAGATTGATTGCCTTAGAATAAGCTTCAATTTTTTCAGATGGCTCAGCTCCATAATTTAAATCCCGATTTTCGTTTCCGGGCTTAAAAGCTTTATTGGCATTCTTAGCAGGTCTTCTCCTAAACAAGCCTAAAATCTCATTATCAAACTTTTCAAAGGCCTCTCTCCTGAGCTCATTCAGATACTTATTCGGTATAAACACCTTATCCTTAAGTATTATCTCAAGTTTTTCAAATTCATACGGTGTATTGCCTGTCTTTAAAAGCTGTTTTTCTATATCTTCTTTTTTTACAGGCAGCTTTAAAGCTTTTTGAGCCGGACTGCCCTTATGGCGGAGGTTTATTTTTTTATTTAATACCTCAGCCTCAAGGTCTAACTGCAGAGGCAGATTCTCCTCTATTACTATCCTGCCCGTTACGGCAAGCTTTTTTGCAGTGTCTATATATTTTTTTTGAATATGCTTTGAAAGCTCTGTATTAGCTTCTCTAAATTCAGGCTTTTTAAGCATAGCTATCATATCTCTGCCATTATGCTTATTATAATATCCCTCAGTCTGACCTCCCCTGTCAAATAAATCAAGCAGAAGTTTTCGGTCACAGGCTTCTACCTTATAGCCATTTCTGCCGCTCTTATAATATAAGTCAAGGTATTTTCTATATACACTTACTACACCGGCAGTATAAGTTGGAGATTTCATCCTGCCTTCAATTTTAAGCGAATCCACTCCCGCTTCCACAATATCCGGCAGTAAATCAAGGCTGCATAAATCCTTGCAGCTTAAAAGATTTCTTTTATCTGAAGAATTCAAGCTCTTTTTATCTGAAGCCTTATTATAAAAGTCAAAAACAAGCCTGCAGGTTTGAGCACACCTTCCACGGTTTGCGCTTCTTCCTCCAATCAAAGAGCTCATAAGACACTGACCTGAATAAGCGTAGCAAAGTGAGCCATGTACAAAGCATTCTATTTCAATTCCACAGCTGGCTTTAATCCTTTTGATTTCATCAAGGGACAGCTCTCTCGCCGGAACTACTCTGGAAGCTCCTATCTCAAAAAGCTTTCCGGCTCCGCCCGCTCCAAGTATGCCCATTTGAGTGCTTGCATGTATTTCAAGCTCGGGGAATTTTTCCTTAATCACGGAAAATACGCCAAAGTCCTGTACTATTGCAGCATCAAGCCCTGCTTCATAATAAGGCTTTATATAAGCTGCAAGCTCAGATATTTCATGATTTTTTAACAAGGTATTTACAGTCATATACACTTTTTTGCCGAATCTATGTGCATAATCTATTCCCTTGATAAGCAATTCCGTATCGGGATTATCGGCGTAGGCTCTTGCACCAAACTTTACCCCGCCTATATATACCGCATCAGCTCCCGCATTTATGCCAGCAGTGAGGCTTTCATAAGAGCCTGCCGGCGCAAGAAGTTCTACACAGCTCATCAGACGGCTGCTCCTTGTCCTATGCCTGATATTATACTTTCAATGATTCCCACTCTATGAAATGGAGTCATAATATAATATCCGTCAACATATCCGCTCATCTTATCAGCAGCTTTAAGGCAAAGCTCAAGTGCATGCTTTTCACATTCTTCGGCAGCCAGCCCCTCAAAGCTGTCTATAATGTCTTCAGGTATGTCTATCCCATTTATTTCACTGTGCATAAACAAAGCATTTTTTTTATTAATTATGGGGATTATCCCTCCAAGTACCGCCGCATCAAGCTCCTGCTTTGCGACCTTTAAATTTTCAAAGGCCTTGCTGCTGTAGGCAGGCTGGGTTAAAAAACCTACAGAGCCGCATTCTATTTTAAGCTTGGCACGCCTGAGCTCTGCAGCAAAATTTTTGGAATTTATATTAAGCGCAGTAAATATTTTCATATCGTTATTAAAAATATCTCTGTTTAATGAAGTAATATATGAAGCGAGCTTTCTTGAATTAAACTGATAAACTGCATTTACCTCGCTTCTTTCTGCATTAGGCACAGGGTCGCCTGTCACGGTAAGCACATTATGCACTCCCTCCGAGTGAAGACCTAAAAGCAGCGCTTTAGTTGCGTTTATATTTCTGTCACGGCAGGTAAGATGAGGGAGCACCTCCAGTGCAAGCTCTCTCTTTACCTTACAGGAAAGCAGACTGCTGTCCATTCTTGCCCTTGCTATAGGGCAGTCGGAGATGGTAAGTATATCTATCCCGGCGGCTTTGAGCCTTTGTGCTTCTTCTAAAAACATTTCCGCATCAGAATCCTTAGGCGGGTCGAGCTCTACCGCAATAACCTTTTTTCCTCCCTGTCTGCTAAGCTCAAGCTTGTCAAAAAAATCATTTTTATAAAATTTCTTCTTTTTTTCTGAAGCAGGCTTTATATTTACAGGCACAGCCCGGCTTATTAATTCTCCTGAAAGCTGCTGTGCCACTTTTTTTATATGCTCAGGAGTAGTACCGCAGCAGCCTCCCACTATCCTTGCTCCGCTCTGAGCTATTTGTCCAAGCCTTGAAGCAAAATAAGCCTGGCTGGTATCAAAAAAAGTTCGGTTTCCTCTTACAACAGGATATCCCGCATTAGGCATAACACTTAAATATTTTCCTGCCTTAAATATACCCGAGCTGCCAAGCTCCTTTACAAGCTCATACATCTGCCCTGCACTTGAAATACAGTTAAGTCCCACAGCATCAATATGAGAGTTTTTCTGCATCGCTTCTATAAGGTCTTTATAATATCTTCCTTCTCTCGTATAGCCGTCGGGCAGGACTGCAAAAGATACAATGATAAAGGCATTCTGAGCCGACTGCTTTATAAACTCCACAGTTTTACTCAAGCCTTCATCACTGCTGAAGGTTTCAAAAAGATAGTTTAACGCTCCTTTTTTTAAAAAGGCTTCTGCCTGTGAAATATAAGTATTTGCGGTATCTCTATCTGTAGTGCTTGCAGCAGGTCCTATATCAGCAAATACATAAGCCTTATCCTTTGCTGCTCTCACTGCCGCTTCATAGCCTGCACTTATAATTTCGTTTCTTCTTTTTATTTCCTCGGAGCCGCCGGATTCATAATATGAAAGTCCGAAGGTATTGGTTTTTATCGCACTTGCCCCGGCAGCTATATATTCCCTGTGAATATTTTCTATGATTTCAGGAGCCTTAATATTTGCCTGCTCACAGCCAAAGCTTATACCTCCCGAGAGAAAGGCATAATAAGTTCCCATAGCACCGTCAAAAAGCAGCACCCTTCTTTTTAAATAATCTCTTATATTAATCATTTTCGCTATTAATTTCCCATTTAATTTTTTAGCCCGGATTCTTCCGGAAACGAGCGCTTTGCTATCTCTACAGAGGCTCTTGCATCCTTGGCATAATAATCCGCACCTATTTCCATCGCATAATCTTCTGTCAGCACCGCTCCCCCTACCCAGACTTTACAGTCGGGAGATACCGCCTTGACCGCTTCAATAGTTTCTTTCATTGAAGGCAGAGTAGTAGTCATAAGTGCAGAAAGCCCCACAAGATTTACCTTTTCATCTATAACCGCCTTGACCACCTTTTCTATAGGCACATCTCTGCCTAAGTCTATTATCCTGTAGCCATAATTTTCAAGTATTATTTTTACAATATTTTTTCCTATATCATGGATATCACCTTTAACAGTAGCAAGCACTATCTTTCCCTTTGACATCCCCTTGCTGCTGGAATTCGCCAGTCTTTCCTTTATAAGCTCAAAAGCTTCACAGGCGGCATTTGCCGAATTTATAAGCTGGGGCAGAAAAATAATCTGTTTTTCATACTTATCCCCCACTATATCAAGTGCAGGTATCAGCTTATTATTAATAAGCTCCGTTTCGCTCATTGTTTCCAAAAGCCTTGCGGCAATCTCTCTGGTCTGTACCTTCAAGCCCTTTAATACCGCTTCTTCTATAGTCATTTCAATATTTCCATCCTGCTTTACAGCTTGATGAATTTCCTTAGATTCACTATGTGATGAAAATCTCATTATGTAATCCTGGCAATTTTCGTCCTCACCTGCCAGCACCTTATAAGAATATACCGCATTCATAAGGCTTTCAACATTGGGATTTATAATGGGCAAATCAAGACCACAGCACATAGCCTGTACTAAAAAGCTCTCTGTAATATGGCTTCTTTCCGGCAAACCAAAGGATATATTGCTGACTCCAAGTACACAGTGCAGCCCAAGCTCGGCTTTAACCCTCCTGAGAGCGTTTAAGGTCTGTACAGCCTGCTCCTGCTGTGCTGAAACTGTAAGCGTAAGACAGTCTATGAAGACATCTTCTTTTTTCAGACCGTATTCAAGAGCCTTTTTTAATATATATTCAGCATTGTCAATCCTCTCCTGAGTGGTCTGAGGCACTCCCTTTTCGCTTAAAGCAAGCCCTATTACCGCTGCACCATATTTCCTGGCTATAGGAAGGACAATATCCAGCTTTTCATCATCGGCATTTACCGAATTTATAATTGCCTTTCCGTTAAATGCCCTAAGCCCCGCCTCAATCGCTGCCGGATTTGAAGAATCTATCTGAAGCGGCAGTGAAACTATACCCTGAATTGCCTTTACTGTTTCAATCATAAGCGATACTTCATCCGCTCCCGGAACTCCTACATTGACATCCAGAATTTCAGCACCGCTTTCTTCCTGCTCTATAGCCATTCTGCTTATATAATCCATATCATGCTCCATAAGTGCCTGAGCAAACCTCGGTTTTCCGGTAGGGTTAAGTCTTTCGCCTATTACCCTTACCTTATTAAGCTCCGTCATCTTTGAGGCTGAGCATATACCATAGCGGATTTTTCTGCAGCCTTTATCCGGGTTTAAGCCTACAGCATCATAATCATCGCCCTCATCAGCACTATCTCCGTCAGATGACAGCTTCTGACCATCCGAAGCCGTATTTTTATTTTTCTCAGCCGCAAGTGCATTTGTAAGCTGATTTATATAATCCGGATTGGTTCCGCAGCAGCCTCCCATGACAAGCACCCTATATTTTTTAAACTTAAGCATGTCTTCAGTATAGCCTTCGGCACTTAAATTATATTTTCCGGTTACCGGGTCAGGAAGCCCTGCATTAGGCTTTACTATTACCGGCAAGTCCGTCCACTGTACCAGCTCTTCTACAAATTTAAGTATTTCCTTAGGTCCAAGTGAGCAGTTAAACCCTAATGCCTCAGCTCCAAGTCCTGTAAGCACTGTCGCCATGGAGGGTATTGTAGTCCCTGTAAAGGTTCTTCCGCCGGCTTCAAAGCTCATTGTCACCCATACCGGCAGAGAAGTATTTTCCTTAGCTGCAAGCAGTGCCGCCTTGGCATCATATAAATCGGTAAAGGTTTCAATTACTATTAAATCGGCTCCTGCTCTTTCTCCTGCTACCATCACCTCTTTATAAACTTCATAAGCCGTATCAAACGAAAGGGTTCCAAGCGGCTCAAGCAGCTCTCCTATAGGTCCCACATCAAGTGCTACCCTTACCCCCTCTTTTGCCGCCGCAGCTTTCTTTGCTATTTTTACAGAAGAAGTCACAGCCTCTACGGTTGTTATCTCACAGCCCTGCAGCTTTCTTGAATTGGCTCCAAAAGTGCAGGAATAGATCACATTGCTTCCTGCCGCTATATATTTTCTATGTACTCCCTCCACTATCTCAGGGTTATGATAAGCAAAAATCTCCGGATGCTCCCCTGCCTTCATCCCGGCTGCCAGCAACATGGTTCCCATGCCGCCGTCAAGTACAGTAATTTTATTTAATGGCGGAAAGCTTGAAGCATATTTATCATTGCTGTTATTAATTAAATCTTTCATAATTTATCTACCTGCCCTACTTTAAAATTCTTATGCCCTATCTCCCGCAAGTCACTCCACGTCTTAAAAATCTGCAGGCCTTGACCAGATTGCAGCCCTTGCAGCCAAGCTTTTCCTGCTTTTTTTCAGTTTCGCTTATTCCTATAATCGCCGTAACCGACTTCCTCGGTATCATTATTCCACTGTCACTCACATTGAGTCCTATACGTCTTACCGTATCAAGCAGCCTTATAAAATCTCTCTGTATCCCTATAGGCAAATCTCCGTAGCCCGGAGAATACCTTGTAGTCAAAAAAAGCCCCTGCTTTTTATATTCTTCCCTAAACTGAGCATCTATTGTATCACATAATACCTCTATCAGCACGCTGGCACATGAATCCATAATGACCGCATCGGATACATTTCTTACCTGAGTTCTCCTTATAATATTTTCAACACCTGCACCGAGTGTAGCTGCCATCAATATTATTTTTTTGCAGCCGGACAGATGCTTCTTTATATCATTTCCGCTGAAAAAACTGCATTCATCAGGATATGAGCCGTCGTTTTTCATATTAAACTCGTGGCTTATATAGGCAGGCCTTGCAGCCGAATTAATCATCTCCATACAGAAATCTATCTGCCTTGACAGATTTTCATCCATATCCTGCCCCCGATATTCAAGAAATCTCAGTATCTCGCTTTTGTCTTCAGTTTTAAGTGCTATCTCCATATATAATAAATTTCCTTTCTTACTGAAATATCATAATATACTATCAATAAAAGGGCAAGCTGTGAATATAAAATAAGCTGCTGACAATAAAACGCCGGAACCGGAAAATGCCGGTTCCGGCGTTTTATTACTTTATCAAATACCAAGTTTAGGACAATAAGCTCCTGTCAGACAGCACCTCATCAGTAGAAGCATAGAGCTTCATTATATCCTGTACCGTCATATACCTTTTTTCCTCTCCCTCAAGCACCTTAATTATGCTGCCGCCTGCCATAACCAGAGTTTTATTGCCATATTCCATAGCATTTTGTATATTATGAGTTATCATAAGTGTAGGAATCTTATCTTTTTCAACTATTTTTTTTGTAATTTCAAGTATCTGCCTGCTTGTTTTAGGGTCAAGTGCTGCTGTATGCTCATCAAGCAGAAGAAGCTCAGGAGTTTCAAGGGTTGCCATTAAAAGTGTGAGCGCCTGTCTTTGTCCTCCGCTTAAAAGCCCGACCTCCGATTTAAGTCGGTTTTCCAGCCCAAGTCCAAGCTCTGCACAGACCTCCTGAAAAAGCCTTCTGTCCTTTTTCCTCACTCCGAAGCCGAATCTTATACTCTTTCCTCTGCTGTAAGCGAGTCCCAAATTTTCCTCTATAGTCATGTGAGGAGCAGTCCCCTTAAGCGGATCTTGGAAAAGCCTGCCTATAAATCTTGCTCTCCTGTGCTCAGGCATATAGGTTATATCCTTCCCATTGTTTAATATGCTGCCTTCTTCAACCTCTATACTGCCTGCTATAGAATTGAGCAGAGTACTTTTGCCTGCACCGTTGCTGCCTATTACAGTAACAAAATCTCCCTTATTGAGAACAAGGTTAATATCTTCAAGTGCAGTTTTTTCATTTATAGTATTTTTATCAAATACTACTTTAAGATTTTTTACTTCCAGCATAACGCTTCCTCCATTTTAAGAATTCAGGCTTTATCAGAGGCAGGCTTATCGCCACAACTGCCATCACCGCACTAAAAAGCTTAAGCCCTGTCACGGGAAGTCCAAGCTGATAGGCTTTTGCCAGCATTACACGATAAATTACAGCTCCGACACAAACTGCTATAAGGTTTCTAAGTATGCCCTTTCTGCCTATAATCGCTTCACCTATAATTATGCTTGCAAGAGCGAGAACAAGCATGCCTACACCTACGCCATGAGCGGCATTGCCATTATACTGTGCATAGATTGCTCCTGAAAAGGCTACAAGTGCATTGCAAAGTGCAAAGCCCAGTATCTTCATAGCATCGGTATTTATGCTTGAGCTTCTTACCATAGCTTCATTGTCCCCTGTAGCTCTTAGAGAAAGCCCTATTTGAGTTTTTAAAAATACATATATAAATATTACCAGCACTGCAGCTATAAACAATAAAAATAAAAATCTTCCAAATGAAAATCCGTTAATTACAAGCTTATCTTCTGCAAAAGTAAAAATGGTAGGCTTGCCATAAAAATTTATAGTAGGACTTTCTCCCATAATCATAAGATTTATAGAATAAAGACCTGTCATCGTAAGTATTCCAGCAAGTATCTCATGTATCTTAAGCTTGGTATGAAGTATGCCGGTAACTATACCTGCTGCAGTGCCACCCGCAACCCCCATAATAATCCCTGTCAGAGGCCGCCCTGCCACGGTCCACACCGCACTGTAGGCAAGACCTGTGACAAAGCTGCCGTCAACGGTAAGGTCAGGTAAATCCAGTACTCTAAAAGCTATAAATAATCCTAAAGCAAGTATGGCAAATATAAGTCCAAGCTCCACACTCTGCATTAATGTTGAAAAAGCCATTTTTATTATCCTTTAATCATTATTGGTTATTTTTAATTTCTTTAAATCTCGCATCATTTCTTATACTGTCAGGGATTTCAATTCCAAGTGCCTTTGCAGTATCAGTATTTACATAAATATATAAATCATCTTTAAATACCTTTACCGGGATGTCTTCCACCTTTTCACCCTTAAGCACTCTGTCGACCATGCGTGCAGTTTCTTTTCCAAGGTCAGTATAATCAATGCCAAGAGTAGCAAAGCCTCCGTCCATTACCATAGAATCGGCACCCACATAGACAGGTTTTTTTGCCGCAACCGCCTCTTTCATAAGTACAGGCATAGCTTCAGCTACAGTATTGTCATTTGCCACAAAAAGCATATCAACCTTTTCCAATATTGTATTTGCTGCCATCTGTAAATCGGCACTTGAAGAAATGCTGGTTTCTTCAAGCTTTAAATTATTGCTCTCACAAAATTCCTTAAGCTTGGCAAGGTTGCTCACCGAATTATCTTCTCCGGAATTATAGATATAACCCACACTCTTTACCTTTGGAGTTATTTCCAAAGCCAGCTCCATAATCTTATCAACATTCACCGCATCAGTAGTACCGGTCATTCCCTTGTCAGTCACTTCATAATCGGTCACGACTCCGGCTTTTACAGGGTCCGTCACTGCACAAAAGATTACCGGAGTATCTTTTGCAAGAGCCATAGCTCCCTGTGCTACCGGAGTAGTTATCGCAACCACCGCATCCTGCTTATCACCCTCAAAATTCTGTACTATGGTAGGTATGTTTGACATTTCTCCATTTGCATTTTTAAAAGTAATAATACAGTTTTCTCCGTCTTTATAGCCAAGCTCCTCCAGCTCTTTAGAAAAAGAATCATAAATTATATTTAGTGAAGTATGCTCCATAAGCTGTATGACACCTATCTTAGGCAGAGCCTGCCGATCTGATTTTTCCATACTGCTGCTTTGAGCAGATTTTGCACCTTCATTCTGAGAGGCTGCCGTATCCGATTTCGGAGTACAGCCTGAAGCTGCAAAAGCCGCTGCCGCTATTAAAATACTGCATGCCATCTTTTTAAATATACCTTTTTTTAATAAACTCATTTTTCTATTCTCCTTTAAACATTATTAGCTGCATTGACATAAAAAATTGTATAAAAAAAGCCTGCCCTTATAAAAGGGCAAGCATTGCCTGCGGTACCACCTTTTTTAGTACATTAAATACTCTCTCTTATGAAAATGCCATCACATCTTCTGCTCTTTAACGGAAGCTGCCGTACTGAGATACTCGCTTTCGCTTTCATCAGTCCCTCATGGGTCCATTTACAAATCGTCATCTCTATCGGATTTCCAGCAGCACCGACTCTCTGTAAGCGACTAAAATGTTTTATCTCCCAATCAACGGTTTCAGAAAATGATACACTAAAAAATTAAAGCTGTCAACACTTTTTGATTTACATTTGGTTTCTTGCTTCATTAATTTCCTTAATCAACAGCTGCACATTCCTTTTTATTCCATCAAACGCCCCGTATTCCAAAGCCTTTAATACAAGCATCCCAAGAGGAATCGCCACTATCATTCCGCCTATCCCCGAATATCTGTAGCCTATGTAAAGAAAGACAAGTGTATAAAGTGCCGGCATACCTATGGAATCGCCTACAAGCTTAGGCTGTATAAACTGCCTCAATGCCTGCGTAATTATATAAAGCAGTGCCAGTGCAAAAGCATACATATATTTTGCCGATATCAGCTTTAAAACCGCCCAGGGTATTAATACCGTACCGGTGCCGAATATGGGCAGAAAATCCAAAAAGGCTATAAACAAAGCTGCGGCAGCAAAATATTTTATTCGCAGTATATAAAAGCCTGCAGCAAGAACTGCCGCTACTACAAGCATAATTTTAAATTGTGCAGCAAAATATCCCTTTATAAGCCTTTTAAAATCTCTTATAATAAGCTTCCTGTATTTTAAAGCACTCTCAGGCACCATTGAATTTAATTTCAGCCTAATATTATTCATGTCAGCAGTAAAAAAATAGGCGGCAAGTATTGTAACCACAGTGTAGACCAATAAGTTAGGAAGCTTTTTTACCATCCCCCCGGCCGCTTCTGCGGTAGGCAGTGCCAGGTTTTTGATAATAGTCCCCACTGAGCTGTTTAGATTTGAAGCCGCCTCAGATAAAAGCCGCTTTTTATCAGGAGCTATCATATCAAATCTTGCAAAAAGCGAGCTCAAGGTCTGAGTTAAATCACTGCTCACGCTCTCATATAAGCTGGGCAGCAGATTAATAAATCTTCCAAGCAGCATAAAAGCCGAAGAAACAATAAGATATAAGATTCCTATTATCAGGCATAAAACAAACACTATGATAAGAATGGAGCCGTGCTTCCTGTGTATTTTAATTCTTCCCTCCAAAAATTTAACTACAGGGTTTGCCGCCATTGCAATAATCCAGGCAATAATAAAAGGCATGAAGTATTTTATTAAAAATATACCGCAAAAAGCAGTGATAAACGTCATGAGTACAGGAATTAATATATTTATCAGAAGCAGCAATATACGTTTTATCCGCATAAAAATTCTCCTCTAGCTTAAAATATTAATTATTATACGGTTTTCTTTATTTTTATTCCATAGCAATAATATGCCACATACAGCACCGCAGTAACTCCGAGGTAAAACCAGGTGGCAGGATTTGAAAACCAGGTGGTAAAAAACGCAAATAAAAAATATACGGCAAACTGGCTGTAAAATAAAAAGCTTATCGGATTGTTATCTGCCAGTCTTTCAAGCTTACAGGCTATAAAGCCCAAAATTGCCGCAAAGCCTATGATGCCTGCAATGCCGAAATCGTAATAGGCATCATAAAAAAGGGTCAGCGTACTAAGCTCGGTTTTAGTGGTGTAAAGCGGAAAATTTACAAGCTCAGGAAATTTAAATTTCAGCCCGGTAAGTGCAAAAAAGGGGAAAAGCAGCTTAAGTCCGAAAGAATGTGCCGGAAGCCTTGTAATAAGCTCATTAAAATTATCGTAATTATTCGCTATATAAATATAGGGCTGACTTATAAATATAGGCAGCTTCCATTTCATCTCAAAAATAGAATTAAGATAAGAGATATTATGACTTCTTGCAACAGTCAGCCCTATATAAACCGGAATTATAATGCAGATTGCCGGCAAAATAAGCTTTTTTACTGAAATATCCCTTCTGATACGTAAAAAACATATCCCGGCAAGCATTATCGCAAATATAAACTGAAATCTGGAAACACATAGCAACGGGATACTAAGAGCTATAAAGTTGGAGACTCCCAGCACCAGCTTATCAACCAATTCAATATGCAGCCGGTAATTTACATAAATCACCGACAAAGCAGGGACAAGCACACACATTACAGTGAAATAATGCAGCCCTGAAATATGAAAATAGGAATAGGCGTGAGGAACTCCTCTGGTAAAAAGCGGAATAAATCTAAGCATACTTACCTCAATCACAAAAGCAATCAGCGAAGTAAGGCTTATTACCGATATGGCATAAAGAATTATATTCATATTTTCAGACTTAAGTGCTTCAGCATCCTTATTTTTTTTATCTGCCGCAGCAGTGTCTGAGTGTGCCTTTGCAAAATCAAAGCTTAAATAAAAGCAAGTAAAGGCAAGGAAAAAGCAAAGCCAGGTAAGCAGCTGCCAGTCTTTTTGAAGATATGACAATTTAAGGCAGGATAACCCCTGCCCCCCCACAAAGCTTAACGAAAATAAGCCTCTTAAATTAATTATATTTCCCGATTTTATGCGCTCGCTATTAAATAAATATAAAGCCGCAGCTATTAAAAGAATCCCGGATACAGCATAAAGCTGTATCCGGGCAGTTAAAAATGCTGCCAGATAAGATATTATATAAATCAGCATATTCCCTCAAGATAATGCCTTACTTCTTCCTCTGTAGCAAAGCTTAAAGCCTTATCAGCAATCTCCTTTAATAATGCGGTATCATAGCCCATAACCGCTTTTCTGG
>ERZ773099.1094-NODE-1094-length-20619-cov-7.086024_pt1 | contig 20619 bp, 20 predicted proteins | sample MGYA00511120_ERZ773099 | MGnify/ENA primary metagenome ERZ773099 (study PRJEB29015, sample SAMEA2738012) | human oral metagenome | biome: human oral; feature: human-associated habitat; material: dental | place: China | collected 2104 ...
GTCGACGTCGATCCGCACGACCGCATCCTCATCTGCCCGCACATCAACCGTCCCGGCGTTATCGGCACGGTCGGCACGCTGATGGGCGAGCACGGCATCAACATCTCCAGCATGCAGGTCGGCAGGACGGACAAAGAAGGCACGAATGTCATGGTGCTGACGATCGACCACGACATCCCCGAAGAACTGCTGCAGAAAATCCTCGCCGTCGACGGCATCTTCGGTGCACGCCTGGTCAACTTCCATGCCATCTGAGGAAGAGGCGGCCGGCTTTAATCTCCTGCGGGTATGGAAGAAAAACGGCTTCTATTGATTGCGAAAATATCTTTCTGTGTCAACCGTACGTATTCTGGGCATGCTGCAATAACTAAAGCGACAAGAGCAAAGAATCCCTCCCGCGGAACGGGAGGGATTCTTTGCTCTTGTCCGGAAGGATAGGCTTATGGCCATCGCATTATATCATGCCTTGAAATCATGTCAGATCCTTTTGAGGCATTGCTTTGTCTCTCAGGCGAAGCCCATTGCCACGGAAAATAATCTGTATTATAATGGACGTTATGTTATGGCATCGTCCAGCGAGGAAAGGAAGGGGATTTTATGGCAGAGACGGCATGGGCTGTTCTTCCGCCGGTCATCACCATTGTGCTGGCCTTGGCGACGAAGGAAGTCTATATGTCCCTGATCATCGGTATTTTTTCCGGGGCACTGCTCTACACGGATTTCAATATTCTCGAAGCGATTCTTACGATGTTCGCGGTGATGGAAAGCAAGGTTGGGGCGAACGTGAATATTCTCGTTTTCCTTGTCATTCTTGGCATTCTCGTCGCGGCCATCACGCGCTCGGGCGCGACGAAAGCTTATGGCGACTGGGCGGCACGCACGATTCAGGGGCGCAGGAGCGCGCTCGGCATCACGGCGCTTCTTGGCATCGTAATTTTTATTGACGATTACTTCAACTGCCTGACGGTCGGCACGGTCATGCGTCCTGTGACGGACAAGCTTTCGATCGCCCGCACGAAGCTTGCCTACATCATCGATGCGACGGCGGCGCCTGTCTGCATCCTCGCGCCCATATCGAGCTGGGCGGCGGCTGTTGGCTCTTCGCTGCCGGAGGGCAGCAGCATCGACGGCTTCGGGCTTTTCCTGCAGACGATACCGATCAACCTCTACGCTTGGATGACGCTCGCCTTCATGTGCTTCATCGTGTGGTCGGAGAAGGATTTTTCCGAGATGGGGCGCTCGATCCGGAAGAATGATGAAAAATTCTACATTCCGCCGGAGTATGCCGACGTCAAGGAGGAAAAGATCGAAGGCAGAGGACGGATCTGCGATCTGCTGCTGCCGCTGGCCGTGCTCATTGCGGCCTGCGTCTACGGCATGCTTTATACGGGTGGCATCCATGAGGGCAAGAGCATCGCCGAGGCGTTTGCGGACTGCGATTCGGCGAAATCGCTCGTCCTTGGCTCGTTCATCGCTTTCGTGTTTACGGGGCTTCTCTATCTGCCGCGCCGCATCGTTTCTTTTAATGGCTTTTGCACGAGCTTCATCCTTGGCTTCAAGGCTATGGCGCCGGCGCTCTTCATCCTCTGCCTCGCCTGGACGCTCTCGGGTATATGCAGCGATAAGTACCTCAACCTTGGCGGCTATGTCGGCCAACTCGTGAGCGCCAATGCCGGGGTCGTCGCCTTCCTGCCCGTCATCTTTTTCTTCGTAGGCGCAGGTCTCGCCTTTGCTACGGGAACTTCGTGGGGGACGTTCGGCATCTTGATCCCGATCGCGCTTGCTATTGTCGGCACGGACAGCCCGGCGCTGGCACTTTGCGTTGCCGCCATCCTCTCCGGTGCTGTTGCGGGCGATCATGCTTCGCCGATTTCCGACACGACGATTCTTGCCTCGGCAGGCGCTCAGTGCCACCATATCGACCATGTGTCGACGCAGATTCCCTATGTGCTCGTCGTTGTCAGCGTCAGTGCTGTTGGCTACATTGTCGACGGCTTCACGATGAACGGCTGGGCGGGGCTTGCTGTCGCGGCATCCCTGCTCGTCATCGCCATGGCTGTCATCTGCTGGAAGGTTCCTGCGCCGCTTTCCCGCAGACGTGCGAAGTGATTGAAAAAGCAGCTGTCGCCGGACAAAACGTCTGCGGCAGCTGCTTTGTTTGAAAGGAAAATGGATTTATGCTCGTCTATATGGTTGAGCGGGGGAAATATCTCCTGCCCGAGGAAAGTCTCAGGCGCCGCCCTGAAGGAAAGCGTGGACTTTACGTCAACATCACGAATGAATGTCCGTGTGCCTGTACCTTCTGTCTGCGCACATTGAAGGATATGCCAGAGGATATGAGCCTTTGGCTCGGCGGCAAAGAACCGGCCGTTGAGGAGGTCAAGGAGGCGCTCCTTGCTGCGCCTTGGCCCTATGTGAGGGAAGTCGTGTTCTGCGGCTTCGGCGAGCCGACGATGCGTCTGTCAGCGCTCGTCGAGCTTCTGCGCTTCGTTAAGCAGCAGCATCCCGATCTGCCGACGCGCCTCAATACGAACGGTCTTTCCGACCTCGTCTATGGCCGCGATACGACGGCGGATTTCGCGGACGGTATTCTCGATACCGTTTCCATCAGTCTCAATGCCTCGAATGCTGAGCGCTACCTGGAGCTGACGAGAAGCGAGTTCGGCATCGAGTCCTTTGAGGCGATGCTGGCTTTCGCGCAGCATATGAAAGCCTATGTGCCTCACGTCGTCATGACGATCGTCGAAAAGGTCGAGGATGCAGAGGAAATCGAGAAATGCCGCGCTCTCTGCGCTGCGCGCAGCCTCGACCTGCGCGTGCGGACGTATGAGGGAAGCTGACGGCGGCCCCGGCAGCGCTGTACGATAAGACTTAAATTAAATGTTTACTCAAATGGGACATCTATGATATAATTTAAAACATAGAGTCAGGTATGAGAGTAAATGTGTAATGAGGAGATGTAAAGGAGGAAGGATTATGAAACGGAAAGTTTTTTCGCTGCTGCTGTCGCTCTTATGCGCCCTCTGTTTTTTGAATTGCGCAACAAAGACACAGACTGCGGAGGGGGCGGAGCCTGAGTACGTGCCGCTGGTGGACGGCCTGCACTGTGAAGATTTTTTGGACAAGATCAATGACGCCTTGATATCCATCGGTTCCCCCGGATTAGATGGCGGCAAGACAAGCAGCAAATGGGATACGCCGGACCAGCGCAACGGAGAGTTTTATATTTTGCTGCCTAAGGGGACGTATGCTTTTATTTGGATAAAAAACAATGATGTGTACAAGGTGGGAACCGTTTATAATGTAGGCGATGCAGAAGCAAAAAAAGAGGCGGTTGACTTCATCATGGCCAGCTACATCGTTACAGGATTGACCTACGATGAAGGGAAAACCCTGTTGAATATGATGCAGCCCCTTAACAATGTGAAAAATATGGTAGGAAGCCAGGGGACGGTCACGAGATTGGGAAGAGTTGTGCGAACCACTCGTTTTGTGGACGATGAGCATCCGGAGCGAGAGAATATGATGATGTTTACAATACGTCCCTGATGTAAGCACGGCTCAGATCCGTATCGCCATCTTGGCGCATCCGCAAGGCGCTCTATGATCGGCAGAAAGAAGCGGGCGGCGAAGATATGCAGGCGTCGTTTCGCCTGCATCGCTCCCCCTTGGCGGTGTTGGACGATAATAAACCCGCCGCGGAAGTCTCTCGGGACTTCTTGCGGCGGGTTTACATTTTAATCGTCATATACCTTTTCCTTCGTTTTCTATATTCAGTTGTCTTTGCATGGAGAACTTCAAGGCAAAGTCCCCATACTGTATGAAGATGTTCAGCCGAACCATTGTGATGGAATATCACAGTTGATGCATCATGAGCCACCGTTCAAAATCCCGGGATCGGCAGGTATGGTATCCGATGGGGGACTGCGCAATCTACTGGATGTCTCTGCTGTACGCATCGTCAAGGTGAAAGCTGCCTCGTGTTTCCCCACCCTGCTTCCGACGCTGTGCCGTTTTTCCGCGAACCTTCGGGTATGCGGGCCGCTGCCCATCGGTCATCCCTGAGGCGCTGGATTCATTTTCAGATGTGTGCACTTCCTAGCCGGAAACCTTCAGGTGGAGACGGAAAAGCTTATTCCTCAATAAACCTCACACCTTTCGTGTAACCATATTGAGAAGAGCCTCTGTCGGCTGACCGGCACTTGCCTTGCCTTGGGAGTCCGGCCTGCATGCAGGCTTGGCCTCGCCGGCGTTACCGATCCTTTCTCCTCTTTACGGTTTCATTATATCATGCGATGCTTCGGAATACAATAGCATTTATGAATTTTCTAAAATATTTTGCAGGAATGGAACGATGCGCGTCGTATAAATAACAATGTCTATATCGGTATCGGAAAGGGGTTGCTTTCGTTGAAGCTTTTCAATTTTTATGCGGCAGACGGCACGATCCATATCGGCGCGGCGGATGAGCAGAAGATGGTTGACATTTCTGCGGCGGGCTGCAGCTGGGGCTGGCCGGAGATCTTTGCCGAGCCGGAAAGACTGCTCGCGCAGATGAAGAATATTTTGCGGCACGGAAAACCTCTTGCATCCAATGCACAGCACTTTGCCCCGGCGGCTTTGAACCCCGAAAAAATCATCTGCGTGGGGCTGAACTATCGGGCGCACTGCGCGGAAGTTCCCTTTGGTGCGCCGGAATATCCGGCTCTTTTCAGCAAGTTCAACAATGCCCTGAACGGGCATGGGGGCGAGGTGCATCTGCCTGAGGGGGCAGGGGAGCTTGATTATGAGGCGGAGCTTGTTGTCGTCATGGGGCGCAGGGCGAAAAATGTGACGGAGGCGGAGGCCGTCGGCGCTATTTTTGGCTATACGGCAGGCAACGATTTCACCGCGCGTGATTTGCAGCGCCGCACATCGCAGTGGCTGCTCGGAAAAACGCCCGACGGTTTCGCGCCGGTCGGTCCCTATGTCGTGCCGGCGGAGGAGATTGACGTTTCCGATCTCCGTGTGGAGACTTTCGTCAACGGCGAGCGTCGTCAGGCGGCGAGCACGAAGGATATGATTTTTTCGCCTGCCGCCATTGTCAGCTATATTTCGCAGTACATGACGCTTGCTCCCGGAGACGTCATCTTTACGGGCACGCCGCAGGGCGTGATCCTCGGCATGCCGGAGAAGGAGCGCCGCTGGCTCGTGCCGGGCGATGAGGTCGTCGTGAAGATCGAGGGCGTCGGCGAGCTTAGGAATATCATCGTCTGAGCTTTTTGCTGCAGGGATGCAATACATGCACTCCTCGCTGCATGTATAGGGCAGAGGGGGTGATGAGATGGGCGATCTTCTGGCGGCGTTCGGCAGCTACGGTTTCCCGATGGGCGTTACGGCGTTTTTGCTCGTGCGCATCGAGACGAAGCTCAGTGCCTTGAACGACAGCATCCGCGAGCTTTCCGGCATCATTGCAAAAAAGTGAGGGGCTTTGCCCCTCACTTTTTTTTCTTCTTATTCTTATTGGCGCGCGCTTCTTCACGCCTTTGTGCGGCCTTTTCTTTGGCCTCGCTCTTTTGCTGCGCCTTTTTGTCGCGCTCTTTCAACGCATAGTCGACGCCCACGCTGGCGAGTTTGTGCTTGATCGTCATGATGGGATGGCGCAGAAGCATGCTCTTCTGGGTGGACGACATGATTTTGCGGAACTCGACGGTCTGGCTTTTGGAAAAGCAGGGGCGTTCGCAGCGGTCACAGATCGGCTTCGTGATGCCGTAGGGACAGCGGTTCATCTTTGTCATGATGGTGGCGAGCAGCGCCGTGCACTTAGGACAGAGCTTGTCGCCGGATGTGCCGTGTTCTTTGTGGCAGTAAACGCCGAAGGTTTTTTTGATGTTTTCTTTTTCCTTTGGGATATTGTTCTTGATTTCCGGCTGCTTTTTTTTCGGCAGGAATCTGGAAAAAATACTCATATGATATCTCCCTTGTGTTCGTGGTGTTTTTGCAAGGAATTTCTTCTTTGCAGGAAGGTTTGCTTCCTATGCGCTCCCTATAGTTTAATGGCAAAAGGCAGGAAAATCAAGTCGTTTTGCGAAAGCGGGGGAGGCTTTGCCGGAATGGTGCGCCGGGTTTGCCGAAGGAGCGTATTCGTTGTATAATGATAGGAAACTTTTAGGATATATGTTCAGCCGTCACGCGGCACGTCATGGTTTTTTCTTCGTCTCCTGCGAGGATGCCGTCAAAGCACCGTGCTGTACATAGATCCTCACGCCTTTCATGAAGGGCTCGTCGGTTCGTGCCTTCGGCTTGACCTCGTGGACTTTCATGGAAAAATTGCTGTAGGGGTAAAGCGAGGGTGATGGGATGAACGAGGATAAAGGCATGGGCGCATTGGAGTTTGCCCGCGGCGCCATGGAAAGCCTCAGCGCCAAGTCGCTTGACCGTATCCTGAAGAATACGGTCAGTACGATTGAGACGAACAAGACGCAGATTTTTGATATTTACGAAGCTGCACGTGCCGAGGTTGAGACGAGCCGCCAGACGCTCGAGGATTTGCGCGAACTCACGCGCCAGACCATCAAGAAGGTTGACGAGCTTTCCGAGCGGGAGCAGCAGGAGAAACGGAAACTTGCCGAGACAAGCGGCGATTTTGCGAATTATTCCGAGGAGATCATTCGCGGCCATTACGAAACGGTCAAGGACATCCAGATCGAGCTCAGCGTGGCGCGCGAGAAGGAAAACCAGCTGCGTGCCCAGAGGGACGCTTTGGAGCTTCGTCTGCACGGGCTCAAGGAAATCCTGCGCACAGCTGAGCATTTGGCGATTTGCATCGGTTCCGTCCTCAGCTATTTGAGCGACCAGATCAACGGCGTTGTCTGGCAGATCGAGGAGGCGCAGAAGAGCAAATTCATCGGGGCGAAGATCATCAAGGCGCAGGAGGAGGAACGCCTGCGCGTTTCGCGTGAGCTGCACGACGGCCCGGCGCAGGAGATTGCCAATCTCATTTTCCAGGCCTCGATCATCGAGCGCATGGTCGACCGCGATCCGGATGAGGCGAAGCGCGGCCTGCAGGAATTGCGCGGGCATATTCGCGCCTGCTTGTCGGATATGCGCCAGATCATCTTCGATATGCGCCCCATGTCGCTTGACGATCTGGGGCTGGAGCCTGCCATCCGCCAGCTCATCAGCAAGATGCGCGAACGCGGTATGCTCGATGCGTCTCTCTCCGTGGAGGGTGAGGAGCAGAAGCTCGCGAAGTATGCGGAGGTCAGCGTATTCCGCATCATTCAGGAGTCGCTGAACAACGTGAGCCGCCATGCGGGCGTGAAAAAAGCCGAGGTGCGTATGCTTTACACGGCTTCGGCGCTGGCCGTCACCGTGCGTGATGAGGGGAAGGGCTTTGATCCGGAGGCGGAGCCGGAGTTTGAGGCGCCGGAGGAGGAAGATTTTTCTGACGAGCGCGATGTGAACGATGCGGCGTCGAGAAATTCCTATGGGCAGTACGGTCTCCTCGGCATGAGGGAACGCGCCGCCATCATCGGTGCGGAGTTCAATGTTCTGTCCGAGCCGGGCAAGGGGACGTGCATCCATCTGCGCCTGCCGTTTCGCCCTAATGTGCTCGCGGCGGAAAGGGATCAGGGGCGATGACCGCCGGGGAAAGGGAAAAGGAGCCGGCGGATGCCGCCGCTTTTTCGAGAGCGCCGCTCGCAGAGGCCATGCGCGCCTATCGCGAGGCCGGCGCTCTTGCTTTCCATACGCCGGGGCATAAGCAGGGGCTCGGGGCGCATCGGCTTCTGCGGGAACGCATCACGCAGGAGGGGTTGGCGGAAGAGGTTTCGCTGATGCAGGAGCTCGACGATCTGCACGGGCCGGAAGGCTGCATCAAGGAGGCGCAGGAGCGCGCCGCCCGCCTTTACGGTGCGGATGCGGCGTTTTTTATGGTCAACGGCACGACCGGCGCCATCCATGCCATGCTTCTTGCGGCGCTTTCGCCCGGGGATGCAGTCCTTTTGCCGCGCAACGCGCATCGCTCTGTATGGGGCGGGCTTGTGCTCGCCGGCGCCCGGCCGATCTATATCGAGCCGGTCGTGGATGCGGAGCTTGGCATTGCGCACGGCCTTTCCACGGCTTCCGTGCGCGCCGCCGTCGCGGCTCATCCCGAGGCGAAGGCGCTTCTCCTCATTTCGCCGACGTATTACGGCGTGGCCTCCGATCTCCGCGCCATAGCGGAAATCGTGCATGGCGCGGGGCTCTTGCTGCTCGTCGATGAGGCGCACGGCGCGCATCTTGCCTTTTCCGAAGAGCTGCCGCCTGCTGCGTTGGCGGCGGGCGCGGATATGGCGGCGCAGAGCACGCACAAGCTCCTGGGCGCGATGACGCAGGCGTCGCTTCTCCTTTTGCGCGAGGGGCGGGTCACGAGGCGGCGTGTGCAGGCGGCCATGAGCCTGCTGACGACGACGAGCCCGAATTATCTCCTGCTGGCCTCTCTTGACATCGCGCGCTGCCAGATGGAGGAGCAGGGCCGTGCGCTTCTCGCGCGCGCCCTGCGTCTCGCCCGCCATTTGCGCAGGGAGATCGGCGCGATCGAAGGCCTCGCGTGCTTCGGCACGGAGCGCATGGGAGGCGCGGGCGCGTATGCGCTCGATGAGCTGAAGCTCACGGTGACGGTTGCAGGGCTGGGGCTCAAAGGTCCTGAGGCGGCCTCTCTCCTGCGCCATAGACATAAGATCGAGGCGGAACTGGCCGATGAACGGAACGTGCTGTTTCTCATCACCTATGCCGATACCGAGGAGACGGCAGGACGCCTGCTCGAAGCGCTGCGTGCCATGGCGCGGGAGGCCCGGGGGATGTGCGCGGCAGCCTTTCTGCCGCGCTTTGAGGCTGCTGCCCTGCCGCCGGTTCCGCCGCTGGCGCTTACGCCGCGCGAGGCGTTTTATTGCCGCTCGGCAGCCGTTCCTTTTGCAGAGGCTGTGGGGCGGATTGCAGCAGAGGGAATTTCCTTTTATCCACCGGGAATCCCCGTCATCTGCCCCGGGGAGATTTTTACGGCGGAGGTTTGCGCCTATATCCGAGCCATGCAGGAGGCGGGGCTCAAGGCGGCGGGCGCGGAAGATGCGTCGCTTGCGTCCGTGCGGGTGGCAGAGAAAGAGATAGAAAAGGGCAGGAGGGATTCATCTTGCAGGCAAAAGGAAAATTGATCATCCTCGAAGCCGGTGACGGCTCGGGAAAGGCAACGCAGGCAAGGCTGCTCTTTGAAAGGCTCAAAGCCGAAGGCCGCCGCGTGCTCCGGGTGGAATTTCCCGACTACGGTTCGCCGTCCTCGGCTCTCGTCCGCATGTATCTTGACGGCGCTTTCGGCGAACGGGCGGATGCGGTCAACGCTTATGCGGCTTCCGCTTTCTTCGCCGTCGACCGCTACGCCTCTTTTCAGGTCAAGTGGCGCGCGGAGTACGAGGCCGGCGCCCTGATCCTCGCCGACCGCTATACGACATCGAACATGGTGCATCAGGCCGTGAAAATCGAGGAGGAGCGGGAACGTGAAGCGTTCCTGGACTGGCTGGAGGATTTCGAGTTCCGAAAGCTTGGCCTGCCCGCCCCCGATCTCGTTCTTTTTCTCGATATGGATGCAGCTGTGAGCCGTCGCCTTCTGGCTGCGCGCGCGGCGCAGGAGGGGACGGCGGCCGATATCCATGAGCGCGATGCGGCTTACCTCGAGCGCTGCCATGAAGCGGCGCTCCGCCTTGCCGAAAGGTGCGGCTGGCAGCGCGTCGCCTGCAGTGAAAACGCGTCGCCTCTGCCGCGCGAGGCGATACATGAAAGAATTTATGCGGCGGTGCAGAATCTTTTGGAGGAGGCATAGCCGGTTGAAGGGAAAGGAAAATGGGATGCTGAAGGAAGTCCTTGTCGTCGAGGGGAAGATGGATGTCGTCGCCGTCCGAAGGGCCGTTGAGGCCGACTGTATCGTGACGGGTGGTTTCAATCTCAGCAGGCGTACGCTTGACGACATAAAAAAGGCCTATGGAAGGCGGGGCATCATCATCCTCACCGATCCGGATTCGGCGGGCGAGCGCATCCGCCGTTTTCTGGCGCGGCGCTTTCCCGAGGCGGCGCATGCCTTCATTCCGCGGGAGGAGGCGACGGCGAACGACGATATCGGTGTGGAGCAGGCGTCTCCCGAATCCATTCGCCGTGCCCTCGCCAAGGTGCGTACCTGCTCGATGGAGCCACAGGAGATCTTCTCGGGCGCCGATCTGCTTCTGGCAGGGCTTTCGGGCACACCGACAGCTGGGGGGCGCCGGGCGCGGCTCGGTGAAATCCTCGGCATCGGTTATGCGAATGCGCGTACATTTCTGCGTCGCCTCAATCATTACGGCGTAACGCGCGAGGAGTTTGACGCGGCGTTGGAAGAGGCGGCAGAAAACGAGGCGCCGGATTCACTGCCGAAGGATTTGCCGCCGGATGCTCCCTGCGGGAAGGAGGATTGCCATGATCGCCCCTGAAATTGCCAATGCCGATGTCACGCGCCATATCCTCAAGACCTTTGGCTTGAGAGCTTCGAAACGGCTCGGACAGAACTTCCTCGTCGATGGCGCTGTCGTGCGTGCCATCGTTGAAGCGGCGGAAATTGCACCGGGCGACCGGGTACTTGAGATTGGCCCCGGCATCGGCACCTTGACGCAGGGCCTTGCCGAGGCGGGAGCGGACGTCACGGCTGTGGAGCTCGACAAGAAGCTGCCCGCCGTCCTGGCGCAGACGCTGGACGCTTATCCTAATGTGCGCATCGTGCCAGGGGACATTCTCAAGACGGATATCCCCGCCTTGATGGGGAAGGACTCCTTCAAGGTCGTTGCCAACCTGCCGTACTATATCACGACGCCGATCCTTCTCGCGCTGCTGGAGGCGCATCTTCCCATATCGCATCTCGTGACCATGGTGCAGAAGGAAGTCGCCGACCGCATGGTTGCCCGCCCCGGATCGAAGACATACGGTGCGCTTTCCGTTGCCGTGCAGTATCATATGGCGCCGGAAATCGTGCGCTCCGTTGCGCCGCGCTCCTTTATCCCTGCGCCGGAAGTTTCTTCCGCCGTCATCGCCTGCAAAAAGCATGGGACGCCGCCCGTTTCGGTAAGCGACGAACGCATGTTTTTTCGCGTCGTACGCGCCTCTTTCGGGCAGCGCAGGAAGACGCTGTTCAATGCGCTTTCCGGCGTGGGCGTGCCGAAGGAAGCCGTTCGCCAGGCCTTGGCGGCCGCAGGCATCGACGGGCAGCGGCGAGGGGAAACCCTGTCGCTGGCGGAATTCGCGCTTCTGGCAGACGCTTTTTCCGGGCAGGAAAAGCAAGGGGAGGGAAAGCCGTGATTTTTGACAGCCATATCCATACGGAGGTTTCTGCCGATTCGGAGATGAAGGCGGCACAGGCTCTGGCGCGTGCAGAGGAACTTGGCGTCGGGCTTGTCTTTACGGAGCATGAGGACATGGATTTCCCGGGGGAGAAGGATTTCACTTTTTCCCCGGACGCATACTGGGAGAAATACGAGAGCCTGCGCGGCGGCACGCTGCGCCTTGGCGTCGAAATCGGGATGCAGGCGGGGCTTGCCGGGAAGAATCGTGCTTTTGTTGAGAGCGTTCCCTTCGACCAGGTCGTTGGTTCGATCCATACGCTTGACGGCTTCGATCTCTATTATCCGGATATTTACCGGCAGCATGAGAAGGAGGAGCTTTACCGCCTCTATCTCAGGACGATGGCCGACTGCGTCCGCTCGCACGGCGCGTTCGTCGATATCCTCGCGCATATCGACTACATCGCGCGTTACGCCGTGTACAGCGATCCGGAGATCTCCTATGCGGCCTATGCGGAATTCATCGACGATGTACTGCGCGCCCTCGTGGAAACGGATACGGTGCTCGAGCTCAATACGCGACGGTTTTCGAAGCGTCTCGGCATGAAAGAGCTCGTGCCGATTTTCGCACGCTATCGGGAGCTTGGCGGCAGGGAGGTGACGCTCGGTTCCGACGCGCATACAGCAGACGCTATAGGCGCATCTTTCGCGGAGGCCGAGGATATGGCGGAGGCTCTTGGCCTCGCCGTCGTCACCTTCTGCGGCAGGAAGAAGGAATATTGCTGAGGTTTTGCTGTACGGGAATGGGGCTGGACATCTGTCCAGCCCTTCTGCTATACTATGGAAGAATATTTTAAGGAACGATTGAAATCAGAGGAAAGCAGGGGATGGAATGCAGCAGAAACGCAGTTACCGGCGGGTGGTGCTCCTAGGCATCATCTTGTCCGCACTTTTGGCTGCGGCGCTGGCATACCATTTTGTCGGGGGCGGTCTCGGACGCCGCGCACCCGTGGAACAGGGCATGATTGCGGGCGCCTCGGAAGTCCATGTGATGATCATGGGCGTGGATCAAAGGAAGGACGATGTGGGACGCAGCGACACGCTGATGATTGCGACGGTCGATCCGGAAAAGGAAACAGCGGCGCTTCTGTCCATTCCGCGCGATACGCGCGTTGCCATCGAGGGCAACGGCTACGACAAGATCAATGCGGCCTATGCCTACGGCGGGCATGAGCTGACCAAGAAGGCGGTCGAGCAGCTTCTTGATGTGCCGGTTGACTACTATGTCATCATCGATATCCGCGCTTTTGAGCGCATCATCGATGCGCTCGACGGCATCGACATCGACGTGGAAAAGCGCATGTATTACGAGGATCCGTGGGACGACGACGGGGGACTCGTCATCGATATCTATCCCGGCATGCAGCATATGACGGGCAGGAAAGCTATACAGTATGTGCGCTACCGTGATATGGAAGGCGATATCGGGCGCATCCGCAGGCAGCAAAAGTTCATGCGGGCGGTGCTCGAGAAGGCGGCTTCGCCCGGGATCCTGCCCAAGCTGCCGCAAATCATCGAGGAGGTGCGCGAGAGCGTCAAGACGGATATGAGCCTCAGCAATATGCTGGATTTCGTGCAGGTGATCAAAAAGGTGCAGGAGACGGGGCTGGCCTCCGCTATGGCGCCGGGAAATCCCGCTTGGTACAAGGGCGTCAGCTATTGGCTGCCCGATATCATGAAGCTGCGCGAGATGGCGGCGGCTGCTGCCGGCGTGCCGTTCGAGGGCGAGACGCAAAAAAGAGCCGAGGCCGATGCCGCGCAGTACAAGAAGGATTTGCCGGAAGGCTTCCGTCTTGACGGGGCGGAGCTCTTGACAGACGCGGCAGGCGGGACGGAACAGGACGCGGCGAAGAAAGAAGCGCCGAAGGAGCCTGCAGCTCCTGCAAAGCCGCAGGAAATCAAGGTGCGCGTCATCAATTCGAGCGGCATCACGGGAGCGGGGGCGGAAGTCGCCGCCGTGCTCGGGCAGAAGGGCTTTTTCATCCAGAGCGTGGAGACGGGCAGCAGGAGCGATCGCTCCGAGACGACGATCACAGCGTCGGGAAACAGCACGAATCTTTTTTACGGCATGCCGTTTCCCTGCATCATCATGGATGGCGCGCCGAAAGGAGAGGCCGTCGTGAACATCGGGCGCGATTATCTGAAGCGGTAGATGGGACGGCATGAGGCAGTAAAAGGAACAGGAGTTTCAGGTGAAGGTTATCGGTCTGGCCAAATCGTTTGGCATAGAAAATATTTTCCACGATGTGTCCTTCGAGGTGCGGCGCGGGGAACGGGCGGGCCTTGTCGGTGCGAACGGCGCGGGCAAGACGACGCTGATGCGCTGTCTCCTGGGGCAGGAAGAAGCGGATGCGGGGCAGGTGCAGCTCGATGACGGCGCGGCAATCGGCTATGTCGAGCAGCAGGCCGCTTTTGGCGAGGGAACCCTGCACGACGAGTTCCGCCGCGCTTTCCAGGATGTCATAGATCTCGGCGAGAGGAAGCGTGCGCTGGAAAAGGAGATTGCCGTCTCTTCGACGGAGGAAAAGCTGGAAAGCTATGGACGTGTCGTCGACGAATTCGAGAGGCTCGGCGGCTACGCTTTCGAGAGCCGCATCCGCCGCGTCGCCTTCGGCCTCGGCTTTACCGACGAGGAGTTTCGGAAGGATGTGCGCCACTTCTCGGGCGGCCAGAAGACGCGCATTTGCCTGGCGAAGGCGCTCCTGCGTGAACCGGATTTTCTCTTTCTTGACGAGCCGACAAATCATCTCGATATAAAGATGATCGAATGGCTGGAAAGTTTTCTGCGCGAATATCCAGGCGGCGTTCTCATCATCTCGCATGACCGCTTCTTTCTCGACCGTACGGCAACGCGCATCCTCGACCTCACGGGAGGGACGGTGACGGCGTACGAGGGCAATTACACTTACTTTCAGAAGGTTCGCGCCGAACGGCAGAAGGCGCTTCTCTCGGCTTACGAGAAGCAGCAGGAGCATATCCGCCGCACGGAGGAGTATATCCGCCGCTACCGCGCGGGCGTCAAGGCGAAGCAGGCGCGCGGCCGCGAGAGCCGGCTGCGCCGCCTCGAGCGCATCGTTCTGCCGCCGGAGAAGGCGAGCTTCAGCTATTTTGCTTTTCATCCGCCGGCCGAGTGCGCCGAGCGCGTGGCGGAGCTTGAGGATGTCTCGGCGTCTTTCGGACGCCACGAGGTGTTTTCCCACTTGTCGTTTCTCGTGCGGCGCGGTGACGGCGTGGCCGTCGTCGGACCGAACGGCGCGGGCAAGACGACGCTCCTGCGCGTCCTGCTGGGCGAGCTGCCGACGGCGACGGGAAGCGTCAAGATCGGCAGCCGTGTGAAGATCGGTTATTTTTCACAGCAGCACGAGGGGCTGAATCCCGGGAATAATCTCGTCGAGGAGCTGAATTTCACCTTCGGCATCCCCGAGGATGAGGCGCGCAAGTACCTCGGCGCGTTCCTTTTCCACGGAGACGAGGTCTTTCGCCGGATCGGAAATCTTTCAGGCGGCGAGCAGGCACGCTTGGCCTTTCTCAAATTGATGCTGACGGGAGCGAATTTCCTCGTGCTCGACGAGCCGACGAACCATCTCGACATTCCGGCGCGTGAGGCTGTGGAAGAGGCTTTGATGGCCTTTCCCGGCACGTTCGTCGTCGTTTCGCATGACCGCTATTTCCTCGACAAGGTGGCGAATACGACGGTGGAGCTTGCGGACGGACGGCTTGTGGAGTATGAGGGGAATTACAGTTACTACCGCATGAAGCAGGAAATCGCGGCGAAGGAGGCGGTGGAAGAAGCCGCTGAGAAGCAGAAGAAGGCGGCGGGGAGAAAACCGGCAGGGGCTGCGTTGGACGAGGACAGCCGCAAAGAGGCTGCCAAGCCGCCGGCGGCGGAAGCGAAGACGTCGGCTGTGGAGCGCCGTATGGCGGGGCTTTCGGACGCCAAGCGCGCGGAAATGCTCGCGCGGGCCGAAGCCGGAATCGCCATGGCTGAGGCGGAGCTGAAAGGAATCGAGTTCGAGATGAACGAACCCGGGGCGCAGGGCGATCCTGCAAAGAGTGCGGCCATCGCCGCGCGCTATGCCGCCAAGGAGAAGGAGATTGAGGAGCGCTATGCGGAATGGGAGGCGCTCATGGGATAAGCCATGTGGAGCCGGAAGAGTCGGGGAGGTGCAGGCGTGGAAAAGATTGAAGGATCGGTGGAAAATGTTGTTTTTGCTTCGGCTGACGGGCGGTTTGCCGTCTTTCGCCTGCGCCTGCCCGGGCGGCGCGGGCTTGTGCCCGTTACGGTCGGCGGTGCACCGCCGCTTGTGGGGCAGGAGGTGGAGGTCGCCGGCGAGTGGGTGCGCCATCCGCGCTTCGGCGAGCAGTTCAAGGCTTCTTCCATGCGCGTTGCCGCACCGACGAATCTGGCGGGCATCGAACGCTTTCTTGCATCCGGTGCGATTTCCGGCATCGGTGAGGCCATGGCCCATCGCCTCGTGCAGAAATTCGGCAGGGAGACGCTTGACGTCATCGAGAAACAGCCGGCGCGGCTGACGGAAGTCGCAGGCATCGGCAGGAAAACGGCGGAAAAGATCCATGCGTCCTACATGGAAAAGGAAGAGATGCGCGAGATCATGCTCTGGCTCGAGACGCACGGCGTTGCGGGTGCGTATGCGGCGCGCATCTTCGAGCAGTACAGCTCTTTTTCCATCGAGGTCATGGAAAAGCATCCCTATCGTCTGGCACGCGAGGTGCAGGGCATCGGCTTTTTGACGGCGGATGCCATCGCGAGGAGCGCCGGCATCGCCGAGGACAGCGAGGAACGCATCGCGGCGGGCATCGACCATGCGCTGTATCAGATCGCCCAGCAGGGCCATTGCTGCATCCCGGCGGAGGCTTTGCAGGAACGTGCGGCCAAACTTCTCGGCGTCGCGACGGAAGAGGTGCGCCATGTGCTCAGGGAGCAGCTTCGCTTTGAGCGTCTCGCCGTCGAGGAGTTCGGCGGCGAGACGCTCGTTTATCCGCCCTGGCTTTACCGCGCGGAAAAACGCACGGCGGAAGTCCTGGAGCATTTGCAGAGAAAGGCTGACGTCATGCCGGTTGCGGAGGCTGCCGCGCTTGTCTCCGACTGGGAGGAGTCTTCCGGCATAGCGTTGGCGCCGGAGCAGCGGGAAGCTGTGGCCGCGGTGCTCGACCATGCGGTATTCGTTCTGACGGGCGGCCCGGGCACGGGAAAGACGACGGTCGTGCGCGGCATGATCGCCGTCCTCGAGAGCCGGGGGCTGCGCGTCCTTTTGGGCGCTCCTACGGGGCGTGCGGCCAAGCGCCTGGCCGAGGCCACGGGGCGCAAGGCTGAGACCGTGCACCGTCTGCTCGGGGCGCAGGGCGGCATGACGGCGGACGGGACGCCCATTTTCGACAAGGATGCGGATGAGCCGCTGGAGGCCGATGCCGTCATTCTCGACGAGGTGTCGATGATGGACATCGTGCTCATGCAGCATTTCCTCGAAGCCGTGCCCGAGGGGGCGCGCGTGATTCTCGTGGGCGACGTCGATCAGCTTCCCGCCGTCGGCCCCGGCTCCGTCCTGAAGGATATCCTGCGCTCGGGTGCGGTGCCGAGCGTCTGCCTGCGGGAGGTTTTTCGCCAGAGCGGCGAGAGCACGATCGTGCTCAACGCCCATGCCATCAATCGCGGACGGCTGCCCCGCTTCTCCCCGGGCGGGGATTTCGAGTTCTTCGAGCTGGCCGATGAGGAGGCGGCGGCGCGGCGCATTGTGGAGCTGTGCCAAAAAGACCTGCCGCAGGAGGGGTTTCGCGTCCTTGAGGATATCCAGGTGCTTTCGCCCATGCATCGCACGCCCTGCGGCGTCGATCATCTCAACCGCCTGCTGCAGGAGGCGCTCAACCCTCCCGCGCCGGATAAGGCGGAGTTTCGGAACAGTACGATGGTTCTGCGCAGAGGCGATAAGGTCATGCAGACGAAAAACGATTATGCCAAGGGAGTTTTCAACGGCGATATCGGTTTTATCGTGGACGTCGCAGCCGAGGGGGTCAAGGTGCGCTTTTCTGAGGAACTCACAGCGGACTATGAGCCGAATGAGCTCATGACGCTTTCCCTTGCTTATGCGATGAGCGTGCACAAGAGCCAGGGCAGCGAGTATCCGGCGATTGTTTTGCCGCTCGTGAACGCACACCATATCATGCTGCAGCGGAATCTGCTCTACACGGCGGTGACGCGCGCGCGCCGGAAGGTCGTTGTGATCGGTGCGAAAACGGCGTTGGCGGCGGCTGTCGCGAACGACAGGACGCGGCGGCGCTATACGCTCCTGGCCGAGCGGTTGGGCGGGGCGGACGGCGAAAGCCCGCTCGTGCGCCAGATATGAAGGCGTTCCTTGACAGCCTGCGCCGGATGATCCTTTCCTTTGCCTTTCCGGCGCATTGTCCTGCCTGCGGCGCTTATGCGGAGGAGAGGGGGGCTTGGTGCGCCGCCTGCCTTTCGCGCACGGTGCGGCCGCATCGACTGGCGCTTTCGGATAAACAGCTTGCCGCGCTTGACGAGGCATGGGCGGTCGGTCTCTATGACGGGCCCCTGGGCGATTTGGTGCGGGCGCTCAAGTACCGGAAAAAGCGTGCCGTCCTGCCGCAGATCGAGACGGCGCTCCGGGCGGCGGGCCTGCCGTTTAGCGGCAGTTTTGATTTTGCCGTTCCCGTGCCGCTTCATGCGGCGAAGGAGCGGGAACGGGGCTTCAACCAGACCGTGTCGATCTTTTCGCCTTGGCTTGAGGCGGCCGGTATTCCGCTTCTTCCGGTGCTGGCAAGGGGCCGGAAGACGATGCCGCAGTATGGCCTCGGGGAGCGGGAGCGCATGGCGAATGTTCGGGACGCGTTTTGCCTTGCCGAAGGTGAAGCGGCGGGGCGGCTTTCGGGCAAGCGCCTCCTGCTGCTCGACGACATCATGACGACGGGCGCGACGCTGACCGCCTGCGCAGAGGTGCTGAAAGCGGCCGGTGCGAAGCGTGTCGCCGCCCTCGTGTTCGCAAGCGATCGCTGAGAAGCGTTTCGGCTGTTGGAAACGTGCTGCATCGTCGATGCTGCAGAGCAAAAAAGAAAGCGGGACTGCCGTGCGGGAAAACATTTCCCGCACGGCGGTCCCGCTTTTGTGCTTTCGGGAAAAAGCCGGCAGTTTTTCAGATTTGCAGGACGTTTGACGGGTTTCATAAAAAATGTCCTAAAAGGGCTTAGGAATCCGATATTTCCCGCCGATAGAGTAAATACAGCGGCGCAAGCTGCTGTACCGGAAAATGCTGTTTATGGAAGAAAGCGAGGAAACCGATGAACGGGAACTTGAAAAACTGCGCCTCCTGCGGCAAGCTGTTCATGGCCCAGCCCAAACAGAAGCTCTGCCAGGATTGTTCTGAACGGCAGCGTGAGGAGGAAGAGCGGCTGATAAACTATGTGAATGCGCACCACGATGCGGCGACGCTCGACAAGATCTGTGAGGGGACGGGCGCACCGCGCCGGGAGGTCTTGCGGATGATCCACGAGGGACGCTTCCTGCAGACGGATGTCGAGGTCAGCTACCCGTGCGAAAGCTGCGGCACGCTGATTACGCGCGGCCGCTACTGCGCCGGCTGCATGCGCGACTTCAAGTCCGGCACGGAGCAGGTATGAGCGCAGCCGCAGGCGGTGGGAATGCGGTCTGCATAAAGAACTTCTCATGAAGAGGAGCTTAAGGTTGGAGAATCTTTTTTCGATACTAAGCATGAAAGGCGAGTTGCAAGAGCGTGGAGGCTCTTCCCTCGGCTAAGAAAAGGAAAGGTGGTGAGTGCGATGTCCATTCAGGTTCAAGGCTCTGTGCAGTCTCTTTACGGTGCCTATGCGGCGAACGAGGCTTTTTCTGCAGCACAGGCGAAGGACAGGCGCCAGCCCGTATGTCAGCATAAGGATGCAGTTGTGCTCTCGCAGGAGGGCAGAACTTTCGGCGAGATTTTCAACCGCTTGAAAGCGGATGGGGGAAAGGTCAGAGAAGACAAGGTCGCTTTTTATGAGAAGCAGATCGAGTCAGGGAATTATAATGTTGCCGCGCGTGATATAGCGGACAGGATGATCAATCAGCGCTTCTGAGGATTTGCCTCGGGCAAAGGGGGATATGAAATATGTGGCGGGAACTGGAACATGCCATGCAGTCGATTGCCGCTTGCTACAAGGAACTCCTGGGAATCGGCACGCAGAAGCATAAGGCGCTTGCCACAATGAACCTCAAGGCGCTCGAGGCTGTCGTGAAAGAGGAAGAGCGTCTGGTCGCGAAAATCGAACGGCTCGAGGGGGATCGCAAGGAGATCTTGGCGGAGCTTGCACGCAGGGAAGAGGGCATTACGCCCGACATGAAACTGCGCGACCTCTGCCGTCTTTGTCCCGACAAGACAGCAGCCGAGACTCTTCACAGGCTGCACACGGAGCTTGACAGCCTGACGCAGCAAGTGAAGGATGCGGGAACGGGCAATACGCTCCTGGCGGAAAGCGCGCTCGCGGCCGTGACGGCCAATCTCAACCGCATCGGCGGCGTTTCCGCCGGTTCCTCCTACGGGGCGGGCGGCGAGGAGAGCGTGACGCGGAAGCAGCGCTTCGATTTCCAGGCATGAGGGCGAGACATGGGTGAGATTATAAAGCTTCTCAAACAGCAGATCGACATCTGCCGACGCCTGCTCGCCTCCGTGGAAGAACAGAGAAAGGCTCTCTGCGAGGGCTCCGGCCCCGGGATGGGCAGCGGAACGAAGCGGATCGAACAGCTCCTCGCTGAGCTGCGGCGGATTGAAAAGCGCCAGGGACGTCTCCTTCAGGGGACGGGAACGAGAAGTCTTGCCGAGCTCCTTGACAGGACGGCGGCCTCTCCCCAGCGAAGCGAGGCGCAGGGGCTTCTGCAGGAATGCGGGGACTTGATGCATGGGGTGCGCGAAGCTGTGGAAATGAACAGCATCCTACTCGACCGCCACATGCAGTTCATCATGTTCAATATCAACGTGATGGCGGGCGTGACGGCCGATCCGACGTATAAAGCCGAGAAGAACAAGCGGCAGCCGGCTTCGGACAACAAGATGTTTGACGCGAGTGTCTGAGATGCGTCAGCCTGTCCGGCAGCAAGGTATTTTTTTATGGGCTTGAGATTATTTCGTGGAGCGCGCGGGAGAACGGCGGTTTCATGATTACAACAAGGAAAAGGGTGAAAGAATGCGATCGACATTTTCCGGACTGAACACGATGGTTC
>ERZ773099.1096-NODE-1096-length-20594-cov-13.275719_pt1 | contig 20594 bp, 15 predicted proteins | sample MGYA00511120_ERZ773099 | MGnify/ENA primary metagenome ERZ773099 (study PRJEB29015, sample SAMEA2738012) | human oral metagenome | biome: human oral; feature: human-associated habitat; material: dental | place: China | collected 2104 ...
CGGAGGTGGGCTGCCAGGGGGAGGTGGGGTCGGCGTCGTCCATGGCGGCGGCCGGACTGGCTGAGGCGCTGGGAGGAACCCCCGCCCAGGTGGAGAACGCCGCCGAGATCGCAATGGAGCACAACCTGGGGCTGACCTGCGACCCAGTGGGCGGCCTGGTGCAGATCCCCTGTATTGAGCGCAATGCGGTGGCGGCCGTCAAGGCCATTAACGCGGCGCGCATGGCCCTGTGGGGGGAGGGGCGGCACGCGGTGTCCCTGGACACCGTCATTGAGACCATGCACCAGACCGGTGAGGACATGCTCGCCAAGTACAAGGAGACCTCTCTGGGAGGCCTGGCCGTCAATGTGGTGGAGTGCTGAGACGGGCCTGACCGGGCCCCCGCCCTGCCAGACGGCCCCGCCCGCCCGGAGCCCCAGGCGGCAGGACGGCCCCGGGCGGCAGGACCGGGTCAGGACCGAGTAGCGGGCAACCCGCACCCGAAAGGACGCGCGGGGTCGGCTCGCACCGCCCCACGCACTACCGGGCCACCTGCGCCCGAAAGGACGTAGTCTGCCTGGCATAATCGGCCTATGGACAAGGCGCAGGCGATCTCGAAGGCGGAGCACTACACCATCCGTGAGCTGCACGCCCTGGTGGTCTCCGGGCGCATCCGACTACCGGAGTTCCAGCGCTCCTTCCGCTGGGAGGCCAAGGACGTCCGCGCTCTCTTTGACTCCCTCCTGCGGGGCTTCCCCGTGGGCAGCCTCCTGCTGTGGAAACGGCCCGCACCGGCCGGGCGCCTACGGATCGGGGTGCTCAACGTCGAGGCCCCGGAGGTTCCCGACGCCCTGTGGGTGGTGGACGGCCAGCAACGTATTACGAGCCTGGTGAACGCCGTGGACCCAAAGGGTGTGAAGGACCGGCGTTTTGCGCTGGGGTACTCGCTCACGGAGGGCACGGTGGTCCCGCTGCGGGACCCAGAGGACCTGGTGGTCCCGCTGCCGAGCCTCTTCGACCTCGGGAAGGCGCTCGCCTGGCTGAACGAGCACCCGGAGGCGGGAAAGGAGGCGGCACGGCTTCAGGAGGCCGTCGCCCGGCTGAGTAATGCGGAGATCCCCGCCACCACCATGGAGGACGCCGACGAGCCCGTGCTGCGTGAGATCTTTGACCGCATTAACAACCGCGGCAGGAGACTCAATGCCGCCGAGGTCTTTGACGCGCTCCACGGTGGTCCCGGTAAGGGACTGACAATCGAGGGCATCCGAGCCTCTATCGCCTCTCAGACGAGCTTCGGCCTGCTGCCCGACGTCGTCGTCGTCCAGGCGCTCCTGGTGCGTCGGCACACGGATATTACCCGGGACATCCACGGCGAGTTCTCGGATTCTCGACGCCGGGTGAGCGACTTCCCGTCCGAGAGCAGGGAGGAGGCCTACCTGGCCACGGAGCGCGCGCTCCTGGAGGCGGTGCGGTTCCTTCAGGAAGAGGTCGGCGTCCCGCACTGGACATTTCTCCCTTTCCGTTTTCAGCTCCTTGTCCTCACCCGGTTCTTCGCGCTCTTCCCCAGTCCTTACGACCGTAATCTCGACCTGCTGGCCCGCTGGTTCTGGCGGACGAGCGTAGCGGCCGATGAGCTCGGGATCAGCGGCTCGCAGACCGACCTACGGGATATGGCCAAGTGCGTCGTCGTGGGAGAGGAGTCCTCCTCCGTGCAGCGTCTCCTCGCCTCCGCCAGGCTGAGCGGCGACCCGACGCCACCGGACCTCAGCACGTTCCGGGCGACCCGCTCGGATAGCAAGGTGGTGCTCATAGCCATGTGGAACCGAGAGCCTGTTGACCTGCAGACTGGTGAGCCCATGACCGTGGAGACGCTGGCGGATATTCTTGAAGGTGAGAGCACGCCGAGTGCGGTCCTCTCTGATCTCGTACCCGTCACGGCACTGGGCGAGGGTGCCCGCGCGGCCGCCAACCGTATAGTCTCCGGACTGGACCGCAGGACGGTGATGGAGTACCTGACAAGCGGCGTCAGGGACCTAGGGTCCCTGCTCCTTACGGAGGAGATTGTCACCTGCCTGCAGGACAATGAGCACGAACGGGCCATTGCGCTCCGGGCGCAGCTCCTGGACACCTACCTGCGCGACTTTGTCACCGTGCGTACCGCCTACCAGTTCGAGGACAGCCCGCCGCTAGAGGATCTTCTCCGTGCCGTTAGCTCCAGCCCCGGAGAGAAGAGCGCACCGTGAGAGAGGAGACCTACGACGTCGCCCTTCACGGGGAGCACGTCGGATCCATACAGAGAAGGGATGAATTCACGAAGTTCGTCCTGGATCGCGGCTACTGGCGGCGTCCCAGACGGAGCGTCCTCGGCCTGTGGTTTGAGAACCACAGGCGCGAACGACCGCATGCCGTCAACCGTGTTCCCGCCTGGTTCTCCAACCTGCTGCCTGAGGGACGCCTGAGAGAGCTTATCGCCCGCGAGCAGGGCGTGAGCACCTTTGCCGAGATCGACCTGCTCGCCCGGATTGGCGACGACCTACCTGGTGCCGTCACCGTCACCCGGGCAGGGAAGGAGGGTGGTGCTGAGGGCCCCGGGGACACGGCCCCAGGAACTCCTCCCCACGTACGCCCCCGAGACCCGCGTCCTGTTGACACCGGACTCTGGCGCGCGTCACTGGCCGGCATGACGCTGAAGTTCTCTATGAGCCGTCACGGAGACCGGCTCGTCGTCCCTGCCCACGGGGAGGACGGTGACTGGATCCTCAAGACGCCGGACCGCGCTTTTCCCGGGCTGCAGGTCAATGAGCTCGCTGTTATGAGGCTTGCCGGGCAGGTCGGCATTGACGTGCCTGAGGTGGCTCTGTGGGACCGCGCCTCTATTGACGATCTCGGCCCCGGTGCCTGGCCCTCGGAGGAGACCCAGGCCTACGCCGTTCGCCGATTTGACCGCTCTGACCGGGGACGTATTCACAGTGAGGACTTTGCCCAGGCGCTGGGACGCTTTGGTGCTGGGGACGGAAAGTACCACTCCTCCGTGGAGAAGGTGGCTGCCACCGCATACCGCGGGCAAGACCTTGACTCCCTACGCGAGATGGTGCGGCGTACCGTGTTCAACCTCCTGGTCGGCAATGGGGACGCCCACCTGAAGAACTGGTCCCTCATCTACCCCGACCGGCGCACCGCCCGTCTCTCACCCGCATACGACCTCGTGTGCACCGCCGTCTACCCGGGTCATGCCGAGCTCGGGCTGCCATTCTTCGGGGCCAGGACCCTGGCCGAGGTCGGTCGTGCTCACTTTACCCGTCTCCAGCAGGCTCTACAGGTCGGTCCCGAGGACGTCCTCCACGTGGTTGACGAGACCGTGGAACGGTTCTACGACGTATGGGGCACCGACCTGACCGCGCCGGTGCCGCCCGACGTGAGGCAATGGGTTGGGGGTCACCGGGACGACACCCGGAGAAGACTGGAGCAGGACTAATCGGCAGTACCTCCCATCGGCAGGATCTCGCGGAGAACATAGTCGTCAAAATCAACGGAGAGAGTATCCAGGGGCTCATTGTGGAGGCTGACTTGCTGTCCCGCTAAATAGCCTGACGATGCGGGCAGCCAGGACGTGCGCGTCAGTTTTCTGTCAAGTTTCTTGACGCCTCGGTCCTCGGTCTCGACCCAGGTGTCGTCACAGAGTATCCAGGCAGTACCTGAGGGTGTTACCTTCTCCTGGAGCGAGAAACCCGTGATATCAGCACGCACCCCTGAGGCCATGTCTACCAGCTCACGGGAGGAAGCGTACCACTGCTGGCTGTATGGTCTCAGGTCGGCAGCCCAGTCCCCGGTGACCCGTTCCACCCAGCCATACCTGCCCCAGCACGGAGCCGTCCCTCAGGAGAATGGCGTCGTTACCCACGAGAATGGCGGAGTCGGTCAGCTGGACACGGCTGTAGCGGTACGAGGGCCACTCGCCCACCGTCTCCCCGGTCACCGTGTCCAGGACGGTAGTGAGCGCGTCAGGCCCATGACCTCCCAGGGCAGGCGCCTCGATACAGAACGCCACATAGTGCCGGTCAGGACTCACTACCAGGTAGACCTTGTGAGAGATCACGAGATCCACGTACCTGGCACGGTCCCGGTGGTAGCGCCACAGGGTGGTACCGTCCTCAGGCCTCAGGGCCTCCAGGCCGTCCTTGGTGAGAACAAGCGGACCGCGTGCCCCGGCGGCGACGTCGAGCACCGCGGGCCCGGTCTCCCGCGTCCACGCCACAGCCTTACCCACCGTCGTGGGCATGGCAGGCCGGGCGTCCTCAGGCACACGAGAGGCGAGCTGCTGGGTGACGGGCTGGGGCACGCCGGGCAGGACGAGGACGGAACCCACCAGGAGCAGCGGCGGCAGGAGGACGAGGGGGAGGATGGTGAGACGGTGCCAAGGCGGTAGCGGCGCCGTCCCGATAGTAATCCTCCTGACCACCGCGTACGTACCGGAGCGCAGTCCTGCCCCCTGAAGGTTCAGAGGCGCCGCCGGGTAGCGGGTTCGTACCAGGTAGTGGCTGGTGAGAAACAGGCCGAGAGCGAGCAGCGACGCCGCAATGTACAGGGAACGGTTCGACGTGACACCCCATCGTCGGTAGGTGCTCCACCAGTCCCAGACCGCCCGGACGACGCTGTGCAGGGTGACCTCGTCAGCCATGACCAGGACGACCACGGACAGCACCCGGGACATGGGTCCCTCACGCGACAGGGGGAAGAGGAGCCACGCCCCACCCAGGAAGAGCAGGGGCCAGACGATCAGGGACGCAGAGGTCTTCTGACCGAACGGGAGCATGGACATCCAGGGGGTGCACCACAGGACGGGCAGGGTCAGGACGGCCCCGAGCCGCAGCATGCGCAGGACCAGGCCAGCACGTCCTACCCGCTCCGGCTCCCGGTCCTGAGGCTCCCGGCGGTACGCCCGGACCTCTGAGTCCGGGCCCCGGGCGCTGTCTGGAGACGCCGTCTCGGGGGTGGTCTCAGGGTCGGGGGTGACGTCAGAGGTGGTGCCGGGCCGGGCGTCGCCAGCGGGCTGCACGTCACCGGCAGGCCGGGCGTCGCCAGCAGGCTGTGCGTCGTCTGCGTCTCCAGATGTGACCATGGCCTCGATTGTGCCTGAGTCACGGAATGATGTCGACAGGAAACGGTGGGGTACCCCACACCGAGGTACCCCACCGTCTGCTACCGCCTTCTACCGGGTCTGAGTCCCTTCCTGGCCGGACTGACCACCGCCGGGGCCGCCATCCCCGTTCTGCCCGGGTGCCGGAGGCTGGCCCTGCCCCTGACCGGGCCCACCAGGCGCGCCCTGGCCCGCTCCCCCCTGACCGGGCCCACCAGGTCCACCAGGCCCACCGGCACCCGCGGCCAGCGCCGAGGCGGTCAGCGTGCGGGAGCCGCCCGAGCTCGTGGACACGGTGTAGCTCTCACCCTCGACCAGTCCCAGGACGGTGGTGGTGGAGGCGGAGATCGTGCTGGTCAGCGTCTGGGAGCCGGAGCCCCCGGTCACGGTGACGGTGTCCCCGACGGCCACACCCGGGGCGTCGGTGACCCCGACGGTCGTGGACTCGCCGTTGACGTCCACGGAGCCGTCCATGGACCCGGCCGTCCCGGAGATGAGGACGGTGCCGCCGGTAATAAAGGCCGAGCCGTTGGAGTCGATCCCGTCCGACCCCGCGTAGGAGATCTGGGTGGTGCCACCGGTGATCGTCAGGACCGCGCCGTCGTCGGACTCGGAGTCGGCGTTCTCGTAGCCCTCGATCACGTGGTCGCCGTTGGTGGCGTTCACGCCGTCGTCACCCGAGGTGACGGTCAGCTCGCCGCCGCTGATATTGATAAAGGCGGACTGAAGGCCCTCGTCAGCGGCGTCGAGCACCACGGTGCCGGAGTCCTGGGTGTAGCTCACCCCGGCGTTCACCCCCTTGGGCTTCTCGGTGCCCTGGTCGGCAGCGGACTGCTGGGCCCGGGCACCGGAGGGAGGCTGGGCCTCCTGGCCGGGACCGCCGGAGGTGGGGGACGCGGCGGCCTGACCGCCGCCCGCGGTCACGCTCAGGGTGGTGCCGCTGACGGTCACGTCGGTGGTGGCCGAGACGCCGTCGTCGCCCGCGGTCACGGTGACCGCAGCCGCGCCCAGGGCCACGAAGCCCTGGGTCTGGTCGGAGTCCTCGGAGGACTTAATGCCGTCCCCGCCCGCGGTCACGCTCAGGGTGCCGCCGGTGACGGCCACGTAGTCCTTGCCGCGGATGCCGTCGTCAAAGGCGTTGACGGTGACGGTGGGGCTGCCGGAGATGACCACGCCGTTCTTGGAGGAGATGCCGTCCCTGGCCAGGCCGGTCACGCTCAGGGAGCCGGTACCGGTAATGGTGAGGTCGTCACTGGAGTACAGGGTGGCGGTAGGGGCGTTATCGGAGGTGTCGGCGTAGCTGGCGCCGTCGGACAGGGAGTTGGCTGACCCCGCGGCCAGGACCACGACCACGGATCCGGCGTCCACCACGTTGACGGCGGGGCCGTCGGCGTTGGTAATGGTGGCCCCGTCCAGGACGAGGCGGACGTCGGCGTCGTCCGCGTTGACCACGATCTGGCCGTCGGACAGGCTGCCGGAGACCACGTAGGTGCCCGAGGAGGTAATGGTGACGGTACTGCCGTCCACGGTGGCGCCGGAGCCGGAGACCGTGGCGGAGTCCCCCGAGAGCGCAATGGTCGTGGCCCCCGAGTCGTAGGTGCCGGCCTCGTCAGCCGGTGTGGTGACGGCGGCGACGGCGTCGTTGGCGGCCAGGACGTCAGTCACGCTGGCCCCGGTGGAGGCCGTGCGCACCGAGGTCGAGATAGTGGTCCAGGCGTCCTTGGACGCAGCGCCCGCGCCGGAGCCGGTAGAGGTGCTGCTGGCTGTCGCGGAGCAGCCTGCCAGGAGGGCGGCGGCCGCCAGGCTCACGGTCACGGCCCTGGTCAGGCGGCGCGTGGGGGTGGGTGAGATCATGACTGGTCCCTTCATGGGCTGTGTGGTATCTGTTGCGTGCGCACTAGGCTGGATGTGGGTGGAATGAGTCTGTGGGAGCGTCCGGTGCAGTTCTCATGCAGGTACTGTGTCCACGTGAGAACCTGGGGCGCGTCAGTGCCCCCGGTGGGCGACCCGGTGCCTCGGCCCGGCGGCGGGCCCCGACCAGCTCCAACAGCCCTACCGCGGGGACGGACGTAGGCGGGCGGGCCCCGGCCTGGGCCAGCTCCCGGTGCATAACCCGGTGCCACTTGTTGGCGGGCAGGCCGGGGTGGAGCAGGGCCATACCGGTGGCGTACTTGGAGACCCGGGTCGGCCGGTACCCCGCCGCCCACAGGAGCCGGTCGGCGGGGGAGGGCGTGACGGGGTTCTTCGTCTCGACGACGGCGTAGCCGCACGCCTGGTAGGTCTCCCCCGCCTCACCGGTGGCGGCGCTGGGGTGCGACCAGGTCAGGGTGGTGTCAATGGTGACGCGGGCGCCGTCGGCGGGCAGGTGGAGGGTGGTGCGCTCGTAGGTGGTAGACAGCGCGGGCATGAGGGTGTCGGCGACCTCGTCGGCCCGGGCCTGCGGGCAGGCGCCCGAGGTGGCCAGGCACTCGGCGACAAAGCGCCGCCCCGGCTCGGTGAGGAGGTCCGTACGGTCGTACTCGGTACGCGACTTCAAGGTGGTGTGTCGCCCGCCCCGGGTCTTGACCTCCAGGAAGGTGAGGTCGGAGTCCAGGTAGGAGCGGGTGCGTACCTTGAACCGACGCCGTCGCCCGCGGGCTGCGAGGTAGTAGGAGTCCAGGTCGGGGGTGTCGAAGTAGGTCGAGGCGTAGGCGAAGGAACGACGCCGGCCGATCTGGAGGACCTGGGCGTCCCCCAGGGCGTGGACCAGGTCCTGGGCCGCGTGGACAGGCAGGAGGTACTTGCGGTCCACCCGGGTCAGGAGGCTGGCGGCGGCGTTGAGCTCGGCCAGGGTGACGGCGGCCAGGCTGTCAGTGCTTATGGTGGTCATGTGCGTCCTGCCTCCTATGGGGCTGGTGGGGGCCGGCGGGGTGACCGTGGGGTGGCGGGGTGACCCTGGCCTGCGGGGTGACCGTGGGCTGGCGGGAGCCAGTGGGGCGGCCCTGGGCCAGGGGGCTAGCCCGGGGCTAGCGGGGCGACCCTGGGCTGGTGGGGTGACCCTGGGTTGGTAGGAGCCAGTGGGGCGGCCCTGGGCCGGCAGAGCAAAACCTGGGTCAGCGGGTGGCGCCGGTGAGGGCGGTGGCGCGGGCGGCGGGGTCCGTTCCGCTCCCGCCGAGCCGCTGTCCCCCGGCGGTGCGGGCGGCAGACGTACGCGGCACCAGGTAGCTGACGTCCACGAGGGTGGTGTCGTTGACCAGGTCGAGGCGCTGGACCTCGACGGAGCGCACCCGGCCACCCAGGAGGGACTCCAGGTGGGCGGTCAGCGCGGTCTCGTCGGTGACGGCGCGGTCGAGCACAATGACCTGGCGACGATTGCGCCGGGCCAGCCGGGGGTGGTCCCCGACCCACAGCGCGGCCACCACCAGGGCCATGAGCGGGGCGATGAGGCTCAGGGGGGCGGTCTGGATGCCGCCCATGAGGCCCAGGGCGAGGGCGGCGAAGAAGTAGGCGATCTCGCCCTGGGATATCTCGGCAGAGCGCAGGCGGATGATTGACAGCACGCCGAACAGGCCCAGTCCCAGGCCCGCCGCAATGGAGGCGGTGGACATGAGGAGGGTGACGGCCAGGACGCCCACGTTAATGCCCAGGTAGGCGGCTATGAGGTCCTTGCGTCCATGGCGTCGGGCGTAGAGGGCGCCGACCAGGACGGCCAGGGCGGTCAGGTCGGCAAGGATGTAGGTGAGTGACGTCACGGTCATGAGCTCCTCCTGCTCCGGGTCTGCGGGCGACGCCGTCGCGTCGTCGGGGTTGGCCGTAAGCCAACGCAGGAGGTCTATGGGGAGCCTGTGAGGCCCGTGTCCCCAGGGTATGAGATCAGCGGCCCCGGTCCGGCCTGGCGCAGTCGGCGCCCGCGTCCCCGTGGCTACGAGCAGGTCAGGCCGCTGCTGGCCCTCCCTCCAGGCCCCCGCCCATGCCCTTGTGGCTATGAGCCGCGCGAGCGGGGATGCCTCGACGTGGGGCCCCTCACCTCCTCACCCGTGGTCCCCATGGCTATGAGATTGACGGCCTCACCCACGCCCACCATCCTCTAGACAAGCTGACACCATTCTCACATATAAGTAGTGGTGTTTCAATAGTTTTTGATAGTTAAAGCTGGCTCTACACTGTCATTACCATTTACTCGGCATTTTGCATTGTCAACCTTTGTCGCCGTTCTTGAGAGTGATTTCAGTCACTTTCTGCTTGTGCGCCGAGGCCCCGACACCTCCTTCACGTCGCTGCTCCCTCGCAGACCGAGGGGCCACCCTCTCCCCTCTGTCCACAGCTGTGGACAAAAGCTGGGGACAGGCTGGGGAAAAGTTATCCACAGGCTTGTCCCCAGGTGGGGAGAAACGGCGGGAGAACGGTCTTTCCCCCACCGGGGCGGCCGTCCCCGGACTCCACACCCTCCCCTCCACAGTTGTCCACCCCCTGTGGCCCCACGGCTTCAGGGGGTACCCACAGGCCTCATAGGACAGGTGTCAGGAGCACGGGAAGGCCCTGACCGCTCAGTGGGGCGCGCTGACCCGTCCCCTTGGCATCCCACGCCCTCGCACATCCCCCACACCTGTGGACAGGGCTGTGGAAACACATCCGTGTAATTTTCCACAGGTCTGTCCCCAGGTGGGGAGAAAAGGGCCGGGCTGCTGTGGATCCCTCTCCCCAGCACTGAATCCACACAATCCACAGCCCCGCCTCCGCCGTCGTCCTCATGCTGTGGACAGCCGCCTCTCAAGCCGGACCCGCACCCCTCGAACCCGACACGACATGACCTCGGTCACACCAAGGCCGCCTACAGCTAGACCCAGGCACCGGCTCCAAGCAATGTCACCGGCGTCTAGCCACCTCATCGTGACCTTCTGTCCACGTTTAAGGAACTGTCCCGGTCTCCAGCTGGTTGCGGACAGCCCAGGAGGACCCGTCCGCCACGGCCACAGGGCCCTGGTGGCCGTCCCAAAACCCGCCGCCACATCCACAGCCCGTCCGCGGCCTTGGTGGGTAAGTGCCTGGATCGTCCGCCCAAGTCGGGACCCCGTCCGCGATCCTGAGGCCGCAGGACCTGCCGCCCAGCCCGGACCCCCTGGTCGACCTGAGCGCGCTCGTCGTGCGTATGCACACCTCCTGGCTAACCCGGCCCTGGGCTCCGCCGTCCCCTACCCGGCTCTGGAGCTCCTCGCCCGCCCCCAGTTCGAGCGCGTCTACCGCGAGAAGGTCGTGGCGCCCCTGCGGAACGGGGAAATCGACGCCGTCTCCCGGGCCGGCACCGGGGTCTGGCAGGGGACCGACAAGCGCCCTATGAGCCTGAGAAGGTGGCTGAGAATCGGCACCGGGGTCTGGTGGGGCCCGACGCCGTCACGAGCGCGGACATGATGATCGGCACGGGCCTGTACCGGCTCGTCTACCTCGGGACGACGCCGAGCCTTGAAAAGGTCTTCACAGTGGCCGAGGCCGTGGCGGGCCACCCCTGCCACGACCCACCTCGCAGTGAGGACAAGGGCTCGGGCCGCACCCGGGCACGTGTGAGCGGCATGACGAGCACATAATGCGTGATGCATGTCATACTCAACGGCATGACCAATCCTCTTCAGTCAGAGCCCGGACCCCAGGGCAGGCACGTGCAGACCCCTCAGCCGGACCAGCCACCAGCGGCTCAGCCACCGCCAGCTCCTCAGCCGGACCAGCTACCAGCGGCTCCTCACCTGGACCAGCCACCACCAGCGCCATTGCCCCGGCAGTACGCGCGAGCCGTCCCCACCGAGGAACAAAGGATCCCGGCGGCTCGCCAGCCTTCTCCCGGACCCGGCGCGGCCCCTGCTGAGGAGCAGGAGAACCCGCCCCCGCACGAGCTGGCCAGTCCGGGCGCACCCCCTTCTCCGGGCGCAGCCTCTCCAGGCACGCCACCTTCTCCGGATGCACCCCCTTCTCCGGGCGCAGCCTCCTCTCCGGATGCACCCCCCTCCCAGGGATCGCCTGACAGCGGGAGCCACCCGAGCGGTGACACCGTCAGCCACGAACCCACCACGACCACCGGGCGGCACCTGGAACCAGTCGCTACCACCCAGATCCTCCCCGTCGTCGCCAGCGGCCCGGTACGCCCCGCCCTGCCGGGCGGCAGGGAGCCAGCCGCCACCACCCAGATCCTCCCCGTGGTCACAGCCGCCCCCACGCGCAGGAGACGGCGGGCCAGCTCCGGGACCACTGGCTCGGGAACCACTGGCTCTAGGACCGCCCGCTCCGGGACCGCCAGCCCCCTCGACGGGACTGCCGTCCCCACGCGCAGGGGACGGATGACCCTGGTGGTAAGCCTGCTCGTGGCCGCGCTCGTCCTGGTGGCTGGGACCGCCGCCGTCACCGCCATGCTCCTGGGCGGCGGCACGACCGCCACCTCCGCCAGCTCACCCACTCCCGACCAGCCCTCACCCACACCCACGGGGAACAGGCAGCAGTGGTCGCAGGCCTGGCTAAAAGGCACCGAACAGGCTTGGACCCTGGAGCCTCCGGGCACCGGCACCACGAGCACGATCGTGAGGCTCACGGACGACAAACTCATCCGCACCACGAGGCAAAAGGAGAAGGGCTCAGTTCTGGTCACCGTCTTCAGGCTGGGTCAGGGCAAGCCCGAGCAGCTCTGGGAGGAGAAGATCACGTCCACCGCTCCCGGCACGACCATCTGGAACGGGAAGATCATCATCGGGAACAATGTCATAGACATCAATTCCCGCGAACGCAGCACAGCATTGTGGGGCGTGGAGGCGGACACCTACGCGGCGACCGGCGTCGGCGTCACGGCATGCTCAGGGACGTCGTGCGCCCTGTGGACGTCACTGACCGAGAAGAAGTGGGAGGCCACCATCCCCGTGTCCAAGCAGGCCTACATCAACACCGGCTCCAGGGTGGGGAGGTACGTCCTGGCCGGCGGGCGCGCAGATAAGGATCCGAACTTCAGCGTGAACATCGACACCGGCGAGGTCAAGAAGATGGAAGGGAGCCAGTCCCAGAACTCCCCACACGCCCTGGTAGACGGCTGGGTCATCTATGACAAGAACGGAAACATCAGCATCTACAAATCCGACGGCACGACCAGGGAGAGGTTCACGACGGACACCTCCAGGAACTTCACCACCTACCCCTGGTCACCCAACCGCTTCACCATCGACCAGACCCTGGCGTGGCTCAAGAACGGAGACACCTCCTGGGCCCCGGGCACGTACTCCGTTTCCACAACCGACCCCACCTGCCAGTCCATCACGGTAGCCGGCAAGGACATCAACCTCGGCAAGGACAACGAGATAACAAAGAAGGCTGACGGGAAGTGCTCCGCAGAGTTCGCCACCCACGCCTTCCAGCTCTCAGAAAAAGGGCAGATCTCAAGCTACCTCAACTACGAGGGCGACAAGAAGTTCCTCCTCCTCATCGACATGACCACGGGAGAGTCGTCAAAGCCCCTCACCCTGGGCGGGCGCAAGACGCAGTACGTGGTAAAGGACAACCTGCTCATTGCCTACGAGGAGTCGGGAAAGATTACCGCCTACCGTCCGCGGTAGTACGGCGGCCCCGCTCAGGGAGCCGTCATCGCCAGCGCCGGGGACAGCCGTCAGCCTCGCCAGCCCCCCTCTTCCCAGGCCCGGGGACAAGTTGGCATCCCAGCCAACGCCCGCACGCAGGTGACGGACGGCCACGAGGCCCAGGCCCACGGCGCGGACCCGCCCAGCGCCCGCACGCAGACGACAGAAGAAGAGAGTCTTCCTCTGCCACACGACCTGCCCCAGACAAATCGGTCCACGATTAGATCCCGTTCCGTTCGCGCTATAATGGAGCCCAATGGCATGGTCTGCCTCTGTCTTGTGTGTCCTGTGCGGGAGAGTGGGCGGTACGGTGCCTGTGCTCGACGCCGTGGGCCTGCGCCGGAGTGGACCTAGTGAGGGGAGGGGGCGCGGTGCGGGTGCTCGCGAGGTTGAGGCCGGCCGAACTTGTGGTCTTGGTCACCATCGATGTGGTGCGGGACACCCTGTCTGACTGCCACTTTTCCGCATGGTCTCGTCCAAAGCCGGCGCCGGATCCGCCTCTGGGGCCGTCGGTGGCGAGTGGCGTCATACCAACGAAAGGTGGTAGAAATGGGGTGCTCCAGCCACCTGCCGGAAGGGCCCCGCAGGGCCGGTGGCGATCCAGCCCCTGGAAACGTTGCAACCACGCGGCTCCCAGAGGCAGGGGTCAGGGAGCACCCCGCACCGCTAGGTGCATTAAGACTTATTGTGGCGTGCTTCCGCCAGCGCCGCCTTGATGATGTCAGGGAGCACCCCGCACCGCTAGGTGCATTAAGACACCAAGATGGCCTCTCGCACCTCCCCAACTCGCAATGTCAGGGAGCACCCCGCACCGCTAGGTGCATTAAGACCCCTCAGTGGTCTCGGTCTCAGTCATCATCTCGGTGGGTCAGGGAGCACCCCGCACCGCTAGGTGCATTAAGACACCTAATGAGGTTGAGCTCATCTTGCACATCCTCACGTCAGGGAGCACCCCGCACCGCTAGGTGCATTAAGACTCACGCGAAGAGGGGATAAAGTTTCGCAGGACGCAGGTCAGGGAGCACCCCGCACCGCTAGGTGCATTAAGACAGCGTCTCGTGGAGACGCTCATCTGCCTTCTTGGTGTCAGGGAGCACCCCGCACCGCTAGGTGCATTAAGACTGCCCTCGGTAGGCTCAGGCAGGTCAAGAACTTCCCGTCAGGGAGCACCCCGCACCGCTAGGTGCATTAAGACCCGCCAGCCCGACGGGCCGCACGGACGAACGCCTGGCAGGAACCACCCCGCCCCGCCCCTGGCACGGGCGCCGTCGGCCTGCGCCCCCGACCTCACACGCCACAGATCTGTTCTCACGTCTACGGGGCGCGGTAGACTGCCCGCCCATCACCCGGCTCGTCCGGCTACGGGCAGGTACCCGCAGCCGTCCACCCGTCCCCGCCTCATCCCTCACCGACTCGTCCGGCTACGAGCGGGTGCCGGGTACCAGGGCGAGCCACCGACCACACGCAGGAGGAACCATGGCTGAGGAGCAGAGCACCTGGCTCACTCAGGAGGCCTACGAACGACTCACCGAGGAGCTCGTACGCCGCAGGGAGGTCGACCGCAAGGAGATCACCCAGCGCGTCGAGGCGGCCCGGCAGGAAGGTGACCTCCGCGAGAACGCCGGCTACCACGCCGCCCGCGAGGAGGCCGCCCTCAACGAGGCCCGCATCGCGACCCTGGTCCACCTCCTGGAGACGGCGCAGATCGGCGAGGCGGCCTCCGACGGCACCGTCTCGCCCGGCACCGTCGTCACCGCCGACGTGGCCGGGAAGGAGCAGCGCTTCGTCCTGGGCGGCCAGGAGATCACCGCCGACGTCCCCGAGGGCGTCATGGTCTTCTCCCCCGACGCCCCCCTGGGCAAGGCCCTCATGGGGCACCGGGCCGGCGAGATCGTGACCTACGACGCCCCCAGCGGGCGCGAGATCACCGCCAAGATCCTCGAGGTCACGGCACTGTGAGCGCCCGCCGCCCGTCCGGCCCCACGAGCAGCGCCTCCCCCGCTCACGCCGACCCCGCTCACGCCGACGGCAGCGCGGGCCGCGCCCAGGCCACTCACCCCACGGGCACCAGCCCCACGGACGCCGTCCCCACCAGCCCTGCCCCTCCGGCACGCAGCACGGTCCTGCCGGGCCGGCAGTCCCCGCTCCTGCCCGTCCCCGGTGACCACGTGGTCCTGGGCACGCCCCTGGACGGCCCTTGGCCGCAGGGCACCGAGGTCATCTACCTGGCGGGCGGTTGCTTCTGGGGCATGGAGCGCATCCTGTGGCGCCAGGACGGGGTGGTGGCCACCGCCGTCGGCTACATGGGCGGCACCACGCCCAACCCCACCTACCAGGAGGTGTGCACCGGGGCCACCGGTCACGCCGAGACCGTGCGGGTGGCCTACGACCCCACCGTCTGCGGGCCGGGCGGCCAGTCCCTGCTGCGGGTCTTCTGGGAGAACCACGACTCCACCCACCTCAACCGCCACGGCAACGACGTCGGCACCCAGTACCGCTCGGCGGTGTGGACGACCACGCCCGACCAGTACGCCGCCGCCCTGGCCACACGCGAGGCGTTCCAGGGCGAGCTCACCCGCCTGGGGCTGGGCACCTGCGTGACCACCGTGGAGGGTGCCGCGGGCCTGTACTCGGACTTCGGCGGCCCCTTCTACCTGGCTGAGGACTACCACCAGGGCTACCTGCACAAGAACCCCGGCGGCTACTGCAACCACGGCCCCAACGGGGTCACCTGCCCGGTGGGCGTGGCCAACCTGCCCGCCCAGGTGGAGGTCCTGCCGCCGGGGCCGCCAGCCTGAACCCGGGGCCGCCGACTCGCTGAACCCGGCTCAGGCCCCCCGGGCGAGGCCAATGGCGACTCCCACCATGACCAGTCCGACCAGGACGTCGACGACCTGCCAGGTCCGGGGCCTGGCCAGGGGGCCGGACAGGGTCCGGGCCCCCAGCCCCAGGCTGGTGAACCACAGGACGGAGCCCGTCATGGCCCCAGCCGCCGCCACCCAGCGGGAGTCCCCGAACTGGTTGACGACGCCCCCGAGCATGACAACCGTGTCGAGGTAGACGTGGGGGTTGAGGAAGGTCAGCCCCAGGGTCGTCAGGGCCACGGCCCCCCGGCCCGGCCCGGCGCTCCCCTCCCCCTCCAGGGCCCGGGGGCGCAGGGCCGAGCGGAAGGACCGCAAGGCGAAGGCCAGGAGGTAGACGACCCCGCCCCAGCGCAGGACGCGCAGGACCCAGGGCAAGGAGCTAATGACACCGATCCCCACGGTCCCGGCGGCGATCAGGCCCACGTCCCCGACCACGCAGACCGCCACCACCACGCCGACGTGCTCCCGACGCAGCCCCTGACGGAGCACCCACGCGTTCTGGGCACCGATCGCCACGATAAGGCCCAGGCCGGTACCCAGACCGGTGAGATAGGGAGACATTGTGCTCATAGGCACCAGGTTAGGGACTCGTCCGGCGGCTGCAAACAGCCCCGGCGACAGGTCCCGGCGCGGACCGGGGCGGCACGTATAGTCCCGCACATGACCTCACCCAGAACAGTGGGCGGCAACCTGCCCAGGCTGACGTCCCTGCGCTTCTTCGCGGCCGCCCTCATCCTCGTCTTCCACGCCAGGCTCATCCACATCGTCCCGGGCGGGCGCCTGTTCGACCTGGCCCACATGGGTGTCGCGTTCTTCTTTGTCCTGTCGGGGTTCGTCCTGACCTGGGCCAGCCCCGGTGAGCGCGTTGAGCCCAGGAGGTTCTGGCTCAACCGCTTCGCCCGGATCTACCCCTCGCATATTGTGACGCTGGTCGTCTCCCTCTTCATTATGCCGATAACCTACTGGTGGCTCATCCCTCTCGACGCCTTTCTGCTGCAGGCGTGGGCTCCCTACGAGAGGATCGCCGTGTCCCTCAACGCGGTCTCCTGGTCCCTGTCGGCGGAGGCGTTCTTCTACTTCCTGGCGCCGTGGCTCATTACCACGCTACGCCGTCGCCCACCACGTACCCTCGTGGTCGTGGCCGTGACCTGGCTGGTCATTACCGTGGCGCTGGGGCGGGCGGTCACCCTCATGGGCTACGCGGAGTGGCCCTACTTCATGCCGCTGGCCCGCTCCTCGGAGTTCGTGATCGGCGTCGTGCTGGCTGAGCTCTTCCGCCGCGGCCGCCTGCGAAATCACGTCCCCCCGGTACAGGTGTGCGTACTCGCCTGCATCGCCTCCTACGCGCTGGCCATGGTGGTGCGCAACGCCGGGGTCACCATGAAGATGGCGGCGTCGTTCATCTCGCTGCCGGCTATCTGCGCCCTGGTGGTCTCCTCGGCCCTGGCCGACGTCCGGGGCAGGCCGGGGCCCCTGGCCTCACCCCTCCTGGAGCACGCCGGCCGGGTCTCCTTCGCCCTGTACCTGGTCCACTACATGGTCATCGCGGTCACGAATGACCTCATGGACACGTACCTGCCCGGCACGGAGCTGGGGATCCCGCTACGACTGGCCCTGCTGACCGCGGTGTGCGTGGTCTCCTGGATCTGCGCCGAGGCGCTGCACCGGGGCGTGGAGATACCCGCCCAGCGGCTCATCCGCTCCGCCTACGCCCGACGCCGTGCCCAGGCGCGTGCCTGAGCTGCCTTTCCGGGAGGTCGTGGACGGTCGGCGGACGCCGGTAGGACGCGGGCGCCGGTAGGACGCGGACGCCGGTAGGACGCGGGCGCCGGTAGGACGCGGGCGCCGGTAGGATGCGGACGCCGGTTGGACGCGGGCTGCCGCTCGCGGGGGTAGCGCCCAATCACCCTGTCGGCGGCCTCGCTCTTCAGCCGCGGGCTGCCGCGCGCGGGGGGTGCCGTTCGCGGGGTGGCGCCCGGGAGGTGGCGCCCGGGAGGTGGCACCCGGGAGGTGGCGCCCGGCCCCACACCACACCGCGACCTGGGTGGGGCACACGGTCCTGTGCCAGGATGGACGCATGAGTCAGGACAGGCACGACGACGGGGCCCGGGGTGGTCAGGGCGGTTACAGCCGCCGGGGCGAGGGCTACGAGCGCCGGGGCTACGGCCGCCGGGGCGAGGGGTACGACCGTCGGGGCGGCGGCCGCACCGGTCACAGCGCCCAGGACCGCTCCCGCCGGGTCTACGTGGACGAGCCGCGTGACGGGGCCCTGGCCGACCTGGTGAGCCACCTCCAGGCCCTCAACGGGCGCTCCTACGCCGCCTACAAGGCGGTGGTGGGACGCTATACCGCCCTGGAGGGCTGGACCCTCCACATTGACCACGTCCAGCCCGACCCCTACGCCCCGCCCACGCGCATCCGCGTCACCATGCCCGTGGACCTGCCCGGCCCCAAGATCCTGGCCGACGAGGGGCTCCTGGGGACCGGAGACCGGCGCCTGGCCGTGGCGGACTTCCTCACCCGCGAGCTCTACGCGGCCTTCCGGGGCACGGCCCTGTCCATCGCCTCCCCGGGGCAGGAGATCCTGGAACGCTCCAGCGTGGTGTTCCTGGACCCCCGGGGGGCGGCCGTCACGCCCACGGACCCCGGCACCGGCTCCCAGGACGGCAGGGGCCCAGGTGGCGCGGGCCCGCACGCCACCGCGACGTCGCAGCCCGGTGGTCCCCACTCCGGCGTCGGCCCCCGGCCCGACACCGCCGACGGGCCGGGTGAGCCCGCAGCCGAGACCATTGAGATCCGCGCCCGCATGGCGCTGCCCGCCCAGGGGCGCTCCATCCGCGGACGGGAGGCCTCCCGGATCGTCTCCTGGGACCTGCCCCGGGCCGTGGAGCGGATCCTCGACCTCACCGGGGAGCGGGCGCGCCGCCTCCTGGAGCACGTGGCGGCCCTGGAGGACCACCGGGCACTGACCCGGGCCGTGGAGGCCAGCGGCTGGGTGTCCTTCCTGGCCGACGGCTCCCTCCTGCCGCGCCGCTCCGGGGTGTCGGACGAGCCGTTGCGCACCGGAGCCCTGCCGCTCCAGGCCCCCGACTCCCTGGCCGCCACCGTCCAGCTGCCCCACGCGGGCACGGTGCGGGGAACGGCCCTGGGGGCGGGTGTCACCGTCATCGTCGGCGGCGGCTACCACGGCAAGTCCACCCTGCTGAGCGCCATCGAGCGGGGCGTCTACCCGCACGTGCCCGGGGACGGGCGCGAGCTCGTGGCCACCCTGCCCGACGCCGTCAAGGTCCGGGCCGCGGACGGGCGCGCCATCACGGGGGTGGACCTGAGCGCCTTTATCTCCCACCTGCCCGGCGGACAGGACACGGGGTCCTTCTCCACCGGGAACGCCTCGGGCTCGACCTCGCAGGCCGCCTCCATGATCGAGGCGGTGGAGGCCGGGGCCACGGCGCTGCTCCTGGACGAGGACACCTCCGCCACGAACCTGCTCATCCGTGACCGGCGCATGCGCTCCCTGGTGGCGGCCGAGCGCGAGCCCATCACGCCCTTCGTGGACCGGGTCGGGGCGCTGGCCGAGGCCGGGGTCTCCACGGTCATGGTCATGGGCGGCAGCGGGGACTACCTGGACGTGGCCGACCGGGTGCTGCTCATGGACGCCTACCACCTGCGTGACGCGACCCAGGAGGCGGGCCACGTCGTCGCCGACCAGCCGCGTGAGGTGACCGCCCTGCCCGGGTTCCCGTGGCCCGTGGGCCGGGTGCCGCGGCCCGCCCCGGCCCGGACACGGCGCGGCCCGGTGCGTACCCGGGCCCGGGGGACGGAGGTCCTGACCCTGGACCGGGAGGAGATTGACGTCCGTGACGTCGCCGGGCTCGTGGACCCCGGCCAGGCCCAGGCCGCCGCCTACGCCCTGAGGGCCCTGCTGGAGCAGCGCTTTGACGCGCACGCCACCCTGGCGCAGTGCCTGGAGGACCTGGACGCGCTCCTGGACGACGAGGGCCTGGACGCGCTGGGCGACGTCGGCGAGCGCCCTGCCTTCCTGGTCAGGCCCCGCGCCGTGGACGTGGCGGCGGCCATGAACCGCTACCGGGCGCTGGAGCTGGAGACCTCGCCGCGGGTGCCGACGCCGTCAACACCAGAGGACGTCGGCCGCTCAGCGCGGTAGACAGCCACCGCCCGCCCCTCCGCCCTCGCCCCTCCCTCGCGAGAACGGTACTTGTTCCTCGTGAGAACGGTACTTATTGCTCGCGAGAACGGTACTTGTTCGTCGCGAGAACGGTACTTATTGCTCGCGAGAACGGGGGGCGCGCCTCCGCGTGGGGCCTGGCGGTGCCTGCGGATCATGGTGGTGGGCCATGGTGGTGCTCACAGGGAAGGTTCGTGGGGTTGTACGTTCACCCCTCCGAGCCCGCGCCGCTATATGGCCCTCGCTCTCACGGTGAGCAGCTCAGGGACGTGCGACTTGCCCACCGTCCCGCACATGTTCCCACGGCAATCAGGCCACCGACGGCTTAGGCACGACCAGTGTGTGCCAGGTGCCCGTTTGGTGCAATCTGGGACTCAGGACCGGACGCACCCTGAACCCAACTCTGGACACTCAATGTCCACCCAGGTCATGGGCTTGTGCCCTGGAACAGCCGAGGGAGCCTTCTGTTCTGAACCTCAGATTGCGCCATGCGCAGGATCTGGAGCAGCATACGACCGGTAGGCTACCTAAGTGATCGCATAACCTGCCCGGATTTATGCCAGGAGATGCGCCGAACGCCCCCCGTCCCGCGGCCAGCAGGCACCTCGAGGCCGATGCCTTCTTTAGCGGGGGTCCAGCAGAACATCAGAGAAGCACCCGGAGGACGTCCGGACAGGGGCGCACCCGCCAACAGGGCACCCACACGCACCAGGCGCCCCCGCTCAGGCCCCACCAGCGCTCACACCCAGAGCACCCACACCAGTCAGTGAGGCAGACCCCGAGCACACCTCCCGTTCTCACGAGCAATAAGTACCGTTCTCACGACGAACAAGTACCGTTCTCAC
>ERZ773099.1097-NODE-1097-length-20586-cov-7.843554_pt1 | contig 20586 bp, 19 predicted proteins | sample MGYA00511120_ERZ773099 | MGnify/ENA primary metagenome ERZ773099 (study PRJEB29015, sample SAMEA2738012) | human oral metagenome | biome: human oral; feature: human-associated habitat; material: dental | place: China | collected 2104 ...
ATATATAAAAAAATTAAATAGGAAGTATAAAAATGAAAAAAAATACATATAAAGTAATCTCTTTATTTTCTGGTGCTGGTGGCTTAGATTTAGGATTTCATAAAGCTGGATTTGATATTGTGTGGGCAAATGACTTTGATAAATATGCAGTTCAAACATATAAAGAAAACTTTAAAAATCCCATAGTATGTGATGATATAAATAATATTGATTTTTCAACTTTACCTAAAGCTGATATAGTTATTGGTGGTTTTCCATGTCAACCTTTCAGTATAATGGGAAAAGAAAGAGGATTTGAAGATACAAGGGGAACAGTTTTTTTTACAATAATAAAACTTATAAATTTTCTTACTGAAAGAGGAGATGCTCTCAAAGTTATTGTATTAGAAAATGTAAGAAGACTGCTTACTCATGATAAAGGAAATACTTTTAAAATTATTAAAAAAGTTATGGAAGATGATTTAGGATATAAAATGTATTATAAGGTACTGAATACATCTGAATACGGAATTCCACAAACTAGAAATAGAATTTTTATAGTTTGTTTCAAAGATAAAAGTATAAAATTTGAATTCCCAAAACCAGAACCTTTGTCATACACTATGCAAGACTTATTAGAAAAAGAAGTTGAAGAAAAATATTTTTTATCAGAAAAATTAATAAAAACAATATTATCAAATGGAACTGGAAATTATTCCGCTAAATCTGAAATAGATTTAAAAATAGCAAGACCTTTGTGCTCAACAATGCATAAAATGCATAGAGCATCTCAAGATAATTATGTAACAGATAAAGGCAGAATAAGAAGATTAACACCAAGAGAAGCTGCTAGATTACAAGGGTTTCCTGATGATTTTAAATTTTCTGTTTCAGATACTCAAGCATACAGACAATTTGGAAATGCAGTTACAGTTCGTGTTGCAGAAAAAGTGGCACAAAAGATTTTGGAGGCTTTGAATGAAAAATAATTTTTCATATGGAATAGAATTACGAGAAATATTAAAATATCACACAAAACTCTTGAATAGTAATTATTCTGAAGATATATTTTTACAAAACTTAGAATATTTAACAAAAAAAACAGAGGATAAATACCTTCAAGAAAGAGCAAAAGGGTATATAGAGCATATAAAAAGTGATGAAGTTTTAAAAAATTACCTTGGGAGATTAAAATATAGTTGTATAGAACAAGAATATATAAAAAAATATTTTAATTTATATTGTATAGAAAAGAGAAATGAAGAAAAAAAAGAATATAATATTATAGACTTATTTTGCGGAGCTGGGGGAATGTCTTTGGGATTTATACAAGAGGGATTTGATATTAATTTAGCTTGTGATTTTGATGAATCATGCATTGAAACTTATACTTTTAACCATCCAAATACCAAAAGTAAATATATTATAAATTCAGATATAAAAGAAATTGACAATGACATAAAAAAATATTTAAGCCAAGATAAAGTTTCTTTAGTCATAGGTGGACCACCTTGTCAAGGTTTTAGTAATGCTAATCAACAGAGATTAATAGATGATCCTAGAAATAAATTATACAAATCATTTGTTCATATTGTTGAACAAGTTAAGCCTAAATTTTTTGTTATGGAAAATGTTAGAGGGATGTTAAAAGTTGCAAATCAAGTAATAGAAGATTTTGAAAAAGTTGGTTATAAAGTTTCTTATAAAATATTACAAGCAAAGGATTTTGGAGTCCCTCAAAATAGAGAAAGATTAATTTTTATAGGAACTTATCTTTCAATAAATACACAAGAGATTTTTAACTTAATTGAAGAGGAATATTCAACAAAAGAATATGTACTAAAGGATGCTATAGCTGATTTAAATAAATTAGAAGCATCTATCCAAAAAAATAATACAAATTTTATAAATGAAAAAAATGGAGGCATAGTTATAAAAAAAATTAATAAAAGCATTAATGATTACCTTTTAAAAATAAATAACTCTTCTTACATATATCCTATTATATTTAATCATCAAGCTCGTTATAATAATGATAGAGATATTGAAATTTATGGTAGATTACATCAAGGAGATAAGTCAGATGATCCTAAAATTGCTGATATTATGCCTTATGCTAGTAGAAGTCATATTTTCAAAGATAAATATTACAAATTAAAAGAAAATGATGTTTCAAAAACTATTACAGCTCATATGAAGTTTGATTGTAATATGTATATTCATCCAACTCAAGCAAGAGGATTGACCCCTAGAGAAGCTGCTAGAATACAATCATATCCTGATGATTATATATTTAAAGGTGCCTTTACTAAAACATATATGCAAGTAGGGAACTCTGTTCCACCACTTATGGCAAGAGGAATCGCAAAAGTAATAAAAAAAATTTTACAGGAGGATAAATAGATGTCGTTTACAGAAAAATTTGACTATATAAAATCTATTCTTGAAAAAGAATATGAGATGAAAATTAAAAAAGTTGATTATGATGCTTTTATTGTAAAGCAATTATCAAATACTAATTGTATTGCAAAAGATATTGATAGTAATCAATCTCATATTGCAATTACAGGGGAACAAATGGAAGTTTTTCCTTATATTTATTCTAAAAAATATGTAGAAGAAAATGATAATAAAATGAAAAATTATTTTGTCATAAAAGCTCCAGTAAATATTTATAAAAATAATTGCGAAAAAATTAAAAAGAAGTACATAGAATTTAAAGATCAAGAGGTTCTACAAGAAGATATGTGCATCTATCCTAGATCTGGTGGAAGTCAAATACAACTTTCACTTAAAAGAAATGGTGATAGTCAAAATTTTTTAAAGTTTAGAGAATTAATAAGACCTAATGACTATCTAATACTAATGAAAAAACGAAATTTATTAGAATATGATGGATTTATTATAGAACAAAAATATATTTCTGAAAAAGAATATAGCAGTATAGTTGAAATAGATAGAACATCTGATAGAACATCTGATAAAACATCTGATAAAACATCTAATAGAAACATTACATTTGTTACCAAAAAAAATATAGTATACGAAAGAGAATTATTACCTTTTCCACATCAAAGAATTTTCTTTGGTGCTCCAGGAACAGGAAAAAGTTTTGAATTAAATAGACAAGCTGTTGAAAATTTTGAAATTGATGAATATGAGAGAGTCACTTTTCATCCAAATTATATGTATGGTCATTTTGTTGGAGCTTTTAAGCCATTTCCTAGAATTTTAAAAACAGCTAATGGAGATATTAAAAAAGATGATGATGGAAATATACAAGAAACAATAGTTTATGAATATGTTCCTGGAATTTTAATGAAGCAACTCGTAAAGGCCTTAAAAAATCCAAATAAAAATTATCTGATAATAATTGAAGAAATTAATAGAGCTAATGTTGCAGCAGTATTTGGTGATATTTTTCAACTTTTAGACAGAAATATAGAAGGAAATAGTGAGTATGATATTACAACATCTAGAGAACTACAAGAGTATTTAAAAAAAGAACTTACAGGAATATATAATGAGAGATTAGGAGAAGATTTTTCTAGACTATATCTACCATCTAATCTATATATTTGGGCAACTATGAATAGTGCAGACCAAGGTGTTATGCCTTTAGATACAGCTTTCAAAAGAAGATGGGAATTTGAATATCAAGGTGTAGATAATCTTAATGAACAAGATTTTGAAAACTATGAATTTAAAATTAATCACTCTCAAAAATGTAATTGGAATGACTATAGAAAAGAATTAAATAAAAGATTATCTAACTTAAATATTCCAGAAGATAAATTAATAGGACCCTATTTTATCTCTAAATCTATCTTGAAAAAAAATATTGTTGAATTAACTAAAACTATAAGAAATAAATTATTAATGTACCTTTATGAAGACGTAGCTAAAGCCTTTAGAAGTTCATTATTTGCTGAAGGAAAATATTCAACATATTCAAAACTTTGTGAAGAATTTGATAAAGATGCTTTAAGTATTTTTAGAAATAAAATAGAAATTGAGATTAAAGAAATTATATCTGAAAAATTAAAAGATACAAATGAAGGAGAAAATGAAAAAGAAATTAATGTAGCTGAAGATTTAAATAAATAATTGGAGGAAGTAATGAGAATTCATATATTACAGGAGTTACAACCATATTCCAAAACAGAACTACAAAAAATATTTGAATTAGAAGATAATGAAATAATTAATATTTTAAACTCTCTTTCTTCATTGAATATCTTAAAAACTTTATCAAATAATATTTCAAAAATAGAATTAGAAGATTTATTAGAAATAGAGAGTCTTGATAACCAAAACTTAGATGCTATGTATATCTTTAAATATGTAGGTATGTTATCTGTTGCTAACATTTGCTTAATAATTTATCCTAAGTATATTAATAATTGTATGAAAGATAAAGAGAATAACTATAAAAAATTTAAAGAAATTATTGCAGTTATTAGAAAATACCAACATAGAGAACAAAAACAAAGATGTGGAGATGAACAAGAAGAAAATAATTTCAATCTACTTTCAGTTACTTTAGATTTAATAGAAGATTATTTAGAAAATGGTCTTTATTGGAATGAAAAGCATATTGTAGAGCTAAATGGAGAAGGTGAGATTCTTTGGGAAAAGACAATTAATGAAAGTATACCATATTTTATTAATAATGTACCAATTTATCTAGATACCTTTACTGTAAATCAAGAAAATAATGAAGAAGATTATTTTAGAAGATTACATTCTTGTATTTTAGTAGAAGCTTATAATAAAGTAAAAGATATCTTATCTATAATTTATAATATAGATTTTCTTAATAATATTAGCTTTGAAAAAAGAAAAAATTTTGGGAGTCTAGAGTATATAATACTTAAATTAAATCAAGAATTATCTACACAATTTATAACTAAGAAACAAAATACTCTTAATATTATAAAAAAATATTTATTGAATGAAAATAATAATTCTCTATCTAAAAATATCTCTTATATAGGAACAACCAATTTTAATTTAGTTTGGGAAGATGTTTGTTCTGTTGTCATGGAAAATTGTTTAGATAAAACACTTAAGGAATTATGTCTTACTTATAATGAAACAAATAATATAAAATTAATAGATGTTATAGAAAAGCCTCTTTGGAAAGCTAATTTGTCTCAGGTTAGTCATAGAGCTAAGAAAACATTAACTCCAGATATTATTAGAATAATAAATAATGATTTTGAGATTTATGATGCAAAATACTATAAAATAAAACTAGATGAAAATGGGGTAAGAAATCAACCAGGAGTAGCAGATATAACTAAACAATATTTGTATGAATTAGCTTATCAAAGCTTTATCAAGCAAAATAAATTACATATAAAAAGAAATGCTTTTTTAATGCCATTTGATGGGAAAGATAAGAAATTTTTAGGAGTAGCTTGTATGCAAATCTTTTCAAATATTGAGAATTTGAAATTAAAACAAATAGAAGTTATTCTAGTCCCATGTGAAAAAGTCTATGATAAATACTTAAAATAAGATTATCTAAAGAGAAGATAAATATGTAAATTAGATAAAAAATATTGTATGTGATAAATAGTATTGATTGAATAAGGTTTTATCAATGCTATTTATCAATACAGAAGTTTTTCAGTTCTATAAATTTCCTTCAACTACTATAATAGTTGTATGTTTTAAAGCTTCTTTTAACCAATCAATAAAATCACTTAAGAATTTTCTTTCTGAATCAGATATATGCTCTAAATTATTTTCTATTTCATCAATAATTTTTAACCAATCATTTTTTTCTATCCAATTGTCAAAGCAAAGATCAAGCTCTTGTCTTAGTGTTCTATCAGAAGCATCAACAAATGGATATATTTTTTTAAAATAAGGAAGTAAAATCTCATAGTCTTGAAGATAAATTCTCAAAGGATTATTATAACAATGCCAATCTTTCCACTTTGCTTCCCAATTAGAAACATCAGAAGTTTTAAGTGGATTGAAATCTAGTAATATTCTTTCACCTTTTGGTGCATTGAGTCTTAATTCTAAATAATTTTGTTTTCCAGCAGAGCTTGAATTTAACCATACCATTTCTTATTTCACCTCTATAAGTTTTAAGCTTCTTCTATTTTAACATATTTTTTTAATTTTTTTCCAAATAATACTATGAAAAATATAACACCAATTACCACAGCTATACTACCAGAGATAGAAACATCTAAAAATACTGCTAAATGATAACCTAGAATTGATGAAATAATTCCAATTAAAGAACTATATACTAGCATAGTCTTTAGATTTTTAGAAATCATATAGGCAGTAGTAGCAGGTCCTATCATAAAAGAAATCATAAGAGTTGCACCTACGATATCAAATGAAACTACAGAAGTAACTGATACTAAAGTCATCAGTAGATAATGAAAAACTTCTGGTAGTAGTCCAAGTGTTAATGCCAATGCTTTATCAAAAATTGAGATTTTAATTTCTTTAAAAAATATTGTTATAAATAGTAAATTGACAATTAAAATTGCAAGTCCATTTATAAGACCAGTTGCAAGTTTAAAACCAAAAATTTCTATTGTATGAAAAGGTGCAAAAGCTATTTCACCAAGTAAAACAGCATCTATATCTAAATGTATATTTGCTGTGTACTTAGAGATAAGAATAACAGCAATACTAAATAGAATAGACAAAACTATTCCTATTGCAGCATCTTCTTTTACTAATTTACTATCACTTAATACTTCAACCAAATAAACAGTCAGAAGTCCTGTTAAAGTTGCTCCTACAATAAGTAAAGGAGAATCTAATTTATGAGTGATAAAAAATGAAAGTACAATTCCTAACAAAACTGTATGGCTTATTGCATCTGTTAACATGCTCATAGATCTTAAAACTAAAAATACTCCTAATAGTGCACAAGCTACTGAAATTAAAATAGCAATTAATTGAATTGTTAATCCTGCACTCATATGCCATCACCTTTACTTTCTTCTAATCTTAGCTTTCTATTTCTCTTCTGAATTCTGTAATTTCTAGCAATAATACCTTTTTTAGAGAATAGAAAACTGATTAAGGCAAAGAAACCAGACACTAATATTATTAAAGGTCCAGTTGGTAAAGAAGCATCAAGTGTAGAAATAATACTTCCTATAGCCCCTGAAATACCTCCAATTATTCCAGCTAACATAGTAACAATAGATAATTTCTTAGACCATTGTCTAGCAGCAACAGAAGGTATAACAAGCATTGCTGTCATTAAAATTACCCCAGCTATTTGTATCCCAATAATAACATTCACTACTATCATAGTAGAAACTAAAAAATTTATTTTATCGCTTTGTATTCCAAGAGTTTTTGCATAATCTGCTTGGAATATACTTATTTTTATTTCTTTCCAAAAAAGAATAACTAAAGATATCAACACTAAACCTACTATAATTATTAGATAAATATCTTTTGCAATTAAAGTTGAAGCTTGTCCAAATATAAACCTATTTAGACCTGCTTTTTTAGCTCCAGGAACTTTCTTTAAATATGTAAGTAAAACTAGACCAAGCCCAAAGAAAGTTGATAGCAACAATGCAATGGCACTATCTAATTTTACTTTTGAATTTCTCTCTATATAATGAATTAAAAAAATACATAGAAATCCAATTAATAAAGCACCTGTTAAAAGTATATATAATTCTTTTTTTCCACTTAATAAAAAGGCTAGACATATCCCAGCAAGTGCTGAATGAGATATACCATCGCCCAATAAACTTTCTTTTTTTAAAACTGCAAAAGTCCCAATGATTGCACTAACTATCCCTAAAAGTGTGCAACCAAGAGTTACAACTTTAAAAGTATAACTACTCAAAAAAAGTTTTAATATTTCATTCATATTCTCCTCAAATCTTTCTATATGTCACATCAATATTTTCTTGTGTAAAAACTTCACTTACTTTTCCACTAACAATAACAGCTTTATTAATAAGTGCGACAGATTCAAAATAAGTTGGCACAGTTTGCAAATCATGATGTACAACTATTATAGTTTTACCTTCAGCTTTTAATTGTTTTAATATTTCCACTATCGATTTTTCAGTTGTCGAATCCACACCTTGAAAAGGTTCATCCATTAAATAGATATCAGCTTCTTGTACCAAAGCTCTAGCTATAAAAGCTCTTTGCTGTTGTCCACCTGAAAGCTCGGATATTTGTCTGTCTTTAAACTCCAACATTCCTACTTGTTCTATTGCCTTTAAGACTTTTTGTTTTTCTTCTTTATTAACTCTTTTAAAAAGTCCTACTCTTCCATAACAACCCATTTCTACAACATCAAATAGTGTTGTTGGGAAATCCCAATCAACACTATTTCTTTGAGGAACATAGGCTAAAGTTTTAGCATTTATTTTTATTTCACCAGTTATTTGTTTTAAAAATTTTAATATAGTTTTTATAAGAGTCGATTTACCTGCACCATTTGGTCCAACAAGTGCCAATAAACTCCCTACCTCTATATTTAAATTAAGATCTTCTAGTGCTATATTTTCCCCATAAGCAACTGTCAGATTTTTAATTTCAATTGCATTCATTCGTTTCACCTATTTCTAATTTCTATTTTAAAGCATTTGCAATAGTATCAGCATTTGCTTTTATTGTTTTAATATATGTTTCAGTATTATTTTCCTTATCTCCCATAGAATCTGAATAAAGTTCTCCACCTATTTCAACATTTCCACCTTTAGCTTTAACAGCTTCTTGTAAAGCTTCTATACTTTTATGATTAACAGATGATTCAACAAAAATCGCCTTTATTTTATGTTCAACAATAAAAGTTGCTAAGTCTTCAATTTGTTTTGTACCAATTTCAGAGTCAGTTGAAACCCCTTGTATAGCTTTTACTTGTAAGCCAAATTGTTCAGCAAAGTAAGCAAAGGCATCATGTGCTGTAATTAAGTATCTAGATTCTTCTGGAATTTCATTTATTTTAGCTTGAATATATTCAGTAGCTTCATCTAAAGATTTTAAATAAGTTTGTAAATTACTTTCGAAATATTCTTTATTTTCAGGAGAAATTTCAGCTAACTTATCTTTAACAGCCTTAGCTTGTATAGCCCAAAATTGAGTGTTAAACCATACATGAGGGTCATAAGTATTTTCATTTTCTTTGTGTAAAAGATTTTTATCTAATTGTTCACCTAAATTTAAAATATATTTGTTAGAAAGATTATCAAAAATCTCTGTCATCTTTCCTTCAAGATGTAGTCCACCATAGACAACTAAATCTGCATTTTGTAATTTATCAACATCACCAGCTGTTGCTACATATAAATGAGGATCTTCTCCTTCTTTCATAAGTCCTGTTACTTCAACTTTATCTCCTCCAATTTCTTCAATCAAATTAGTATAGTAATTTAAAGTTGTAGTTACTTTTATTTTTCCAGTTTCTTTTTTTTCTCCACAAGCAACAGCAAGTAAAGAGATCATCATAATTGTCAATAATTTAAAAATTCTTTTCATATTTTTCCTCCATCTTATACTATTCTTATCTACTATGATATATCTCCTTATGATTTTTGTCAATAAATATTTTGTCGTCAAAAATTTTAATTATACAATTATTGTATCAATAAAACAATTACAATTTTTATTTGAAAAATTTCAAATAAGTTGTAGAATATATAATAAATTAATAAGACGTTATGGAGATGATTATATGTGGGCTATTTTTGCTATTTTATCAGCTATTTTTGCAGCTTTAACTTCAATTTTAGCAAAAATTGGAATTGAAGGAGTCAATTCTAATTTAGCAACAGCTATAAGAACTATTGTTGTTGTATTTATGGCTTGGTTTATGGTTTTTATAACTGGGAGTCAAAGTGGAATAATAGATATTAATAAAAAAAGTTGGATATTTTTAATTTTATCAGGACTAGCAACAGGTGCTTCTTGGCTTTGTTATTATAAGGCATTACAACTCGGAGAAGCATCAAAAGTTATTCCTATTGATAAATTGAGTATAGTGATAACTATTATCTTAGCCTTTGTATTTTTAGGTGAACAAATAACAATAAAAACTCTAATTGGTTGTACTTTAATTGTTGCAGGAACTTTTGTTATGATTTTGTAAATTAAGTTCCTACAATCTTTAATATTTTTTTCTTTCAGATGAGGATTTATAACCTAAATCTATTCTATACTTGCTTACAGTTCTTCTGGCAATTTTAATACCATCGTTTTCTAAAAGTTTAACTATATCTTGGTCAGAATATGGTTTTTTTCTATCTTCATTTTCAATATATTCAGCAATTTTTTCCTGACATAAAAAGATAGTTGAACTTAAATTGAATAATTTTCTTAAAGAAATTATTCCAAAGTCACTTTTTATATATTTTTCTTTTATTGCCCTTGATATAGTAGATGAACTTAAATCTAATTTAGAAGCAAGTTCAGAAATCTTCAAAACATTCATTTTTTTTACCTTCAGTGATAAAAAAATCTTTTTGCTCTAATATCATGTAACCCACCTCCGTATAATTTTATCATATATTAGAGAGTAAAAAAATGTCAATACTGAGAATTTTTAAATATTAAGCTTAGCAAAATAAAGTTTATTGAATTTGTAACGCCTCTATGCTAAAATACTAACAATGTTTACTAAATCAAATTAATATAAATAGGAGTGATAAATCAATTATGAAAAAGAGTTACGATATGACAAAGGGAAAGATTTGGGTTACAATTTTATCATTTTCTTTACCACTTTTGGGAGCTAGCTTAATTCAGCAACTATATAATACAGCAGACATGATTTTTGTTGGAAATTTTGTTGGAAAGGAAGCTACTGGTGCAGTTGGAGCAAGTAGTTTGTTATTTACCTGTATTATAGGGCTATTTACAGGTGTTTCAATAGGAGTTGGAGTTGCAGTAGCTCAAAAAATTGGGTCAAAAGATTATGATATAGCATCTAAAGTTTCACATACTGCTATAACATTTGGAATTTTTGGAGGAATAATTTTAACTATCTTAGGATATTTCTCTGCTGAATTTCTTTTGACGATAATGAAAACTCCAAAGGAAATAATGACTGACTCTGTTATTTACTTAAAAGTATACTTTTTAAGTATGTTACCAATGATTTTATACAATATAGGAGCAGGAATTATTCGTTCTACAGGAAACTCAAAAACACCTTTCTATATTTTAATTATAGGTGGAATAACTAATGTACTAGCAAATTACTTCTTTATAGTAATATTGAAAAAGGGTGTTTTAGGAGTAGCTATTGCAACAACTTTATCACAAACTTTAACAGCTTTAATAGTTTTAACTTACTTATTTAAAAATAAAACAATAATAAATTTCAAAACTTCAGAATTAAAAATAGATTTTTCTTTATTAAGACAAATTCTATATTTTGGCTTACCTGCTGGAATACAGTCAATGCTAATAACTTTTTCAAATATAATAGTTCAATATTATATCAATGGTTATGGTGGAGATGCTGTTGCAGCCTATGCAACATATTTTAAATTAGAAAATTTTATTTGGATGCCAATAGTAGCTATAGGTCAAGCAAGTATGACTTTTTCAGGTCAAAATGTTGGAGCAAATAATTATCAAAGAGTTAAGAAGGGAGCATTTATTTCTATACTTTTATCAGGAGGTTTAAGCATTCTTCTAGCTACAATAATTTTAACTTTCTCTCATACTTTTATGAGAATTTTTATAAAAAATGAAGATATTATTTATTTAGGAAGTCAAATAGCATTTACTACTTTTCCTTTCTATTGGCTTTATTCAATATTAGAGGTTTTAGGAAGCTCTTTGAGAGGAATGGGGTATTCTATAGTTTCCATGTATGTAACAACTATTTGCCTATGTGCAGTTAGAATCTCATTGCTTTATTTAATTTCAAAATTTAACTTTGATTTTAGATCAGTTGCCTATGTTTATCCAATGACTTGGTTTATAACAGCTAGTATATTTATTATTGCATTTTTAAAAATTATAAATAAGAAAATAAAAAGCAATTAATGTCAAATATAATGTGTACATTTTTCATAAAATATTATATAATACAATAATGTAAAGATAGAAATTTTATAATGGAGGAATGTAAATGAGAATTTCAGAAAAGGCATTGAACATGAAATATTCGGCAGTTAGAAAATTAGTTCCTTTAGCTACTGAAGCTGAGAGTAAAGGAGTTAAGGTTTATAGATTGAATATAGGTCAACCTAACATAGAGACACCTGAATTATTCTTTGAAGGTTTAAGAAATATCCCAGATCATGTTATAAGATATGCTGATTCTAGAGGAATAAAAGAACTGTTAGATCAGGTAATAGAAGTTTATTCAAGAGATGGTCATGTTCTAAAAAAAGAAGATATAATTGTAACACAAGGTGGAAGTGAAGCTTTAACAATGGCAATACTTGCTATTTGTAATCCTGATGATGAAGTATTAGTTCCAGAACCTTTTTATTCAAATTATAAAAGCTTTATAGATATAGCAGGAGCTAAAATTGTTCCTATAGCGACAGATATAACAAATGATTTCGCATTACCTAAAAAAGAAGAAATTCAAAAATTAATAAGTCCTAGAACAAAGGCTATTTTATATTCAAATCCTTGTAACCCAACAGGTAAAGTCTATACAAAAGAAGAAGTTGAGTTAATAGCAGATTTAGCATTAGAAAATGACTTATTTATTATTGCAGATGAACCATATAGAGAATTTATCTATGATGACAATGACAAGCATTATTCATTGTTAGATATAGAAAAAGCTAGAGAAAATACTATAATAATAGACAGTGTTTCTAAACATTATAGTGCTTGTGGAGCAAGAGTGGGATTCTTGATTTCTAGAAATGAAGAGTTTATGAAGTATATTATGAAGTTTTGTCAAGCAAGACTTGCAGCACCAACTGTTGAACAATATGCAGTGGCTAATTTAATGAAAGCTCCAAAAGAGTATTTTAAAGAAATAAAGGAAATCTACAATAGAAGAAGAGATATTATAGTAAATTCTTTAAATAAAATAGAAGGAGTAACTTGTTCAGCACCTAAGGGAGCAATATATGCTTTTGCAAAATTACCTGTTGATAGCTCAGAAGAATTTTGTAAATGGTTATTGACAGATTTTAGATATGATAATTCAACAGTTATGTTAGCACCTGGTGAAGGTTTCTATGAAACAAAAGGGTTAGGTAAACAAGAAGTTAGATTTTCTTTTTGTGTTGGAGAAGAAGATATAGAAAAAGCAATGAAAGTACTTGAAGAAGCATTAAAAGTATATAAAAAATAAAATAAGAATTAAGGAGAAATAAAAATGAAAAAAATATTAGCGATGTTAGCACTATTATCAATAACTTCTAATGCAACAGAAGTTTTTTCAGAGTATTATGTTATGGAAAAGGTAATACCACTTTTAACAAATGCAGAAAGTTATATATTAAATGGAGAAGAAGTAAAGGTTGTAAAAGTAGATAGAAAAGTATTGAAAGCTCTAAGAACTACAGATGATCCTTTCTATTACACTAATTCTAATCAAGAAAAAAAGATGGTTAGAGTTGGAGATTATATGATAACTCCTATAACTTTTTCTTCTATTGATTCAGCAAACTCTAAAGAATTTAATAATAATTTTATAAAGAAATAATTTTGGTGTATGAAGATGATAAACTTATTTGAAAATTTTAAATTCAAAGAGTTAAATACAAAGAATTTAAAATTAATGGTAAAAAGAGCATATGAAAAATATAAAGGAGCTAATTCAAGTTTTTGGGTGACATCATTATCTTTCTATACAATTCTAGCTATAGTTCCAATATTAGCTATCTTAGTTAGTTTGGGAAGTTGGTTTGGAGCTAAAGATTATATAATAGATCAAATTAAGGATATTGCTCCTCTAAAAGGTGAAACTTTGGAGCTATTAACTGATTTTTCAAATAATTTATTGATGGATGCAAGAAGTAATGTACTAGCAGGAGTTGGTTTTATATTTTTGGGATGGACATTTATAAAAATGTTCTCATTAATTGAAGAATCTTTTAATGAAATTTGGCATATTAAAAAATCAAGAAGTTTAATAAGAAAAATAAGTGATTATATTTCATTTTTTATTTTTTTACCATTATTGTTTATAACTCTAAATGGTCTTTCATTGTTTTTCTTATCTAAGATAAAGGATATAGGATTTCTTTATTATTTAATAAAAAATCTTTTACCATTATTTAGTATGACTATATTTTTTACAGCACTTTTTTTAGTTATGCCAAATACAACAGTAAAGGTATTTCCTGCACTTGTAGCTTCTATAATAGTTTCAGTTGCTTTTTTAATGTTCCAGTATATCTTTATTTTATTACAATTTTTATTAATAGGCTATAGTACAGTATATGGAAGTTTTTCTGTAATATTCATATTTATTATTTGGATAAGAATATTTTGGTTTATAGTTATTTTAGGAGTTCATATATCTTACTTGATTCAAAATGCTAATTTTGATATAAATATAGAAAATGATGCTATAAATATAAGTTTTAATTCAAAATTATATATAACTTTAAAAGTTTTGGAGGAAATGGTTAATAGATATCTCAACAATTTACCTCCTGTAAGTATTGAAGAATTAAGAAAAGTTACAACTTCATCTCCATTTTTAATAGGAAATATACTGGATGAGCTTATAAGAGGAGGCTATATTGTAAGTAGCTTAGATTATTCTGAAAAAGTTTTCTGTATAACTAAAAATATTGAAGAAATACATTTAAAAGAAATATATGATTTTATAGCAAACACAGGAGAAGAAATCTTTATTTTACAAGATGGAAGAATTACTGATGGAATAGAAAAGATTATAATAGATAAAGATTATAATAGGACATTAAAAAGTTTAGGAGGAGAAGTTGCAGAGGAAAATTAAAATAAGAGGGATTTTATTACTCTTATTTACTTTAAGCACAACAATATATTTTACTTATAATAAAAGCTTTTTTTTGTTAATGATTACATGGCTTTTACTAATCTATATTATATTTTTTTTAGCTGTTATGAAAAACTGGGGGAAAAAAGAATTATTTGCTCAAAGAGCTAGTATGATGTTAATAATAATTCTTGCTTTTTTTATAGTATACGGTCTTCAATTGTTTAGAGTTCAATTTGTATCAAAATCTAAATACGTTGGACTAATGAATAAACAATTAATAAGTGTTAATAAAGAGGTTGGACAAAGAGGAGCTATCTACGATAGTAATGGAAAAAAATTAGCTTTTAATAAAAGAATGTATACTATTTCTATAAATCCATCTCTTTTAAATGATGAAAAGATTCATGATGATATTTTAAAAGATATAACAACCATCAAAGATAGTGGAATCATTACATTAAGTGAAAATATAGAAGAAGAATTATTGGAGATGGCAAAAGAAAATATTAAATACAAGAGAATTGCTAGAAATATTGATGATGAACAGAAAAAAGAAATAGTTGATTTGATTGCAAGTATAGAAAGAGAAAAAGTAAAAGGTAGAGCTAAATATAGATCTGTTTTAGTATTTGAAAGATCAATTGATAGAAAATACTGTAAATCAGAAGAATATGATAAGTTAGTTGGAATGGTTAAAGAAACTGAAGACACTAATGATGAAAAAGTAGGGATTTCAGGTTTAGAAAAACAATATCAAAATTATCTTGTGGAAAGAAAAAGGGATATAACTAAGCTTTATGGCTTAAATAAAAAAAATACTCTAGCTCTTTCAAAAGAAACTTTATTCTCGGACTTGAATGGAAAAAATATTCATTTAACAATAGATGCAGACTTAAATTTTATTTTAAATGATGAAATGAAAGCACAATTTAAGAATGTTAATGCTTATGAAGCTTATGGGCTTATTATGGATCCTAATAATGGTAAGATTTTAGCTGTAGCTGCATTTTCAAAAGATAAAGATTTACTAAGAAATAATATATTCCAAAGTCAGTATGAGCCAGGTTCAATATTTAAACCTTTAATAGTTGCAGCTGCAATGAATGAAGGTTTTATAACAGCAAATACTCAGTTTAATGTTGGTGATGGTCGTATAGTAAGATCTAAAAAGACAATAAGAGAAAGTAGTAGATCTACAAGAGGAGTAATAACTACTAGAGAAGTTATTATGAAATCAAGTAATGTAGGTATGGTATTGATAAGTGATTATTTCACAAATGCTTTATTTGAACAATACTTAAAGGATTTTGGACTTTATGATAAAACAGGTGTGGATTTTCCAGATGAATTAAAACCTTATACAAGTTCATACGAAAACTGGGATGGTTTAAAGAAAAATACTATGTCATTTGGACAAGGAGTAGTAATAACACCTATTCAAATGATAACTGCTTTTTCAGCTGTTGTAAATGGTGGAACTCTATATAAACCATATATAGTTGAAAAAATAACAGATAGTGATGGAACTGTTGTGATGAGAAATACTCCTACTGCTGTTAGAAAAGTTATATCAGAAGATGTTTCTGAAAAAATGAGAAGTATTATGGAAGATACTGTTGAAAAAGGTACAGGAAAGAGAGCTCGTATTGAAGGATATGCTGTTGGTGGAAAAACAGGAACTGCTCAATTAAGTGCTGGTAAATCTGGATATATTAGAAATGAGTATCTATCTTCATTTATTGGTTTTTTCCCTGCTGATAATCCAAAATATGTAGTAATGGCAATGTTTATGAGACCTCAATCAGATATACAAGCTAATAAATTTGGTGGGGTGGTTGCTGCACCAGTTGTTGGTAATGTCATTAGAAGAATTATAAAAGAAGAAGAGGGCTTTGCAAAAGATATAGAAAAAATCAATGTAAATAATGAGACAGTTGGAGTAGAAAAATCTAGCTTAGAAGCAGTAAATTATGAAGATGTAATGCCTGATTTAGAAGGTATGAGTCCTCAAGAAGTTTTATCTGTCTTTAAAGAAACAGATATAGATATAGAAGTTGTTGGAACAGGATTTGTAGTTGAACAAAAACCAGCAGCTGGAGATAGCTTAAAGGATGTAAAAAAAGTAAAGATAATATTGAAATAAATGTTTGAGGTGAATATGCAATACTTTGATATTTATATAGATTCGACCAAGGGAATATACACTTATTTAGATAAAAATGATGAATTTGAAATAGGAGATAATGTAATAGTACCTTTTAGAAATATAAAGAAAACAGGTTTTATTATAAGAAAAAACTTAAAAGAAAACTTTAACTTCAAAGTATTGAATATTTCATCTAAGGTAAAAAACTCTTTAAAATTATCAGAAGAACAAATAAAGCTTATAGAATGGATAAATGACTATTATTTAGCTTCTTATGATAGCATAATAAAGGCTATGATACCTAAAAATGTTAAAATTAAATATAATAATATCTATTGTATTAATTTTGAGAAAAATAATCTTTTAATAGAAAATTCAACTAATGAAATAATTAAATATATAATATCTTTAGCTACTATTTCATATAGTACAGCAAAGACTAAGTTTAAGAAAAGGACTATAGATAGCTTAGTTGAAAAAGAATTTTTATTAATGGATGAAAATAATATTCAAGTGAAAATAGAAAAATTTTTTGAATTAAAAGAAGAAAATAAAGATGTTTTTGAATATCTATATAAGAAAACTTTTATAAAAAAAGAAAAATTAGAAGAAAAATTTAAAAGAAATGATATTAAAGAACTAGAAGAAAAAGAAATCTTAAAAGTAGAAGCTAGTTTAAATGAGAAAAAAGAGTATAGTACAGAAGAAGTTGAGAAAATTCAAAAGAATGGATCACTTTTAAACGAAGAACAATTAGCAGTTAAAGATGAAATTATAAATTCAGATAAGAAGTATTTTCTTTTAAAAGGAGTAACAGGTTCAGGAAAGACTGAAATATATATAGAACTTATTAAAAGTGCCTTTTTTGAAGGTTATGGAAGTATATTTTTAGTTCCTGAAATTTCCTTAACTCCTCAAATAATTGAAAGATTTCAATCTGAATTTAAAAATAATATAGCTATTTTACATAGTGCTTTGAGTGATGTAGAAAGAGCTAAAGAATGGGAAAGTATTTATACTGGTGAAAAGAAAATAGTTTTAGGAGTAAGATCAGCTATTTTTTCAGCAGTGAAAAATTTAAAGTATATTATCTTAGATGAAGAACATGAAGCAACTTACAAACAAGATAGTAGTCCAAGATATAATGCAAAATATGTAGCTATAAAAAGGTGTCTAGATGAGGGAGCGAAATTAATATTAGGTTCAGCAACTCCTTCAATAGAAAGCTACTATTATGCAAAATCAGGAATCTATGAGCTTTTAAATTTAGATAAAAGATTTGCTAATGCAGAATTACCTGATATAGAAATAGTAGATATGAAACAAGAAGATGATTTATTCTTTAGTAAAACTCTTCTTGAAGAAATAAAAAATACTCTATTAAGAGATGAACAAGTTATATTGTTACTTAATAGAAAAGGATATTCTACATATATTCAATGTAAAGATTGTGGATATGTTGAAGAATGTGATAGTTGCTCTATAAAGATGAGCTACTATAAAAGTGTAAATAAATATAAGTGTAATTACTGTGGTAGACAGATACACTATACAGGAAAATGCTCAAAGTGTGGAAGCACTAATTTAATCCATAGTGGTAAAGGGATTGAAAGAGTAGAAGAAGAATTAAAAAAATATTTTGATGTTCCTATGGTAAAAGTTGATAGTGATTTATCTAAAAATAAAGACAACTTCTCTAAAATATATAAAGATTTTTTGAATAAAAAATATAGTATTTTAATAGGGACACAGATAATTGCTAAGGGCTTACACTTTCCAGATGTAACCTTAGTTGGAGTTATAAACTCAGATATAATTTTAAACTTTCCAGATTTTAGGTCAGGAGAAAAGACATTTCAATTATTGACACAAGTTTCTGGAAGGGCAGGTCGGGCTGGCAAAAAAGGAAAGGTTATAATACAAACTTATGAGCCAGAGAATAATGTTATAAAAGACAGTAAAGAAGAAAATTACGAATTATTCTATAATAGGGAAATAAATTCAAGAAAAGTTTTTTCCTATCCTCCTTTTTCAAAAATTTTGAATATAGGTTTTAGTTCTGAAGATGAAAAAAGACTTATAGAAGTTTCTAGGGAGTTCTATGAGGAAATAAAAAATCAGGATATAGAGCTGTATGGACCTATGCCAAGTATGGTATATAAGGTTCAAAAAAGATTTAGAATGAATATCTTTGCTAAAGGAAGTAGAGCAAAAATAGATATGTTTAAAAGATATCTTAAGAAAAAATTAGATGAATTTAATGATGCAAAAGTTAGGATAGTTGTAGATATAGATCCAATAAATTTAATGTAGGGAGATAATATGGTTTTTGAAATAAGAAAATATGGTGATGATGTTTTAAAACAAATTGCTAAAGAAGTAGAACTAAGTGAAATAAATGATGAATTTAGAAAATTCTTAGATGATATGGTTGAAACTATGTATGAAACAGATGGTATAGGTCTTGCTGCACCACAAGTTGGAGTAAGTAAAAGAATTTTTGTTTGTGATGATGGGACAGGAAAAATAAGAAAGCTAATAAACCCTATCATAGAACCTTTAACAGAAGAAACCCAAGAATTTGAAGAAGGTTGCCTATCAGTACCAGGAATATATAAAAAAGTTGAAAGACCTAAGAAGGTAATGTTAAAATATATAAATGAAAATGGTGAAGCTGTAGAAGAAATCGCTGAAGATTTACTAGCAGTTGTAGTTCAACATGAAAATGACCATTTAAATGGTATTTTATTTGTTGAAAAGATTTCTCCTATGGCAAAAAGACTTATTGCAAAGAAACTAGCTAATATGAAAAAAGAAACAAAAAGGATAATGGAAGAAAATGAGTAAAAGATTAGGTTGGCTTCTACTGATAATGTTTTTGGTTTTGATGACTTTTAATGTTACTTCTCAAATAAAACATAATATGTCAAAAAAAAATAGTATCCAAGAAGAAATAAAAATAGTTAATAAAAAAATTGAAGAAACAACAGCTAATATAGCTAAATATGATAGAAAAATTGAATCTTTAGATGATGATTTTGAAAAAGAAAGAGTAGCAAGAAATATGTTTCAAATGGTAAAAGATGATGAAGTAATCTACAAATATGTAGAAAAAGATAATAATCCAAATAGTATTAAGGAGGAAAAATGAAAAGAGAACTAGCACTAGAATTTGCAAGAGTAACAGAAGCTGCAGCATTAGCAGCACATAAGTGGGTTGGTAGAGGAAAAAAAGAATCAGCTGACCAAGCAGGTGTAGATGCTATGAGGACTATGCTTAATAGACTTGCTATTGATGGAGAAATAGTTATAGGAGAAGGAGAAATAGATGAAGCTCCTATGCTATATATTGGAGAAAAAGTTGGATTAATTTACAATGAAGAGGAAAAAGATTCTGCAACTTATGTTGATCCTGTTGATATTGCTGTTGATCCTGTTGAAGGAACAAGAATGACAGCACAAGGACAACCAAATGCTATAACAGTGTTAGCAGTTGGTAAAAAAGGAAGTTTCTTAAAAGCTCCTGATATGTATATGGAAAAATTAA
>ERZ773099.1098-NODE-1098-length-20578-cov-13.890854_pt1 | contig 20578 bp, 17 predicted proteins | sample MGYA00511120_ERZ773099 | MGnify/ENA primary metagenome ERZ773099 (study PRJEB29015, sample SAMEA2738012) | human oral metagenome | biome: human oral; feature: human-associated habitat; material: dental | place: China | collected 2104 ...
CTGGCCCGAGAAGGTCAAGCTCATGCAGCGCAACTGGATCGGCCGCTCCGAGGGCGCCGAGGTGGGGTTCGCCGTCGAGGGCGCTCGAGAGGTCGGCTCGGCCGTTGCCGATCTGAGCGTCTACACCACGCGGCCCGACACGCTCTTCGGCGCGACCTTCATGGTGGTCGCCCCCGAGCACCCGCTGCTGGGCGGAGTGCTCGGCCAGGGAACGGACGTCGATGCCGCCGCCCTGACAGTGCCGGCCTCCTGGCCCGAGGGCACCCGCGAGGCCTGGACGGGTGGCGCTGCCACGCCCGCGCAGGCCGTGGCCGCCTACCGCGCCCGGGCCGCCGCGGCCACCGAGGCCGAGCGCACCGCCGAGGATCGCACCAAGACCGGTGTGTTCACGGGCTTGTTCGGCATCAACCCGGTCAATGGGAAGCGAGTGCCGATCTTCGTGGCCGACTACGTCCTCATGGGCTACGGTACCGGCGCCATCATGGCCGTACCCGCTCACGATGACCGCGACTGGGCCTTCGCCACCACCTACGACCTCGACATCGTCCAGACGATCGGTCCGGTTGATGATCCGTACGGCGTGGACCTGAGCGGAGGCGCCTATACGGGCGACGGCAATGCCGTGAACTCCGCCAATGACGAGATCAGCCTGGATGGCAAGTCCAAGGATGATGCCAAGGCCGCCATGATCGCCTGGTTGGAGTCCAAGGGCGCCGGGCGGGGCGCCGTCACTTACCGTCTGCGCGATTGGCTCTTCAGCCGCCAGCGCTACTGGGGCGAGCCCTTCCCCGTCGTGTGGGACTCCGAGGGCGGCGTCCACGCCCTGCCGGAGTCCATGCTGCCGGTCGAGCTTCCGGAGGTCACCGACTACTCCCCGCGCTCCTACGACCCCGACGACGCCGCCTCCAATCCCGAGCCTCCTCTGGGCAAGGCCGAGCAGTGGGCGGAGGTCGAGCTCGACCTGGGCGACGGCCTCAAGAAGTACCGCCGTGAGACCAATACGATGCCCAACTGGGCGGGCTCGTGCTGGTACGAGATGCGCTACATCGACCCCACCGATGAGGACTCGCTGGTCGATCCCGCCAACGAGGCCTATTGGATGGGGCCGCGACCCGAGGACGGCAACACCTCCGGCGGCACCGACCTGTACGTGGGCGGTGTGGAGCACGCGGTCCTGCACCTGCTCTACTCGCGCTTCTGGCACAAGGTCCTGTTCGACCTCGGCGTGGTGTCCTCCTCGGAGCCCTATCACCGCCTGTTCAACCAGGGCTACATTCAGGCCTACGCCTACAAGGACGAGCGCGGCCAGTACGTTCCCGCCGATGAGGTCGTGGAGGGGCCCGACGACGCCGACGGCGAGCCGACCTTCACCTGGAACGGGCAGAGCGTCTGGCGCGAGTACGGGAAGATGGGCAAGTCCCTGAAGAACATCGTCACGCCCGACGACATGTACTCCGCCTACGGCGCCGACACCTTCCGCGTCTACGAGATGAGCATGGGGCCGCTCGACCAGGACCGTCCCTGGGACACCCGTGCCGTGGCCGGGGCTCAGCGCTTCCTGCAGCGCCTGTGGCGCAATGTCATTGATGAGGCCACCGGCGAGGTCACCGTGGTCGACGCGCCCGCCGACGAGGCCACCCGCCGTCTGGTGGCGCGCACGATCGTGGGCGTGCGCGATGACTATGAGGGCATGCGCCTGAACACGGCCATCGCCAAGCTCATCGTGCTGAACAATCACCTGACGAGCCTGGCGGAAGTGCCGCGTGAGGCCATTGAAGCGCTCGTCCTCATGGCGTCTCCGGTCGCCCCGCACATCAGCGAGGAGATCTGGAGGCGACTAGGCCACGAGAATTCGCTCGCCCACGAGGATTTCCCGCGGGTGAGCGATGAGTCGCTGCTCGCTGCGGAGGCCGTGACCTGCGTGGTTCAGGTCAAGGGGAAAGTTCGTGATCGCCTCGAAGTGGATCCCGCTATCGATCCGGCCGAGCTGGAGAAGCTCGCCCTGGCGGCTCCCGGCGTTGTGCGAACCCTGGACGGGCGCGGTGTGCGCAAGGTGATCGTCAAGGCGCCGAGGCTGGTCAGCATCGTCCCCAAGTAGGCCCTGACGCATCCGATCGTGCTGGACAACCGCTCTGCACGCGGCCCTGTGGGGGCGGTTCTCAACCCGACGCTCATGCCCAACCCTCTGCCGGACTGCGGACGCTGAGAGGGAGTCAAGGGAGTCCGGGAAAGGGGGAGAAGACCAAGGGGGTCAAAAGGGGACTAAGGAGACTTCAGCACTTTTCACGGACGGTTCGGGCAAGCGGGGCGCGGGTCGTCGTAAAGTGGGCGGGCACGGCGGTTCTCCGCCGCCCCGATCCGAGGAGTTCATCGTGCAGTTGCAGTGGTGGTCCGTCCTGCCCTTCGCCGCCATGCTTGCCGGCATTGCGGTGCTTCCACTCGTGCCGGCCACAACGCACTGGTGGGAGCGGCGCTCCAGTCAACTCGCTGTTGCTCTGGTCCTGGGGCTGCCCGTGGCCGTATGGATGTGGGTTGCCGGGGGATGGGAAATCGTATTCGCCGCCGTCGTCGAGTACGGGCAGTTCATCGCTCTGCTTCTGGCGCTCTTCATCGTTTCGGGCGGTATCTTCCTCAAAGGCGATATTGAGGCCACCCCGCGCAATAACACTGTCTTCCTGGCCATCGGAGCCGTTCTCGCGAGCTTCGTGGGTACGACTGGCGCGGCCATGCTTCTGATCCGCCCGTTGCTCAACACCAACGCCGAGCGTCGGTATCGGGTCCACACGGTGCTGTTCGCCATTTTCATCGTGGCCAACTGCGGCGGTCTGCTCACGCCCCTGGGCGATCCGCCGCTCTTCCTCGGATTCCTCCGCGGAGTGCCCTTCACCTGGACTCTCCATCTCCTCCCGGAGTGGCTGTTCGTCAACGCGATGCTGCTGGCCGCCTACTTCTCCCTGGACACCTACTACCACGCGCAGGAGCCCGCCGCCTCCGTCCGCCTGGATCGCGCGGAGATCGAGCCGCTGGGACTGCGCGGAGCCACCAACTTCGTATGGTTCCTCGTCATCATCTTGGCAGTCGCCTTCGCGCCGTCCGTGAATGCCGAGGCCATTGAGGCCGGGCACGCCACCGCCATGGACTGGGTGCCGCTGCGCGAGATCATCATGCTTGCGGCCGCCGGGGCGTCCTACATCTTGGGCGACAAACGAGCGCGTTTCGAGGACAACCAGTTCGAGTGGGGGCCGATCGCCGAGGTCGCCACCCTGTTCATCGGCATCTTCCTGACCATGATCCCGGCGCTGCACTATCTCGATGAGGTGGCGGGGTCTCTGCCCTTGAACCAGGTCACTTTCTTCATCTTCACCGGGGGACTGTCCTCTGTGCTGGACAACGCCCCGACCTACGCGACATTCTTCGAAATGGCGGGGCAGGTGCCCCACCCCGGTGGTGCCACTGTCGCCGGGGTGCCCGAGGTCTACCTCGTGTCGATCTCGCTGGGCGCGGTGCTGTGCGGGGCGATCACCTACATCGGCAACGGCCCCAATTTCATGGTCAAGTCCGTGGCCGATTCCCGGGGAGTCGAGATGCCCTCCTTCGGCGGCTACGTCGTGCGGACTCTCACCCGCCTTGTACCGGTCCTGGCGGTGATGGTGTGCCTGTTCATCGCCGAGCCCCTCTGGGCCAAGGCGGTCGGCGGGCTCGGTGTCGTGCTGCTGCTGGCCAATAACGTGCGTCTGATCCGCGCCGGACGGCGCCTTGCCCTCGTCGACGACTGAACCACTGGGGAGTCTTGGGGCACCCCGCATACTCATGGGTCGAGTTTCCGACGGGCTTGGGAGCTCGACCGACCGTAGTGCTGGGCGCTGGGGGAGGGGTCAGCGGGTGCCCGGGGCGGTGACGAAGTCGATGAGCTCCTCCATGCGGCCCAGCAGGCTCGGTTCGAGATCCTTGTAGGTGCGCACCGTCGCCAGGATCCGCTGCCAGCCCCGGGCCACGTCCGCCTGGGTGGCGTGCGGCCAGCCGAGCGCCTCAAGGGTGCCGTGCTTGATGTCGGTGCCGCGCGGCACCCGGGGCCACTCCCGCAGGCCCACCCGCTGGGGCTTGACCGCCTGCCACACGTCCACGTACGGGTGGCCCAGCACCAGCACGTTGTCCCCGCCGGGCATGGCCCGCACGCGCTCGGCGATCCGCGACTCCTTGGAGCCGGCCACGAGGTGGTCCACGAGCACGCCGGCGCGCCGCTCGGGGCAGGGGCCGAAGGCGGCCATGACCCCCTCGAGGTTGTCCACGCCGTCGAGCATGAGGACGACGACGCCCTCGTGGCGCAGGTCATCGCCCCACACCTTCTCGACCAGCTCGGCGTCGTGCCTGCCCTCCACCCAGATGCGCGAGGCCCGGGCCACTCTCGCCCTCTCGCCCTCCACCGCGTAGGAGCCCGACGCCGTGAGCCTGCGCCCGCCCGCGCTGACCGGGCCCCGAGGGGCCCTGGGACGCGACCGCGGCGGGTCGAGGATCACGGGGCGCCCCTCCAGCCAGAAGCCGCCGCCCAGGGGGAAGCCGCGGCGCACGCCCCGGCGGTCCTCCAGGACGACGACATGGCGGCCGCCGGACTTCTCCACGGCCATCGCCGCCCCCACGAACCTGCTCTCCCGGTCCTCCAGGACCATGCCGCGCTCGACGGCGACGTGCACCGACTCGGGGCGCGTCGCGTGCGGCCCCACCCGGTGCGGGTCGGCGGCCAGCACGTCGCCCCCGTAGCGGTCCGCGCTCGAGGGTCCCGACGGCGGGGCGGCCGCGGGCCCCGACGCCGGGCTCCGTCCCCCGGAGCGCGAGTCGGAGGCTCGTCCGGCGGCCCGGGCGCGCAGGGCCTTGCGGCGCTCGACGGTCGAGCCGGGGACGGGGCGGGAGCGGTAGGGCATCGCGTTCACCCTGGGCACGGTAGGGGAACCTCACGCCATTGGGGCGGCTGACCCGCCAGAGCCCGGCGTAGGATGGCACTCACACTCTACGAGTGCTAACCAGCCGGTCGCCGGCACTTGTCCGGCACCGTGGGCAACCGACGAGGAAAGGAGCACGACCATGGCCGACGACCGCCGCCTGAAGGTCCTCTCCGCCATCGTCACCGACTACGTGCGCACCCGCGAGCCCGTCGGCTCGCGGGCCCTGGCCGAGCGCTACCGGCTCGGCGTCTCCCCGGCCACGATCCGCAACGACATGGCCGCCCTGGAGGACGAGGGCTACATCCACCAGCCGCACACGAGCGCCGGACGCGTCCCCACAGAGAAGGGCTACCGGCTCTTCGTCGACGAGGTCGCCCGCGTCAAGCCCCTGTCCGGCCCCGAGCGCCGCGCCATCACCGCCCTGCTGTCGGGCGCCGTCGACCTGGAGCAGGTCGTGGCCCGCACCGTGCGGGCGCTCGCCCAGCTCACCGGCCAGCTCGCCGTCGTGGAGTACCCCAGCCTGCGGCGCACGGCCCTGCGCCACCTCGAGCTCGTCGCCCTGGGACCCGTGCGCGTGCTGCTGGTCATCATCACCGACACCGGGCGCGTCGAGCAGCGCACGGTCTCCATGCCGGCGGGGCGCGTGGTCGACCCGCTGGTCCTGGAGTCCCTGCGCACCCGAGTCAACACCGCCCTGGCCGGCCGCATCGCCGCTGACGTCGTCCCCATCCTGACCTCGCTGGCCGAGCGCGCTCCCGAGGAGGAGCGGCTCCTGCTGACCGCCGTGGCCGACGAGCTCATCGAAGCGCTGCGCCCGGACGGCGAGGAGCGCATCGTCGTGGCCGGCACCGCCAACCTGGCCCGCTCCACCCTCGACTTCTCCTCGCTCGGCCCGCTGCTGGACGCCGTCGAGGAGCAGGTGGTGCTGCTGCGACTTTTCGCGGAGGACGCCGCCTGCGGGCTGTCGCGGTCGCGGGCGAATGCGGGCATGCGCGTGTCCATCGGCAGCGAGAACCACGACGACGCGCTGGCCGAGGCCTCGGTCGTGACCGCCTCCTACGGGGCGGGGGCCGGGGACGTCGTCGCGCACCTGGGCGTGATCGGCCCCACCCGCATGGACTACCCGGCCGCCATGGCGGCAGTGCGGGCCGTAGCCCGCTATCTGTCACGGTTCCTGACCGACACCGACGACGCAGCCCCATGAGCCGCGTCCCGGAGCGCTACCCGTACCAGCCCCTGGCCGTGGCGCCCGCCCCGGCCGGAGACCGACCGGCACCTGTTCCACCACCGACCAGAGAGCACGACCAAGCGTGAGCGACTACTACGAGGTCCTCGGCGTGAGCCGCCAGGCCACCACCGACGAGATCAAGCGCGCCTACAAGAAGAAGGCCCGCAAGCTGCACCCCGATGTGGCCGGCCCCGGCCACGAGGACGAGTTCAAGGCCGTCAACGCCGCCTACGAGGTCCTCTCGGACTCCGACAAGCGTCAGATGTACGACCTCGGCGGGGAGGACGCCGTGTTCGGGGGCGGCGGCTTCGGGCCGGGGGGCTTCACCGCCTCGGACCTGGGCGGCTTCGGGGACTTCCTCCAGCAGGCATTCTTCGGCGGTGGCGCCTCGCGCGGCCCGGCCTCGCGGGCGCGGCGGGGCCAGGACTCCCTCGTGGCCCTCGACGTGGACCTGGCCGACGTGGCCTTCGGAGCCACCAAGACCCTGCCCGTCGACACCTATGTCACCTGTGAGACCTGCGGCGGCACTTGCTGCGCCGAGGGCACCAGGCCCGTGACCTGCCCGGAGTGCAACGGTCAGGGCTCCGTCCAGCACGTGCAGCGCTCCTTCCTGGGCAATGTCGTGACCTCCTCGCCGTGCCCCCGCTGCCGGGGGTTCGGCACCGTCATCGCCTCCCCGTGCCGTGACTGCGACGGCGAGGGCCGCAAGCGCGTGCGCACCACCATCGACGTCAATGTTCCGGCGGGGGTGTCCACGGGCACCCGCATCCGCATGTCCGGGCGCGGCGAGGCCGGTCCGGCCGGCGGGCCCAACGGCGACCTGTACGTCGAGATCCACGAGACGCGCGACGAGGCCCTCTCGCGCAGCGGCGACGACCTGTACACCGAGCTGCGCGTGCCCATGACCGCGGCGGCGCTGGGGGCGAGCTTCCCGCTGTCCACCCTGGACGGCGAGCGCACCGTGTCGGTCAAGCCGGGCACCCAGAACGGGGACGAGGTGGTCCTCTCGGGCTTGGGCGTCGGGCGCCTGCGCCGTTCCGGCCGCGGCGACCTGCACGTGCAGATCGTCGTCGAGACGCCCACCAGGCTCGATGACCGTCAGCGCCAGCTGCTGGGCGAGCTCGCCTCCCTGCGCGGCGAGGACGGCTACGCGCCCGCCCGCGACGAGTCCCTGCTGGGCAAGCTCAAGGGCAAGTCCAGGCGCCGCTGAGGGCGGGGAGGGGCGCAGGTCCTCCCCGCGCCCCCGTCGGTTCCCTCGCCCGGGGAGCCGCGGTCGCGGTGCTCAGACGGCCAGGGCCGCGCTGTCGCGCAGGACGCTCAGGCAGGTGCTCAGCGCGGGGTTGCCGTGACGGGAGCGGTGCACGGCCCGGATCGTGCGGGGCGGCAGGACCGTCGAGGGTATGGGGACGGACGGGCGGCGAAGGACCATGGGCGCCGGGAGGACGGCGTTGCCGAAGCCGGCTGCGCTCAGCCGGACCAGCAGCCGGATGTCACTGACCTCCGCAGTGACCACGGGGGCCAGGTGCTGATCCGCCATGAGCCGGTCGAAGACCTCGCGGAGCCTGGTTCCGCGGCGCAGCGCGACCCAGGTGCGTCCGTCGAGCTCGGCCGGTGCGACGGGTCCGGGCGGCAGCGCCGGGCCGGTGAGGCAGAAGGTCTCCTCGCAGACCGTCACCGACTCGAGCGCGGGGTCCGAGGGGCGGGAGGTGTCCACGACCGCCAGGTCGAGGCGGCCGTCGCGCACGTCCCCGATCATCTCGTCGGTGGCCTTCTGGACGACCGTGACCGACAGGTTCGGGTGGGTGAGACGAACGCGCTCGAGCAGGGCGCAGATATCGATCGCGGTGAGCGAGGCGATAGCGCCCACCCGCAGCTCCAGGCGCGCGCCGACCGCCGCGGCGACCGAGCGCCTGGCCTCGGAGGCGGCGGCGAGAGCGGAGCGGGCGTGGGGCTCCAGGGCGAGGGCCGACGGCGTCGGGCGCACCGGCCTGCGGGCGAACAGCGTCGTGCCGAGCTCGCGTTCCAGGGCCCGGATCTGCTGGCTGAGTCCCGACTGGGTGAGGTGGGCGCGCTGCGCCGCCAGGGTGAAGGAACCCGTGTCGAGGACCGCCAGGAAGCAGGTGAGATGGCGGAGCTCCACGAATACGAGATTAGAAATACTCATCCGCAGATGTCAAGAATGCTGTTTGTCTTATTTCGAGGGCTGCGTGACACTGCGGTCATGACATCCGCATCCACGGGGCCGATGGAGGACCGGCGCCACCCCGAATCGGACCGGTGCCCGCCGGCGCCAGGGGCGGTTCCCGTTCTGGTCGGCGTGCAGCTCCTCCTGGTCCTGGACACCACGGTGATCACCTCGGCGACACCGGTCATGTCGCGGCAGCTGCACACCGGGGTGGGGCAGGTCTCTCTCGCGCAGGGCGCCTACGCCCTGGTCTTCGGAGGTCTTCTCCTGCTCGGGGGGTGGTGCGCCGACCGCTTCGGGGCCCTGCGCGTCCTGCGCTGGGCGCTGCTCGGATTCGCGCTGACCGGCGGGGCGGTCACGGTGGTGAGCGCCGTCGGACCGGTCATCGGCCTGCGCTCCGTCCAAGGACTGTGCGCCGCCGCGGCCGCCCCCGCGAGCCTGGCGCTTCTCATCGACCTGCCCCAGCGGGACAGGCGCCGCGGCCTGGGCTGGTTCGCGGCCGTAGGAGCGATCGGCCTCGCCCTGGGAGTCGGCCTGGGAACGCCCCTGATCGCCTCCGCGGGCTGGCGGGCGGGGTTCACCGGTCCGGCCGCCCTCGCGCTCGCACTCCTGGTCGGGACCGCCCCGCAGGGACGGCCTGCCACCGGCCGGGCGATACCCGGCAGGGGAACGGAGGCCCGCCCTCCGCTGCGTCTGAGCGGGGCGGTGGTCGTCCTCCTGGCTGCCGCCGAGACGGCCCTGCTCGCCGATGCCTGGTGGCCGCCCCTCACGGCACTGGCGGTGGCGGCACTTCTTCTGGCGGTGATCCTGCGCGTCGACGCCGGCGGACCCCGCCCGGTCGTTCCTCCCGCCATGTCCGCCGCCACGACCGCCAGGTCGGGGCTGGCGCTCATGGCCGCCTTCGGCGGATGGCAGGCTGCGGAGGTCCTCCTCATGTCCGTCCGGCTCGACTCCCTGCGGGCAGGATCTCCATGGCTGGCGGGCCTGCCCTTCTGGCTGCAAGGGGGCTCGGCGCTGCTGTGCGCGCCCGTCGTCCAGCGCCTGTGCCGCACCCCCTGGGCGACCCGCCTCATCATGGCGGCGTCGCCCGTGCTGGCGGGGGCGGGCTTCATCGCGGCCGGCGCGGGTCACCGCATGGAGGTCGTGGTGGCATGCGCGGCGGCGGTCGTCTTCGGCATCGCCGCAGTCTCGGCGAGCACGACGGCGACGCTCACCGCGACGGCGGTCCCGAGCGCCCCGCCCGGTCGTGTCGGCGCCGTCATGACCTCCGCCCGGCAGCTCGGCACCAGCGTCGGGACCTGCATCGTGGGTGCTCTGCTGGCGGCTCCCGTCGGCTCCCCCGGCAGGGTCTGCGGGCTCGTGATGGGAGCGGCAACGGCCGCACTGGGCCTCGTGCTTGTGCAGCCAGCCGGGCCGGGGCGAGGAGGCCCTCAGGCCCCCGGAGCCGCCTCCGCGGCGCCGCCCGCGGGCCAGTAGTGGGAGTCGGGGGTCGGCCGCGGCCCGAAGATCGCCTGGCCCACGCGCACGCAGGTCGAGCCGCCCTCGATGGCGAGCTCGAAGTCCCCGCTCATACCCATGGACAGCTGCCCGTCGCCGACCGTGCCGGCCTGGAGCCCGGCGTCGCGCAGGTCGCGCATGGTCCGGAAGCACTCGCGGATGCGCGCCCGGTCCTCGGTGTGGGCGGCCAGCGTCATGAGCCCGCGAACCCGCAGCGAGGAGTAGGCGGGCAGGGCCTGAAGGAAGGCCGGCACATCGGCGGGCTCGAGCCCGAACTTGGAGGCCTCGCCCGAGGAGTTGACCTGCACGTAGACGTCCAGGCCCCGCCCCGCCGCCTGCAGGCGCCGGTCGAGGGCCTCGGCCACGCGCAGGGAGTCCAGGGCCTGGAACTCGTCGGCGAAGGCGGCCACGTCCTTCGCCTTGTTGGTCTGCAGGTGCCCGATGACGGCCCAGTGGATGCCCAGGTCCGCCAGGGCCGCGGCCTTGCGCTTGGCCTCCTGGACCTTGTTCTCACCCATCTGGGTGATGCCGGCGGCGTGGGCGGTGCGCAGCCGCTCCTCGGGGACGGTCTTGGACACGGGCAGCAGGCGGATCCCGGCGGCGTCGCGCCCGGCGCGCTCGGCGGCGGAGGCGAGCCGGGCGCGCACGGCCGCCAGGTTGCGGCGGAAGTCCTCCACGGTGACGGCGGTGGTGAACCCGGGTGCGGGCTCGGACGGCGCGGGGGAGGGCGCCCGGTCGGGAAGCGGCTGCGGCTCGGTCATGCCCTCGACGCTAGCACCGGCGCGCCGGCGACCGTACCGGTTTCTACCGGTTCCGCCTCGGCCATAGGCTGACCGGGTGAGCGCCCCCGTCTTCATCCTGACTCCCGACACGCTTGAGCCCGCCGGCGGCGCGGACGCGGCCCGCCCCGGCGAGACGCTGACCCTGACAGGCCCCGAGGCCCGCCACGCCGTGACGGTGCGACGGCTGCGGGCCGGGGAGCGGGTGGACCTGGTCGACGGCGCCGGGACGCGGCTGGTGTGCGAGGCGGCGGCCGCGGTTGGCGAGGCCGGGCACAGGGACCGCCTGGCGGTGCGGGTGATCGAGCGCATTGCCGAGACGCCGCCGCCACTGCGCCTGACCCTGGTGCAGGCCCTGGCCAAGGGGGGCCGCGACGAGCAGGCCGTCCAGACCGCCACCGAGGTCGGGGTCGAGACGGTAGTGCCCTGGCAGGCGGAGCGGTGCGTGCCGGTGTGGAGGGGCCCGAAGGCCGCCAAGGGGCGGGCCCGGTGGCAGGCGACCGCCCGCGAGGCCGCCAAGCAGGCCCGCCGCGCCCGTGTACCGCAGGTGGGGGAGCTGCGCTCCACGCGCGCTCTCACCCGATGGGTGCGCGAGACGACGCTGGCCGGGGGAGCGGTGCTCGTCCTCCACGAGGCGGCGGCGACGCCCATCGGCGGGGCTGGCCTGCCCGAGCCGGGCGCGGGCGGACGGCCGGCGGTGGCCGTCGTCGTCGGACCGGAGGGCGGCATCAGCGAGGCGGAGACGACGGCGCTCCAGGATGCCGGCGCGGTCGCGGTGCGGCTGGGCCCGCACATTCTGCGCACCGCCTCGGCCGGGCCGGTCGCGCTCGCGGTCCTGGCGCAGCGCGCCGGGCTGTGGGGCTGACAGCGTCCGACCCCGGCGTGGAGGGCGGCACTCCTCCTGCGATATGCTGCCAATAACGTACTCACGTCCGACCCCGGCGTGGAGGGCGGCACTCTCACGTCCGACGACGAGGACGGCGCTCGCGACGACGGCGCGGGCTGAGTCGGGCGCCGGCACCTCTCACGGGGCGTCGAAGGCCTCAGCGGGAAGCAGTCCCCTGATGAAGGTCGCGAAGTCGGGGGCGAGCACGGTTGCGCGGTAGTCGCGCTCCTGGTCGACGTGGACCACGCGCGGCTCGCCCCGGGGGCCGCACTCGGAGTAGTCGAGCATGATGACGTCATGGCCCGCGCTGGGGCAGTCGCCGAACACGACGCCGATCTCCGGGTACCCCCACTCCTCGATCATGAAGCGCGAGCCGCCCTCCCCGGCGAGAGAGTCCTCCGGGGACATGCCGATCGGGGCGATCCGGGAGATGGCGACATGGTCCTCGGCCCAGGAGGTCGGCTCCTCGACGGGGAAGCAGCCGCGTCGCAGGCCGCCGCCGTTGTGCAGGCGGCACAGCTCCACGTAGGCGTCGGGCAGGCGGTAGCCGAGGAGCTCCTCCACCTCGGCGACGAGCTCGTCGGAGGGGGGCGGCTCGGGCCGCGTCTGCGCGTCGCGCACGTCGTCGGACCAAAGGCCGTCGAGGTCCTCGGCGGTGAAGGAGCCGGTGCGGCGCCGCACGGACGGCGGCGCGGCGCCGTCGGCCGTGGGCGGGACTCCGGAAAGCGGGTGCGGCGTTGGCATGCAGGACCTTTCGGGACGGCGGCGTGCGCCGTCAGGATAGGCGCCGAGACCGTTTCGCCGCATGCGTCTGCGCGCCCTGTCTAGGATGACGCGCATGAGCGATATCGACACCGGCAACGGCGCTGGTGGGGACGGCTTCTACGCCCTCGTGTCCGGCCCGGTCCCCAGCCCGTTCCCGCAGCGGCACGCCGAGTACCTCCCCCTGGGCGAGGTGGTTCTCCGCGTTGTCGACCTCGGCACGGTGCGTGTGCCCTCAGGGCGCGTGGAGGCCTGCGACCCCTTCGGCGACCTGGGAGGCGGCCCGGTCTTCGACGTCGAGCCCGGCGACTACCCCGTCCGGGTCACAATCGCCGACGTCTCCAAGGAGCATGACGGCTCCCACGAGCGCGAGGCGTACCTGTCCCTCGTGCTGCGCGACGTCGAGGCCGCCGACGTCGAGGAGGCGCGGCCGGTGTCGGGAACAGGCCTCATAGCTGTCGATGCGGGCCTGGTCGCCTTCGTCGACCACGAGGCCGTCGCCACCGCCATGCCCGAGGACCAGACCACCTGGTACGACGACGTCATCGAGACCGGGGAGCCCGACTGCTGGTTCAGCCTCCTGTACTCCTCCGAGCACTACCGGGAGGGGGCGGCCAATATCGTCATGCCGCTGGCGCAGGCGGGGGAGAATGTTGTCATGTCGGGCGCCGGCTGGGGCGACGGCGTCTACCCGGTCATGCTCACCCGCGACGCCGACGGCCTCCCGCATGGCCTGCACATCGATCTGGGCATGTTCGCCTGGGATGATGAGGAGGACGACGACGGGGACGAGCGCTGAGCCTGGCGCCGGGGCCGAGCCCCGCACGGAGATGCTCATGGAGCACAGACCCTGACTCCTCCCAGCTTCCAGCGGGAGCGGACGGCGCCCGTCCGGCCTCAGTCGTCGAAGTCGAACCCCTCGGCGTCGGCCTCCGTCACCAGGGCGGTGAGGGTCTGCGGGTCGGTGAGGTAGGGGGTGAGCGCCTGGGCGAGCCGCTCCATGGCGGGGCGCGGACCGCGGGCGCAGAACATGCCGCCCTCAGGATCGGCATCCGGCTCGTCGAGCTCGCCCTTCTCGACGAGCCTGCGCACGACCCCCTCCCAGAAGTACCCGTTGGGCTCGTGGCCGAGGGACTCGACAACGCCGGCCGTGGCGGGCTCGGCGGCGTCGAAGAAGCAGGAGGTGATTCCGTCCTCGAAGTCGAGCAGACGGATGAAGTCGGGCGTGGTCGTCATGGAGGCCTCTCGGATCGGTGGTGAGACGCGGGCTCCCCTCCCGGGCGAGCGCGGAGCGGGGAGGACGCCGGTGCGCTCACGGTACCGGCGACGCCCGGCCTTCCGCGAATGCGCGGGCCCGGCCCGCCCGGGAGCATCTGCGGCCCCTCGCCGTCGGCCTTTGCGAACGCGCCGACGGGGCGTCTTCCCCGGCCCGGGGCCGGCTCGCGGAGTTCTCACAGTCTTCACAGGCTGAGCGGGGGCGGACGTTCAGGTCCGGCAGGTTACATAGTGCGTGCCGCCGGACGGAGAGGGTCACGAGGGTTGGGGAACCCGATGACCGGCCTTCCTCCGAGATGGCTCGGGGTTTAAGGGAGCCCGGGGTCGATCGCTCTGGCGAAGGAGGGAGCTCCCCCGACTGGGAACACGGGAGCGGAGCCCCTCGACGACAAAGGCCCGCGGGCCGGGAGAGACAACCCGGTACCGCGGGCCATGTCACTGCTCATCCGCAGCGCCGCGGCCCGGGTCCCTGCCGGTGCGCGGACGTCAGCTCTCGGTGCTCCCGGTGACCTTTACCTCTGGCACCACCTTGACGCGCCTGGCGCTCAGCAGCGCTGCTGCCACGATGGCGAAGAGAAGAACCCCGGGCAGCCCCGCAATGCTCGATGTGACCGTGCGCCAGGTGTGCCCCGGGGCGAGAAGGAGGACGGGAAAGGATCCGAAAGCGTTGAGCGTGCCGTGCGCGATCGCCGCGGGCAGGATGCTCCCCGATCTCGTCCGCAGCCAGGCCAGCAGCGTGCCGAAACCCATGCAGAAGAGCGTGAACAGCGCGATGCCCACGGCTGCCGGGATCTGGTAGGCGTACTCGTAGCCCATGGCGATCAGCGGTGCGTGCCACAGGCCCCACACCGCCCCGGTGAGCGCCACGGCCCGTCGCGCTCCCAGCGGGGCCAGCGCGCCGAGGAGCCACCCGCGCCATCCCGTCTCCTCCCCGAGGGCCAGGACGACATTGACCGTGCACCCGCCGATGAGGGTCTGGAGAGTGATGAGCGCAAGGAGGACTCCCGGCGGCGGCATCGGCTTGTCCGGAGCGACTGCCGATGACTGGGCCATCAGCCTGCTCAGCGACCAGTCCGCCTCCAGCCACCCCGCCATAATCGCCGCCATCAGGCAGACCGCAGTCGCGACCAGGACCACGGCCACCCCTATGAGCGCCGAGGTCAGCACGCGGCCCCAGCCTCCTCGGCCCGACGCGGCACGGCGCAGGGCCGCGGCCCGCAGCCAGGGCTCACCGGTGACCAGGCGGCACGCGGCCCATGAGCCCAGTGCGGGGGAGAACATGCGAGCGGCCATGAGGACGGTCGCCAGGGGCGTGCCCAGGCCGCCCGTCGCTGCGCAGACCGCGTCCAGCGCGAAGGCGGCCCCCATTGCAATCGCGATGAACAGGCCGACAGCCCGCCATTGCACGGTGTCAGGAGCGGTCGTGTCCATGCGTGGGTACCTCCAGTCGGGGCCGGACCGTCGCCGCCCACCATAGTCCCGCATCTCCCGTGGCCCTGCTGCCGCCACTGCGCTGGCGCTGCCAGGGGCGCCTCCGGCCCCTGGGGCTCGGGGTGCTTCGGGACGTGTCCGAACTCATCGGCCTGTGGCGGGGCGGGTTCGGGTGCGGGAGGATGTTGGCATGTCGAATCTTCCTGCTCTTCGTCTGCCCCGCAAGAGGGGACGGTCGGTCTTCCAGGTCGTCGGGTCCGTCTGCTTCGTGATCGCAGGTGTGGTTCTGCTCATCATGGGCCTGACGTCCCAGCCCTTCGACTTCGATGCCCTCAAGCTCACGGTCGCAGGTGCCCTGGCGATCCTCGTCTTCGGCTTCTTCGGCTTCCTGGGCGTGCGCATGCTGACCCGCCCGGCCCTGGTCGTCGACGACCGCGGCATCTGGGACAACACCTCGGGGCTGTCGGTCGGCCTCATCCCGTGGGAGCAGGCTTTGGGCTTCCAGCCGGTCAGAGTGGCGCTCAACGACTATGTAGCGGTTCTCTGGGCCGATGAGCAGTGGGCCTGGGACCATATGAAGCCGACGGCTCGTCGGATGAATCGGCTCAACCACGGCATGGGCACGCCTGTCGGCCCGATCAGCGGGGACATGCTCAAGGTGACGGGTCCGCAGCTCGCCCTCATGCTCCTGGAGCAGCGTCGTCAGCGCCGCCCGGAGCTGTCCGAGGCGCCCGGCATGCCCCCGACAGAGTAGTGATGATGAGGATGACCGCGACGGCCGGCGCTTCTCCCGGCTTCCTCGCTCCTCACCGCCGCGATCCCGGAGAGTCCGGAGGAGCAGGAGGCGGTCGCGAGCCTGCTGCCCGGACTGGGTACAGCCCGGTGGGCGGAGCGGCCGGAGGCTGCTCGCGCCGCGGACGCGGAGGTGCCGGCCGCCGCCGTCGGCCCGACCGTCCAGCGCTGCACGAGCGGCGCCCTGACCGCCTGAGCGATCTCCCGAGACGGCCTTGAACGTGGCGCCGCCCGCACCTTATATTCATCACATGATGAAAAACGCGAGCGGCTCTCCGCTCTCCGTCATGTCGTCATCGGACGATCGCGGCTCCGCCTCCCCGGCCGACCCGGCGGTCCGTGTCTCCAACCTGCGTGTGAGGCGCCGTCGCCGCGAGACCCTGCACGGACTGACCTTCGACCTGCCCACCGGCACCATCACCGGCCTTCTCGGCCCCTCCGGCTGCGGCAAGACCACTCTCATGCGCGTGCTCGTCGGCGTCCAGCACTACGACGGCGAGGTCACCGTTCTCGGCGCCGCGCCCGGCGCTCCGGTGGTGCGGGACCGCATCGGATACGTCACCCAGGAGGCCGCCGTCTACAAGGACCTCACCGCCCGTCAGAATCTGCGCTACTTCGCCTCGCTGGCCGGTTCCCGCGCCCGCGACATCGACGAGGTCCTGGAGGCGGTAGGACTCGCGTCCCTCGCCGATCGCGCGATCGCCACCTACTCGGGCGGCGAGGCGAACCGGGCGTCGCTGGCCTGCGCCCTGGTCGCCGGCCCCGAGCTCCTCGTCCTCGACGAGCCGACGGTCGGTCTGGACCCCCTGACCCGCGAGGACCTGTGGACCACCTTCCACGCCCTGGCCTCCCAGGGCGCCACCCTCCTGGTCTCCAGCCACGTCATGGACGAGGCCTTCCGCTGCGACTCCGTCCTGCTCATGAGGGACGGGGACCTGCTCGACACGACCACCGCGTCCGCGCTCCTGAATCGCACCGGGGTCGAGACCCTCGACGAGGCGTTCCTCGCCGTCATCCGCGAGTCCGAGAAGGAGGCCACCCGATGAACGCCCGCACCTACGCCGCCACCGTCCGCCGCGTGCTGGCGCAGCTGGTCGCCGACCGACGCACCCTCGCCCTGATCATGGCCATACCCACGGCTCTGCTCATTCTGCTGTACTTCGTCTACTACGACTATCCCGGCGCCGGCGCGCTGTTCAACCGCATTGCCGTGTCCATGATGGCGATTCTCCCCATGATCGTCATGTTCCTCGTCACGAGCGTCACCATGCTGCGCGAACGCGGCTCCGGCACGCTGGAGCGCCTGTGGACCACGCCCCTGCACCGGGCGGACCTCCTTCTCGGCTACGCCACCGCCTTCACCACCACCGTCGTGGGGCAGTCCCTCATCCTGTGCGCAGTGGCCGCCTGGTTCCTCGACGTCGAGATCGCCGCATCCTGGGCCTGGGTCATTCTCACCGCCCTCATTGACGGCTTCCTGGGGGTGGCCATGGGCCTGTTCGTCTCGGCCTTCGCCCGCACCGAGTTCCAGGCCGTCCAGTTCATGCCCGTGGTCGTCGGCCCGCAGATCTTCCTGTGCGGCCTGCTCGTCGCCCGCGACCAGATGCCCCGCGCCCTGGAGCTGTGCAGCAACGTCCTGCCCATGAGCTGGGCCGTCGACGCCGTCGGCGAATTGGCCGCCAACGAGACGCCGACGGCGGACTTCACCGCGGACCTGGCCCTTCTGGCGGCCGTCGGGCTGGCGGTGCTCGCCGTAGCGGCCCTCACCGTGCCGCGCAGAACCCGCTGAGACCGGGCCCCTGCTCGCCGGGCCGCGGCCGCGTGCCGGTGGAGCCGACGACGGCGCACGACCGGGTTGCGCATCGCTGAGACGATGCGCAACCCGGCCTCTGCCTGGCGGGTACCGTGGGGATCGGCTGGGGATCGGCTCCGCTGCGATCGTCAGCGTCCTGCGGCGGCGCCGAGGCAAGGAGGATGCCATGGGTGTTGGCGGATTCGCCTTTGTGACGATCGTGCTGTTCATGGTGCATGAGCTCGACGAGATCGTCTTCATCCGCCGGTATATCGACAAGCACTCGGGCGACGAGCGCTACAAGGCGGAGATGTTCGTCGCGGGGGCGCGCCGCTATCCGTCGACCGAGCTTATAGCGGCGATGATCTGCGAGGAGCTCATCGTCTCGAGCCTCATCCTGCTGGCCGGGACTCTTCTGGGCTCGATCGAGGTGGTGGCGGCCACGTTCATCGCCTACGCGCTGCACCTGCTCGCCCACATTCGCGAGGCGTTCGTCTTCCCCGGGTGGGCGCCGGGCAGCCGGACCGCCGTGCTGACGTCTCCGCTGGTCATCGCGGTGCTGGGCGCCATATTCATGATGTTCCCCGTCAGCTGGCCGCTGCTGGCGGTCCTCACGATGGTGATCGGCGCGGGGCTGCTTGCGAACCTGAACCTTATGCACAGGCTGGCGGGCAGGGTCGATGCGGCGATCACAAGCGCGGCGTGAGACTCCCGGGGCTGATGCGGTCTGGGTCGGACTGTGGGGGCAAGGATGTCCGTCAGAATGACATTGGCCGTCCGAGTCGGCTGACGCTGATGAGGAAACCGCATGATTCCGCGGATTGCGCAATGGCGCCCGGAGCGGTTCGGCGCCAATGTCATTCTGGCGGACACCACTGGGACTCGGGCCGGACCCGGGGCGCCCCCGGCAGGGCTGCCGAGACCCTCGTTCGAACCCGAGCCCCGCTTACGGCGCACAGGTCGTGCGGCATGCCGCACCAGGGCCGGGTGCGCAGGAACCGGCCCGCAGCTTTCCGCAGCAGACTCCGCCTCCACCGGGACGGCAGGAGGCCGCCACCGGCCTGCCAGCGGCACGGAGGCGCTCGATGGCCGCTCGATGGCGCTGAATCTGACGGCCCTGGCCGCAACGGCCCGTCACGACTACCGTCGTCCCCGTGTGGCTCCTGTTCGCCTGCGCCTCCGCCCTGTTCGCCGGGCTGACCGCCGTCCTGGCCAAGCAGGGCGTGCGCACCACGGACTCCACCCTCGCCACCGCCCTGCGCACGCCCGTCGTCCTCGCCGGCGCCTGGGGCATGACCCTGCTCAGCGGCTCGATCCGCGCGATCGGACAGGTCGACGCCCGCAGCCTCGTCTGCCTGGTCCTGTCGGGCCTGGCCACCGGCGCCTCCTGGCTGTGCTACTTCAAGGCGCTCCAGCTCGGAGACGTCAGCAGGGTGGCCCCCGTCGACAAGATGAGCACGGTCCTCACCGTGATCATGGCCGTGCTGCTGCTAGGAGAGGGCCTGAGCGCCGTCGGCGCTGCCGGCCTGGTCCTGGTCACCATCGGCACGCTCCTCATGCTGCGCGCCGAGGACCTGCGCGCCCTGCCGCGGGCGCTGGCCGGAGGCGGCGGCTGGCTGCTGTACGCGCTCGGCGCCGCCCTGTTCGCCGCACTCACCGCGATCCTCGGCAAGATCGGCATCGCCGCGGTCCCCTCCGACCTCGGCACCGCCATTCGTACAGGGGTCGTCCTGGTCATGGCCTGGGTCATGGTCGGCGTCGCCGGACGCCTCCGGGGCGCCGCCCACGTGCCGCGCGGTGAGATGACCTGGATCCTGCTGTCCGGAGTTGCCACCTGCGCCTCCTGGCTGTGCTACTTCCGCGCCCTCCAGGACGGGCCGGCCAGCGTCGTCGTCCCCATCGACAAGCTCGGCGTCCTGGTCTCCGTCGCCTTCTCGATCCTCGTCCTGCGCGAGCACGTGGGCATCCGGGCGCTGCTCGGCCTGGCCGTGCTCGTGGTGGGGACCATCGCCCTCGCGCTATGAGCGAGGCGGGCGGCTGAGCCCTGGTGCGGGGCGCGCGAGCCGGCACCGGCTCGCTCACCGCGCCCGTTCACTCATTGTCGCACGGCTCTGAGATTCTGAGATAAGGCGTAGGGAAGGGGCGGAAGAGCGGCGGAAGGGCGCAGTAGGCGTCGATGCGCTCGACGCGCGGGCGCAGGCCCGGACGCCCGGGAACCGATCATCTAGGATCAAGGGCAATGACGAGTATGCCGATCAGTTCAGCAGCCGCACCGTCGGCGATCACCTCCGCAGGCCCCGCGGCTCCCGGGCCCGCGGACTCGTCCGGCGCGCACGATGACATCACCCGGAGTCTCGTCCTGCCCGCCGAGCTCGCCCCCGTGGCCCTTCTCGGCGTCCGCGACGAGGTCCTGCGCGCCATTGAGAGGGGATTCCCGGACGTCGACGTCTACGTGCGCGGCAGCACCGTCACCGTCACCGGCGAGGAGTCCCGCGTCGACGTCGTCGTCCTGCTCCTGTCCGAGCTCATCGATGTCGCCCGGGCGGGCACGCCCCTGACCGCCGACGCCGTCGAGCGCGCCATCGGCCTGCTGGACGCCGCCGCCCGTCCCGCCGAGGTCCTGGCCGACGACGTCCTGACCTCCCACGGCCGCACCGTCCGTCCCAAGTCGCTCGGCCAGAAGGCCTACACCGACGCCATCGAGAAGTCCACCATCACCTTCGGCATCGGCCCCGCCGGGACCGGCAAGACCTATCTGGCCATGGCCAAGGCCGTCGACGCGCTGACCCGCAAGCAGGTCTCCCGCATCATCCTCACCCGTCCCGCCGTCGAGGCCGGGGAGAACCTCGGCTTCCTGCCCGGGAGCCTGACCGACAAGATCGACCCCTACCTGCGGCCCCTCTACGACGCCCTGCACGACATGCTCGCCCCCGAGGCCCTGCCTCGGCTCATGGCGGCCGGCACCATCGAGGTGGCGCCCCTGGCCTACATGCGCGGGCGCACCCTCAACG
>ERZ773099.1099-NODE-1099-length-20576-cov-21.948492_pt1 | contig 20576 bp, 14 predicted proteins | sample MGYA00511120_ERZ773099 | MGnify/ENA primary metagenome ERZ773099 (study PRJEB29015, sample SAMEA2738012) | human oral metagenome | biome: human oral; feature: human-associated habitat; material: dental | place: China | collected 2104 ...
CGAAAAAGCCGATGATCGAGGCGGGCTTTACCCCGACCGAACTCGGTGCGATGGGTGCGGCGATGATGGTCGCCATCGCCATCGGAAAATGTGCGAATGGATTTATTGCCGACCACTGTAACATCAAGAAAATTGTTCCCATCGGACTTCTTGGTGCCGCAATCGTCAACGTCATTCTTGGCTTCAGTGATGCCTATTGGGTGTTCCTTGTCCTGTGGGGCGTCAACGGCGTGTTCCAGAGTATGGGGTCGGCACCGTGTATTGTGTCCCTTGCCCAGTGGTTCTCAAAGAGTCAGCTTGCGACCTACTACGGCGTTTTCAGTATCGCGCACTACATCGGTGAGGGCGCTACCTATCTCGGCACGGCGATGATCATTGTCGCGTTCGGCTGGCACGCGGCATTCTTCCTCCCGGGCGTTGCCTGTATCGTACTCGCCTTCATCATGTACCGTTTCATGCGCGACCGCCCCGAGACATACGGACTTCCCTCTGCCAACGAGTTCGAGGGCGAGGTTGCGCAGGAGAAGAAGGAGCAGACGGTTTCCACGAAGGAAGCCCAGCTCATGGTTCTTCGCAATCCATATGTCTGGTTGCTCACGGTTGCCGCAATCTGCCTTGGCATCTCGCGTTACTCCATCAGCAGCTGGGGCGTGATCTTCCTGCAGGAGGCAAAGGGGCTGGATCTTGTGACGGCGGGCAGCATCATGGCACTGTCTCCGATTCTCGGCGGTGTCGGCTCGTTCTTCTCAGGCATGATCTCCGACAAGGTGTTCAAATCACGTCACTCCGTCACCACGATTTTCTTTGGTATTGTTATGCTTGTCGGCATCGTTGGCATTTGCTTCGTTCCTGCGGGATCGCTCGCACTCACAACGGCATTTATTTCCATCTTCGGTTTCGGTCTGGGCGTTATCCTCTGCTTCGTCGGAGGTCTGCTCGCGGTTGACCTCTGCCCGCGCAAGGCGACGGGCGCGGCGATGGGTGTCATCGGTCTGCTGGCATACGGCGGTGCGGCGGCGCAGGATATCGTCAACGGGTTTCTCATGGATCATGCGAAGGTCGTTGTGGACGGTGTGACCACCTATCATTTTGAAACCATCATGGCGTTTTGGATCGGCAGCGTTGCACTCATGACGCTCCTCATCGTCCCGACCCTGTGGGCGAAGAAAGTCAAGGAAGAAGAGGAAGGGTAAGCCATGACGAGCGGAAGAATTTGCAACGGTCCGTACCTGCTTGCTCCCGGCACACGGCAGATCACTGTCGCGTGGGAGACGGAAGAGCCTGCAAGCTTCTACGTCACTTGCAGAGCCTCGGATGGCACGGAACTGCGCCGGGAGGCGGAGGCAGCGCGTGAGCCTGCTTGTCCCGAACATCCAGGTGGAGCGCTGATTTACACCGCAGTTTTGACGGCGCTGTCACCGGATACGGAGTATGCCTACGCAGTCTGCTCCGGAGAGGAGTGCTGTGCACAGGCGTCGTTCCGCACACTGAAGGAGGCGCCGCAGGCGCTCCATCTCATGACCATTTCGGATTCGCATCTCTTTCACGCATCGGAGGCGTTTCGGCGCGCGGCAGAGCGTGAGCAGCCCGAGTTCCTGCTGCATGCGGGGGACATCTCGTTTGGGACGGGCTATCAGCACGACCAGTATCCGAACAACTGGTTCGAGAAGATTCCGGAACTGCTTGCACGTATGCCTGTCTTCTATGCACACGGCAACCACGACGACGGACCTTTCTTCGATGCCTTTATCGGCGTCCCTCAGATGAAGGGACTGCACGGGATGGAGAGCGGGGAAGCCTTCTCTTTTGACTACGGTATGGCGCATTTCACCATCGTGGACAGCAATCCGTGGGGACTTCTCGAGATGAACGGCATCAATGCGGGCATCGCGGCAGATGCGCCTCTGCGCGCACGGATCGAGTCCATCCTCTCATGGATGGAGGCGGATCTCGTAAGCGAGAACGCGAAGCAGGCTGTGTGGCGCATCCTCGTCACACATCATCCCTATACGGATGCGTTCAACAACCGGTATGTTGTACCGATTGCGGAGCGGTGCGGCGTGGATCTCGTCCTCAGCGGGCATCTCCACTACTACATCAAATCCGTCTCGGCACAGCCGACCGTCGGGGCACGTACCGTCTATATCTGCCAGGGAAGCACGCAGGATCCTGCGGCGGGCTATGAGGAACTGGACGGCTCGAAGCGCCTTCTCGCCGAGTTCCCTGAATCCGTGGCGGTGGGCAACAACAACTACGGTATCCTCGATATCACAAAGGACGCCATCGACTACAAACTCTACGGCTTTTTGCCGGATGGCACGGAGCAGGAAATCGATGCCATCCATATCACCAAGGATGAACCGGACATCGTCTTTGCCGAAGTCCGTCTGCGTGCGCTCGATGAAAACGGGAACGTCGAGATCACGGGTACTGCCGAAAATGTCGGCACAGGGATTGCCGCCGCCGTCCTGCCCATCGCGGACAATGGCGCGGAGCATCTCATCAATATGTTTGGTACGGGCGCGGACACACAGCTCATCGTTCTGAATCCCGGTGAGAAGAGATCGTTTACCGCATACTACTGTGCGGATGCCGTGGGGGCACACAGCCTCCGCACGGCAGGTGCCCAGCTCACGCTTGACACGCGTGAACCGCAGGCCTTCTCATACGCGCATCTCTTCCTTCAGATTGGCGCAGGCGCGGATATCGACTGCCTCTTTGCACGCGCAGAGGTGACGAATCATCTGGATCGTGCCGCCGATGTCGAAATCCCTCTTGTGATGGACGGCACGACCGTCGCGGTTCAGCGCTTCCGCTTTGCCGCGCATGAGCGGCGCTCCGTGACGTTCTGTCATCGCTTCGAGCGCGCCGGCACCTACTGGGTCGGCGTCGCCGATCTCCCACCGAAGGAAGTGACCATCGAAGGCGCCGTTCGCATCGTTCCGCGCATCCATGACAAGTCGGGCAAGGGGCACACGGCACTCCTCCATGGAACGCCAAAGGTTCTGGAAAAGAACGGCCGCATGGAAGTTGCGCTTGCGGAATACGGCGACTATATCGAGATCCTGCCGCGTGCGGATCTTGCGACCCCCAACGGACTCACGGGCGTGGTGACTGCAGATATGTACCGCTTCGCGCGTGCGGACGAGATGGGGCACAGCCCTCTCATGATCCGCGGCAAGTCCATCGGCTGGGGCGCAGGCTACGCGCTGCGCATGGCAGTTGAGCGCAACGGTACGATCAAATGGGGCATCTGCCACGGTGTTGAGGAATACTTCTGGCAGGGCGGATCTGCCGAAGTCGATGTCCGCCACCAGTACGCCATGACCTTTGACAAGGAATGCGGCGGCGCATCCTTCATCGACGGCGTCCGGCGCGGGCGCGTCGGAGGCATCAACCCTGCGAGCGAGCTGCGGCAGTGGGCGGATCAGCCGATCTTCGTCGGCTACTCCTACATCGGTCACGTCATTCCGGAGCTGGGCAAGCCCAAGTATTTTACCCATCTGCCCGCGAATGTCTCTGAGGTGCGCTTTTACACCGAGGGACTGACCGCAGAGGAGATGCGTGAGGTATACGAACACCCCGATGAGACGGGGCCGCGCAGCGACGCACTCGGCGTCTGGCTCGACTTCCGCCGGATCGAGAGTACGGGATCGCATACGACCGAGTGGCGGCATCCCGCCGTCTATGCCCCCGCATACCTTGCAGAAAAGATCTGCTGGGAGTTCCGGACGCTCGAGGCGGAGGCACATATTCCCGCGCATGCGGCAATCCGCACCGTGGTTGAGGTCTCGGACGACGGCGTCTCCATCAAGGATCGGAAAGAAATTGTCCTTCAAGACGGCGGGAACAGCATCGATCTCACGGGGCTTGCCCCAGCGCAGTACCTGCGCGTCAAGACGGAGCTGACGGGAGAGGTCGGTGCCGCAGGTACCTTCATCCCCGAGATCTGGTCCTATGAAGTCGCTGCCGCGCATGGGAACCTGCGTGCCGACCTTGTCTGGTCGACACGTGCCCAGTGGGAGCGCGGCACCTTCACCGGCGCGGCGGACTTCCCTCCCGTCGATCGTCTGCGTGACTACCCCGAATACACGGACATTATTCATGGGTAATGATTTGGATGCTGCTTTGATTCTCAACGGAAAGGAGCGTGTAGAGAGATACTCCGATGAGCGGCATCCAACAAATTTATCATTAGGTTGATTGAAATAAAAGGTGGTAATGGCGTGAAAACACGAAGAGTACTCAAAGGGGTGGCAGGGGCGCTCGTTGCATCATCCCTGTTCGTATCAGCTCCCGTATTTGCAGCCGAGCCGGTTCCCGGCGTTCAGATTTTGAAAGTATGATCGGCACGATGCGATGCAGCTTCCGGCAAATTTCCGCACGGCACAGAGTGACTACAAAAAAGTCGAGAGCGGTGTGTATCCGAGCCGCGAGGGTCTGAACGAACTGCGTATGTCCGGCACAGCTTCTTCTCTAAAAATGAGTTCTTGGAGATGTTGAAGCATGTGCCAAAGAAAGATCTCGTTGTGATTGATCTGCGTGCCGAATCGCATGGCTATATCAACGATAACGGTGTGAGCTGGTATTCGCGTTACAAGACATTCAACAAGAGGCAGTCTGCGCAGGAGGTTGACCGCCGCGAAAAATCAATGCTCCAGACCGCACTGATGAATGGTACGATGGACATTGCAACACTCAAGTCAGATAAGGACATCGAGAATCAGGTTCAGGAAAAAGTGAATTCCGTCCAGACGGAAGGCGAATTCCTGAAATCGCAGGGCGTGAAGTACTACCGTGTCCCAATCATGGACTACTCCGCGCCGACCCCGCAGAACGTGGATGGCTTCTTAGCGATTTACAAGAAGCTGCCAAAAACGGCATGGATTCACGTACACTGTGAGGCGGGCATCGGTCGTACGACCATGTTCCTCACCTTCATGGACATGATCAAGAATGCCAATAAACTCAGTTATAACGACATCATAACCCGTGAAGTCCTCCTCGGCGGACAGGATATGCGTAAGTCCGCAGAGAAGGCGCAGAAGGGCACGGATGAGTACAAGAAGATGAACTACCCCAAGAGTGCTCTCTTCACGCAGCATATCTACGAGTATGCAAAGGAAAATCCGACGTTGGCAAAGAGCTATACCCAGTGGGTCAAAGAAAAGGGCTACGAATTCTAAAATCAAGGAATCGCTGATAAAATGAAGTCCGTCAGATTGGCGTAGATTTTTCGTCCGAACAAGGAGGCAAACCGGACGCATAGCAAGGGTTATGTGGAGGATTTGCCGACGAAGAGCGGGCAAAAAAGATGCATCAAGATGGCGCGGCTGAATATATCAGTGCTTCCTCAATACTCTGTCGGACGGTTCTGCAAGGTGGAATCGTCCGATGGGTAGGGGAGCTTTTACCAAAGACAAGGAGGTATTCCAATGCGAGAGTATAGACAGTGGCTTCTGTCAGCAATCCTGTTCGCGTTCTTCATTGTGCAGAGCGTGACTGTGGCTGCTGAGGAAACCAAACCTGCGGAACCGGTTGCCGATCCGCCTATATTGTCTCTCAAGATTGATCGCGCAGATGTGGCACAGTTGCCGCGTAACTTCCGTATGGGCAAAGATGACTACAAGGGAGTGACGAAGACAGGCATTATTCCCAGCCGTGAAGGCATGGCGACGATGAATGCGTCGGCTTCGAGTTGCTTCTCCGAGAAGGAACTTGAGGCGATTTTGAAAACTGTTCCCGTGAAGCCCGAGCAGTTCTATGACATTGACCTGCGCGGTGAGTCTCACGGCTATCTTGACGGCACGGCGATTTCCTGGTTTGCGAACCATGACTGGGGTAACGACGGACGCCCAGAGGAGATCATCCTGCCGCTCGAGCAGGAGCAGCTTGCGGGACTCCGTGGTCAGTCCGCGATCAGCATCTTCCGCTATGATGATTCGAAGAACATCATTCTGACTCCGATCACCCTGCCGTACACGCAGGTTCGCTCGGAGGAAGAGGTTGTCCGTGCGCATGGTGCGAAATATTTCCGCCTCGCGCTGATGGATCACTTCCGTCCCGATGATCCGGATGTGGATCGCTTTGTCGAGTTCTACAAACAGCTGCCGAAAGATGCTTGGCTCCATTATCACTGCTATGCCGGCATGGGGCGTACGACGATCTTCATGGTTATGCACGACATCCTGAAGAACGCATCAAAGGTCAGCTTTAATGATATCATTCAGCGTCAGAAGCTCATTGGCATTGTCGATCTGAGTGATATTCCAGATAAGAAGAAGAATTACGGACGCAAGGCGTATATCGAGCGCTATCAGTTTGTACGTCACTTCTATGACTATGTAAAGGAAAATCCAAACCGCAATGTCCCCTACAGTGAGTGGGCGAAGAAGAACAAGGTCGAGACGTGGGCGCCCGACTATAACGGTCATATCTGGAGAATCGACGCTCCTGCAGGGGATGCAAAGGCTCTCCCGCGCAACTTCCGCATGGCGGATTCTGCGTTCAAAGAGATGGAGGATATGAAGAAGGTCGGTGTCGACCCGAGCTATGTTCCCTCGCGTGCAGGTCTCAACAACCTCCCGATCTCTGCGAGCGCAGAGTTCTCCGTTCCCTCCTTCCATGCAATGCTGCCGGCTCTGCGTGCCAAGGCAACGGGCGATATCTACATCGTGGATCTGCGTCAGGAGTCGCATGGCTTTATGAACGATATGGCGGTCAGCTGGTACGGTGACCGCAACTGGGGCAACCTCAATAAGACACAGGATGAAGTCATCCGCGATGAGAATGCGCGCATCCGTGCGGCGAAAGGCCAAAGCCTCATCCTTGCGGAACTGGACAAGAATAAAATGCCGATTGATCCGAAGACTGTTCGCATCGACAGTGCGATGACCGAGCGTGAACTGGTCGAGGGTGCAGGACTCCGTTATGTACGCTTTGCCGTCACCGATCATACGTGGGCAAAGCCGGAGACGATCGATGCATTCATTGATTTCGTGAAGAAGGCTCCTTCCAACAGCTGGATGCACTTCCATTGCCAGGCGGGCAAGGGGCGTACGACAAGCTTCATGGTGATGTATGACATGATGAAGAACCCCTCTGTCTCGCTGAAGGATATTCTTCAGCGTCAGTACCTCCTTGGCGGCTCATACATTGCCTACGATCCGTCTATGCCCTATCCGACCAAGAACTGGAAGGATGACTACTATCACGTCAAAGCACGCATGGTGGCGAAGTTCTACGAATACGTTCAGCAGAACCATGCCAATAACTATGCAACGCCGTGGAGTGTGTGGCTGAAGAACCAGAAATAAGCTAGATGGGAATGTCTCGGAAACAGCACTGTACTGCCCTCCTATACATGAATGTGATGCGGAGGGGCGTGCAGGAATGACGGCTTCCGAGGCACCCGTCGTGAAAAAGCACAAAACTGAAAGCGGAATTTCCGCAGAAAAGGAGTGCTTTTTATGAAGAAGACGTTTGTGGCAGCGCTCGTGACGGCAGCAACGATAGGAGCCGCATCGACGACGTTTGCAGCAGCAAATCCGTTTTCCGATGTTCCGCGCGATCATTGGGCATACGATGCCGTGACCCAGTTGGCAGCGGATGGTGTCGTTGAGGGATATGGCGACGGAACGTACCGCGGCGAGCGCAATATCACACGCTATGAGATGGCACAGATGGTTGCACGCGCGATGGCAAAGGATAATATTTCTACAACGGATCGTGCACTCGTCGATCGCCTTGCGGCAGAGTTTGCGGATGAGCTGAACAACCTCGGCGTACGCGTGTCGAACCTCGAGCGCAATGCGGATATGGTGAAGTGGACGGGCTATCTGCGCTATATCTACTCGAACGAACGCATGATGATCGGGCGAAGAAGACGAGCGATAAGATTCGTTTCCGTGTATACCCGACGGCAGAGATCAACAAGAACTGGACAGTGACAGCTCGTATCACGAGTGAAAGCTCGATGAAAAAAGATGCAGCTGAAAAGGCTGGCGGCGATACCTTCAAGGTTGATCAGGCACATGCCATCAGGAAGTACGGAAAGCTTGAGCTGAATCTCGGTCAGATGCAGACCTACTCTGATGTCGATGACGGTATGCTCTTGAAGACGAACGTTTCCGGTGTGGTTGCACGGTTTGGCAACGTCCTCCGTGCTAAGGCGGTTGCTGGTCGCATGACGGAGTTCTCCAATTTGCGCAGCGCCACGAACTATGATGTAGCGGCGAACTATCAGGGATTTGAACTCCTTTATACGACGGGAAAGCTGACTGCAGGTGCAGGCTATCACCATCTCAACAGCGGTTATTTCAAGGATATCGCGGGCTATTCAAAATCTGCTCCAACGGACAATGCAAATATCTGGACTGTTGGCGGGAGCTATGCCTTCGATAAGAATATCAGCATCAACGGTGCTTATGCCGAGAATTCGGAAGCCGATATCTACGATAAGGCAGGAAACATTGCGCTTGCCTACAAGGGGGCGAAGAAATCAAAGCCCGGTTCGTGGGGGCTGTTCCTTGGCTACCGCCACCTCGGTGCGAATGTCGCGCTCAAGCCTGCCTATAAGGGGGTTGGCAGAGGGCAGAAGGGCGTTGAGATTGGCTTTACATACGCACCGCTCAAGAACGTATCCAGTAAGGTCGTATACTTCCGTGGGAAGGATATTTCTACCGATAAGGATGCAAGTAAGGCCTATGCAAGTCTTACGTGGAACTTCTGAGTAAATACTGATTTCCTACATAAAGATGAACACGCAAAAACGCCCCGCCAGAAGGCAGGGGCGTTTTTGCTGCGTATCTTCATAGATCCTGTTTCCACATCTTGCGGTATTTTCCGGGGGTCATGCCAACAATGTTCTTGAATACGGATTGGAAGTAATTGGAGTTGTTATATCCGCATTCCATCGCGACTGCAGTGATGCTCAGATTTGTCGTCAGCAGCAGGTTCTGCGCCTCGTCGATGCGGCGGCGGATGATGTAGGACATGGGGGAGACCCCCGTCAGATCCTTGAATGTATGTGAGAGATAATAGGGGTTGATGTGGAGAGCGGAGGCGATATCGGTGAGCTTCAAATCCTCCAGATAATGCGCATCGATGTATTCCTTGATGCGTACGCCAATGCCGTGCAGAGCGTTTTCGTCGGGGTGGCTTCTTCGCTCGTCAAGGAGGGCAATGAGCATGAGGACGAGTGCCCGTGCGAGATGCGCCCCCGCCTCCGAGCGATAATGGTGCTCCTCCTCCAAGGCAAGCAATTTGATGCTCTGCAGAAGAGTGAAGAGCATTCCCTTGGCTGAGGCGGTGTTCAGCGCGATCAGGACAGGAGCCTCTTCCGGAACAAGCTGCGCCGCAGGCAATCCGCGCAGGTGAATGTTCCCCATGCGGATGATGAGAGCATTCAGGTTCTCCCTGTTCTTGAAACGGTGAAGAATACCGCTCCCGATCAGCACGAGGCTGTCCTTTCGCAGGGGGTGGACAGTGTCATCCCCTGCGATGAGACGGCATGTGCCCTTTTCGATGAGAATGACTTCGACGATTCCATAATGAACGTTTTGTGTGTCCGCATCATCCGCATCGGTGAGATTCCCGACGGACTCCAGATAGGGGGAACTGCCGACCTCAAAGGAGGATTGGTCAGGGACGCCAAATGGAAAGGAGGACATAAGAAAACCCCTTCTGAAAATTCGCTCATAGAAGAATGCAAAAAACAAGATAAAATAGTTTTATCCTGCAACGGAACAAAAAAATGGAGAATACGCCGTTTGCATTCTTATATAATAATATTCAGAAAGGTGCCTAAATAATGGAGTGATGGATTTTTCCTGCCGAAGAAATACATCATATTATCATTATACAGGCACCTGAAGATAAAATCCAGTCTTTGCACATGAAGGAGGTACGAAAATTATGAAAAATTTCTTAGCGAAGTATGGATTTTCGGAGGCGGCATTTTTTCAACTGATCCTCATCACGATCAACGCACAGCTGATCTATGCGTTCTGGGATATCCGCAATAGTGTGCCGGGCGGATTTCCCGCCGCACTTGGCGTGACGGATCAGGAGGCCGGCTATCTGTATTCGATGCAGGGGCTGGTCATCCTGCTGGGTACTATCGCACTCGGTTGGGTCGGAGACCGCTTTTCCATTCGTGCAATCATGATGCTGTCCACCATTGGCGTCGGTGGGATTTCTATGTTTCTGACATTAAATTCGCCGGGGCTGAGTATGCCGGTGCTGCTCACGTGCTTCTTCTCGATGCTGTTCTTCAGTGAGGTTCTGTTCAAACCGGCGAACTTCAAGGCACTGCGGCTTTCAACGACAAAGGATCATCAGGGGGCGGCTTTCGGACTCTTCGAGTTCGGGCGCGGCGTTCTGGCCTTTCTCGTCTCGATGCTCTGGACGGCGATGCTCTACTTTGAGGCGGGGCCGCACACGATGATGGCGACTGCTTGTGCTATTATCATCATTGCAGGAATTGCGGTCTTCTTTGCCGTACCCAAGGGCGCAAAGGTGGGCGATGATGATACGCAGACAAAGACGAATGCGGAGGCAATCAAGGGGATTGCGAAGGTGGCTCGTCTGCCCGTCGTCTGGATTGCGGGTATCAATGTCTTCTGCATCTATGGTGCATTCGTTGCGGCGGGAACCTATTTTGCGCGCTTCCTGCAGGGCGGCTATGGCACGAGCGCCGTTGCGGCAGCGGTTTTTGCAACCGTTGTCATCGGGCTGCGCATGCTGCCCCTTGTATCGACCGTTCTCGTGGAGAAGGTGTTTCCGTCGACCGCGCATTTCATGCGTACGATGGAGTGCGTGCTCGTCCTGCTGCTGACCGTGATCGGGGGCATTTTCTTCTTTAACCATCCTGATGTCACACTGTATTCTGCGGGCTATGCCCCCGGCGAGACGCCGGACGGTCTGATCTCCTCCTCTACGTTCTACCTCCTCCTCGTCCTCCTGCTTGCCGCCTCGGCTTGCGTATTCATGGTGCGCGGCGTTTACTATGCGCCCATCGGTGAGGCAAATGTGCCGAAAAAGCATTCCTCTGCTGCGATGTCGTTCGCGATTACCATTGGATATTTGCCGGCGCTGATCGCACCGATCGTATTGGGCGGACTGGTGCGCTCGCCGGAGAAGGATGCGGCGGGGCAGATTGTGCGCTCCTACCTGACGGATACCCATGTTCTTGCGATGGCGTTTTGGGGACTTGCCGTGCTGGCTCTCGTTGCCGTCGTTATGTCCCACCTCCTGATTCGTCTGCGGGAGAACCAGTCGGATCAGGAACATGAGGAGGCATGACGATGCGTGCGGTTCAAAGTGCGGCGTGGATGTCATGCTGCAGTCCAGAGACGCTGATCACGCAGCTCCTTCTGCCGGGGACACACGATACGATGACGGCAGCCTGCCCCGAGCGATACTACCATACACAGACCATGGTGCTGGAGGAACAGCTGACGGCGGGTGTCCGCTTTATCGATCTGCGTCTGCGGCGGGAGATGAAGGCGGCGCACCGCGAGTGGATCAGTGATATCGACGCAGATCAGATCTTTTCGGCCTGTGCGGCGTTTCTGACGCAGCACCCGACAGAGATGCTGCTCGTGCGCATACAGAATGCCAATGAGAAAAAGGATGACTATGAGGCGTATGGGGCAGCCCTGAAAGAAAAAATTGAAAAATGGTCGGAACTGTTTTATCATTGGGAGGAAGGGCAGCCCGCATGGATGACGCTGCGGGAATGTGCCGGCAAGATCGTAGCCATTGAATGCTCTCCGCCCGCCATGCACTTTGGTCGGATCCATGCGCGCAAATGGGCGGAAAACTGGCATGACAATGCAGCCATCTCCCTTCAGGATCTGTGGGACGGACCAACCATTGCGGAAAAGCAGGAGGCTATTCGTGCGCAGATGGAGGCATCATGCTGTCTGCCGCATAATGTTCTCTCGCTGAGTCACATCAGTGCGACGAACGGGGCACCGGGCTTTCCCGATGCGTTTGCAGATGTGTTGAACCCATACAGCCTTGCACTTATGGGCGAATACCCGAAGGCGCGCGGCGTTTTGATCTATGATTTCATCACGCCCGAGATTTGCAGGGAGGTCTTTGCAAAGAATCACATGGAAGGATAGAAACGATGACAAGAAAAAGGCGGCTCCTCAATGGTCCCTATTTGCTCAGCCTCACGGATCATGCCGTTACGATTGCATGGGAGATGGCGGAGAAGTCGGATGCTGCCGTACACTGCGGGGAGGGCGCAGCCTTCCGACTCGTCACAGCGAAGCGGCAGCGTGTGGGCAAGGAGATGGACGTATGGCTCTATACCGCACGCCTCACACAGCTGACCGAGGCGACTGCGCATCGCTATGCTGTCTGCGTCGGAGAGGAGCGGCTCTGCGAAGGAAGGTTCCGAACACTTGCGGCAGCACCGGAGCAGCTGCATCTCGTGACGATATCGGATACACAGCTCTTTCATCTCAGTGAGCATTTCGCCGCAATGGCGGCAGAGGAACGGCCGGATTTCATCCTGCATAGCGGGGACATTTCATTTGGGACGGGATATGAGCACGATCAGTACGAGGCAAACTGGTTCCGGCGCATCCCCGAGATTCTGGCGTGTACGCCCGTGTTCTATGCGAAGGGCAATCACGATGATGGTCCGTTCTTTGAGACGCTGTTTACGGAGCCGCAGGCAAAGTCTCTGAACGCTGCGCCGGATGGGCACAGCTTTTCCATGGACTACGGCATTGCGCATATTGTCATGGTGGACAGCACGCCGTGGGGACTCTTTGAGATGAATGCGGAGAATGCCGGCTGCACGCTGGATGCGGAGAATCGGCAGCGCATACAGGAGACGCTCGCGTGGGTGGAGTCCGATCTGATGAGCGCAGCGGCGCAGGCAGCACAGTGGCGCATCCTCATGATGCACCATCCCTATACGGATGTGTTCAACAACCGCCACATTGTCCCCCTTGCCGAAAAGTGCCGCGTCGATCTCGTTGTGGGCGGGCATCTCCACCGCTATGTCAAGGCGATATCGGTCAATCCGGAGATCGGGGCGCGAACGGTCTACGTCATGCAGGGCAGTCTGCAGAATCCAGCTGAGGGCTGTGACAAGGGGCTGCCGGAACGCCGCCTCCTCGAGGAGTTCCCTGAGGTGGTCGCCATGGGCAGGAACAACTATGGCATTTTGGATATCTCGGCGGATGCGCTGGACTATCGCTTCTATGGATTTCGTCCCGACGGCACGCGGATTCTTGTCGATACCGTTCGCATGGAGCACGGTGAGCCGCAGCTCGCCTTTGAGAACATTCATCTGCGCCGCCTCGACAACAACGGTCATATCGAGATTCAGGCGGATGTATCAAATGTCGGGACGGTGCTTGCTGCCGTCGTCATGGAACTCTCGGACAACGGCTGCAAAAAAAAGCTGAATCTCTTCGGTGAGCCGCGTCAGAGCCGCATCGTGCTCCTTGAACCCGGGGAGCGGCAGGCGGTGTCTGCCGTCTATCAGGCGCGGACGCCGGGCGTGCACCGCATTGAATGCGGCGGAGTGCAGGAAGAGATCTTTGTCTTTGAACCGAAGGAACTCTCCTTTTCCCACATGCACATTGCCCCGCTGCAGGCGGATAAGGCAGACTGTATCTATGCGACCATCGAGGCGGTCAACAATCTCGACCGTGAGATCTATACGACCGTTCCCCTTTACGTCGATCAGCGCATTGCAGCTACGCAGAGCAGCTTCTTCCGTGCGCGTGAGCGGCGGCTTTTGAACTTCTGTCATGCCTTTCGTCGGGGCGGCACCTATCAGGTCAGCATTGCGGATCAGCTGCCCGAGGAGATCTGCGTCGAGGGCAGCATCCGCGTGATTCCGCGCGTATTGGATAAGACCGGGAGCGGACACTATGCGCTGCTGCAAGGCTCGCCCAAGGTCGTGGAGATCGACGGGCAGCGCGAAGTGCACTTGGAGGAATACGGGGACTATATCGAGATTCCGCCGTCGCCGGGACTTGTCGCCCCGCAGGGCTTTACCGGCATGGTCAGGGCTGCCGTCGACCGACTCGCCAACGAAGATGAGATGGGGCACAACCCCTTGATGATGCGTGGTATTTCCGTCGGATGGGGCGCGGCGTACACGCTGCGCATGGTCGTTGACCGCAGCGGCAATCTCAAATGGGGAACGTGCTACGACGTGACCGAGTATCAGTGGCAGGGCGGTGCGGCAAGAGTCGGCGCGTGGGCGGACTATGCCATCTCGTTCGATAAGCGGCGCGGCGGTACGTCCTACTGCGACGGGCAGGCGGTGGCGCATGTGCCGGGCATTCCTGCGAAAGCGGAGATTCGCCAGTGGGAGAATCAGCCGATCTTCATCGGGTATTCCCATATCGGTCACGTGATTCCGGAGCTGGGCAAGCCCAAGTATTTCACGCATCTTCCGGGGCGCATCGGAGGGGTGCGCTTCTACCGTAAGGGGCTGACGGGGGAGGCTGTGCGCGCCGTGCTTGCCGCACCCGAAGAAGCGGGAGCGGATCGTGGGCAGCTCGCCGTATGGCTCGATTTCCGTCACATTCTGACGGTCGGTACTCATACGACGGAGTGGCGTCATCCTGCGATCTACGATCCGGCATTCAAGGCACAGAAGAAATATTGGCGCTTCCGTCAGCTACGCGCAAAGACAAAACTGCCCCCGCAGGCGACGCTTCGGGCGAATGTCGAGGTATCGGATGATAAAATCTCCGTGAAGGCACACATGAAAATCGTGCTGAAGGACGGCACGAACTACATCGAATTATCGCAGCTGCCGGAAGCGCAGTATCTGCGCATTGTCACAGACTTCTCGGCGACCGTTGGGGAGCAGGGGACATTCGTGCCCGTGCTCTACGAATATCAGATTACGGCGGAGAATGAGGTCGATTTCGCGGATATGCTGTGGGCGACGCGCCCCGACTGGGAGCGCGGTACATTCTCCGGTGCGGTGGGCTTTGCGCCCGTCGACCGGCTGCGCGACTATCCGGCATATACGGATATTATCCACGGGTAGGAAAACGATTCCAAAGAGGCTGCTGCATGAAGTCTTGGCTTCATAATCAGCAGCCTCTTTTTGGTGCATATTCTTATCATGGAAGGCACAATATTACCGGAATTGTTCAAAAACTCCATAAAAGTGTTTTCCTATTTTGTCACGAAAGCAATATATTATAGTTTTGAATCGAAAAATTTCAGAGATTTTTCATAAAACTTTTGATTGCCCGTGTTTTATATGGGCTTTTGCGCGGTATTGCAGATTTCACTTTCTGTCATGGAAAGCAAGATTTTATAGAATACAAAACACAAAAAAATATAAAATAGATACACATAAAATGATAAAGATGTCATAAAAAGCTAACTATTCCTGTGTGGAGGTGATGGGAAGCGGGGAAGTTCGAAGCGTTTCAAATGTTTCGTTTTATGGATGGTAAGGAGGAAAAGTGATGAGTAATACTCAGATGGCTGCGGCCGCCGGCGGTAAGCTGCCGTGGATGACACGTATCGCTTACGGTCTCGGCGACACTGCTCAGAACGTCGTATGGGGCGCAATGGGCATTCTGACATTTTTCTACACGGACTACGCTGGGATTGACCCCGCGATGGTCGGTATGGTCATGCTGCTCTCGCGCTGCTTTGACGGTGTGTCCGATGTTATCATGGGCTTCATTGTCGAGAAGACGAATTCCAAATGGGGTAAATCGCGCCCTTGGATTCTTTGGGGGAGCATACCGTTCGCCGTTTCCATTGTACTTATCTATACGGTACCACAAGGTTCGTCGGCGATGCAGTTCGCCTATCTGTTCGTTACCTACAACCTCTGTACGACGGTCTGCTACACGGCGCTGAACCTGCCGTACGGCTCGTTGTCGGCGATGATGACGCGCTCCTCGCGTGAGCGCGATATGCTCTCAATCACGCGTATGTGCCTCTCGCCGTGGGGGCGCATCCTCTCGGTTTCGGCGACGCTCCCGCTCGTTAAAGTCTTTGGCGACACGCAGATGGCGTGGGTTCAGGTTATGAGCATCTGGGCGGTTGTCGGACTCGGACTGCTGCTCTTCTGTTTCTCGCGCTGCAAAGAGACGGTTGTCATCGAAGCACGCGAAAAGGTTGCAAAGATCCCCGTTGGCAAGGCACTGAAATGCCTTGCTGTGAACCCTTACTTCTGGGTGGGTATGACGATCTGGATGATGCAGAACGTCATCTTCACCATCACGGGTACGATTCTTCCCTACTACTGCAAGTACATCTTTGCCGATGATACGATCTACGGCAGCCTCTACCTCATGGAGACGCTCATCACGATCTTTGTCATGGCAGTGTTCAGCCCGCGTCTCCTCAAGAAGTTCGGCAAGCGCAACATGTCTCTGGGCGGCGTTCTGCTCTGCTTCATCGGTCATGTCATCTTCCTGCTCAATCCGACGGATTTCGGCTGGGTCGTCTTCAGCTGTGTCATCCGCGGCATCGGTTTTGCACCGGTTCAGTCCGTCATCTTCGGCTTCATCGGTGATGCGGTGGAGTACGGTCAGTGGAAGACGCATGTGCGTCAGGAAGGTCTGATCTTCTCCGGCGGCTCGGTCGGCACGAAGGTTGGCTCCGGTCTCACGAGCGCGATTCTCACGGGTCTGCTCTCCTATGCAGGTTATGTTGCATCGTCCTCCGGCTCCATCATGCAGAGCCAGCAGGTTATCGACATGATCGTCAGCATCTATATGTGGGGACCGATCTTCGTCTGGGCTGTCCTCGTTGCAGTCCTCTACTTCTATCAGCTGGATAAGAAGTATCCCGAGATCATGCGCGAACTCGTCGCACGCGAGGCACGCGGCGAGATGTAAGAAGCTGCGGGCATTTTGTCCGCAGGTCTGAAAGGAGAGACACGATGGATCAGAAAACACTCATTACGATCACGCGCCAGTACGGCAGCGGCGGCCGTGAGGTGGCAGAGTTGGTCGCCAAAAAGATGGGCGTGCGTCGCTATGACCGCAAGATCGTCGCCATGGCAGCGGAGAAACTCGGAACTGCGGATGATTTCAATGCACTCATCGAGAGTTCCTATAATGCACCGGGATCGAGCTATGGTGATCTGGGTGACTATGCCTATGACCGTATGCCGCAGCACAACCGCATGTACATCGAGCAGGCGAAGACCATCCTCAAGATCGCTGAGACGGAAAGCGCCGTTTTCCTCGGTCGCTGTGCGGACTACATCCTCAAGGACAATCCGGATGCGTTCTCGTTCTTCATCTATGCGGATGAGGCGTATCGCAAGGAGCGTTCCAAGACGCATTACGGCGAGCGTACGCTCAAGGAGCTGGACGCAGAGGATGCGATCCGCAAGCAGTACTATGCCTACTACACGGGGCAGACATGGGGCGCGCCGGAGAACTATGATCTCCTCATCAATACGAGCCAGCTCTCACTGGAAGCAGCGGCAGAGCTGATCTTGAACTACGTTGAGTTGCGTCGGCGCGGAAAATAATAAAACAGCAGAGGCTGCATTACGAGAAAATAAAAATCTCGTAATGCAGCCTCTTTTTTATTTTTTTGGGACTTGTCAATCTTTTTGAAGTATGTATAATAATACTTGGTTATCTTGTTATTATGTTTGTAGCCTTTAATGAGTTTATTATGATGAGTTTTAGACCACAAAAATTCCATGGGGGGAATAGCAATGATTCCAATTCTTTCATTCCTCGTGATCGTCGCCGGCATCTGGATTTTTGCATGGTATCGGACGAGGAACATCAACAAGGAGAATACCGATGGGTATTTCTTCAGTGGTCGCAGTCTCGGCGGGCTCGTCATCGCGGGCACAATGCTCATGGCGAATCTCTCGACGGAGCAGATTGTCGGGCAGAGCGGGCTTGCGTATGCGGTCGGCATGGAGGTTATGGCGTGGGAGATCATCGCCTGTTTCTCGATCCTGACGCTTGCCTTTGTCTTCCTGCCGAACTATCTGCGGCACGGTGTCTCGACGATTCCGGAATTCCTCGCGCTGCGCTACGACAATCAGTTTCGGCTTGTCATCTCGTTTCTGATTCAGACGAGCTATGCCTTTATCCTCCTGCCCGGCATTCTCTACTCCGGTGCGCTCGTGTTCAATCAGCTGTTCAGTGTGAGCGAGTTGCTCGGCATCTCGCAGTATGAGGGCATCATGGTGACGGCGGCGATCGTCGGCATTGTGGGTCTCGCCTACCTCCTCATGGGCGGCATGGGCATCAGTGCCGTGAGTGACAGCGTCTACGGCGTGGGACTCCTCGTCGGCGGCATCAGCATTCCGTTCATCGGACTCTATATGCTCGGTGACGGCAGCATCGTCGATGGGGTTTCGCGCATGGCTGCGGCAGCACCGGAGAAGCTGAATGCCATCGGAGCGATTGACTCAAAGGCGGTACCGTGGCCGACACTGCTGCTCGGTCTGCTCTTTAACACGATGTTCTACTGGAACACGAACCAGTTCATCGTACAGAAGACCATCGCGGGGCGCAATCTTGCCGAGGGGCAGAAGGGCGTTTTGACGCTTGCGATTTTCAAACTTTTTGGGCCGCTCTTCCTCGTTTTGCCCGGCATCATCGCCTTCGTCATGTTCGACGGCTCGCTGCCCCTGCCGGATGCCGCCTATCCGACGCTCGTGAAGGCAATTTTGCCGCCGTGGATGTACGGCATCTTCGGTGCGATCATCTTCGGTGCGATTCTCAGTACGTATGTCGCCGCACTCAACAGCGCCGCGACCCTCTTCTCACTGGACTTCTACAAGGGGATCTTCCGCAAGGATGCCTCTGAGCGGAGTGTTGTGCGCGTGGGCAGGATCACGAACATCGTCATTGCCCTCGTCTCCATCGGGCTGGCGCCGCTCCTCATCAATGCGCCGACGGGATTGTATAACTTCCTGCAGGAGTATGTGGGTTTCTACAATATCCCGCTCATCGTCATCATCCTGTTTGGCTTCTTCAACAAGAGCGTCTCGGCGGTGGGGGCGAAGATCTGCTTCACCTTCCACATCGTCGTCTACATCATCGCGAAGTTCCTCTTCGGCGATCTGAACTTCCTCTACATTCACAGTGTACTCTTCTTCCTCGACATCCTCGTCATGTGGGGATCGACAAAGTTCGCACCGCTTGCGGGCGGCTATTCGTTCACACCGAACGCGAACAAGGTCGACCTCACGCCGTGGAAGTATCGTAAGTACGTCGCCGTCGTCGTTGTTCTCGGTATCTTCACCGTCTATGCGATCTTCTCCCCGCTTGGGATTGGGCGGTAAAGCGTAGATTTCATATCGTGCAAAAAGCTGCTCCGGGCTTCTGGGGCGGCTTTTTCGATTGCTTTAACGAAATATATGTGCTAAAATAAAGTCAATCATGAGACGTGCAAAGGGAGGTGCTTGATCGTGGCTACCATCAGTTTTGATCGTGAGATACGCGTGCGGCCGGAGGATATGGATCGGTTTTTCGAGGCGATCAAAAAGAAGCCGAAGCGCAGGTTTCCGAGGTATGATATTGAAAAAGAGATGAGAGAGGGGATGGAGGCGCTGAGGAATGCATTTCCTTCCACTGAGAGACATAAGGAATGAGTATCCACGTCTGATGATTGAAGATGCTCTGTCTCAATTTTCCTGCAAAAGAGATGCAGACATAGAAAGTTTTTTGAAAAATCGTGCCATACAATTTGAAGAACTGGCAAAAAGCAGGACATATCTCTTTGCTGATGATGCGGCATTAAAATGCGATCGACTCGAAATCGCGGCGTTTTTCTCGATCGCTCCGCAGGTTCTCTATTTGTCGGAAGATATGTCCATCCGTCAAAGAAAAGAGTTGGATGGGTTTTCCGGTAAAATTCACGGAAAAAAGCTTCCTGCACTGCCTGTTGTTCTGATTGGTCAGATTGCGAAAAATGATCAATATGCGAGTATCATCGCAGGAAAGGAGCTTTTAGATCATGCGTTGGAAATTGTGCAGTCGGCACATGATTTGATTGGCGACAGAATCGTTATGGTCGATGTGAAGACGGAAGCAGTCGGCTTGATTAGGTTCTATGAGGAGCATGACTTTGTGCTGATCTCGGAGGATCCCGAGACGGGGCTGTCGCAGATGATCTATATGCTGTCCTGATATAATTGCACAATCCAAAAATAAGACACCTTGACGGAGTTTTTCGTCAGGGTGTCTTATTTTTGTCTGCTCTTCGTAAAAATTGCCAAAGAAGAAACAACGATTCAAAAAATAGGAAAATTACATTTGTGTCCAGTTTTTGTTGACTAGTGCAACAAATGCCCCATCCTGCATTTTTACAGGATGGGGCGTTTTTGTTCTCAATGGGACTTTAGGAAGTGTCGATCATTCAGCTTGCGTCTCTTGGTGCCTCTTTTCGCGCTGCCTTTGTCTCCGTGGCAGGACAAAATCTACACTAATCGGAGAGACTGCGTTCTCAGCGCTTCCTTTACGCTCCTTGACAGAATTCGACGTAGCTGAGGATGAGGTCGGCGGCCTTTTCGAGTGGTACGCGGCTCGTGTTGATCGTGAGGTCGAAGTTCAGCGGATCGCCCCACGTCTTGC
>ERZ773099.1102-NODE-1102-length-20502-cov-6.456644_pt1 | contig 20502 bp, 26 predicted proteins | sample MGYA00511120_ERZ773099 | MGnify/ENA primary metagenome ERZ773099 (study PRJEB29015, sample SAMEA2738012) | human oral metagenome | biome: human oral; feature: human-associated habitat; material: dental | place: China | collected 2104 ...
AAAAGCTTGGGAAGTCCCCGAATACTATAATTTTGTGGGAAAACGGCATTATTTCACCGGACAGAGCCAATCTTTATCTTTTAGCAGAAACTTATGGACTGTCAGTAGATAATATTTTTTTACCAAGCAACTCTACTAATAGTAGAAAGAAAAAGAGGAAAGTAAGTTAGGGAGGAGTAAGCAATGATACCAAAATTAATAATTGCCAAATTTGGCAAAAGCACAAGAGTTTTTTGATGGAAAAGACATAAGTCAAGGAATTACAGACATTGTGTATTCAGCAAGAAATAAACAGGAGGAAAAATGCCAAAGCTGAGTAAATCTAAATCAGAGCAGCAGGACGCTGTTGCCAGAGGGCTTTTAAAAGGCGCTCAAGGGCAGTACGACTTGAATGTAAAACAGCTTGCAGCAGTTCTTGGCTGCTCTGAAAGAACTTATAGAAACAGATACAACAGCCCCGAAACGCTTACTCTAAGAGAATTAAGGCGGTTAGTGCACAAGGGTTATATAAAAAGAGAAGAAATAATAAATATAGTCTAGGAGGAGAAATGACCAAAACGCAAATAACGCTCCGGATACCCCGTGAGGTATACGAAGCGTTGGAGAGAATGAGTATTAAACTTGGACTTGGGATAACACAATTAATCATTATCGCTTTGCTGTTCAGATATGACTGTATCTAGGTATTTTTCAATAGCGACTATGATTTCGGCATTAACCGAACGGTGATTGATGTCAGCAATTTTAGTTATCTTATTGAAAAGTTCATTAGGTATCCTGAAAGTAAACCTTTTTATATCTTCCATATTATAAATCCTCCTTTGTTTGATGTCATTATAGCACCATAAAGGCGAAAAATAAAGAAAAAAGTATTGACACCATAAAGACACTATGGTATTATGACACCATAAAGACATCAAAAGAAAGGAGATAAGAAATGGACACTAGAATAACGCTTAGATTAACAAAGTCGTTAAATGAAAAGATTGAAATCGAAAAGCAAAGAACAGGTTTGTCAAAGAATCAAATTATTGTAATGGCTTGTAAGGAACTGTTGGAAAGAGTCGGTAAGAAGCAAAACAAGGAGGAGAAATGACCAAAACGCAAATAACGCTCCGGATACCCCGTGAGGTATACGAAGCGTTGGGAAGAATGGGTAGAGATAGTGGTTTGAACATATCATGTTTAATTAAGTCAATACTTTACTATAACTATTTAAAAAAGAAGTAATAGCTTGTATTACAGTGGAGTTGATGGATAGGCTATTTGAAGAAGATAGTTTTTGCCATTCTTCAAAAATATCTTGCCTGACGCTAAGAGTTGTTCTTTTAGTATCTTCCATATTGGAAATTTGCTGAAATGCAACATTACCGCTTATAGCACTGTACATCGCCAGTTTGATAATATTGGATTTAGTTATACCCAATACATCAGAGGCGTGGTCTAAATCATTAACAAGCCGGTTGGGTAGCCGTAAAGTTAAAAGTCTATTTGTTTTGTCCATAATTACCTCGCTTTCAATTTTGTGTGACATCAAAATTATAGCATAAAAAGAAAATAAATTCAAAATACGTATTGACATATTTTATATGTCATGATAGTATAAAGACATAAAATATATGTCATAAGGAGGTGAAACAATGGTTAGAATGAGTTTAAGATTAACTGAAACATTAGCACAATATCTGACAGAAAAATCCAAACAAACAGGATTATCTAAAAATGCGATAGTGTTACAAGCTTGTTGGGAGTTTATTGATTTAGAGGGCAAGAAAAACATAGAAGATAAAAAGTAACCAGGAGGAGTAAATGATTGAAATTGCAAAATCTTATAATCAAAAACGATACATTGTATTTAGATGGAATGGAACTTAAAAACGTAAAGGAGTTTACACTAAAAAGCTCCGCTATGGATGAAACGGAGCTGAATGTAACCATATACGTTACTACAAACCAAGATTCTTTTGAATAAGAGAGGTAATAACTTCTGTAGCGATTGTTGAAAGTGTATTGATTGAAAAGGAGCCAAGCTTTTTTGCAGAATCTTTAGTTTTGCTCCAAACATTATCAGGGCGAATATTTTCTAAAAATTGGTGTCCCTGATAAGTTAAATCATATACTCTTGAAACTTTGGGAAGATATCCGCCACGTATGTTGACTGTAGAGGCTTTTATAAAATCTGCTTCATATAAATACAGGCAGTGATAATCAATTTCCTCATACGAATAATTGGGTAACTCAGAGCACATCTGATCAATATTATGCACCGAATCGTATTCAAAACTTTCAACACAGATGAGGATATCTCTTACACAATCAGGATTAATCTTCATACAATATCCCTCCTTTCATTTACTCGGCTTGGCAGAGCCTGTAAGTGAAAGTATAGCGGGAAAACTTAAGTAAGACAAGGAGGAGTAAATGCCAAAATTAAAAGAAACTAAAAATCAAAAGCGTATCAATGCCTTCCGAAGTATGGCGGGAAGAATATCCGGAAACAAAGAAACCATTCCTGATGAAAGAATGGCAACTGTCATAGGTAAGTCAAAAAAGACGTATCAGAACAGAATAAAAAATTGTTCAGAAATGCCACTATACGAACTTTGGAGGATAGCTGACAAGTTCAAGTTAGAAGATAAAGAAATAATAGAATTAATACGAGGAGAGTAAACAAGATGAATAGCAGAACATTATTAAGTATTGACAGATGTATGGAAGTTCTTATGGATTACGTATCCGCAAGAGTTTCAAATGCATTTATGGGTGATGAAGATTTAGACGAGGGGCTTACCGAACTTATCTATGCTAGCTCTGATTTAATCAGAGCTAGAGCGAAGATAGATAAGACGGGAGAAACCCAGTTGGTAAAAGTAGAGATACCCGAGTTTTTAAATAAATAAAAAGTCTGTAGCAATGAAATGCCACAGACAAAAACAAATAAATAACATTTACATCCGGAGTATAACAGAAATAAAGAAAAATATCAAGATGATAGAGAAAAAAATATTAAAAAATCGTAACGAATGGGTAGGCAGCCGTAAACGGATAGGCGGTTCTGATGCAGCCGCCGTCCTTGGGCTTAACCCTTATAAATCAAATACAGACTTGTGGTTTGAGAAAAAAGGAAAAGTCAAATCTGAAGATATTTCAGATAAAGATTGTGTGAAGTATGGCATAGCGGCAGAGGAGTATTTAAGAGAGCTATTTAAGCTTGATTATCCTAAGTATGAAGTAATTTATGATGAAAATAATATATTCTTCAATACAAAGTATCCTTTCGCACATGCATCACTTGACGGTGAGCTTGTAGAAAAGGATACAGGCAGAAAGGGAATACTTGAAATAAAGACCACTAATATACTTCAAAGCATGCAAAAAGAAAACTGGCAAGGAAAAATACCTGAAAACTATTATGTACAAGTGCTACATTACCTAATGGTTACGGAATATGACTTTGCGGTGTTGAAAGCTCAGCTAAAAAGTGTGTTTAATAGAGAGATTTACGTACAGGTAAGACATTACTTTATAGAGCGTAAAGAAGTGGAAGAGGATATAGAGTATTTACAAAAGGAAGAAGAAAAATTTTGGGAAAGTCTCAAAAGAACTAATCCCCCAAACCTCATACTTCCTGAGATATAACTAACAATCAACTATAAGTTGACAGTTAGGTTGAAGTAAAAAGAAAAAGGAGAATATATGGAATTAAAAATATACAGCCCTCAGGATGACAGTCTTATACAGACTATAGAATGGAATTGTGAAGAAATAAAAGCTGAGGTAACTCAAAAAGTAGAAATGTATAAAACATTAGTTTACACAGATGACCAGGTTACTTCTGCTAAGGCTGACAAGGCTAAGTTAAATAAGTTTGTAACGGCTCTTGAAGATAAAAGAAAAGAAATTAAAAGAAAGTACTTGGAGCCTTATGAAGCATTTGAAAAACAGGTTAAGGATATTGTGGCATTGGTAAATGAGCCTATAGCACTTATAGACAGTCAGATAAAAGCTTTTGATGAAGAAAAGAAAAGTAAAAAGGCAGCAGATATTAAAGAATATTGGGATAGCTTGCAAGTCAGAGAGTTTCCCAAATATGAGCAGGTATTTAATTCAAAATGGCTTAATGCATCAACTTCAATGACAAGTATAAAGAAAGATATCGAAAATACTCTTATTGAAGTAGAAAATGCATTAAATACACTTGATTGTCTTCCTGAATATTCTTTTGAAGCAAAGGATATATATAAGAAGACATTGGACGTTACAAAAGCTATAGCTGAAGCTAACAGGCTTGTAGATGTAGCTAATAGAAAAGCTGAAGAAGAGAAAAGAAAAGCAGAACTTAAGGCACAGGAAGAAGTAACGACAAAGACCCAAGCTCCTTCCAATTTGGAAAAACCAAATAAACCGGCATCTGTAAAATGTTGGGTAGGATTTGAAGCTTATCTTAGTGATGATGAAGCAAAAAAATTAGCAGGTTACTTTAAGCTTAATAATATAAAGTTTAGAAGACCTAAAGAGAATTAAATTAAAAGGAGGTAGAAAAATGACGGTAACAAATTCATTGACAGCAACAAAAGCTAATCAAAAATTAGGTTTGACAGCGTACTTGACACAAAATGCTGTAAAAAATCAAATAAACAGTGTGATAGGGGGGAAAAATGGACAACGGTTCATATCTTCTATAGTTTCTGCAGTAAACGCTAACCCGGAACTGCAGAACTGTACGAACTCATCAATTTTGTCAAGTGCACTTCTTGGTGAAAGCTTAGGTCTTTCGCCGAGCCCGCAGCTTGGGCATTACTACCTTGTTCCGTTTAAAGACAATAAAAACAATAGAGGAATAGTCGCACAATTTCAACTTGGGTATAAAGGATATTTGCAACTGGCAATGAGAGCTGGACAGTATAAAAAGCTTAATGTGTTATCACTAAAAGAGGGTGAATTAATAAGATATGACCCACTTAACGAAGAAATAGAGGTGCAGTTGATAGAGGATGACGTAACAAGAGAGAATACTAAAACAATAGGCTATTATGCTATGTTTGAGTATTTAAACGGATTTCGGAAAACTCTCTATTGGTCAAAAGAAAAAATGGAAGCTCATGCAATTAAATATTCACTAGGATATGCAGCTGATAAAAGGAAAGGCACAGCTTGGACGTTTTGGAGTAAAGATTTTGACGGTATGGCTTACAAAACAATGCTCAGGCAGCTTATAAGCAAATGGGGCATTATGAGTATAGACATGGTTACTGCTATAGACAAAGATATGGCAGTGATAAATGAAGACGGAACCGCAGATTATGTAGACAATGATAACGCTATTACTGTTGAAGCAAGTGAGAACGAGGCAATAAAGACTATAAATACAAATGCAAGTATGGTGGAAGATCAGGATGCTGAAGCTATACAAAGAAGTTTATTTGGAGATTAAAACTGCAATTAACTTATGAGGAGCTGGCTAATCTCATTAAAACAGCATACTTTACCAGTAGGGTTGGACTAATCTACTATAAAAGCCAAATTTTTACAGCAGGGGCGGATAAGCTGCTATAAAAGCCGAAGGCTATCTATAGCCTAAATATAAATAATACCGTAGGGCATACGGGAATTTACGCTTGTGGAGACCTGCGTAAAACTAAAGCTCTTGCAGCAGCGTAGTGGTCGCCGAAGCAAGAATCCTGCGACTTTAGTCGCGCGGAGTGTCAACCCAATCAATAATATTAAAACAAGTCTAAAATATGTGAATAAAGCTTTTAAGTTATCAACATTTCCACCGAGTTATCAACATTAAATTTATTTAAACCTATAAGCTGCTCCTGCCGGCTTCAGATTTATAACTATAAGGGGGACTTTAAAGCTGTCCCTGATTTTCTGGGATATTTTTTAGGTACAGCCTTTTCTTTTCTTATCTTGATTAAGCTTCTTCCAGCCTTTTCATAGGGCAGAATAAAGCTGTCTGTTAGTTCAACCGCTCCTCCAAGTATACTAAGTGCGGTCCTTGATTTTTCTAATTCTTCTCCACATTTATCAGACTTATAGGCAATAAATGTTGAATCTATGTGGATAAACGGCAAGCAATATTCAGATAATGTGGATAAGTTTGCCACTGCTCTGGAAACTGTCAAATCAAACTGCTCCCTAAACTCGGTTTTAAAGGCATATTCCTCTGCTCTGCCATGATATGCATTCAGGTTGTCCAGATTCAATTCTTTTTTTACTTCATTAATAAACCTGATTCTTTTATTAAGGCTGTCAACGGCTGCTATTTGGCATTGCGGAAATGCCAGAGCAAGCGGCAAGGCCGGAAAACCTGCTCCTGTACCTATATCTATTATACTGATTTTTTCAAATTTTAATTCAGGCATCACTCTGATTATAGAAAGACTATCTATAAAATGTTTAAATACCACCTCTTTTAATTTGGTAATTGCTGTAAGGTTCATATATTTATTAGCCTCTGCAAGTTTTAAATAGAATTTATAAAGCTTTGCAATTACAGCTTTCTCTAAAGACAAATTTAAAAAATCAAGTCCCTCCTGCAGGTATAAGCTAAATACCTCAAATTCTTCACTGTCAATATCAATTATCATTTTTATCTTCCTGATTATATTTTTTCCTTTTTAAAGCTTCAAGATATACCAGAAGTACACTTATATCAGCGGGAGATACTCCTGAAATCCTTGAAGCCTGTCCTATATTTGAAGGCATTACTTTTGAAAGCTTCTGAACCGCTTCTATACGCAGACTGTTTACCTCGGTATAGTCTATGTTTTTCGGTATTTTTTTATTTTCCATCTTTTTAAAAAGCTTAATCTGTGCATTCTGCCTTTTTATATAGCCTTCATATTTTACATTTATATTTACCTGCTCACCTACCTCAAAGCTTAATTCCGGTCTACCTTCATCTATTTCTTTAATAAGAAAATAATTGAGCTCCGGTCTTCTCACAAGCTCTGCAAGTGTAACTCCGTTCCCCAGCCTTGAGGAAGAATACCTTTCAAGGAAATCCTGAACCTCTTTTCTGGCACCTATATAGGTATTTTCAATCCTTTCAATCTCTTTATTAATAAGCTCCTCTTTTTCTATAACCTTTTCATATCTTTCTTTTGATATAGTGCCTATCTTATAGCCCAGCTTGGTAAGTCTGAGGTCAGCATTATCCTGTCTTAAAAGCAGCCTGTATTCAGAGCGTGAAGTCATCATTCTGTAAGGCTCTTTGCTTTCTTTGGTTACTAAATCATCAATTAATACACCTATATATGCCTGTGAACGGTCGAGGATAAATTCTTCTTTTCCCAGTACTTTAAGCGCCGCATTTACACCTGCCATAAATCCCTGCACTGCCGCCTCCTCATACCCTGAGCTTCCATTTATCTGTCCTCCTGAATAAAGATTTTCTATACTTTTAAATTCCAGTGTAGGATAGAGCTGTCTGGCATCTATACTGTCATACTCTATTGCATAGGCATTTCTCACTATTTCCGCATTTTCAAGTCCTGCTATAGTCTTTATCATATCATGCTGCACGTCCTCAGGCAGTGAAGAAGAAAGTCCGGCAAGATACATTTCATTTGTATACAGTCCTTCAGGCTCCACAAAGATTTGATGCCTGTCCTTATCCGCAAATTTCATCACCTTGTCTTCAATTGAGGGGCAGTATCTTGGACCCGTTCCTTCTATAATTCCTGAATACAGCGGAGAGCGGCTTATATTTTCCTTTATTATTTGATGAGTTTCTTTTGAAGTATAAGTTAAAAAGCAGCTTACCTGTTCCTTTTGAATACTGCCTCTGTCAGTTTCAAATGAAAACGGTATTATCGGTACATCTCCCCTTTGCTCCTCCATTTTTGAAAAATCTATACTTCTTCCGTCAATCCTTGCAGGGGTCCCGGTTTTAAACCTGTACATATTGATGCCGCATTGCTCAAGCGAGGGTGTAAGAAGCTTTGAAGCCTTAAGACCATTTGGACCGGTTTCTTCGCTGATCTCTCCATATACACACCTTGCCCTGAGGTAAGTACCGGTTGCAAGTATTGTACATTTTGCGGTATAAGTTGCACCTGATACGGTAATCACACCACTGCAGACTTTTTTCCCTGAGAGCTTATCTTCTTCTACTATAAGCTCTTTAACCTCTGTCTGCTTGATATGCAGATTTTCAGTATTTTCAAGAGTTTTCCTCATTTCATGCGAATATGAGCTTTTATCTGCCTGAGCTCTCAGGGAATGCACCGCTGGTCCTTTTGAAGCATTAAGCATTCTTGACTGTATAAAGGTTTTATCTATATTTCTTGCCATTTCACCGCCAAGTGCATCAAGCTCTCTGACAAGATGTCCTTTTGAAGTTCCTCCTATATTGGGATTGCAGGGCATAAGTGCTATTGATTCTACACTTATTGTAAATATTACAGTTTTAAGCCCCAGTCTGGCGCAGGCAAGTGCCGCCTCACAGCCCGCATGTCCTGCACCCACTACCGCTATATCATACGCTTTAACCAATGCCATATAATAATCTCCTTCTATTTTGCTTATTTTCCCATACAGAATTTTGAAAATATTTCATCTATAAGGTCCTCTGATACACTTTCACCTATTATGCTTCCAAGACTTTCGTAAGCTTCCATTAAATCTATTGAGAAAAAATCCTCGGGAATGCGATTTTTAATTCCCTCTATAATTGATTGTATAGAGCTTTTAGCATTTAAAAGCGCTTCTTTATGTCTTATATTTGTAATAAAAATTTCTTCATCAAAGCTTATTTCCTTATTGTAAAACTTCTGCTTAATTATGCTTTCAAGCTCTTCAAGTCCGTAAGCCTCTCTTGCTGAAAATAATACGACATCAATATCAGTAATTTCTTTAATATCCTCTTTAGCAATCACATTTTTTTTATCCGATTTATTTAATAATATCAGCGACTTTATATTAGAATTTTTAATATCCTGTATAAGTTCAATGTCATCATTATTTAAATTTTCAGAGCTGTCAATTACACATATTATCAAATCTGCTTCCTTAGCGGCATCTCTTGCTCTTTCAATTCCTATATTTTCAAGCATATCACTGCTTTTTCTTATGCCGGCAGTATCAGTTATTTTTAAATTAATCCCTGCCATCTTTATATGCTCACTTATCATATCTCTGGTAGTACCCGGAATGTCGCTGACTATCGCAGCTTCTTTTCCGGTAAGCAAATTAAGTATTGAAGATTTGCCTACATTAGGTCTTCCGAGAATTACCGTATTAATGCCCTCTTTTATAATTCTGCCATTTTCACTGCTTTCTAAAAGTCTTTCAATATCCTTATCTACTGCAAGAATTTTATTATATAAGTCGCTGTTTTCAAATTCATAATGCTCCGGGTCATCAGCTGCAGCCTCTATAAAAGCAGCTTCTTCGAGTATTATCTTTCTAAGGCTTAAAATTTTATCTTTAAGCTTCCCGTTGAGCTGAGCAAGAGCCGACTTAAGTGCATACGAGTTCTTAGCTTCTATTATATCGCTCACTGATTCAGCCGCTGATAAATCTATTTTTCCATTTAAAAAGGCTCTCTTGGTAAACTCACCGGGCTGTGCCAGATTTGCCCCTGCCTTTATAAGCTCCATCAAAACACTTTGAAGTACCAGGCTGCCGCCATGACAGTTAATTTCAACACAGTCCTCACCAGTATAGCTTTTAGGAGCCTTCATAATACTTATAAGCACTTCATCCACATAATCATCACTATCCACATTAATTATATGACCATAGTTAATAGTATGGCTTTCGAGTGTGGACAGCTTCTTCCTTCCTCTGTATATTTTATCCGTTATAGCAACTGCTTCATCGCCACTTACTCTTATAACCCCTATGCCGCCCTCGCCCGCAGCAGTTGCAATCGCAGCTACAGTATCATTAAGCTTCAACTTTTTTCCTCCTCTTATCTTAACTTAATTAATCAATATTTTTTGTGCTTCAAAAAATTTTCTCTGCCTGCATCAATCTAAAATTTTAAAAAGAGAGCTATCGAAATTAATGTCTTAACATAAATTTCAACAGCCCTCTTTCACAAGGCTCTGAAGCTATTAAACCTCATTCTTATCCAAATCAGATTTAAAACCATGCCTAAATTCTCTTTTATTATTTAATTCATTTCTATAATTTCTTTCATTTTCCTGTGTATAGCCTTCAGTATTTTTATAATAACGCCCTTTTTTCGGATTATTATATTTATAAGCAATAGTTATATATCTGTTAGGGTCTTCACCCTCACTCAAGGTTGAAATCATGTGGTCATTCTGCAATGCACTATGTATAATTCTCCTTTCATAAGGGTTCATAGGCTCAAATGAAAATGACTTTCTGGTCTTTTTAACTCTTGCCGCTATATTTTTTGCAAGGCTTTCAAGCCTTTCTTTACGCCTCTGCCTGTAATTTTGTGTATCAAGCTTTACTCTTATATAAGACTCCGTGTCCTTATTAATTACAAGGCTTAAAAGATATTGCAATGAATCAAGAGTCTTGCCTCTTTTGCCAATAAGGATACCTAAATCCTCCCTGCTTTTTATAAGTACAAAAATTTCATTATCACTATAATTAAAATCCCACACAGATTCAGCCTTAATTTCCATACTTTCAAGCAGCTCTTTAAGAAAGGCTTCTCCCTTGTACATTATACTTCTTGCTTGCTCCTCAGTATAAGTTTTCTTGATTCTTTTCTTTTTTTCTAAATCATACTCCTCATAGACATCATCAAATCCGTTCTCAGCTTGAGCTGTATTGTCAATATCAACGCTCCTCCCAGGATTTGTTTCAACCTCTTTTTCAGCAGCATTATCTGACGATACCGGTACAAAAGTTCCTCTTTTATGAGCTTCTTCCTGTTTTTTACCGTGCTGCACAGGACTTGATTTTTTTTCCGATAATTTTATTGCTTCGTCCGCTTCTCTTTTTAAAGCTTCTTTTTTAAATGAGGTCTTGCCCTTTGCATCTTTGTTTAAAAAATCCTTTCTAGCAGCTTCATTTTTTATTTGCTCCTTTTCAGGCTTCGGAATATCTTTCAGCTCCGCTTTTTCTTTATCACTCTTTAGACTTACCTCTATAACCCACGGTTTTCCGCCCAGTATTCCGAGAAATCCACCTGTTCCTTTTTCTATTACATCGACTTTTACATTTTCACTGCTAGTCTGCAATTCTAAAAGAGCTTTTGTAACAGCTTCATCATAATTTTTTGCAGATACTCTAATTTTATCCAATTTAAGCCTCCTTAAAAAATACCATTATTCCCCATTTTTACCATTTTCTTCCTTACCGGAAGATTTCTTCCTGCCCGTTTTCTTTTCGTTCATCTTCTCGTTGTATGCAGCAACCATATTAGCCTTTGAAGCTATAGAGCCCGGTTTCGCATTCTTTTTATAATACTCTGTTGAATCTGCAATTACCTCCCTTTTTTTCTTTTCTTGTTTTTCATCTTTTTCTTTGCTTAAACTATTCAGTGATTTAGATATTGCCTTTTTATTTATGGTTTCAGGAGGAAGTCCCTTTTTAGCCCTCTTTTCATTACGTTTTTTAAGATTTTCTTCAACTAATACCTGAATATCTATTTTATCAAGATGCTTGTTTATGAAATATTGCTGCACTATACGGCTCAGAGCTGATATTATCCAATATATGCCTACACCTGCCGGGAGGATAAAGCAAAAATAAACCGACATAAGCGGCATCACATTTGTCATCGTCTTCATCTGCTGTGCCATACTGTTTTCATCTGAAGCAGCCTGTGAAGCTCCTGTACTCATAAGCTTTGCTGAAAACCACTGTGTAGCTCCTGCAAGCACCGGAATAATCCAAGCCAGATTCGGTACCCAGCCCTGAAAGGGATTTGTGGCAAGATTTATTCCTAAAAACTCATTCATTTTTTCAATTACAGGTACATTGTTAGCAAGCTGAGCCGAAAGGTCGTAAACTGAAGCAAATGCATTTTTGATTGCAGTCCAGTCGGCAGGATTAAATTTATACAATAAATCAATTACCCGGTTAATATCGGTATAGTCTATCTTATCAACCGGAAGCTTATATTTAAGTGCATAAGAGCTGAGAGCTTCTATATAATTGCTCTGCTTCATAAGCGGTGCAGCTATTTGTTCAAAATATGTCTTGACGCTCGGTACATAAGCCGGTATTTTTGATATAACCTGATAAAGTGCAAGCAGTATAGGCATCTGTATAATCATCTGCACACAGCCTCCCACCATGCTCGTACCATATTTGTCATAAACTGCCTGGGTTTCTCTTTGCATCTTTAAAGCAGTTTCATTGTCCGTTTTGCCCTTATATTTTTTCTGGATTGCCTGTATCTCAGGCTGCATCACGGACATAAGCTTTGAAGACCTCTGCTGCTGTATGGTAAGAGGCAGAAGAAGCAGATTTATGAGTATTGTAAATATTATAATACATAAGCCTATATTTGTTATTCCTAAAGCAGCCGTAGCCCTGAAAATGATGTCCATTATCATTCCAAGAATATCAGATACCCAGCCTATAACCGGTGTATTTATCTTGGTAAGTACCATTAAATCCATTTTTTTTCCTCTCTAAAATAAATTTATTTTAAAGGGTCATAACCCCCTTTTGAAAAAGGATTACATCTCAATATTCTCCATAATGCCAGTAATCCTCCCTTTATAACTCCATATTTCTCAATAGCAAGTATTGCATACTCTGAACAGGTAGGAGTATAAATGCAATGAGTCCTCCATTTAAGCCCTGACAGATATTTTCTATAGAATTTTATTACAGCTATTATAAAATCTTTAATTAATCCCTTAATAAGCTTAACCATTTTCATTATTCCTGTCTTTTAATCCAAGCTTCCCGCACAGCCGCATATATGCACTCTCAAGTTTATGATATGTGAGTGCAGCTGCATTAACCTTTACTATTATAATTATATCATAGCTCATATTCAATTTATTATTTTTGTATTGACTGTTTTCAAGTCTGAATATTTCTCTTAGCTGTCTTGTAAGTCTATGCCTTACAACACTGTTTCCCACCTTTTTTGATACAGAAATTCCAAGCCGGTCTCTAAAACAGTTGTTTTTAATTACATACATCACCAGAAATTTATTGCCATAAGAAATTCCATTATTATACACATTTTTAAAATCATTACTTGATTTTAATGAAGGAAATCGTTTCATTTATCTTTCCTGATATTCCTATAAGTTATTTATTTTATCCCGTAAACTCAAAATCAGATAAAAATCTCTAAATAATTTATACTAAGTTCTTGTAAGAAAAATAGGGACAGCCATCAGACTATCCCTGCGTAATCTTCGACAGATAACAAAAATCTATGCCGATATTCTTGCTCTCCCCTTAGCCCTTCTTGCAGAAAGTACCTTTCTGCCGCCAGGTGTACTCATTCTTGCTCTGAAGCCATGTACTCTTGCTCTTTTTCGCTTTTTTGGCTGGAAAGTCATCTTCATGGATAAACACCCCTTTCTGTCTAATTTAAATATAATCAAGCCTGATATTTCTATTTATCCTATCTGTATTTATTTCAGAGAATATTCCCAACCATTATATAGAACCTATAGGCTTTAGTCAAGCATATTTGGATTATTACATCGAATTTTTATACCTTATAAGTGCATTTGACACTGCAAAAGTAAGTATGCTTGATACAAAAGCCTCAAGAACACCCTGAGTGCCTATAATTCCCGCTATATACACAGGAAAATCTTCTACAGGAATAGGTGTTTTCATTGAGCCGGTATACTCATTCCTAAATAACAGATATATAAAGCTCATTACAAGAATTGTATTTACCATAGACCCTACAGCTCCTGCCACCACAAGCCCGGTTTTCTCTCTGTTCATTTTTTTGAAAAATGCATAAACATGGTAGGCACTCAAGCCTATAAGTATTCTTGGCACAAAGCATACTATGATGCTTTTGTAGCCTCCGCTGAAACCGCCTACACTTATAAAGGGAGAAAAGCAAAAAGAAGTGGGGTTCGGCATTAAAGTATTTTTCCACATACTTGCTAAAGCGAACACAAGACCAAGCCCTGCTCCATAATAAGGTCCCAGCATTATCGCTCCTATTATAACTGTAATATGTATAATAGTGGCATTCATTACTCCTACAGGTATGAAGCCGAGAAACGGAACAACAGTCTGTATTATTATAATTGCAGTAAACACCGACATCAGAACTATTTTTCTGGTATTGCTATAACTTGTTGAGTTTTTCATATTCCTTCTCCATTCTAAATTTAATTTAAGATCCCAGTACCATTATGCATATAATATAATTTATATTTTTTTATTGTCAACATTTTTATAAACATTTTTATACAAATTTTTAATTTATCCACGTTATCAACATCTGTCCACATAAATTCACATTAAGTTTATAATTTGTTGATACCTGTGGATTACTTGTGGATTCAATGTTGATTATAATTTAATATCTATCCACAAATTGCTGTTTAAGTGTGTTGATAATGTTGATAAAAGTTATTAACATTATGTTTATTATAATTTAACAATAGCTTAAAGCACTGGTTATCAACATTTATAGTTTTACTGTCAACATTCATCTACATTAAACTAACATATTCATCAACATTTTTTGTTGATAGATTTATTTCTTTTATTGATATATATTAATTTTTTTGATATAATTATCTGACCATTAGAGTAAACGGCAGAAAACAGAGGGAGTTTACACATTTATGAAAGAAATGCTGGCAGATATAAAGTCCAGATGGGAAGATATTATAAAATTTTTAAAAGAAGAGCATGAACTTACAAATGTTTCCTACAATACATGGATAGTTCCTTTAAGGCCTTATAATTTAGTCAAAAATGAAAACGGCAAGTATGTTCTGCATCTGCTTGCAAAGGAGGAAAAAGCCCCCTTTATTAATTTTGTTCAAGGAAAGTATTCACTTTTTTTATCAGTGGCGGTTGAAGAAATTACAAATATAAAATGTGAAATCATTATAGATACTGAGGAAAGTATTCAAAAGCTGCACAGTAAAAATAAGCTTATCAACAATAAGGCTCATATACACAGCTCAAAGCTTGCCACTGCCAACTTAAATGAAAAATACAAATTCAATACCTTCGTGGTAGGAAAAAATAATAATATAGCACATGCGGCTTCACTTGCGGTGGCAGAATCCCCCGGAGAAATCTACAATCCTCTCTTTATCTATGGAGGAGTAGGACTGGGCAAAACCCATCTTATGCATTCTGTAGCTCATTTCATACTTGAAGAAAAAAATTCAAACGCAAGAGTTTTATATGTAACAAGTGAAACTTTTACTAACGAACTTATAGAATCTATAAGGAATGTTAATAACTCTACTGCTGATTTTAGAAACAAATATAGAAATATCGATGTGCTTCTGATAGACGATATACAGTTTATAATAGGCAAAGAAAGTACACAGGAAGAATTTTTCCACACCTTTAATGCACTTACAGGTGCCAAAAAGCAGATTATAATTTCCTCAGACCGCCCCCCAAAAGACTTTGTAACTCTTGAAGAAAGACTGAAATCAAGGTTTGAATCAGGGCTGTCAGTGGATATACAGCCCCCCGACTATGAAACACGAATGGCTATACTGCATAAAAAAGAAGAGCTTGAAAATATTTCAATAGATGATGCCGTAGTCCAATATATAGCTGCCAATGTAAAAAGCAATATAAGAGAGCTTGAAGGGGCTTTAAACAGGATGGTTGCTATGGGAAAGCTTGGAAAAATCGATATAACTCTTGAGCTTGCTCAGGAAACTCTAAAGGATATTATAAGTCCGAATGTGCCGACGCTTATTACTCCCGAGCATATAGCCAAGGTAGTGGCGGAGCATTACCATATAAGTCTTGAGGATATTAAATCAAAGAAAAAAACCTACGACATAGCCTATCCCAGACAGATTGCCATGTATTTATGCAGAGAAATGACGAGCGTCCAGTTAAAATTAATAGGTCAGATGCTTGGCGGACGAGACCACAGTACAGTGATACACGGCTATGAGAAGATTAAAAATGATTTAAAAGGAAATCCTGAGCTTTCAGCTTCACTTGATATTATAACCAAGAAGCTTAATCCTCAGTAGTCCACACCTATCCACATAGTTATACCACAAATAACGGACTTATCCACATAGTTATCATCAGCTTAAATGTGATTATTAAGCCATTTTCTATAGTTATATACAAATCAACACTGCCTACTACTATTAATACTAAATTTATTATATATATACATGCGAAAGGTTGGATTTTTATTCTATGAAATTAACTTTTGACAGGGATAAGCTTTTGAATGCATTATCAGTGGTATCAAGAGCAATACCTAGCAAAACTACAAACAGTATTCTTGAATGTGCTTTATTTGATGTTACAGATGAAAGTATAGTTTTAAGTGCAAATGATAATGAGCTTGGCATTGAAACTAAAGTCGAAGGTAAGGCACAAGGCTCAGGCAAGGCTGCTATTAATTTAAAACTTATACTGGATATAGTAAAAAAACTTGATTTTCCGGGGGAAAAGATAAATATAGAGGTTAATGAAGAAAATTTTATGACTGTTATATCTTCCGGGAAATCAATATTTAAGATACAGGCAAGAAATGGTGAAGAATTTAATTATCTTCCGGAAATCAATATAAACAACAGTGTAACAGTATCTCAATTTATCTTAAAGGAAGCAATAAGACAGACGGTTTTTGCAGCTAATATTAATGATACCAATAAAATGACCGGCGGAGAGCTGGTAGAGCTTCATGAGAATACTCTTAAGTTTGTAGCGCTGGACGGAGTTAGAGTGGCTATCAGAAATATAAGGCTTAATGAAGAATTTCCTGATGATAAATTTATAATTCCTGCAAGAAACTTAAATGAGATAGGCAGAAGTATAGAGGGAAATACTGAAAAGGAAATCACTGTATACTTTTCGGATAATCATGTGCTGTTTAGATATGATTCCACTTCTATTATTTCAAGAATTATTGCAGGCGATTATTTTGACTTAAAATATATGCTTACTTCAGATTATGAAACTAAAATAAGAGTCAGCCGGCTCTCACTGCTGAATTCTATAGACAGAGCTCTTGTATTTGTAAGAGAAAATAATCATAAGCCTCTTATTTTTGATATCAGTGACAGTATGCTAAAGCTCAAGATGGAATCTCCCTACGGAAGCATGAACGATGAAATTGAATGTGAAAAATCAGGCAATAATATTATGATAGCCTTTAATCCGAAGTATTTTATAGATGCTTTAAGGGTGGTAGATGATGAGATTGTAGACATATATATGACAAATTCAAGGTCCCCATGCTTTATAAGGGATATACAGCAGTCTTATATTTATATTGTACTGCCTGTAAACTTTATTGCTTAAATATATGATTAATTGCGGGGTAGCAAAATGGAAGAAGTCAAAATCCGAGATGATTTTATAAAGCTTGAACAGGCTATGAAGCTTTCAGGAGCATGTCTGAGTGGTTCCGAGGCTAAGTATGCCATACAGGGCGGGCAAGTGAAATTAAACGGTGAAGTACAGCTGCAAAGAGGTAAGAAATTAAGACATGGAGATGTCTTTAATTTTAATGGTCATGATTATAAAATCATTGGAACTTAAAAATTATAGAAATTATGATTATCTTGAGCTTGATTTCAACAAAAATGTGAATATTTTGTATGGCGACAATGCTCAGGGAAAGACAAATATCCTTGAAGCTATATATATAGCAGCTACAGCAAGGTCACACAGGGGCAGCAAGGACAGAGAAATAATTAATTTTAATGAAAATGAAGCACATATAAAGCTATTTCTTGAAAAAAAGCGGAGTCCTTTCAGACTTGACATGCATATTAAAAAAAATAAAGCCAAGGGAATAGCTGTTAATTCGGTGCCTGTAAAAAAGGCAAGTGAACTTTTTGGTATGGTAAAGATAGTTTTCTTTTCTCCCGAAGATCTGAGTCTGATAAAAAAGGGTCCTGCTGAGAGGCGAAGATTTGTGGATTTTGAACTTTGTCAACTTAATAAATTATATATAAATGCACTTATTAATTATAATAAAGCCCTTATGCAGAGAAACAGGCTGCTTAAGGATTATAATTTAAAAAGTGAGCTTATGGATATGCTTGATGTATGGGATATTCAGCTTGTAAGCTTTGGCAGGAGTATAATTGAGTTCAGAAGCAAATTTATAGACAGTTTAAATAAAATTATGCCTGAGATACATTATAACTTGACCGGAGAAAAGGAGCTGATAAAAATATGCTACGCAGGTAATACTGCTGCTGATGCTTTTGAAGGTACTCTTAAAAGGAGCCGAGAAACCGATATAAAGCTTAAAATGACAAATACGGGACCTCATAGAGATGATATAAATTTTTTAATAAGCAGCGGCAAGAATAAGTCAAGCAATAATTGGATTGACTTAAAGCTTTACGGCTCACAGGGACAGCAAAGAACAGCGGCGCTTTCACTTAAGCTTGCCGAGATAGACCTCGTAAATAAGATAAGCGGAAGCTATCCAATACTTTTACTTGATGATGTGCTTTCTGAGCTTGACCTAAATCGTCAAAAGAAGCTTATGTCTGCTATAAATCATATACAGACCGTAATTACCTGTACAGGAGTTGAAGATATAATAAAACAAAGCTTTAGAATAGATAAGCTCATAAGGATAAAGAATAACCATGCCTATGTGGAAAATATTAAGTAAAAAGGAGAAGCTATGACAGATATAAAATATACTGCCTCTAATATAGATATTCTGGATGGACTGGAAGCTGTAAGGCTGAGACCAGGTATGTATATATCCACAACTTCAATTAACGGACTGCACCATCTGGTGTATGAAATTGTGGATAACTCTGTGGATGAGGCTATAGCAGGCTACTGTGATGTGATTAATATTACCCTGAATCAGGACAATTCCATTACAGTAAAAGATAATGGCAGAGGCATTCCGATAGACCTACAGAAAAAAGCTAATAAATCTGCACTTGAAGTGGTATTTACTGTACTTCATGCCGGAGGAAAATTCGGAGGAGGGGGCTATAAGGTTTCCGGAGGACTTCATGGAGTTGGAGCTTCTGTAGTAAATGCTCTTTCTGAGTGGCTTGTAGTTAAAGTTTACCGGGAAGGAAAGATTTATCAGATGTCTTTTGAGCGCGGCAATGTTACACAAAAATTAACTGTAGTCGGTGACTGCGATCAGGAAACAAGTGGAACCGAGGTAACCTTCTTTCCTGACAGAAGTGTATTTGAGGAAACTATATTTGAATATGATACTTTAAAAAACAGATTTAGAGAAACAGCCTTTCTTACAAGGAATTTAAGAATTAATATAAAGGATGAGAGATTTGAAGAAAAACGAGAAAATTCCTTTCATTATGAGGGAGGACTAAATGAGTTTGTTACTTTTTTAAATAAAGAGAAAACTCCTTTTTATGATAAGGTCATATATTGCGAAGGTATAAGAGAAAATGTCAGTGTAGAGGTGGCAATGCAGCATAATGACTCCTATACTGAAAACATATTTTCATTTGTAAATAATATAAATACTCCTGCCGGAGGCACACATCTTACGGGCTTTAAAAATGCGATTACAAAAACTTTCAATGATTATATAAGAAAGAACAAGCTGATAAAGGACAGCGAGGAAAACCTGACTGGAGAGGATATAAGAGAGGGGCTTACCGCAGTTATTTCAATTAAAATTGAAAATCCGCAGTTTGACAGCCAGACTAAGCAAAAGCTTGGAAATTCTGAAGCCAGCATTGCAGTAAGCAGCATTATAAACGAGCAGCTGACCTATTTCATAGAGCAGAATCCTCAGATTGCAAAAAAAATATGTGATAAAGCTATAGGAGCTATGCATGCAAGGCTTGCGGCAAGAAAGGCAAGAGATATAACTAGAAGAAAATCGGCATTGGAAGGGCTTTCTCTGCCCGGCAAGCTTGCGGACTGCTCAAGCAAGAATGCAAGTGAATGTGAAATTTTTATAGTTGAGGGTGATTCTGCGGGAGGGTCCGCAAAAAATGCAAGAAAGAGAGATACACAGGCAATTCTTCCTTTAAGAGGCAAGATACTTAATGTTGAGAAGGCAAGACTTGATAAAATATATGCAAACAGTGAAATAAGGTCTATGATTACTGCTTTCGGCACGGGCATACAAGGGGATTTTGATATTGGAAAATTAAGGTATCATAAAATTATAATTATGACTGATGCCGATGTTGACGGTGCTCATATAGATACTCTGATGCTGACGTTTATCTACAGGTTTATGCCGGAGCTTATAAGGCAGGGACATGTATATTTGGCAAGACCACCGCTGTATAAGCTTGAGAAGAATAAAAAAGTCTGGTATGCCTATAATGATGAAGAGCTTTCAAATATATTAAACGAGGTCGGCAGGGATAACAGCAATAAGATTCAAAGATATAAAGGACTTGGTGAAATGGATGAGGAGCAGCTTTG
>ERZ773099.1107-NODE-1107-length-20438-cov-11.358240_pt1 | contig 20438 bp, 17 predicted proteins | sample MGYA00511120_ERZ773099 | MGnify/ENA primary metagenome ERZ773099 (study PRJEB29015, sample SAMEA2738012) | human oral metagenome | biome: human oral; feature: human-associated habitat; material: dental | place: China | collected 2104 ...
CGGCGGCGCTGGGCGCGCACGGCCGGGTGCCTCGGCGCAAGGTCCGCAGGACGCGCCCCCGCAGCCCTCGTCGGCCGTCCGGTCCGTCCGGTCCGCTCGCGCCGGGCACTCGCCACCCGCGGGGCGGCCGGGCGCCGGACCAGCTCCGCGGGGAGCCCGACGGTCGCCCCCGCCCGGGAGCCCTCGGAGGCGGAGCCGCCGACCAGCAGGCGGAGGTGAGGACGGGGATCATCCTCCCGCGTCGCCGAGACGGCGCTCCGGCCGGAAGAGGGAAGAAGCGTACGAGCACTCACAAGGACCTCCTGGACATGTGTTCGACGAACGTCTGTTCGACACGATAGCGGCGAATAGCGCCCGTGTCCAGGACATCTTCGAACACATGTTTGATTTCGCGGTGGTTCCACCGTAAACTGGGTGCGTCAAGACCACCACAGGCCACCGACACGAATTCGAGCCCCTCGACCAACCGCACCGGCCGGGCCCCAGCCGTCACGGCTGCTGCGCGAGGGGCCGAGGAAGGACCGCCCGGCCATGAAAGCCCCCAGCACCACCGCTCCGGCCGCTCCGGCCTCCATGGAGGCGGCCCTTGCTGCTCTTGATACGCGCGCCCGCGCCGTCTACGAGGCCGTCCGGGAGGCCGTCACCGCGCACGGCTACCCGCCCTCCATGCGAGAGATCGGCGCCACGGTCGGCCTGACGAGCCCGTCATCGGTCAAGCACCAGCTCGACAAGCTCGAGCGTCTCGGTCTGGTGCGGCGCGACCCGAACCGTCCGCGCGCCCTGGAGGTCATCATGCCCGAGCGCCCCGACGGCGAACCGGAGGCCCCCGCCCCCGCGCGGCTCGCGGAGCCCGGTGATCCGCGCCCGTTGCCGGCCCTGCCGGGCGTGGTCGAGGGCGAGGCCGTCGCCGTGCCCCTCGTCGGCCAGATCGCGGCGGGCTCGCCCATCCTCGCCGAGCAGAGCATCGAGGACGTCGTGGCGCTGCCCCGGCGCCTGACCGGTGACGGCGAGCTCTTCATGCTCGAGGTCCACGGCGACTCCATGGTCGAGGCCGCCATCTGCGACGGGGACTGGGTCGTGGTGCGCTCCCAGGCGGACGCCTCGAACGGGGACACCGTCGCGGCCCTGCTCGACGACGTCGACGGCGCGACCGCCACGGTCAAGGTCCTCTCCCGCAGGGACGGCCACCAGTGGCTGCTGCCCCGCAATGCCGACTACGCGCCGATCCCGGGCGACCAGGCCACGATCATGGGCAAGGTCGTGGCGGTGCTGCGCTCTCTCTAGAAGAGTGGTCCCAACGGGTGCCGGGCGGGCTGGGCGCGCCTCGCCCGGCTCGCACGACCGAGGCCCCGCCCCGGTCCACGGGGCGGGGCCTCGGTGCCGCTCTCACCACGCCGGTGGTGAGCCGGCCGTCGACGCGTCGGGCCCGGGCCGCGAGCGCCCGGGTGCGCGGGTCAGTAGCCCAGGCCGCGAGCGACCTCACGCAGACGCTCGGCGGAGGAGGTGAGGCGGTCGCGCTCGTCAAGCGTCAGCGGCAGCTCGAGGCGGCGGCCGGCGCCCTTGCGGCCCACGATGGTGGGCACGGCCATGCACACGTCGGAGATGCCGTGCCAGTTCTCCAGCAGCGGCGAGATGGTCAGGACGCGCTGCTCGTCGTTGAGGACGGCACTGATGATCCGCTGAACGGCCAGGCCCACCGCGTAGTTGGTCACGCCCTTGCCGTCGATAATGCGGTAGGCGGAGCGGACGACGTCGTGGGCGATGCGCTCGCGCTTGGCCTGGTCGAAGACGCCGCCGTCCAGCGTCTTGCCCCACTGGGTGACGGGCACGCCGCCGATCTCGCAGGAGGACCACAGGGGGACCTCGGAGTCGCCGTGCTCACCGGTGATGTAGCCGTGAATGTTCTGGGTCGCGGTCCCGGTCTCCAGGGAGACCAGGTAGCGCATGCGGGCGGTGTCCAGGACGGTGCCGGAGCCGAAGACCTGGTTCTCCGGCAGGCCGGTGATCTTCTTGGCGCAGTAGGTCACGACGTCCACCGGGTTGGCCACCGGCAGGAAGATCGCGTTGGGGGCGACCTCCACGAGCTTGGGCAGGATCTTCTCCATAATGCCCACGGTGGCGCCGGCGAGCTCGAGGCGGGACTGTCCCGGCTTCTGCTTGGCGCCGGCGGTAATGGCGATGACATCGGCGTCGCGGCAGATCTCGGGGTCGTCAGAGCCCGAGACGGAGCCTGCGGAGGTGAACTGGATCCCCTGAGCGATGTCGAGGGCCTCGGCCTCGACCTTTTCCTTGGCGATGTCCTGCAGCACGACCTCGCGGGCGACGCCCTTGGTCACGCAGGCGTAGGCGAGCGTTGAGCCCACGGCGCCCGCGCCGATGATCGCGACCTTGGACGGGCGGCCCCCCGAAGCCGTCGGGTAGGAACCTTGTGCACTGTTGGTGATGGTGGCCTCGGACACGGTTTTCCTCCGAATAGGGTAATGGCACGGCAGGCGAGCCGGCCAAGGCCAAGAATACGCGGTTTCCGCCGGCCGGGGCGAGGTTCGTCACTATCGTGGAACCTCAGGGCGCCGCGCGCCCCGGGGCCGCGGCCTTCTCAGGAGGATGGTCCCGGTTGCCTCGCGGCCAGGCGCGCGAGCGCCCCCAGGACGACACCGCGCTCCCGGGTGGGCCACAGGGGCGGCATGGAGCGGGCCAGGAATGCCCCGTAGCGGGCGGTGCGCAGACGCGGGTCAAGGACGGCGACGACCCCGCGGTCGTCGGCCCGCCGGATGAGCCGCCCCGCCCCCTGGGCGAGCAGGAGGGCGGCGTGGGTGGCGGACACGCTCATGAAGCCGTTGCCTCCGGCGGCCGCGACGGCCTCGCTGCGGGCCTGGGCGACGGGGTCGTCCGGGCGCGGGAAGGGGATGCGGTCGATGACGACCAGCCGGCAGGTGCGTCCAGGCACGTCAACTCCCTGCCACAGAGACAGGGTCCCCACCAGGCAGGCGTCCTCGTCGGCGGCGAAGGCCTCCACCAGCGACGGCAGCTGGTCCTCGCCCTGGGCGTAGACGGTCAGGCCCGTGGCGCCGCGCAGGACCTCGGCGGCCTCCTCGGCGGCTCGGCGCGAGGAGAACAGGCCCAGCATGCCGCCGCCGCTGGCCTCGGTCAGGGCGAGGACCTCGTCGAGCGCCGCCTCGGAGATGCCCCTGCCGGGCCGGGGCAGGTGGGTGGGGGTGTAGAGGATGCCCTGGCGGGCGTAGTCGAAGGGGGTGCCCACGTCCACGCCGTCCCACTGGTCGGCGGTCAGGGTGATCCCCAGGGCGCGGGCCATCGGCTCGAAGCTGCCGCCCAGGGCCAGGGTGGCCGAGGTCAGGACGGCGGCGCGGTCGGCCAGCAGCCAGTCGGCCACGGGTCCGGCGACGTCGACGGGCGCCAGCGTGAGCCTGGGGGGCTCGGCGCCCTGGCGGGGCCGCTCGATCCAGGCGACGTCGCGGCGCTCGCGCACCGAGTCCGAGGTCATGCGCCCGATGGCCTCCACCAGGTCGGTCAGGGCGGTGCGGGCCAGCGCCGCTGCCCCGGCCCCATCGGCGCCGGCGCCCTTCCTGCCAGCTTTGGCGGCCTCGCGCACGTCGGTGAGCGCCTGGCGGGCCGCGCCGTCCAGCACGACGAGGGCCTCGTGCAGGGCGCCGGGCAGGCCGTCGCGCAGGCGCCCGTCGGGCAGGTCGGCCAGGGCGAGCTGGAGCTGCTGGCCGGCGGACTCCAGCTCGGTGACGACGATCGAGGCGCCCCGCCGCGCGGTGGCGGCCACGCGCATGACGGCGGCCGCGGACAGGCTCGCGGTGCCCTGGGAGCGGACCCGGTCGGCGAGCTCGTGGGCCTCGTCGACCACCAGGACCCGGTGCTCGGGCAGCACGCCGGTGTTGCCCGCTGCGGCGATGCCGAGCATGGCGTGGTTGGTCACGACAACGTCGGCCTCGGCCGCGGCGGCGCGAGCGAGCTCGGGGAAGCACTCCTCGCGCAGCGGGCAGGTCGGCCCCAGGCACTCGGCCCTGGTCACCGACACCTGCGCCCAGGCGCGGTCGGAGACGCCCGGGACCAGGTCGTCGCGGTCGCCGGTGGCGGTCTGCTCGGCCCACTCGCGCAGCCGGACGACCTGCTCCCCGGTCGAGCGCCGGCTCGCCTCGCCGACCCGGCCCGCGGCGGCCGCCTCCCCGGCGGAGAACAGGGCGCCGTCGTCGTCGGGGTAGCCGCCCTGAAGGCGGTGGCGGCACAGGTAGTTCTGCCACCCCTTGAGCAGGGCGACGCCGGGCCGCAGCCCGGTGACGGCCTCGACGGCGTCGGCGGCCAGGGGCGCGTCCCTGGTCACCACCTGCCGCTGGAGGGCGAGCGTCGCCGTGGAGACGACGGCGCGCTCCCCGGCGTCGAGGACGTGGACCATGACGGGGACGAGGTAGCCGAGCGACTTGCCGGTGCCGGTGCCGGCCTGCACCAGCAGGTGGCCGCCGGCCTCCAGCGAGCCGGCCACGCGATCGGCCATCTCGACCTGCCCGGCGCGCGGGGCGCCGCCGAGGCGGCGCACGGCCTCGTCGAGGGCCGCCCGGGTGCGCCGGCCGTACTCGCCCGGAGGCGCGGGCGGCGGGGCGGCTGATGTCGGCGGCACGGCCGTGAGGATACGTGAGGACCACCGGGCGGCAGGCCCGCGCAACAGGCGGGCCGGGGCCCGCAGCAGGACGATTCGCGTCCCGCTACGCCCTCAGAAGGCTCGGCCGCCCAACAGCTAACAACATGCAGAATTGGAGGAAGCTAGCAACAAACCCGTTAAGAAAGCCGAGGAAATACCCCCTCCTCGATGTGGTTAAGGTCACAGCGATGCGGCGGTGAGCATGTTAACGTGATTGACGACACAAGAACGAGGGGATTAAAGAAGGGAAACAGGAGGGAAGCCGCCGGCAGGGAGACCGGGAACCGAGGGGCATGCCGCACAGGGACGTACTGACGCTCAAGGCGGTCCCAGTCGAGCAGCACGCTCAACCCGCATCCGACCACCCGGGTCGCACTCACCGCGCCGAACGCGACTCAACGACGGGGGAGACACCATGAGACGCCGTCCACTTGTTGCCGGATCGGTCTCAGCAGCCCCGAGCGCGGCCCTTTACAGAGTCGTGCCCGAGCCGGCTCCGGCCCAGGCGGCACCGGCCACCCCCTGGCACGAAGAGCCCCACGGCGGCCCGGAGGTCGTCGAGACCACCGTCAACGAGGACAACAATCCCGTATCGTGCACCGCCAAAGGACACGATTCGTCCGGCAACCTGATCGTGCGCAGCGGCAATATTTCGGACACCACAGCCACCACATTCAAGAAGCTCTCCGCAGACGACCGGCGACTGATTGCCAGTGTCACACAGCGGTGGGAGGAGGATGGCAACGAGATCCGTTTGACCGGATCGACCGGGCCCTGTCGTCCCGACTCCCGGAGCACGGACGAGGACAAGGCGGCGTACTGGCGGCCCCGCCCATCGGGAAGCTGTCCGAAGTCATCCTGCACCGGAGCCGGCAAAGACTTCCACGCATGTTGCGGCGTCTCATTCTTCAACGGATGGCCCGCCCCCGTCGTCTGTCCAGCCTGTTTGGCGGCCTACTGCACCAGGTGGACCTATCTCTGCTCCCCCACACCGCGAGCGAAGTGACACAGGACCATGCCGGCTTTCTCCTCCGTATTCAGAGTCCTCGTGGGCGTCGTGCTGCTGGTCGCCGCGGCCGCGCAGCACCGCGACCCGCCCGGCAGGAGGCTCGACGCCATCGACCGCTACAGGATGGTCCCGCGTCCGCTCCAGCCGGCCTGCCTGGCGGTCCTGACGGGGGCGGAGATCCTGCTCGGCGCCGCTCTTATTGCGGGAGCGTACCGAGTCGTCACCTGCATCGCCGGGGGCCTGCTGTTCGTCTGCTTCGCGGCGGTCATGGCGCAGGCGCTCCTGCGGGGGATCGTCACCGAGTGCGGCTGCTTCGGCTCCCTGACCAGGACCAGGGTCAGCTGGATGCTCGTCGCGCGCAACGCGGTGGTCGTCGTCATGCTCTTCCTGGAGGCCGCCAGCAGGCGCCCCTGGGTGCTCGTCACGGGGCGCGGCGACGCCGTCGTCCTGACGGCGGCCGGGTGCGTCGCGCTCGCCGCCGCCGCGCTCACGGGCGTCCGGCTGTCACGAGCGCACCGGCAGCGCCCGAGCGCGCCCCCTAGCCCGTCCGCGCCCCCGTCGTCGTCCTCCTCGGAGTCCGGGGCGCGCATATAGAGCGGCGCGTACCCGGCGGGCTACGGCGCCGGCTCCGAGGCGGCCTCCAGCTCGGCGGCCAGGGCGGGATCCACCCGGGCCACGACCCGGGTGCCGGCCTCGACGTACTCCACGGCGTCGATCTCGCCGTCGGCGTGGACGCGGGAGACCAGGTCGCCCCGGGAGTAGGGCACGACGACGTCCACGGGCCTGTCCGGGCGCGGCAGCATGGCCTCGATGCGCGAGCGCATCTCCTCGATCCCCTCGCCGCTGCGGGCCGAGACCTCGATCGCCCCGGGCAGGCGGGTGCGCAGGGCCGCCAGGGCGACGGCGTCGACCAGGTCGACCTTGTTGAGGACGATGAGCTCGGGGACGTCGAGCGCTCCGGGGATGTCCGCGAGCACCGCCCGCACGGCCGCCACCTGGCTCAGGGGGTCGGGGTGGGCGGCGTCGACGACGTGCAGCACCAGGTCCGCCCCGGCCACCTCCTCCAGGGTGGAGCGGAAGGCCTCGATGAGCTCGTGGGGCAGGTTGCGCACGAAGCCGACGGTGTCGGTGAGGGTGTAGGCGCGCCCTTCGGAGGTCTCGGCCCGCCGCACAGTGGGGTCGAGGGTGGCGAACAGGGCGTCCTCGACCATGAGACCTGCCCCGGTGAGCCGGTTCATGAGGGAGGACTTGCCGGCGTTGGTGTACCCGGCGATCGCCACCGACGGAATGGCGCCGCGACGGCGTGAGCCGCGCTTGGTCTCACGAGAGGGCGCCATGGCCCGGATCTCGCGGCGCAGGCGGGCCATGCGCTGACGGATGCGACGCCGGTCGAGCTCGATCTTGGTCTCGCCGGGGCCGCGCGAACCGATGCCCTGACCGGCGGCCACGCGGCCTCCGGCCTGCCGGGACATGGACTCGCCCCATCCGCGCAGGCGCGGCAGGAGGTACTCGAGCTGGGCGAGCTCGACCTGGGCCTTGCCCTCACGGGACTTGGCGTGCTGGGCGAAGATGTCCAGGATGAGGGCGGTGCGGTCAACGACCTTGACGCCGACGACGTCCTCCAGGGCGCGGCGCTGGGAGGGGGCGAGCTCGCCGTCGACGATGACCGTGTCGGCTCCGGCCGCGGCCACCACGTCGGCCAGCTCACGCGCCTTGCCGCTGCCCAGGTAGGTGGCGGGATCGGGGTGGTCGCGCCTCTGGATGAGGGCGTCGAGGACCTCGCTGCCAGCGGTCTCGGCCAGGGCGGCCAGCTCGCGCAGAGAGGTTCCGGCATCCTGGGAGTCATGCGCCTGCGGGGCACTGGCACCCGGTGCGCCGCCCGAGGGGGCGGGCGACCGGGGCAGCTCCAGGCCGACCAGGACCACCTTCTCCAGACGGACCTGGCGGTACTCGACCTCGCTGACGTCCTCCAGTTCGGTGGACAGCCCGGCCACGCGGCGGCGGGCGGCGCGGGCCTCGCGCTCGAGGGCCCCGTCGTCGGCTCCCTGTCCATAACCGGTCTCCCGCTCGTGCTGGGCGGCGGTGGAGGCCAGGGCGGTTCCGGTGCGGGAGAGGACCCGGGCGACGACGTCATGGACGTCGGCGTCGTCGGGGGTGGAAGAAGTGTTGGAGTGGTGCTGGGTCACAAGAAGTCCTTCGTCATATGCCTGCGTCCCCTCGGTGGGGCGCGATGGTTCTTCCGGGAGCGGCGACTGCCGCCGGTTCAGCGCATACGAAGGATCCACATGGGAGCGATGCTACTGCCCACAGGCCTGCGAGGCCACCCGCGTGTTCAGGCGACGCGCCGGGCCAGCAGCGGGGTGAGGAGGAGCCCTCCGGCGAGTAGGGCGAGCGTCGGCCACAGCCGGGCGGCCTCGACGCCGGATGCGGTGGGGGCGACAAAGGCCGTCACGGCCGTCCCCAGGACGGCGCCACCGGCGGCTCCGGCGATCGTCACAGCGGTGGCGGCCCGGGCATGGGTGATGCCGTCGGGCTCGGCGGGATCGGTGACGATGCGGTTCATGGTGTCCAGGTGGGTCAGGCCCATGCCGATGCTCGCGACGCCGTAGCCCACAGGCAGCCCCCACCAGCCAGGTCGGCCGAGAACCGTGGTGGTCATGAGCGCGGCGCCGAGGACGAAGAAGGCCGCGGCCAGCGCGGTGCGGCGGCGGTAGGCCTCCGGCTCTCGCGCCGGGCGGGCCCCGCAGACGATCGCGACGACCGACCATCCAATGCCGCCTGCGGTGAGCGCCCAGCCGGTCTGGGTCGGGGTCATGTCCAAGACGTCATGGGCGCTGGGAGCCACCAGGTAGTCCAAGGTCAGGAAGAAGGCGCACACCCACATCAGGGTGGCGATGCCCGCGCGCCGGCCAGCCGCCAGGCACAGGGTCCCTGCGGGCAGGACGCGCGAACAGGACCAGAGCACCAGTGCGGTCCCGCCGGCGACTCCGGGCCAGAACCAGGGGCTGGAGGCGCGCAGCGCCCCGATGATCGCCACGCCCGCGGCCATGGCCCCGGAGGGCAGCCACGGCACCGCCTCTTCGTCTTCTTCCCCCTCATCCAGGCTGAGGTCGCCGATCCGCCCGGCCATGACGGCGCGTGCCGCGATGAGCAGCGGCAGGTAGGCCACGAGGGCCCACCGCCAGCCCCAGGAGGCGCTGACGCCGGAGGCGTAGACGGGGCCGACCAGAGCCGCCACGACCCACATGCCCGAGCCCGCAGCCAGGCACAACCGCCTCCAGGCGTCGGGCAGGCCTGCGACCATGACTCCCATGGTCACTGTTGCCAGCGCTCCGGCGGCCAGGCCCCGCAGGATCTCCCCGAGGACGTAGACCTCGATGGTCGGGGCGAGGGCTCCGACGACGGCGCCGACCACCAGCAGAACGGTCAGTGCGGTCATGAGGCGGGCCGGCCGCCAGCGGGTGAGCATAGCCCCGCCCAGCGGCATCGTCAGGAAGGCGGGGACCTGGGCGGCGGCCGTCACCAGTCCGTAGGCGTTGCGGGCGCCCATCTCGGTGGCCAGCAGCGGCAGGACCGTCTGGTTGAGGTAGACCTGCATGCCCGCCAGCAGTTCGACGATGAGCACCGCCAGCGCCAGATGCCCCGCCCGTGAGCCGAGGAGCGCTCCGAGCGACGGGCTGATCGAGGACTCGGGAGGGGCGCTCATGCCCGTCAGCGTACGCGGGTAGCCTGGTGGGCGTGAGCGAGCACTACTTCACCGCATCCCCCGCCGTCGAGGCCGAAGAGCGCACCCACCGCTTCGCGATCCGCGGCGTCGAGCACACGGTGGTCACGGCCTCGGGCGTCTTCAGCGCCGACCGCCTCGACAAGGGCACCCAGGTCCTCCTCGACCGCGTACCCGATCCTCCGCAGACCGGTACCCTCCTCGACCTGGGCTGCGGCTGGGGCCCGATCGCGCTGGCCCTGGCCGACGCCGCCCCTGGGGCCACGGTCCTGGCAACCGACGTCAATGAGCGCTCACTGACCCTGACCGCCCGCAACGCCGAGGCCGCAGGCCTGGGCAATGTGCGCACCCGCCCGGCCGAGGAGCTGCTGGCCGAGCTGCGTCAGACCTCGACTCCGGTGGACCTCATCTGGTCCAACCCGCCGGTGCGCATCGGCAAGGGGGCTTTGCACAACCTCCTGCTGGCATGGTTGCCGCTGCTGTCCGACGACGGTGAGGCCTGGCTGGTGGTGCTCAAGAACCTGGGAGCCGACTCACTGGCGACGTGGCTGACCGACCAGGGCTGGGACGTGAGTCGACAGGCATCGTCGAAGGGCTTCCGCGTGCTGCGGGTGCGTCGCCGGCAGGACGGGTCCACAGGTGTCTGAACGATCCGCTCGCGACCTGGGCGGCTATCGGCGTCGTCGGGCGGCCAAGCGCAGGTCGTAGGCAGCGACCGTGGCGGCCACGGCGATGGCGGCCACAACGGCCAGCAGCCCCGCCTGGGCGGCTGCGTCCCACCCCGAGGTGTGCGAAACGCGGAAGGTCAGGCCCGTGATGGCGGCGATGCCGATGGAGGTGCCGATGCGCTCACCGGTCTGGAGGATGCCGCCGGCGGCGCCTGCGTACTCCAGGGGGACATCGGCCAGCGAGAGGGTCTGGTTAGGGGAGACCACGAGCCCCTGGCCCGCCCCGAGCACGAGGAGCGTGAGGGTGAGCCACCAGGGGCTCCAGCCCGCGCTCGCGCGCATATGGATGACACCTATGCTCGCCAGCAGACCGGCCATCCCCAGAGCCATGCCGCCGAGCACCATGGCGCGGCCGACCCTGATGACGCGGCGGCCGGCGACGGCGGCCGCGACCGATCCCGCCAGGGCGGCGGGGACCCCGATGATTCCGCTGGCCAGGGCGGTGGAGCCCAGGCCGGCCTGGACGTACTGGGCCACAATGATCCACACGGAGGTGTAGCCCAGGAAGTACACGGCGATGGCCAGGCTCCCGAATGCGAAGGACGGGATGGCCAGAAGATCGAGGTCCACCATGGGGGCGCCGCCCCGGGCACGGTAGTGCTTCTCCCAGGCCACCCAGGTGCCGATGACGCCGATGCCCGCCGCCTCCAGGCACCAGACCCAGGCGCCGGCCGAGGCCTCCATGAAAGGGATCATGATCAGGAGCGTGCCCGCGGCCAGCAGGCCCATGCCGACAGGGTCGAGGTCGACCTTGCTCCGGCGGGACGCCCCGTTCTTCGCGTCGTGGTCGGCACGGCGCGTATGGTCCCGTGGGCTCTGGCGGAGCCAGGCGGATGCGGGCAGGTAACGGCGCGCCGCCCAGACGCCGAGCAGGGTGAAGGGGACGTTGATGAGGAAGGAGGCGCGCCAGCCCCAGTCGCCGCCGAGCCAGCCGATGAGCCCGCCGCTGAGCACCGGCCCCACCGCCACCGAGACCCCGATGACAGCGCCGAAGGCTCCGAAGGCACGGCCTCTGGCCTCACCGGTGTAGTACTGCTGGATCATGCCGGCCACCTGCGGGTTGAGCAGTCCGGAGCCGATTCCCATGACCGCTCGAGCCAGGTTGAGGGTGACGACGTCGGGGGCGAGCCCCGAGGCCAGCGACCCGGCCCCGAACAGGATCATGCCGATGACGAAGATCCGGCCTCTGCCCATGACGTCGCCGGCGCGGCCAGCGGGGACGAGGACGACTCCGAAGACGAGGGCGTAGCCGGAGACAACGAGCTGGAGCCCGGCGGTGCCTGCATTCAGGTCCTGGGAGACTGCCGGGAGGATGACGTTGACCGAGGAGACAGCCAGCAGCGTGACGAAGGCGGGGATGAGCAGTGTCGGCAGGAGCCGCCGGTGGTCGGACTCAGTCGCATCGGGGTCCGGGGGTTGTGAGCTGGGCACCCCAAGAGGCTACCGCGTCCCCGGTCGTTCAGAGCCGCTCAGGCCGCCCAGGGCTCCTCAGAGCTGTGAGGCCGCCGCGTGCTCGACGTCGTGCTGGACCTGGCTGGGCGGTTCCCCAGGCACAGGCGTGGACCACGCGCCTGAGCGCACGTCGAGGACGATCCCAATGCCCAGGGCGATGAATGCCGGCAGGATCCAGCCGGTGGAGTCGCTCCACAGGCCGGTGCGCGCGAGCAGCCTGCTGGGGCCGTCCCAGCCGGCGGCGGTGATCGCGGAGACCGAGCCAAAGATCCCGGCTGTGATGACGCACCACCGGTAGGCGGCCCTGAGCCGTCCCGGGGCCAGGGCGTCCACCAGCGTCACCGCGACCAGGGCGATGGCGAAGGGGTAGAGGAGGTTCAGCAGTGGCCCCGCGATCTTGAGGATGGCGCTCAGTCCCAGGTTGGCCAGGGTGAAGGAGACGATGGCGCAGGCTGCGAGCTGCCGGTTGAAGGAGACCGCGGGCCAGGCCGTGTAGGCGTAGCCGGCCCAGGAGGCCAGCAGACCCACCGCGGTGGTCAGGCAGGCCAGAATGACGATGGCGGCGAAGATGACGACGCCGGAGGTCCCCAGGGTGGAGGAGGCGGCGTTGCGCAGCAGTTCGGTTCCGTCCTTGGTGTCGGGGGTGATCTCACCGCGGGTGTGGGTGCCCAGCACGGCCAGACCGACGTAGACCAGGCCCAGCAGCGCTGCGGCGATGCCTCCAGACAGGATGGTGCCGCGTACCAGTCTCTTGGGGGAGGTCAGCCCTCGTTCGCGCAGGGAGGTGATGACCACGATGCCGAAGACGCTGGCCGCCAGGACGTCCATGGTGAGGTAGCCCTGGGTCAGCCCGGTGGTCAGGGGCGCGCCCGCATAGGGCTCGATGGCCTCGCGCTCCACCCCGGGGGCCATCAGCACGGTGACCCCGCACAGCAGGGCCAGCAGGGCCAGCAGGGCGGGTGTCAGCCAACGGCCGACGCGGTCCGCCAGGCGGCTAGGGCTGCGGGCGATGCCGAAGGCGATGGCCATGAACACCGTCACGTGCACCAGCAACGCCGGGCGGGAGTCGGGCAGGCCCCACAGCTCGAGAACGGGACGGGTCGCCAACTCGTAGGCGACCGTGGTGACGCGGGCGATGGCGTAGAGCGGGCCGATGGCGAGATAGACGGCCAGCGGCATGACCAGGCCGAATCGGGGCCCCACCCTGCGGGCCAGGCCGAGGATGCCCTCACCGGAGGTGGAAACGGCTACCACGGTGATGAGGGGCATGAGCACCCCCGTGGCGATGAAGCCCGTCATCACCGGGATGAAGGATCCTCCCGAGGCGGCTCCCAGCAGGGGCGGGAAGATGAGGTTGCCGGCCCCGAAGAACAGGGCGAAGAGCATCAGACCGGTCGGCAGGATGGTGCCGACGGCGGAGTGACTGGATGGCTGGGACATAGTGGTGGTTGGTTTCTCTTCTCGGATGCGGCGTCAGTGCGACGTCCGGGAGCAGTGTGGATGGCGGCAGGTCCGAAGGGCCTCAGGCGATGGTGACCCGTCCGGTGATCGTGGCCGGTCCGGTCAGCAGCACAGTGCTGTCCTCACCCAGGGGGCTGGCGCCCACGTGCACCCCGATCTCTCCGCCGGGAACGAGCAGCCGGTAGTCCTCGGGGGCGCCCGGACCGGTCCAGGCATGCAGGGCGACGGCGACGGCGCAGCACCCCGCTGCGTAGGAGAGGGTCTCCCCCACGCCGCGCTCCAGGACGCGCATGCGGGCGATACCCACCGGTGACTGGGTGTCGGGGTCGGTCTCCTCCCCCAGCGGCACAACGAGCTCGAGGTTGGTGCCGGCCTCGGGAACGGGGTCGTAGACGACCGGGGCCGCGGAGTCGGTGAGCCCGGTGAAGGCGGCCGCCTCGAGCTCATTCTCCTCCCCCAGGGCGACGACGGCGTGGGGGGCGGACATCTCAACACTCAGGGCTGCTCGCTCGCCCGTCAGTCCGGGCACGACGACTGTCGTGTCCCAGCCCTCGTCCTGCGCCTGACGAGGGCGCGTGAGACGGGCCGGCCCCATGTCCACGGTCCACAGCTCGCCCAGGCGGGTGACAGTGCGCGCACCGCCTCGGGTACCGATGACGACCGACTCGCCGTCGGCGATGGGACGCAGGCCCTCACTGTCCAGGACGTGGGCGAACAGGCGGACGGCGTTGCCACACATCTCGGCCACGGATCCGTCGGCGCTGTAGTAGTCCATGAACCACTCGGCCTCGGGCACGGCCGCGGCGAAGGCCCCGGCTCCGGGAAGGGCGGCGGTCCGTACGACGCGCACGAATCCGTCGGCACCGATGCCGCCGTGGCGGTCGCAGACCGCAGCGATATCGGCGCCGCTGACAGCGACCTCGCAGCTGGGGTCGACCAGCATGAGGAAGTCGTTGAGGGTCGCGTGGCCCTTGATGAGCTCACGACCACGAAGACCTGTCGAGTGCGGCATGGCACCTAGCCTAAGCGACGCCGTGGGCGACGAGAACGAGCTGCCATGCCTGCCTGGTCACCCGGCGGCGCTCGGCGTCGGTGCAGTGCCCGTCCTCGGTGAGGTCGACGTCGATCCAGCGCACTCGCGGGTCGCGGCGGAACCACTTGATCTGGCGGGAGGCGAGCTGGCGGGTGGCCAGGGCGGTGGAGGCAATGGCCTCGGGCACGCTCATGGTCCCGTCGATGACCGCGAGCGCCTGGGCGTAGCCGATGGCGCGCGGGGCGGTCTCCCCCTGTCTGAGGCCCTGGCCGACGAGGTCCTCGACCTCCTCCACGAGACCGCGCGCAAACATGGCGCGGGCACGGGCGTTGATGCGGGTGTCCAGGAGGCGGCGCTCGCAGCGCAGGGCGATGTGGACGGTGGGGACCGCGTCCTTGTATCGGGGCAGGGAGGCGGAGAAGGGACGCCCGGTGATCTCGATGACCTCCAGGGCCCGCACGATCCTGCGGGTGTTGGAGGCCTCGATCCGCTCGGCGGAGACCGGGTCGAGGCCGGCGAGCTCGGCGTGGAGGGCGGGGGCGCCCTCGTGCTGGGCACGCTCAGCCAAGCGGGCGCGGACGGCTGGATCCGTGCCGGGGAAGTCGAGCCCGTCGGTCAGGGCCCGCACGTACAGGCCGGAGCCTCCCGCGATGATCGGCAGGCTGCCCCGGGACTCCACGGCGTCGATGTCGCTGCGGGCGGAGCGCTGGAAGGCGGCCACGCTGGCCTTGTCCCTGACGGCGAGGACGTCGATCTGGTGGTGGGGGACGCGGGCCCGCTCGGCGGGGGAGGGCTTGGCGGTGCCGATGTCCATGCCCCGGTAGAGCAGGGACGCGTCGGCGTTGATGATCTCGGCGCGGGCGGCCAGACCACTGGCTCGCGTCTGGTCGGCGAGGGCGAGGGCGAGGTCGGACTTGCCGGTGGCGGTGGGGCCCACCACGGCGACTCGCGCCAGCCGGGGAGTACTGGAAGCCGTTGGGCTCACGGGGCTCAGATCTCCGGCAGGAGGGGGCCCACCAGGCTGAGCGCCTGGGTGCAGGCGGACAGCGCCGTGTCCAGGTGGAGGCGCAGCTGGGCGTCGGTGACCCCTGCGGACAGGTCGGTGAGGTAGGTGGCCCGCACCAGTGGCCCGATGGGGGTGTCGACGACGCCGACGGTGGGGAAGAACTTGTCGCGGTTCCAGTCGTTGACGCTGGCGGCGATCTCGTCGCGCTGGGAGGCGGGGGCGGCCTCCTCCCAGTCCCCGGAGACTAGGAGCCAGCCGTCGTGGCCCTCGGGGATCTCGATGACGAAGGGGAAGGAGTCCCAGGTGCCCAGGAGGCAGGGGTGCTCGCGGTCGTCGGCCAGCTGCACGTTGTACTCCATGGGGCCGGTGAGCATGGACTCGATCCTCGCCAAGGTCAGCGCCTCGGTCGCCTCCTTGGTCCTGCCTGTGTCCATCGGGGTGAAGGAGCCCGAGTCGACCGACGCGGAGTCCCGCAGGCGGCTGATGCCGTCCGGCTGCCCTGATGGGTGCTTGTCCGGCGCATCGGCCGGCCCCGTCGAGGTCGACGACGCGGCGGCAGGGGGCCCGGAGGCGCCCGTCTCTCGTGGTGCCGTGTCAGGGGCGGCGCCTCCTGCGCCGTCGAAGGCGACCGGTGGCTCGTGCCGGCCGTCCTGCCGGCTCCCCGGTTGGTCTGCCTGTCGGTTGCTTCTCTGGTCCAGCGCGCGCACGTCCCACTCCTTGCCCAGGAGCCGTGCGATGAAGTCGGTGAGGCGTTGCAGTCGTGGCATCAGGGCTCCAGGCTTCCGCGCAGCTCGTCTGGGAACTGCTCCTCGGCCTCGTGCATGAGCGCGACGATGAGCCGGCAGCCGCCGAAGACGAAGTCTTCGAGCTGTCGGTCCGTCATCCCGGCCTCCAGGGGGTAGGTGTACTCGCCGTGGAGGCGCACCACGCCGCCGTCGGCGACAGTGAGGTAGGCCTTGGGCCCGATGCGGCTGGTGTTCCAGTCCTCGACCAGGGCGCGCAGCTGGGTCAGGTGCTCGGTGTCGGCGATGCGGTGCCAGATCCCGCGCATCTGGACCGCCCGGGTGTCCTGGAAGATGGCATGGACAGTGACGTATCGCCACGGGATGCCGATGTCGCCCTCGTCGTCGATGAAGTAGCGCAGGCCCAGGCGCTTGACGCACTCGTGGATACGGTCGACGTCCACGGGCCTGGGGACCGTGGCGGCGGCAGCAGAGCTGGCGTCGGAGCTGGGCATGCTTCCCAGCCTAGCGGGGCGGGCGGTCCGCTCCCCACCGCATGTCGGTCCGCTCCACCGTCAGCGCAATAAGGACCGGTTGGATATGCTCCCGGCGCCCCTTTGGCTGCGCTCAGGACGTCGACTGCGCCGCCGATGCCCGGGACTGCGCGGCGATGGCGTCGACGGCGTCGTTGAAGGCGTTGGAGGTCTTGGAGGCTCCGGCCAGGGCCTGGACATGGGCGTCCTCGATGCTGTGGCCGACGACGGCCGCGTCGATGGAGCCGACGAAGTTCTGGATGTGCTCCTTGGAGGTTCCGGTCGAGGCGTGACCGGAAACCTTCACGTCCGTAATCACCCCGCCGGACAGGGTGAGACTGACGTCGAGGGAATCGTCTTCGATCAGGTCGTCGACCGGACCGTAGGCCTCGGAGGCGGAGAAGGTGCCGTCGGCGTAGGGACCGGCCGTCGGCGAGGCGATGGGGGCGGACGCGGAGGCCGGGCTGGTGGGCTTTCCGGCGGGACCGGCGGTCTGCGCGCGCCCAGCGTAGTCCCCCTGGGAGGGTGTCACCTCCCCTCCCCCGCAGCCGGTCAACGGACCCGCTGAGGCTAGAAGCACTCCGGCAACGGCCAGTGCCCGGGAGCCGGCTAGGCCGCCGCCGTCCGGATTCCTGGGTTGACTCCGCCGGCGGGCCGGCGAGGTCTGCTCTGGGTCGCGCGGACGGTTTGGGATCTCGGGGCTCACCGCTGCTCCTTCGGCTCGGGCTCGCCGAGGGGATCGGCCTCGTCCGCGCTCTTGATCTCGGCTCCGGTCGTGCCACCGCCGTCAGCGCCCGGCGGCTTGTCGTCGAAGTCGAGCATGGTGCTGGTACGTCGTCCCTCGTCGCCTTCGGAGAGCTTCTCCCCGACGAGGCGGCCGTGGTTGAGCAGGATCTGGCGCTGCCCGCAGGAGGCGACGTGGGAGTCGTGGGTGACGACGATGAGCGTCGTCCCCTGCTCGTGCAGGCGGGAGAAGATGTCCAGGACCAGCTGCTCGTTGGTCTCGTCCAGGTTCCCGGTGGGCTCGTCCGCCAGGACGATCTCGGGGTGGTTGATGAGTGCGCGGGCGATGCATACGCGCTGCTGCTCGCCCCCGGAGAGCTGAGAGGGCAGGTGGTCGGCGCGGTCGGCCAATCCCACGTTCTCCAGCGCCTCGAGCGCTTCCTTCTCATCGGTCATCGAGTGGTAGTACTGGGCCACCATGACGTTCTCCACCGCGGTGAGGTGGCCGATGAGGTGGAACTGTTGGAAGACCAGGCCGATAACGTTCTTGCGGATGTCGGTGAGCTGGGCGGCGTTGAGGCTGCCCAGCTCCCGGCCGTCGAGCCTGACTGAGCCCTTCGTCGGGGTGTCCATGCAGCCGACGATGTTCATGAGCGTGGTCTTGCCCGAGCCCGAGGAACCGACCACGGAGAGCCACTGGCCGCGCGGCACCTCCAGGCTGAGGTCGTCCAGGGCGTGCAGGTCGCCGTAGATCTTGGACACGTGTGACAGCTCGAGCAGCATGTCATTCCTCCCTGAGGACGAGTGCGGGATCGATGCGCGAGGCCCGGCGCACCGGGGAGTAGGAGGCGGCAACGGCCACGGCCGAGGTCAGCACCACCGAGACGATCGCGAGCGGCCAGTTGAACACCAGGGTCGTTTCGAACACGCTGCGGCACACGGCGACGGCCAGACCGTACCCGACGGCGGTGCCTAGGATGCCGCCGATGGCTCCCAGGACGGCGACCTCGGAGTAGAACTCGGTGGCGATGGAGCGTCCCGAGGCCCCCAGGGCCTTGCGCAGGCCGATCTCGTTGCGCCTCTCGGAGACGATGACGGTCATGGTGGTGGACACCCCAACCAGTGTCAGTCCCAGAACCACAGCGGAGACCACCCAGAACAGGGTGTTGAGCATCGTGATGATCCGGGTGTCGCCGGAGGTGATCTTGGATACCGGCTGGGCCTGGAGCCGGCCGCCGCCGGCGGACTCCACGGCGGCGACGACGTCGTCCATGGTCGTCGACGAGGTGTCGACGGACATCTCGACGACGTCGTATCCCGCCGACGATGTTCCGATGAGCCGGTCGACGTCGGCGGAGGTTGCGTAGACGATATCGTCCTCCTGGCCACCGGTGTCAACGATTCCGGCGACTTGCCACTGCGCGGTGCCCTGGGCGCTTTCGGTGACGGCGGGTTCACCGGCCGCGCCACCGTCCGAGGAACCGCTGTGGCCACCGTGACCGCCATGTCCGGAATGGCCGCCATGTCCGGAATGGCCGCCGTGACCGGAATGGCCGGTGCTCCCGGAGTCGGCATCGGTAGCGGCGCCGGAAGCAGAGCTCTGGTGGGAATTGTCCAAGGAGAGGTTGTCACTGGAGAGGTACTCGGCCGTGACGGTCGAGCCCACCTTGAGGGAGGCTGCCTCGGCAACGTCCTTGCCCACGAGGACCTGGCCGCCAGAGGGCCATGAGCCCTCCAGGGACCAGTGCCCGTTGAGGCGCCGCACGTCGTCGACGTCGATGCCCGCCAGCAGGTAGGGGGAGCGGTTGATGCGGACCGTCTCGTAGCGGTAGTCGGCCTGCCTGATGCGGTCTGTCTCGGTGCCGGTGGTCGATGCTGCGGCCCGAACGGCGGCCCGGGCCGACTGCTCGGTGATACGGGGAGTGGTCGCCTCGGCGGAGACGGGTACGACGATGAGATTCGCCCCGAACTGGCGCATTTGGGCGGTCATCTGGGCTGGTACTGCTAGGCAGACCGCGGCCAGGCAGAACAGCGTCGCGGCTCCCACGGCGGAGGAGAGCAGGGCAGCCAGAGCACGGCTACGGCGTCGGAGCGTGGCGCCGACCAGCATCGTGAGGAACATGCGGCGGTTCGACATGGGGCGGCCACCGCGGCGCGAGGACTTTCCGGGCACCTGCGTCACCTCCTGTGCAGGGCAATGGCGGGCTGGATCCGCAGGATCGAGCGCATGGACGAAGCGGTGGCGGCCAGCAGGACCACGGTTACCAGGACCGCAACTAGCACGTAGACCATGGGGCGCATGGTGATGCCCGAGTGGAAGACGACTCGGCCAATGAGCTGGGCCAGCCCGGAGCCCACCGCGGCCCCGATCGTCAGCCCGATCGCCCCGATGACTGCGCTCTCGGCCAGGATGAGCCGGTTGATGGAGGCCGACGAGGCGCCCACCGCCTTGAGCAGGGCGAACTCCCCGGTGCGCTCCACCAGGGAGGCGGTGGTCAGGGAGGCGACGGCCAACGCTGCGGCAACCAGGCTCAGAGCGGTCATGAGGATCATGAGCACCTGCGTCTTGGATAGCACGTTGCCCTCCACCGCGGCGACCTGACGGACGGGTTTGGCAACGGCGCCGGTGACGACCTCCTCGATCTGGTAGGAGATGGACGAGGCGTAGGCCGTGCAGTACCAGGTCTCCCACTCCGCGGTGGACAGGGCGGCCGGGTTGGCGGCGGCCTTGCGAGACAAGTCGTTCTCGGGGGTGGTCAAGGCCTTGACCTCGATCTCATCGACCTGGCCGTCGTGCCCGGTGACCTTCTGAATGCCGGCCAGAGGGGCGTAGAACGTCTGGTCGTCCTTGTCCCCGGCGGTGTAGATCCCGGTGACGGTGAGGCTCTCCTCGCCCTGGGGCCCGGTGACCGTGATGGTATCCCCCTGGGAGACGCCTATGCGCTGCGCGAGCTTGGTGCCGACGACGGCCTGGGAGGCGTCGTCGGCGGGCCAGGTGCCATCCATCTTCCACCACGAGCGCATGGTGGACACTCCCAGGGTGGTGGACTCCCCAGTGGAGAGCTTGACGTCCTTGTTGAACCAGGCTCCCGCAGCCAGGACCTCGGTCCCCTCGGAGTCCTCCTTGCCGACCCCCGAGCCCGTGACCTTGACGGAGCCCGACAGCCTGGGTGTGAGGTCCACGATGTTGTAGGCCCAGAAGATCGTCTTGATATTGGTGACCTCCTTCTCATCCAGGAAGGAGGCCGCCTCCTTGTCCTTGTTCGTCTCGTAGAGGTTGTCGACTACCGCACCCGCGCGGGGCTGGACCACGATGTTGGAGCCGTAGTTGGTCAGCTCGGCGTTGAGCTTGTCGCCCACGTCGAGGACGACGCCGAGCATGGC
>ERZ773099.1109-NODE-1109-length-20391-cov-3.315549_pt1 | contig 20391 bp, 12 predicted proteins | sample MGYA00511120_ERZ773099 | MGnify/ENA primary metagenome ERZ773099 (study PRJEB29015, sample SAMEA2738012) | human oral metagenome | biome: human oral; feature: human-associated habitat; material: dental | place: China | collected 2104 ...
AGAAACACGTTCGGATAAAAACCAAACGGAGGAGATGCCAAATGAAAACATAGGAAGAGTACCGCACCTCACTGATAAAGCATGGCAAAGAATGTGTTCTTCAAAACAGATTACTTGTCGAAACTCGACAAAAGGAACTTGAAGCCTGGATGTAAAAAGCATTCGCTCAATTTGCCCACACGATTTCAGACAAAAATTTTCCATGTCCATTTGGAAAGAACTCCAGCACGAGCTGCGGGAAGGAGTGGGAAGGATTGCACCCACACTGATCCGCGAAGACCCAATTTTCCATGCCCATTTGGACAGAAATCCTGGGCAAAAGGAAGTACACTATTTCTTTTCGTCTAGGAGCCCAATGATTTTTCGAACCTCCTTCGTGGAATGATCGAATACACCAATTTCACAAAGTCAACCCCCATCGACAATCGCATCCTATGCCCGTTGGTTGTATTTTTTTTGCGACACAGGACAATTTGCAAGATCCGAAAGATATACCAACGCATGGAATGCACTGGAATGGATTCACATTCACGACCCCGAAAGATGGCCTGATGAGATTCCTGACGACCCAGATAATCCAGCATGGTGTTTTTGCTTTAATGGTGTTCAGCTTTTTATAAACATGAGTTCCGGAGAGCACAAACGCCTGAGGAATCGCAATCTTTGTGACTTCATGACACTCGTGATCAATCCACGAGAGAATTTTGATGCAGTGGCAAGCCTGAATACCAGACAAGGTCGGCTACTGAGAGAAAATATACGAAAACGTCTGGAGAAGTACAATAACGGTTTCGTTCCACCAGAACTCGGTTTCTACGGCGAAGAGTCCAACAAGGAATGGAAGCAATATCAGCTGGAAGAAGAAGGAATGAAGAGGCCAGACCGCTGCCCATTCAGCCACGTAAGTCACTCAAGGAAACAACGGCATGCAGATTGACTACGGTATTACCGCCATTTATGTAGCCTCGGTCGTGACCATGATTGCCCTTCCCGGTCCCGTCATGCTGCTGGTTACAGGCGCACGGCTGGCAGGAGGCCCCCGGCTGGCACTTCGTACCATCTTCGGCACGAATGCAGCATCGCTGGTTCTCATCGCCCTGTCCGCACTGGTACTCAAAGGCATCTTTTCGGTCAATGAAACGGCATTTGACGTGCTAAAACTTGCTGGGGGGTGCTATGTGGGCTGGCTGGGCTGGGATATGCTCCGCGCAGCACGCGACGTGCATGACGAATCACAAGCTCTGCAGAACCTGCGTACCGGCGGGTTTATCAAGGGCTTTGCCATGGCCATCTCGAACCCGAAGGACATCATTTTCTTCGCCTCGTTCTTTCCCCAGTTCATCAATGTCACGCCCGAGTACAGCCAGAGCCTTGTCGTGCTGACGGCCCTGTGGATCATTCTGGACTTTGCGACGCTGATGCTGGTTTCCCATATGGTCAGCCGCCTGCTAAAACCCAGCATGCATCAGGTAATGCTCAGGATTTCGGGGGTCCTGCTGATGTTGATCGCCCTGGGCAGCATGATGATGACACTGAAGTCTCTCGTCTGACCAGACACTTGTCCCCATTCATCCGCCGGTCGGCTGTCAGCCCCCTGATCCCTGCCAACCGGCCACTCGTCCCGCCCATCGGCCGGACCGCCCCCCTGTCCCTGCCGAGCAGCCACCCATCCTTCCAGCGTTTCACAAACACCACATCCTGCCCAGAATGCGCGTGACTTTTTCACGACATCGCCCTGGGAGCCTCCCGGCCAGACTGCAGTCCGCTGCAGCCTGTTCCGGCCCGAGGATTCCGGACGGTCCATGAACGGCACGGCGTTTCCGATGGCCTGCACCGGCCCGCCGTGCAGCCCACCGACACGCCCACGCTGGATCATGAAGAACCTCCCCCTGGCCTCGCGGACTGCTGCCCGACCGGCACACGTCCCTTCTGGCCACACCGCATCCCTCCTGCCCCTGGCAGACAGCACCAGCATCACCTCCTCTGTCTCCCTACGCCAGCCGGCCCACGCCGTGCCGCGCAGCCTGACCCTTGGCGCCCTGGTGCTCAGCGCCAGCCTGCTGGCCGCCTGCGGCGGCGGCGGTGCAGACAGCCAGACCGGTTCAGCCCCCAGCCCGGTATCGGGCGGCACCATGATCGCCGCCCATGGCGACCTGGGCGGCCTGCTGGCCGGCGATTCGGGCACACCCAACGAACCCGGCACAGCCGACAGCATCCCTGACAGCCGCAACGCTACGGGCACGGCAGCCTACATAGCAGCAGCCCAGCTGGCGGACAGCCACGATGCGGCTGTGGCCGACACCCGCCAGGGCAGCCTGGCCCAGCAAAACGGCAGCGCCAGCTCACTCGCCCTTGCTGCAGGCAACGGTATGGAGGCGCCTTCAGGCACCACGGGCGAGATCATCCCCGTCATGCCCGAGGACGACATCTGGTTCCCCGAAACCGGCAGCACGGAAAACGTCGCAGCCGCCCGGAACATCCAGACCAAGGCGACCCAGGCCAAGACCACCACGGCACCGATCATCGTCCGCGCCCCCGCCTTCGGTCCCGCCGGCCAGATCGTGCGCGTGGGCACCCCCATCACCCGCGTGGTGGGCCTGTACAAGAATGGCAAACCCGTTGCCGGCTTCCGCACGCGTGACGGCGTGGACATCCCCAACGGCCGCCAGGCCACCTACACCCCTACCGAAGCCGACATCGGCAAGACGCTGGTCTACCGCGAAAAAGTCCGCAACCCCAGCACCGGCGAAGAAACCTGGGCCTACAGCGCCCCGGTGAAGGTGGTGGCTGCCACGGCCACCCCGGGCAGCACACCCGCCGCCAGCACCGGCAGCAGCCAGACCACCACGCAGGCCAGCAGCCAAACCCCTGCGCAGACGGGCAGCCAGGGCGGCCGTACGGAAAGCGCGCAAAGCGCCAGCCAGAAGGCAGCCGCCAGCCAGCCGCCGGTAGCCAGCCGCACCCCGCTGATTGCCGGCGGCAACACCCGCATCCGTGCCGGCGTAGCCGTCAAGGCCACGCCGGGCACCTACCAGCACGGTCAGGTCACGCAGCGCCAATGGCTGCGCAATGGCCAGCCCATCGCCAATGCCACGCTGGACAGCTACATCCCCGGCAAGGATGACGTGGGCCAGAAACTGTCCCACGTCGAAACCATCCGCAACCCCGCCAGCGGCCAGACCATCACGGCACAGTCGCAGCAGGCACAGGTAGTGGGCGCGCATTACCCCTCCATTCACCAGCAGCCCAGCACCAGCGCGGTCAACAACACGGCCATGCAGGGCCAGAAACTGGTGGGCAAAACCGGCATCTACCAGTGGGGCCACCTGCACATCAATTACTGGCTGAAAAATGGCCAGGTGCTGACCGGCGGGGCCGAATACACGCCCACCGATGCCGACATGGGCGCCACCATCGTCTACACCGAGAAAATCATCGGGGTCGATGGCGACGAGGTCTACCTGTCTGCCCCCGCCGTGAAGATCGTGGCCGCCCAGGTGCAGCCCGTTGCCCAGCCCACGCCCCAGCCGGTTGCCCCCGCGGCCAGCCATGGCCAGCAAGGCAGCAGCGCATCGGGCAACGGTGCGAACAAGACCGGCAACCTGCTGGTTCCGGGCACGGGATCGCAGGGGTCATCGGCCAGCGGCAACGGCAACGGCAACGGCAACGGCAGCAATTCTGGCAGCAGCCATGATTCAGCCAACAACGGCAGTTCGGGCAGTAGCCATACCGGCAGCCAGCAGGACCGCAGCGGCACGCCATCCTCGCAGAACGGCAGCGCCGCAAACAACGGCCACAGCGATTTCCGTGCCACGTCGGCCAGCCAGGACATCTGCGCCCCGGTACTGTCGCGCAACCTGCCGCTGAAAAAAGGCCAGGAAACCGCCCAGGTTCCCGACCGCAGCATTCCAGCCACCGGCGTGGCTGCGCAGGAACCGGTTTACAACACCTGCCAGGTGCGCGTCACCCACAACGGCCAGAACAGTGCCAGCGAAAAACGCCACCGCAGTGATTACTCGCGCCGTCAGGCCTTCAACGCCGACAGCAGCAAGTTCCTGATGTACGCCTCCGACGGCTACTGGCACCTGTACGACGCCCACACGGCCAAATACGAAAAAGTGCTGAACGGTCCAGCCGGCGATGCCGAACCGCAATGGCACCCCACCAACCCGAACATCCTGTACTTCGTGCCCAACAATGGCCTGGGCATGACCATCAACGAGCTGAACGTGGCCAGCGGCCAGCGTCGCGTGGTGGGTGACCTGGGTGCGCGCCTGAAAAGCTTCTGGCCCAATGCCGCCACCGCCTGGACAAAATCCGAAGGTGCCCCGTCGAAGGATGGCCGCTACTGGTGCCTGATGGTGGACAACACCGACTGGCAAGGCGTGGGTGTGGTCACCTGGGACATGAAGGAAGACCGCATCATCGGTCACATGAACCTGGATTCGCGTCCGGACCATGTCAGCATGAGCCCCTCCGGCAATTACTGCGTGGTTTCGTGGGCCTACAACGGCATGGGCACCCGCGCCTACACCCGCGACTTCACCAGCCCGCACAACCCGGCCGTCTCGTCGCAGCCCTACGTGCAGCTGCACACCGAATCCGAACACTCGGACCTGGCCCTGAACAAACAGGGTGAGGACGTGTACGTGGCGGTGGACTACCAGTCCAGCACCGGCGACGTATTCATGGTCAACCTGAAAAGCGGCAAGCGTACCAGCCTGTTCCCGACCTACGGGGCCGGCACGGCCACCGCGCTGCACATCTCCGGCAAGGCCTACGACAACCCGGGCTGGGTACTGGTGTCCACCTACGCCGAGCACAATGCCAGCAACCCCAGTGCCAGCATCCGCAACACCAGCCTGCAGCAGTGGTTCCACCGCAAGGTGTTTGCCGTGAGCCTGGAAGCAAACCCGCAGATCCGTCCGCTGGCCCACGCCGACAGCACCGCCCGCTCCGAATGGGCCGAGGACGCCTACTGGGCCGAACCGCAGGCCACCGTCAACCGCGACTTCACCCGCGTGCTGTTCAACACCAACCTCAACAGCCCGCAGCTGAAAGACATCGAAACCTACATGATCGGCCTGAACAAGGGGGCGCTCGACAAGTAAACACCTGAATGACCAGATAATTTTCGGCAACCCAACCGGGCCGGTGGATTCACGGAGAACCACCGGCCCTTTTCTTTCCTTCACCCACCCGAGCCCCGAAGAGCGAGCTGGCATCCTGCTGGAACTGCACCGCGCCCGTGAAGACAACAGCCTCTGCGTGCGCTCCTGCTGCCCCGAGATGCGCCGCCCTCACCCTCGCACTCGCGCTCGCGAAGGTAATTTCCAGCCCCCACATGAAACATTTCACATTTTCTGATATACAGAAGACCCTCACCCCGCCATGACGGTCATGTGAGGCGTAAGCTGTCATAGTGCACAGAACGGATGCACAGCGAGTGGTGGTCTGATCCGTTCCCCGACCCACTGGCTTTCTGGCGCCCCCGATGATGTCCAGTTTCCGCATCCTTTCGCTTGGTCACAAGCGTCCCGTCACGCGCACGGCGCTCTTTCTTGCCCTGGGTATCGGCCTTGCGGCCTGTGGTGGAAGCGCCGGTCATGGCACCAGCCCGCTCACCCCCGAACAGAACCAGCCGGGCAGCGGTGGCATCGGCAAAACCGGCAGCGGCAGTACCGGAACGGGAAACGACACCAGCCATGGTGCCGGTAACGGCGCAAACCATGCCGGCACAGGCTCTGGAAGCCGTGGAAACGGTACGGGCAGTGGCCCGAACACAGACAGCGCCAGCAATGGCTCCGGCCGTGACGGGCAAGGCACCACCCCCGGCCAGCAGCCCGGCACCGGCAACACACCTCTCCCCGGCAGCACTGCCCAGCCAGGACAGAACCTGCCCGCCCCCGGCACCAGCCCGGGCACCACACCCCCCTCGCAGGCCGGCGGCCCGCAGCTCTGCGACACCATCCTGCCCGGCGTCAACCCGCTCGTTGCCGGCACGGCAGTCACGCCCATACCCGATAGCCCGCGCCCAGACTATCTGGTTCCCACGCAGGATCCCGCCTTCCGCAGCTGCGTCGTGCGCGTGACCGACAACCAGGCCCGCCAGCAGACGGAACAGACACCCTACCTGCGCAACGACTATTCCCGCCGCCAGGCCTTCAACGCCGACAGCAGCCGCTTCCTGCTCGAAGACACGGCCGGCTTCTGGCACGTGTTCGATGCCCACACGGGCCAGCCGCTGCAGGTGCTCGACAACCTCACCGGCGACGCCACACGGCTGGCCGGCGACGCCGAACCCTTCTGGCACCCCACCGACCCGAACCGCCTGTACTTCCTGCCCACCAACGGCCTGGGCATGCAGATTTTCCAGCTCGACCTGGGCACCCGTACCGTCACCACCGTGGCCGACATGGGTCCGCAAATCCGCCAGGTCTGGCCCGATGCCGACATGGCCTACACCAAGGCCGAAGGCTCGCCCTCGGCCGACGGCCGCTACTGGTGCCTGATGGCCCGCCATTACGACGACACCGGCAGCCAGCCCATGCGCGGCGTGTTCACGTGGGATCTGGACCAGCATCGCATCGTCGGCCACCTGGCCATGTCGGATGCGCCCGATCACGTCAGCATGACGCCCACCGGCCGCTACTGCACCGTCTCCCACGACACCGCTGCCGGTACCCGTGCCTACAACCGCACCTTCAAGGCCCCCTACAACGGCAACATCCGTGGTCAGTACCTGCAGCTGCACAGCAAATCGGAGCACTCCGACATTGCCTTCAACAAGCTGATGCAGGACGCGTATGTGTCGCTCGACTACCAGAGCGACAAGGGCGAAGTCTTCATGGTCAACCTCGAGGACGGCAAACGCACCCCGCTGTTCAACTCCTACATCGACCGGACCGCCATGGCCTTCCACGTTTCCGGCAAGGCCTATGCCAAACCCGGCTGGGTGCTGATGTCCACCTACGGCGAACACTACGGTCCGGCACCGACCCAGCGCCTGAGCAACCTGAAATGGCCGCACCGCCGCATGTTTGCCGTCAGCCTGAACGCCAACCCGGACATCCGGGCCATTGCCAGCGTGCAGGCCAACGTCTATCGCTACGAGGATGAACCGCACGCCACCACCAACCGCGACTTCACGCGCATGCTGTTCAATTCCACCTGGAACGGCAGCAGTACCCGCGACATGGAAGTGTTCATGGTTGCCATCAAACCAACGGCGCTGGACAAACGCTGATCCACGCCGAACAATGGGATCGACAGATCCCTGATGTCCCCCGATGGTTTTCGGCTCCCGGAAACCCGGGGGAACTTTCCGGGCGCGTCATGGACCAGCAGGCTCCTGATGCGCTCCAGGGGGCCTCTGCAGAATGTTGTGGAAGCTCCCCAGGGCTGCAGGGCACCCGTACCGGCTGCAATACGCACCGGTCACGGAAAAGCCGGCAGCCCTTTCTTTTTGCCGTTCCCGGTCGCATTTCTGGCCGCATTCCCGGTCACGCCGATCCCTTTCTCCGCCCTGACCATTCGTTGCAAAAATACGTGCCTTCCATCGCCCGGCACTTTCTCCCCTCTCCGTTCGTGGCCATAGTCCCGACGTTTTCATCCGAACCAAAGCCGCACGGGACACCCGGGGCGCAAAACACACGCAACACGGATCACATACCCTCCCCACCGGCAGCGACTCCCGGAAACTTCTTCCCAGTCATACCCACTGACATGACATCCAGTCTCTCTCCCCGCACGTTCAGGCCGGCCGAACATCATGCCTCGCGCATGCCCGGCGTCCTGTCGGCCACGGCCGTCCTGCTGACCCTGTGCCTGTCGGCCTGCGGTGGTGGTGGCTCCGGCAGCAGCGCACCCGACAATCAGGGCAGCAGCAAAGGCACCACGCCCCCGCTGTCCGTCAACCCCAGCCAGCCCAGCCAGCCAGATACAGGCAAGAACAGCGGCGACGGCAACGGCAGGGACAGCGGCAATCAGGCCAGCGGCAGCCAGGCCGGCAGCAACGGCGCCGAAGGCCAAAACAGTACCGGCAATTCGGCCTCCAATGGCAATGCCGACAATCCCGGCAAGGGCGGTAGCGGCGGCTCGGATAATTCCCCTGTGAAGCCGGGCAGCGACAATGCCGACAAGGGCAGCCAGGGTGGCGAACAGAAGGAGGACGACCCCGGAAATGGCCATGCTGGTGGAAATGGCACAGGCTCGGGCGGTGACGGCCATGCCGTCGGTGGCAATGCAGGAGATGGCGGTAACGCCGCAGACAAACCGGGCGGCGCCGATAACGGGAATGTCGAACCCACGCCGGGCAACGGCGGCAATGCTGGCAAGGAGGGTACCGACAATTCGGGTAACGCCCCTGTGAAGCCGGATAACGGCAACACCAATAACGGCGGCAATGCCGAAGGCAGCAAAAATCCCGGCAACGATACCGGCTCCGGCAACAACCAGCCAGGCAATGGCGGAGGCTCTGGCAGTGACAGCGCCGGCAACGGCAGCGCAGGTGCCAGCAGCGGCAATGCAGGTGGCGGCGGCAACCCCGTCACACCGCCAGACGCCCAGATGCCCCCCACCAGCCCCCCAGTCGTGAACAAGGCGTCGGTAAGCGATCTGTGCAAAACCACGCTGACCGGCTTTACCGCCCTGACGGCAGGCCAGGACAAGGGTGCCATGCCCAATACCCCACGTCCGGCCATGGGCGTTGCCACGGAAGACCCCACCTATCACAGCTGTATCACCCGCCTGACCGACAACGCCGAAAAACACCCCGCGCAGCCCCTGCGGGCAGGTGACGGCACCCGGCTGGCCCCCAATGCCCAGCAGGCCTTCAATGCCAACGACAGCGCCTTCCTGCTGCGCACACAGAATGGTGAATGGCACATCTACAGCCCGCAGACCGGCAAGGCCATCCGCAGGCTGACGCGCATTGCCGGCGATGCCGAGCCGCAATGGGATCCCAAAGACCCCAACGTGCTTTACTACATGAATGGCGACGGTGAGGGCATGAAGCTCTTCAAACTCACCATCGACCTGTCATCCACCGGTACCGATAATGCCGAGCAGGTAGCCGACTTTGGTGCAGAGATCAGCAAAATCTGGCCCACCGCCACCCATGCCCGCATGCGGGGCGGCGCCCCCTCCTTCGACGGCAACACCTGGTGCCTGATGGCCGACCAGAAAAATGGTGACAACTGGAAAACCCTCGGCCTGTTCACCTGGAACCTGAAGGAAGGCAAACTGGTTGGCAAACTGGAAAATCCATATGCCTCACCGGAATACGTGACTACCAGCCCCAGCGGCAGCCACTGCGTGGCGCAGTATCCATATTCGCAGGGCATCACGGCATACCGGAGCAATTTTGCAACCCCCTACAGCGACTCGGTCGCCTCCCAGGGACTGCAGATTGCCCAGAACGTCTACATGAAATACCCCGACGTAGCCCGCAACAGCAAGGGTGAAGACGTTTATGTGGGCTTCGATGTATTCAGTATCCCGCACACGGTCTACACCGTCAACCTGACTTCGGGCAAGTCTGATAAGACCACGCTGCTCGAAACCGGCTTTGGCGACAACACCGATGTCGGCGTGCAGATTTCCGGCCGCGCCAGCCAAAAACCGGGCTGGATTCTGCTCACCACCTTTGGTGAACAGGACCAGGGCGTGCACAACCTGAAGGGCGACAACGCCAAACGCCGGTGGTTCCACCGCAAGCTGTTTGCGATGAACATCGACACCAAAGCGGTTCTGTCGATTGCCAACGACCATCACGACTGGACCGACGACAGCAGCCAGAACAAAACCTGGCCCCGCCCCAACGGCACCGTCAACCGCGACTTCACCCGCATGCTGTTCGACTCCAACTGGAACAGCATGAGCACCAACGACGTGGATGCGTATCTGGTCGAAATTCCGTCTGGTGCCGTCCCTGCTGCGGCAGGTGCCAGCCAATGACGCGACCGTGAGCAGCCATGCCATCCGGCCCGTGGCTGGATGGCATGGCCACAAACGCTGACATCAAACGCTCCAACATAAAACACTGACATCGAACGCTGACGTCAAACGCTGGCATATTCGTATACCAGCGCCCCCCATGAAAATCGCCCGCCCCGTTCATCAACGGCAGCGGGCGATTTTCACGCCGGCACACAGGCAGGCCGGGATACCGGCCGACCACATCGGACACCGGCCCCGGCGAAGGTCACGTCATGAAAGTCACGTCAGCACAGCCACGCGCTCCCCGCTGTCAGTACAGTCACGCACGTCCCCGCAGCCGGTAATACCACACCCCCATCAGCTCGTGCAGCATGGCGCGTGCATTCCACGGTGCCCCGTTGTTCGGGAACCAGGCCGCCCAGGTGGGCGCCTCCAGCTGGCGATAATCGCTGCACAGCGGCACCGGATCGATCCCCACCGAACGGGCCACCGCCATCGAGCGGTGCATGTGCAGCGCACTGGTCACCAGCAGCACACCCTTTTTCGGGTCGAGCCCTTCCTCGCGCAGAATGCGGGCCGCACCGTGGATATCCTCCCAGGTCGTGCGGCTCATCGGCACCACACGAATGGCCTCGTCCGGCACGCCCATGTCCAGCGCCACACGGCGCATGTCGGACGACAGCGCATATTCGGGTGCCGATGCAATGCCGCCCATCAGCAGCAGCAGGCCCCCGGTACGGCGCCAGGCCTCGATACCGGCCCGCAGCCGCATGTAGCCGCCCTGGTCCAGCCGGGCCTGTCGGCCGTTGGGTGCTTCCGCCCCGCTGGATGGCACGATCACCGCCTGAATCCGCAACGGCTCGTTCGCCGGCAGCGCCTGCGTGGCCAGCGCCACATCACCCGCCGGGATGCACATGCCGTTCACGTCGGGCATGTGCGTGAAGGTGGCCACGGCCGAAGCCGGCCCTGCCCCCAGATCACCCAGCGCTTCCTGCGCACCCATGACCGCGCCACTGAGACTCAGCCCCGGCACCGGCTGCTCCACCCGTGCGGCCAGTGCGCCCCAGGCCCCCGCCCGGGCCGGCGCAGCTGCGGCCTGCGACAGGGACGCAGCCGCCTGGGCCGCGGCCACGCGCGTACCAGCCGCACCTCTGGCACCAGCCGCGCCATGCGTACCGGCAGCAACCCTCTCACCCGCTGCGCCCTTCGTACCAGCCATGCTTTTCGTTCCAGCCGTGCCCTTCGTACCCTTTGCGCCTTTTGCACCTGCCGCAGCCTTCGCCGCGCCGCTACCCTTTACGCCGGTGCGGGCATCTGCCACCTGTTTCTGGCCGCGGGCACCATGGCCACCCTGTTTCGTGCGCTCACCATGCCGCGCCCCCTTGCCGTCACGGCGAGCCGCGCCATCAGGCGCACCCTTTTTCCCCTTGTGCCCGGCCGCGCCCCGATCCCCCGTGCGCCGACCGGCACGTCCTGCCGCTGCATCGCCCTGCGTGGCCACGCCAGCAGGTGAAGAAACGGCGTTACCCGCCTGACGGGCCGCACTCCCCCGTGCACTCCCCCGGTCTGCCCCCCCGGAAGCACCGGCCAATGCCCCGGGTGGCGTCCCATGACCCTCCTGGTCCCCGTGCCCGCCATGAACCACATGCGGTGCAGCCAGCGGCACCTGCCCCGGCACATTGCCACCATCACCCACATTGCCGAAATCCGGTTCGTGATAGCCCAGCGCCAGCCGCTCGGAGGCCGACAGCCGCAGCAGCGGTGCCGGCGGCGCCCCCAGCGCATCGAGCTGCGCCGTCACCGGTATCGGACGCCCTTCCAGCCACTGCACCCCCAGGTTGATCACGGCCGGCGTGGACAGCGCCACGAAGGCCACCGCCACCAGCAGCCCCGTGGTCCGGCGCAGCTTCTTCGCGCGCGGAGCCGCCCTTTTCCAGATTGCAAACACCAGCCCCACCACGACGAGACTGACCGGCATCGGCAGGAACCATTCCGACGCATCACCCACCAGAAACATGGACGCTCCACTCCCTGATCATCACTGGCCATCAGACCGATCAGACCGGCCGGCACACCTGCTGGCGTGCCCCCTGTCTGCCCAACGGAAAAAGGCCGATGCTACCGCGTGCACGGCAGCAACCGGCCCCTCCAGAATATCCGGGCAAACATACCATCAATAGCGCTACAACAGGCAAAAAATCCCCTGCGACCCCCTGTCACGGGGCACATACAGAGCGTGCCTTCGGCGCCAGCCACAGCCCCGCGCCCTGCATCACATCCACGGGCCGGCGGGCGTCCGCGTCCGGCAGCGGCTGCGGAACTCACTCCGCAAAGCGTCCGTCAGGCCCTGCCCCGCAGCCGGTAGTACCAGACCCCGATCAGCTCGTGCAGCATGGCGCGCGCCTTCCAGGGGGCACCATTGTTCGGGAACCACGTTTCCAGCGAGGGCGCATCGAGCTGCTCATAATCGCTGCACAGCGGCACTGGCTCGATACCGACCGAATGCGCTACTGCCAGTGAACGCTGCATGTGCAGCGCACTGGTTACCAGCAGCACCTCGCGGGCAGGGTCCATCCCCTCCTCACGCATGATGCGGGCCGCACCGTTGATATCCTCCCAGGTGGTCCGGCTGTGAGAGACGGTACGAATGGCCGAGGCTGGTACCCCCATATCCAGGGCCATCCGGCGCATGTCGGTCGACAGCGCATATTCCGGCGCCGATCCCACGCCCCCCATCAGGAACAGCAGCCCCCCGGTACGCCGCCAAACCTCGATCCCAGCCCGCAGGCGGTGATATCCATCCTGATCCAGCCGTGCCTGCTTGCCATTGGGCGGCGAATCACCACTGGACGGCACGATCACCGCCTTTGGACGCAGCGGCCCGCTGGCTGGCAGGGCATGCGTCACCGTGGCAACATCCCCCGCCGGCATGCACATGCCACCGACATCGATGTTGCCACGCATCACCGGCGCACCCATATCAGCCCGTGCCACTGCGCCCTCCCCCAACCTGCCAGCAGACTGCCCGGCTGCCGCCAGCCGTTCAGAAATCGACTGCCGCTCGACCGGCGCAGGCGGTACCCCCAGGGCATCCAGCTGATGTGCCACCGTACGTGTCGGTCCTTCCAGCCACCGCACACCGAGATTGATCACAGCCGGCGTGGACAGCGCATAGAACAGCATCGCCACCAGCGATCCGGCCGCAAAGCGCAGCTTTCTGGCATTGGGCCAGAGCCTTTTCCAGATGACAAAAACCAGCCACACCAGCACGAGACTGGCCGGCATGGGCAGCAGCAGCTCGGACTCGTCTCCCAGCAGGATCATGAATACACAGAACTCCATCAGAAGGTGGGTGTCGTTTCCCGGACACCATAAGACAAGGGGCCGGCCCCACCACGGTTACGCAGCAGCAGCCGGCCCCTTCCAGAGAAGACCATGACCGGCCTTCTCTCCCAGCGGGCAAAATACCATCAACGGGACGCTCCCGGCCGGGAAGACCCGCCATCGTACTCGCTGTCATGAAGACTTTGTTACCCCCGCGTCATCACGACAGCTGCCCCCGGCTTCATCCTCCCTGTTTCCTTCCGTTCCGGCTTCATCCTCCCTGCTTCGTCACCTTCTGCAACCAGGCCCGCACCCGCGCGATGTAGACGCGCTGGCCATGCAGCGTCGTCATCGTATGGTCGATGTCCGGCAGGAAGTCACACTGCACGCCCTCGCGCAGCGCAGTACGGTCGTCCGCCGCCAGCGGCGCGGCCTTCATCGTGTCCTCGAACTGGCTGGCATGGTTGTAGCGCTGCAGGATGCTGCCGGTGAACACCAGATAGCTGGGGCAGCCCGCGCGCACCCGGGCGGCCAGCCCCTGGCCAAAGTCCGTCACCGTCACCACCGGCAGGCCGTAATCGACCGGCGTTTCGGGCACGGCCTCGTGCCCCTCTGCACGTGCCTCGCGCAGCCGCTGCAGCCGGCCCAGCACCGCCTTGCGCAGCACCGGCCAGGTCAGCGTGCGCAGCCGCAGCCCCCAGCGCAGCAGCTGCGTGCGCCGGTTGGCAAAGCTGTAGCCGTCCACCATCACCAGCCCCGCCACGCGGTCATCGTCCGGCGCATACTGGTAGCCATATTCGGCCCCCGAACAGATACCGGCCAGCACCACGCGCTGCACCCCGGTCTGCGCCTGCAGCAGATCGATGGCCGAGCGGATATCACGGCTCACCTGCGCCAGCATGCCATCGGTGGCCCGGGTGCGCCCGCTGTCGCCCAGTCCGGTCAGGTCCAGCCGCAGCGACGGCAGCCCGTCTTCGGCCACTGCCCGCGCCAGCTTCACATGCACGCGGTGCGGCCCGATGCGGTGAATGACGCCGGAGTTCAGGAAGATCACGCCACACGATGCTCCAGCAGCCGGCTCCGTCAGCGTCCCGATCAGGTGATCATCCGCCCCGAACTGCACCAGCCGTTCGCGGTACCCCGGTGACACCGTGGCTGCTGGTGATGTGGCACCAGCCCGGGATTCCGGACGCGCCTGCCCTTGCGGTTTCTCCGTTGCTCCGTTCATCTCAGCCATGGAACTCCCCCTCCGACAGCCACGGCAGCAGGCGTTTCAGTGCCGCATCCGGCACCAGCGGTGTGTTCAGCGCCTCTTCCGAGGTCCAGTCGAAATCCACATCCACTGGCACCAGCGTCAGGCCGGCCGGCCGGCGGTCTTCCGGCCACGGCAGCGCGCCGTTGGCCTGCAGGGCCGCCACGTGCTGCACGGGCAGCGTGGACCAGTCCTGGCGGTCCAGCCTGCGGATGTGCCGTACCAGCCGCGGTGACAGCGCAAAGCCCATCGCCTCCGACAGGTCGGCCTCAGCCTGCTGGCGCTTCAGCTGCGCATCCGGCACCGTCGGCAGGCTGAAGGCCAGACGCAGCGCGGCCTGATGGTCCTGCCACAGCGTGTCCAGATAGGCCTGTCCCTGCACCACCGGATCCCAGCCGATCAGCCGGTCGGGTGGCGCCCCTTCGGTCAGCATGTCCAGACGCATGTCGCGGCCACGAGGCGAGCGGCCAGCACCGCTCACCGGCCTGTCCGTGGTCTGGCCGCCTGTCGCCTGGCTCTCCGGCACGGTTGCTTCCCCGGCCCGCGCCCCCGTATCCGGTGCGCCATCATGTCCACCAAACCGCAGCGCAGCCTGCCAGCCCACCGCAAAGCCAAGCCGGATGCCCAGCCAGCCAATCGCGTCGGTACCGGCCTTCTGGCGCAGACACTGGTGGGCAGCCAGCGCATCCAGCTGCCAGCCCTTCATCTCGCCGTCCAGGTCATCGCCGGACGAATCGCCGCACCCATGAAAATCGAAGCGCAGCACATGCACGCCCATGCGCGCCAGCCGGTCGGCCAGCACACGCAGCAGCCGGTGCGCCCGCACCGCCTCCTGTCCGAGCGGATTCAGGATCAGCACCCCGCGGCCACGCTCGGCCCCCGAGGGCGGGTGATACAGCGCAGCCAGCCGCCGGCCGCTGCCTGCCGGAATGTCGATGGGCACCATGACGGTCAACCCCCAGAGAACACAGAAAACCACGGTACGCCGCCCGCATTGCTGCGGCCACGGCGCCCCCACACCACAGTCTGCCGCCCGCGCAGCCTGCACAGGCCACGCAGCCCACGCCCCCGGGCGCAGCACAGGCCGGACAGCAAACACAACACAGCCACCAGCTGGCGCAGCAAAAACAAAAGCGCCGAACCATGCAGGGCACGCGGCCCTCCCGATTCAGCGCTCTCTCCAGATGCCCCACCGCGACGGCCGTCGCGGTGGTCTGGTCACATCACCATGCGGCGATCACAGACGCCAGACGGCCTTGCCGGCCTTTTTGACTTCGGCCGGATCCCAGGCGCTCTTGACATCGATGAACACGCCCTTGTCGACCAGCTTGTCGAGCAGCGCGGGCAGGCCCTGCTGCTGATAGGCCTGGTGCGACACGGCAGCCACGATGGCGTTGGCCTTGGGCAGCTTGTCCCAGTCGACCAGATCGACACCGTACTCTTCGTGAGCCTCTTCCTTGTCGGCGATCGGATCGTGGATCAGCACGTTGATGCCATAGGCTTCCAGCTCGCGCACCACGTCGATGACCTTGGAGTTGCGCAGATCGGGCACATCCTCCTTGAAGGTCAGACCCAGCACAATCACGGTCTGGCCAGCGGTCTGCAGACCCTGACGGGCCAGCATCTTGACGGTCTGCTCGGCAATGAACTGGCCCATGTTGTCGTTGATGCGACGGCCAGCCAGGATCACCTCGGGGTGATAGCCCAGCATCTGGGCCTTGTGCGTCAGGTAGTACGGGTCCACGCCGATGCAGTGGCCACCCACCAGACCCGGGCGGAACGGCAGGAAGTTCCACTTCGAGCCGGCGGCCTTGAGCACTTCCAGCGTGTCGATGCCGATGCGGTCGAACACGATGGCCAGCTCGTTCATCAGGGCGATGTTCAGGTCGCGCTGGGTGTTCTCGATCACCTTGGCAGCCTCGGCCACCTTGATGCTGCTGGCACGGTGCACGCCGGCGGTGATGACGCGCTCGTACAGCTTCGCCACCTTCTCGAGCGTCTCGTCGGTGTCGCCGGAGACGACCTTGACGATGGTGGGCAGGCGGTGCTGCTTGTCACCCGGGTTGATCCGCTCGGGCGAGTAGCCGACGTTGAAGTCCTGCTTCCACTTCATGCCGGAGTGCTTCTCCAGCACGGGGATGCACACTTCTTCGGTGGCGCCCGGGTAGACGGTCGACTCATAGACCACCGTCGCGCCACGCTTCATGTTGGCACCGACGATCTCGCTGGCCGAGACCAGCGGCGTGAAATCGGGCAGACGTGCCGAATCGATCGGCGTCGGCACGGCCACGACGATCACGTCGGCCTGACCCAGCTGCTTCGGATCGTCCGTGATCTTCAGCTTCTTGGCCAGATCGAAATCACCGCGCTCGACCTCGCCGGTCACGTCGTTGTGCTGTTGCAGACGGGCAACCTTCGCTTTCGACACGTCGAAACCGATCGTATCGAAGTGTTTTCCAAACTCGATGGCCAGAGGCAGGCCAACGTATCCCAAACCAACTACTGCAACCGTTGTCATATTTTCTTCCAAACTGTGGAGTCAACGAGCGCCTTTCTTACGAAGAACCACCTGAATGGTCTCGATAAGCACCATGAAATCGAGAAACAGCGAGTGATTCTTGACGTAAAAAAGATCGTATTCCAGCTTTTCCATGGCCTCTTCTACTGAAGCGCCATAATCCATCCGCACCTGTGCCCAGCCAGTGATGCCTGGCTTCACGTAGTGCCGAATATCGTAATATGGTACCTGTTGATTCAGTTTCTCGACAAAGTAAGGCCTCTCCGGCCGTGGGCCTACGAAGCTCATCTCACCGCGCAGCACATTGATCAGCTGCGGCAATTCGTCGATGCGGGTGGCCCGGATGAACCGCCCCACCCGCGTGATGCGATCATCACCGATGCTGGCCCAGCGTGGACCATCCTTCTCGGCATCCTGCACCATCGAGCGGAATTTCAGGATGTCGAATGACTGCCCCGGCGCGCAGACCCGCTCCTGCCGGAAGAACACCGGCCGTCCGGTCTCCAACAGGATCACCACCGCCGTCAGCAGCATCACCGGCGCCGCCAGCAGCAGCAGCGCCGAGGCCACTGCCACATCGAACAGGCGCTTGATGATGGCCCGGGTGGGTCCCTGGGTGAAGCCGTCACCATACACCAGCCAGCCGGTACGCAGGTACTGCAAGCGGATCAATCCCAGCTCCTGCTCGTAGAAGTTCAGCAGGTCCAGCACCTGGATGCCGGCCAGCCGGCAGGCCAGCAGCTGATCCAGCGGAATGTGGCCACCGCGCCGCTCATGGGCGGCCACCACGATGTGGGTGGCCTTGTGCTGACGGGCCACCGCCAGCAGCGACTCGCCCTTCAGGTCCACCGGCACCTGGGCCACCAGGTGGGCCGCATGCTGATGCACGCTGTCGGCCAGCGTGGCCAGCACCATGTCGGCCTCATCCCCCTCGCCCATCACCAGCACCCGGCGCCCGCGTCGCTGCAGGAAGCCCAGCCGGAACGCCAGGTAGCGCACCACCAGGATGCCCACCAGCCCCAGCACCGAGGCAATGGCAAACACGCCACGCCCCACTTCCGATTCGGGGAAGACATAGAAGAGCGCCAGCTGGCCCAGCAGCGTCACCAGGTACGCCGCGAACACCTTCTGCACCACCAGCCGGAAAGGCTCATCCTGCTGACGACTGTAGAGGCCGAAGGCCGTCATCGTCAGCATCATCAGTGCGGCAAACACCAGGCCACGCAGCGTGGAGAAGACCAGGCCGTCCTCGTTCAGCAACCGGATCTGGTAGCCAAGCACCATGGCGGCCACCAGCACCAGGGCATCAATGACCGGCAGGACCGCGAAACGAACTCGGAGGTAATGGATGAAAGCGCGCATGTGCCGAAGCGTGTCAGGCAGCCCCCGGAGGTGCTGCCCGCCACGATGAAACCATCAACGGGCCAGCAGGATATCAGGCACGGTCACCGCCGTGCTGGGAATACGCTGCTCGCCCCAAGGAGGCCGCCGGGCGGCGCCAGGTAAGGTAAACCGGCACCAGCATGTAGGCCACGCCCAGCGCCATCAGAGCCAGCGTCAGGAAGTAGCCCGAGGTATCCAGCTTGCACAGGCCGATGCCTGCCAGACCCAGTGTGGCCTGGATGGACAGCAGCGCTGCCGGCGAATAGTGGGCATTGCAGACCGCCTGCACCAGATGGCGCAGACCGGCCGAGCCCGGCTGTTGCAGCCAGCGCTGTGCGGCCATCCGGCCTGCCAGACGCCCCACCGACTCACGAACGAACTCGAAGACCGGCACGGCCACCAGCCACAGCAGCGCCGTGGTGCCGCCGCGAACCTCGGCCGTGATGGAGCCCAGCCGCAGCGCGCCCCAGGAGATCATGAAACCCAGCGCCAGCAGCCCGCCCGTGCCCAGGGCGACGCCGGGCCGCGCGCGCCACGGCATGCTGGACAGGTACACCAGGCAGCCCAGCAGCGCGCCGATCACGGGCAGCGCCACGATGGCGAACTCGGCATACAGCGAGTAGCGCGAGCCGCCGTCGGCATTGGCCGCACCGAAGAACATCAAGAGCAGAAGCTGCACCAGCACCATGCCGGCCGGCAGCGACGGCGTGGCCGAAGGCAACCGGTCCAGGGCTGCCGTGGCAATGGGCAGCAGCAGGCTGACAGCGGCCAGCATCATGAAGCCCACCGACCAGGTGACCCGGTCGTGCTCCAGATACGTGAACAGGAAGACACCGGCCACCAGCGTGCCCACCACCTCGAAGATGCGCCGGACTGTGGCACCGCCGGCACCGGCCAGCCGTGCATCCAGCATCAGTCCGGCCAGCACCAGGGCAGCCGCGCCGAAGATTAGCCCCCGGTCGGATGCCGGCCAGGGGTCGGAATAGAAGGCGGCCACCGCCACGCCCAGTGCCATGGCCACCGCACCGGCCGAACGCACCGTGGGCCGGTCACGAAGCATGTCACGCAGCAGTGGCACGGCGCCCGCTGCCGCAACAAAGGCAATCAGCAAGGAGGCGAAGGCAGAAGTTGGCATGGCTCGGATGACCTTGGCAAGACACTGACCGTCAGCTTATCGCACCGGCCGAAAAAGACGTGAGAAGTATGACCGGGAGGCTGTCAGATGACCGCAACGATTTGAAACTTTTCGAGCAATTTAGAATAGCTGTAGGGGCATTAATGATCCTTTTGCGTCACCTCGCTTATCTTTGTATAGCCATGTTCCCGCCGGCTTCCGCGCGCACGCGCGCACGCGCCGCAGGTATCCTTCCCGCAAAACCCAGAATAAATCCCAGAATCCCCATGGACGTTTCCTCCCTGATCGCCGGGCGCAAGGCGCGCTGGCTCGTGACCGGCGCCGCAGGCTTCATCGGCTCTCACCTGGCCGAATCGCTGGCGCTGGCCGGCCAGTCAGTGATCGCCATCGACGACTTCTCGACCGGCAAGCAGGCCAACATTGATGCCATCATGGCCTCCACCCGAGCCGCAGGACAGAACGGCCTGCAGTTCGAGGAAGGAACCATCTGCGACCGTGCCTTCTGCAACCGTGTCGTCGAGGGCGTGGACTACGTGCTGCACCAGGCCGCCCTGGGCTCCGTGCCCCGCTCGATGAAGACCCCGCTGGTCTCGTTCCAGGCTAACGTTTCCGGCTTCATGGAGATCATCGACGCCGCCCGCCAGGCCGAGGTGAAGTCCTTCGTCTACGCCTCCTCCAGCTCGGTCTACGGCGACCATCCCGCCCTGCCCAAGGTGGAAGACGTCACCGGCAACGTGCTCTCGCCCTACGCCGCCACCAAGGCCGCCGACGAACTGTTCGCCGGCACCTACGCCCGCTGCTACGGCATGCGTGTGGCCGGCATGCGCTATTTCAACGTCT
>ERZ773099.1111-NODE-1111-length-20374-cov-6.973424_pt1 | contig 20374 bp, 18 predicted proteins | sample MGYA00511120_ERZ773099 | MGnify/ENA primary metagenome ERZ773099 (study PRJEB29015, sample SAMEA2738012) | human oral metagenome | biome: human oral; feature: human-associated habitat; material: dental | place: China | collected 2104 ...
ACATCTCCATGCCGGCTAAGGGAGAGGCAAGCAGCACGACGAAGTCTGCCGTCGCGCAGGGAACCATCGACATCCGCGACAATCCCACGCAGGACATCTCCGCCTTGAGCCGCGATACGGCGAACTCGCTGAATGAGCTGGGCAGAATCTTTGACAAGCAGAAGATCGAAGAGCAACAAGAGCTTGCCGCTGCTTTCGGCGAGGAAGCCTTCCGCCTTGCACATAACCTGCCCGACGACGGCAGCGGCAGAAAAATCGCCGTCCATGCCATCATCGGCGGCATCATGAGCCAGATCATAGGGGCAGGGTTTGCCTCGGGCACTGTTGACGCAGGCGTAAACGAGGCTGTTATTAAGGCGCTTGATGGCAAAGATCCGGGTACGGTTCAGAGCGTCAGTGCCATCATCGGCGCAGCCGTTGCAAAAGCCATCGGTGGGAATGCTGCAGCTGGTGCGACTTCGGTGGCTAGTGGGACGAAGAACAATTATGAGATGATGGCTTCTCCTGAAATGGCAGTTTTAGCAACATTATGTATAGCGATAGGATATGCTCTCATAAAGGGAGCGGTGAACCTGAACATGTTGCAGATGTAGAACCCAGAGAATAACATAGCTGTTTGTTAGGGAGTGTGTTATAGTTGCATCCAATAGAAACCGGAAATTGTAAACAAATTATTACAGAGTGCAAACCTGTAATTCCTTTACTCTTATTAAGATATGAAAGTATCGCCACATATTATACGGAAGAACCCGGTTTTATTTATGACGACCAAAACGAACCTTACGAACAAATTTTTAGACTACGAGAATTTATTCCTAATAAAATGATTTCCTCTTTCATGATTTATGCAAAAGATAGAAAAATATCCCGTCAACAGAATATTTTTATTCGCCATACATATTGGGATAAGAAACATGACAAACAGTATATCTCAGAAAAAGATGATGCAAGAAAAAAACATCTGCTGACGGCGATGCCTTCTTTATATGGAAGGACACTTTGGATTGATTCCCAAAACCGTCATTTTGTAAATATTATTCGCATATTGCAGGATATTCAATTACATATTGAGAAAGGAGTTGTTTTTCATAAAAGTAAACAACAAAAAAGATGGAGCGATCTAGAAATCTGTATACTATTTGATTGGGGAAAATACTGTAGGATATGGGATGGATCACAAGAAAACGATCATTTCGGAAAATGGCTCAAATCATTAAAATATACTATAAAGCAAATACTAAAAACCACCTTAGATGAAGATAAATCTCTGGAGAAAATAACATTAGACCAATCTTTCCCTCTAATGTTATTTCGAGATTTGGTTTGTGGGCTTCATAAAAAATAAAAGACAACCTTTCATGCCAGAAGCATTCAATATATGATGATATTGTCGGCTTGCAAGGATAGATCTTGTTGTTTGGAAAAGGATGCCTTACCGCCGACGGAAAGCAGAAGCAAGGAATACGTGGACAGCACGATTCGTGCAGGAGGCACAGCAAGCCTTATGGCGGCAGAGCATGGCTTTTCCGTCCAAGGCTCCTGAGTTGCAGGAAAGGACATTTCTTTCTCTTTAAACGACGGCCCATAACGCGTATATGCGCTGTTTCCTTGACTTTTTCCGCGATTTGTATAATAATGGCTAGTGGAACAGGTGCCTATGAGGCTCAATAGAGAAGCCGGTTGAACCGGCGCGGTCCCGCCACTGTCGGGTGGAGCGCTCCCAAGAGATGCCACTGGCCATGAGGCTGGGAAGGTTTGGGAAGCGCGAGGAAACCCTAGCCAGGAGAACTGCCTGTTTGACAATCACCGTTGGGGGGATGCCCCCAAGACCCGCGAGCGATGGGAAGGGGATTCTTTTTTTGCTGTCATGGGGCTGCATCTTCATTCTTTTCGCGATGGGATGAAGGCAGCTTCTTATTTTTGCAAATGCAGATACTGTCCCCGGGCGGCGAGTGTGGCAGAGACTTTTGGAGAGATATGGGAGGAAGACATGAAAGGAATATTTTTCGGTATCGGTGTGGGTCCCGGCGACCCGGAGCTTTTGACAGTAAAGGCAATTCGTGCCATGGAGAAGGCCGATGTGCTGATTGCACCGAAGACGGAGAAGAAGGACGGCAGCGTGGCGCTTTCGATTGCACAGCCATATTTGAAGAAGGATATCGAGATCGTCTACCAGGTGTTTCCTATGGTGGCGAACTTTGCGGAGTCGACAGACGCCTGGGAGGAGAACAAGGCGGAGATTCTGGCGCTCTTGGAAGAGGGCAAGAATGTCGCGTTCCTGACGCTCGGCGACCCGATGTTCTACAGTACCTATATCTATGTCTACCGCCTGCTTGAGCATGAGGATGTGGAAATCCAGACGATTCCCGGAATTCCGGCATTTTGCGCCATCGGCAGTCAGCTCGGCTATCCGATTGTCGAGGGGAATGATATTGTTTCCATTATTCCGGCGACGGCTTCGCCGGAGAAGATTGCGAAAATCCTGCCCGTGACAGACAATGCCGTCCTGATGAAGGTTTACAAGAATTTCCCCGCAATCGCCGATATGCTCAGTGAGAACAACCTTGCGAAGAAGGCTGTGATGGTGAGCCGCTGCGGTTTGCCGGACGAGGAGCGCATTGATGATATCGAAGCGCAGAAGGAGAAGAAGGTCAATTATCTCTCGACGATCCTTACGCGCCGTGACGCCTGACGAGGAGGGTGCAAAATGAACCGTGTTTTTCGCATGACAGCTGTGCTGTCCTTCTTCTTGCTGGCTGCCGCTCTTTTTTCAGGCTGCGGCGGCAAGGAAGCGGGGGAGGCTTCAGGAGAAAAGGCATTTGCCGTGATCAAGGATGATATGGGGCGCGATGTCACGCTGCCGACAAAGCCGGAGCGAATCGTCGTGCTGTCGGCCTCGTTCCTTGAGCCGCTGCACGCTGTGGGCGGTGATGTCGTCGGGCGTCCCGATTCGAAAACGCAGATGCCCGACTACGCAAAGGACAAGGCCAGTGTCGGTGCGGTCTACCAGATCGATATGGAAAAGGTGCTTGCGTGCAAACCGGATCTTGTCATCGTCAATAAAGGCATGAATGAAAAGCTTGTGCCGACGCTCGAGGAAAACAACATTCCGGCTCTTGTCCTCGACATGAAGAGCTATGACGATGTGAAGCGTGAGGTTTCGGTCTTTGCCCAGGTCACGGGTGAGAAGGAGAAAGGCGATGCCTTGTTGAAGGAGATGGAGACGAAAGTTCAAGATGTTGTCGCACGTCTGCCGAAGGACAAGAAGCGCATCGCTATCCTGCACAGCACGGCGCAGGGGCTCAGCGTACAGCTCGATGGCAGCATTGCCGGCTCCATAGCGAAAATGCTTGGTTGGGACAATGTGGCCTCGGGGATGACGCCGATGGAAAAGAATCCGGATGCGGCGCCCTACAGCATGGAAACGCTCGTCGAGCAGAATCCCGAGATCATCTTCGTTACGAGCATGGGCAAGCTTGAGGAGATCAAGCAGAACATGGAGGCGACGATCGCCGCAAGTCCTGCTTGGCAAAGTATTCCTGCCATCCAGAAGGGACAAGTTTATTATTTGCCGCAGGATCTCTTTTTGCTGAGCCCCGGTCTGCGGTATCCCGAGGCCTTTGAGACGATGGCGAAGCTTGTTTATCCCGAGGTTTTCAAATGAGCCTTATCACGGGGCGCGGAAAGAAGAATGTTGGCGCGTTCGGGCGGCGGATATCCATTTTGGTGATATTCGCCGCTTTGGCATGTGTTGGTGCGCTTTTGAGCATCATGAAGGGATCCGTTGAGATTCCGGCAGGGGAGATTTGGCAGGCGCTCACCGCCTCGGCAGATGGCGTGCACGCCCAGATCCTCATGAATATACGTTTGCCGCGCACCATCGTAGCCGCTCTCGTTGGCGTTCATCTCGCGCTTTCGGGAGCCATTTTGCAGGGCATCATGAAGAATCCGCTTGCCGACCCGCATATTATTGGCATATCATCGGGGGCGGGGCTGGCGGGAATCTTCGTCTTGCTCGCTTTTCCGGGTCACGAAGCCGTCGTGACGCCGGTGGCCTTTCTCGGGGCTATGGCGGCTGCTGTTGCCATCTACCTTCTCGCTTGGAAGAATGGGATCCGTCCCATCCGCATCATTCTTGCGGGTGTCGCCGTTTCGGCTTTTCTTGGCGCCGGGATTTCAGCCTTGATGATTTTTTACAGCGATCGTGTGCACGGCGCTTTGCTCTGGATGGTCGGCGGTCTTTCCGCGCGGAGCTGGCCGCAGGTAGAGATGATCTGGCCTTATACTGTCGTGGGCCTGGTGTTGGCTTTTGCTTTTTCGCGTCAGCTCAATATTCTGCTTCTTGGCGATGAAATCGCGCGCAGTCTTGGACTGCGCGTCGAGATTGCGCGTCTCTTGCTTACAGCTGTTGCGGCCTTGCTGGCGGCGAGCGCTGTTTCTGTCGTCGGGCTTCTGGGTTTCGTCGGCCTCATCGTGCCCCATGCAGCGCGACTTTTGATCGGCTCGGATTACCGCTTCCTGCTGCCGGCGGCGGCGCTGCTGGGCGCGGCTGTCGTGACCTTGAGCGACACGTTTGCGCGCACGGCCTTTGCGCCCGTGGAACTGCCGGTCGGCATCCTCATGGCGGTGCTCGGTGCGCCCTTTTTCCTGTTTCTCTTGAGGAGGGAGCTTTGATGTCCCTTTGTGTCCGCCATCTTTCCGTGACCCTTTCAGGCAAGGAAATTCTTCGGGATCTTTCTGTCGATTTTCCGGCAGGGAGGCGTACGGCCATCATCGGTCCGAACGGGGCGGGAAAATCGACGCTGCTGCGCGTGCTCGCCGCACTCAATCCTGCCTACGAGGGGGATGTATCTCTGGACGGCAAGGATATCCGTAAAATAGGCCGCAAGGCGCTCGCCAAAAAACTCGCTATTTTGCCGCAGGGGCTTGCCGCACCGCATGACCTCACGGTTGAGGCGCTTGTGGATTATGGCCGTTACCCTTACCGCAGCTGGAGGAGCATGGGGCGCTCGAAGGAAGATCGCGAAGCGGTATCCTGGGCACTGGCTGAGACGCGCCTGGAGGAGATGCGTACCCGCCAGGTCATGTCGCTTTCCGGCGGCGAGCGGCAGCGTGCCTGGATTGCCATGGCGCTTGCACGCCAGCCGGAATTTTTGCTGCTCGATGAGCCGACGACATACCTCGATATTGCGCATCAGCTCGAGGTCATGGAAATCATCCGGCGGCTCAACAAAAATCATGCGATGACCGTTGTCATGGTGCTGCACGATATCAACCATGCGCTCCAGTATGCCGATGAGATTGCTGTGATCAAGGATCGGCATATTTTCAGCAAGGGCGTGCCGCAGGAGGTGCTGACCGTGGCGATGTTGGCGGAGGTCTTTGGCGTGCGCGCCGATATTTTTACAAACAGTCAAGGGGCGCAGGTGCTTTCGCCTGTTTCGCTCGTGCGCTGAAGCCGCAGCGTCGCCGGACGCGGCTTCCCGGGCTGTTTGAAGCGGTTGCCGCGGCTTGGGGCAGGGGATTGCCTTTTTATGAAAGGCAGTCTTTTTTTGCGATTGGAAGGAAATGCTCTGTTCTATTCCCGTTAGTTATGATATAATACCTGAGGAGAACTGGAGGAGGGGATAGTTTGGAGATACGACAATTAGAATATTTTTGCACACTTGCCCATTTGGAGAATTTTACACGCACGGCGGAGGCCTTGCACGTTTCTCAGCCTTCTGTCACGAAGGCGATCAAATCGCTTGAGTCTGAAATCGGTCTGACGCTTGTCGACCGCAGACAGAAACGTGTGTCCCTGACGCTCGAGGGACGGGCGTTTCTTCTCCATGCGGAGGGAATCATGCAAGCGGTGGAGCGAGCGGAACAGGATATGCTGCGTTTTCGTCCCGATGCGAAGAAGACGGTTCACTTCGGTTTGCCGCCAATGCTTGAAGCTTATCTTTTTCCCGACTTTTTTACAAAATTTACTGTGGCGCATCCGGATATCAACCTCGAAGTTTGTGAATATGTCGATTCTGTCGAAGTGCGCAGCAAGGTGGAGGAAGGGCTGCTCGATTTCGGTGTCGTGCTTGCGCCTGTCGCCAAGGCACGGCGCAACGAGCTTGCTGTTTTGCGGGACACGATGCAGCTCTGCCTGCCGTTTTCCCATCCCCTGACGATGCGTGAGCATGTTGCCTTTGCCGATCTCAGGCGCGAGAAATTCATCATGCAGCAGCCGAATACGTATCAGTACGACACGGTTTACCGCATGTGTGTGGAGAACGGCTTCGCGCCGGAGATCCTGCTTTGCACGTCGCAGCTCAAGACGATCAAGCAGCTTGTCGCGAACAGTCTGGGCATATCTATCCTGCCGGGGTTCGTAACGCGCGGCGAGACTATTTTCGAGCGCCGCCCCTTGGTGCCCGAGCTCGGCGTGCAGGCAAACCTCTTTTGGAACCCGCAGAAGCGTCTGAGCGAAACGGGGCGCAAGGTCGTTTCTTTCATGGAGGAATATACGGCATTGGAGGAGTTCAGGGAGCGTTTCAGCCAATAAGGCGATGTAAAGAATGGTGGGCTCCCTGCGCATGTTTTCTTCGGGACATAGGGGCCCGCAGAATTTTATTAGGTTGGTGAAAAAAATTTGCAGTTGAAACGCCTCGAAGCCTGTGGCTTCAAATCGTTTGCCGATAAGATTGAAATCGAATTCCATCCGGGCATCACCGCCATTGTCGGACCGAATGGCAGCGGCAAGAGCAATGTCACGGATGCCATTCGCTGGGTGCTGGGCGAACAAAATGTGCGCGCCCTGCGCGGTGCAAAGGCGGAAGACATCATCTTTACGGGAAGTGCGACGCGTCGAGCCTTAGGCGTCGCGGAGGCCTCGCTCTTCTTTGAGAACGAGGGTGATATGCCTGTGGATTATCGGGAGGTCGTTGTGACGCGCCGCCTTTTCCGGTCGGGGGAGAGTGAGTTTTTCATCAACAAGTCGCGCTGCCGGCTCAAGGATATCAGCAATCTTTTTGCCGATACGGGACTGGGGCGCGACGGCATGAGCGTCATCGGGCAGAACCGCATCGATGAGATCCTGAACAGCAAGCCTGAGGAGCGCCGTCTTTATTTTGAGGAGACGGCGGGCATAACGAAGTATCGCAACCGCAAGCGCGAATCCATGCGAAAGCTTGAGGATATGCAGGGCAATCTCGTGCGCATCAGCGATATCATGAAGGAAATCGAAACGCAGCTCACTCCGCTTGCCGAAAGCGCGTCGAGGACGCGCCGCTATGATGAGCTGCAAGCGGTATATAAGCGCTGCGCTTTGACGGAGCTTTTCCAGCGCGAGGCGCAGCTGAAAAAGGAGCAGGAAGAGGGAGCGACAAGGATCGAGGCCGCTAGGGCCGAGGAGATTGCCGCCGAGTCGCGCGTGCAGATGGCCGAGGCGAAGAAGGAAGAAATAGGCAAGGACATTCTTTTACTGGAAGAAAAGCTGCAGGCGCAGGGCGAAAAAAACAATGGGATGCGCACAAAGATCGAGCAGGCGCACAGTGAGATCGCCATACTTGAAGAGAGGGCGCGCCAGCATGATTCAGTGAAGGAGCGCCTTGAAAAACAGCGCGCGGACTTTGAGAAGGCGGCCGATGAGGCGGCTGGAGAGGCGGCGCGTCTTTTGGCCGCGGAAAAAGAGCTGGCGGAAAAGTTCCGGGCGATGGGAGAGGGAATCGAGAAGGATCGCGCCAAGCTCAAGGAACTGGGCGAAAAGCTGCGCCGGGCGAAGGAAATGCACCGCGAAATCACGGAGCGGAAGGCAGCGGCGCAGAAAGATCTGCTCGCGCGGGAAAACGATCTTCTTCTTCTGGAACATGAGATGGAGACGTATTCGGCAAGCGGCGCGGAACGCGGCGAGGAGCTGGAAAAGGCTGCGGCGTCCTTGGCTGCTTTGAAGGCAGAGGCAGAGGCGCTGGCGGAAAAAAGGCGCGTGACGGAAGAGGAACAGCAGTCGCTTGAGGAAGAATGTGCGGCGAGGAGGCAAGAAAAAGACGGAAACGCAAAGGAACTGAGAGAGCTTCGTGCTGCTGAAAACCGCGCAAGGGAGGAAATGCGCGCCGACGAGAACAAGCTGAAATTTCTGCGCAATATGCAGGCTTCCTACGAGGGATTCGGACGCGCTCCGAAAGCTGTGCTGCAGGCGAAAGAGCCGTGGCACCGCGGCGTCGCGGGGGCGGTGGCCGAGCTTGTTTCCGTGCCGGGCGAATACGTCCGCGCCGTCGAGGTTGCCCTGGGCAGCGGTCTGCAGAACATCGTGACAGAGGACACGGATACGGCGAAAGCCGCGATTGCCTTTTTGAAACGGCAGAAACTCGGCCGCGTGACGTTTTTGCCGCTTTCGACGATTGTTCCCCGCCGCCCGAGCGACGTGAAGGCAAAGGAAGAGGAAGGCGCCGTCGGCTTTGCCAACGAGCTTGTCGGTGCAGAGGGGAAGTTTCGCAAGGCGGTGGACTTTCTGCTCGCGCGTACGCTCGTTGTCGATACGATCGACAACGCGCTTGCCATCGAGAAGAAGATGGGGTGGCGGCTGCGCATTGTGACATTGGAAGGGGAACTCCTGAATCCCGGCGGTTCACTCTCCGGCGGTGGGGCGCAGGGGCAGGAAACGAGCTTCCTGAACCGCAGCGGGGAGATCGAACGGCTGGAAAACCGCACGCGGGAAGGAGCCGAAAGAATCGCCGTCCTAGCAAAAAAGCGTGCTGCCGTCGAAAAGGCGGCGGCTGCTGCCGAGGAATCCTTGACGAAGCTCCTGCATGACTTGCAGGAAAAGGAAATCCTGGCGGCGGAGCTGCGCGCCAAGGATGAGCGCATGGGCGCGCAGATGAAGGAAAAAGAAGAGGCGCGGGAAGGGCTGGCAAAGCTTGCTGAGGAGGCGCGGCAGACGTTTGCCGAGGCACAGGCGAAAAAGAACGAGGCCGTGCGCCGGGCGGCGGCAGCCCGCCGTGCTTACGAGGCGGTTGAGAAGCAGGCTGCCGACAGTGAGGATACGCTCGATGATTTCGAGCAGGATGCCGATGATCTCAGCAAATATATCAACGAAACGGAGCTCAGGCGTACAGTGATCGAGCAGGAAAAAATTCGTGCGCTTGAACAGGCTTTGCTGAAGAAGAAGGAAGAGGAACGCGCCAGGGTGCAGGCGGACGCTTCACTTGCCGAGAAGGCAGCCTTGGACGAGCAAATGGAAAAGGGAGGTGAGGAACGCCGAGAGCTTGCTTCTGAAGCTGCCGCATGGCAAGAAAAGCATGATGAAGGCAAGGCGGTTTACGACAAGCTTTACCAAGAGAAGCTGGAACGTCACGCTGCAAGCCAAGAAACCGACAAAGCGGCGCGAGAGGCGGCGCATGACCTCAGCACACTGAAAAACAAGCTGCATCAGATGGAGCTTGCGGCGGCCGAGGTGGGAGTAAAGCTCGAGCAGGCGCAAAACGACTTGCTCGAGCAGTACGGACATACGGCGGAAACGGCTGCTGCCGAGGCTTTGGATCTTTCCTCCGCCGAGCTGAAAAAGAAGATGCAGGAGATTTCCCGCAGTCTAGAGGAACTCGGCCCCGTCAATCCCAACGCCGTTCGTGAGCACGAAGAACTCATGGAGCGTCATGCTTTCATGGGGAAACAGGCAGGCGACCTTGAGGCGGCGCGTGAGAACCTCATGACGATGATTCATGAGATGGATGTGACGATGACGCGCCAGTTCAAGGAAGCGTTTGAGGAAATTCGCGGTTACTTTGCCGATATCTTCGTGCGGCTCTTCGGCGGCGGCAAGGCGGAGCTTTTTTTGACGGACGAGAAGGATGTGCTTCATGCGGGCGTGGAAATCGAGGTGCAGCTTCCCGCGAAAAAAAGGCAGAACCTTTCCGTTCTTTCGGGAGGGGAACGCGCCCTGACCGTTATCGCCCTGCTCTTTTCCTTTTTGCGTTACCGTCCCGCGCCTTTTTCCGTACTTGACGAAATCGATGCGCCGCTTGATGAGGCAAATGTTTCGCGCTTTGGCAAATTTCTCGGCGAATTCTCGCAGAATACGCAGTTCATTGTCGTCACACACCGCAAGGGGACGATGGAGGCTGCGGATTTCATGTACGGCATTACGATCGAGGATGCAGGCGTGTCGCGCGTGCTTTCCGTGCGCCTCGATGCGGCGATGTGAATGACGCTGCATGGGGCGATAGCGCATAGGAAGATGGCATGGTTCATGATGACGTAAGCTAAGGAGGAAGAATATGGGATTTTTTGACCGGTTGAAAAAAGGTCTGGCCAAGACGCGCGAGACCTTTACAAACAAGATAGAAAAGCTGATCATCGGCTATGCCGATATTGACGATGCACTGCTCGACGAGCTGGAGGAAACGCTGATCATGTCCGATGTCGGCGTCAAGACGACGGAGAAGCTCATGGCCGACGTGAGGAAGGGCATAAAGAAGAAGGAAATCAATACGCCGGAAGATCTCAAGCCGTTTCTCGCCGAAAGGATTTCCGAGATACTTCTGACGGGTTCGGATGAGACGCGTCTGGCGGCTGCAGGGCCGACGGTTCTGCTCGTCATAGGCGTGAACGGCGTCGGCAAGACGACGACCATCGGCAAGCTTGCAGCTTACTACAAGGAGCAAGGCAAGTCCGTCATGCTTGCAGCTGCCGATACGTTCCGTGCCGCGGCCATCGACCAGCTGGAGATTTGGGGGCAGCGTACGGGGGCGTCCGTCATTCGCCATGAGGAAGGCTCCGACCCTGCCGCTGTCGCCTTTGATGCTGTCAAGGCGGCGCGTGCGCGCAGCATAGATATGCTCATCATTGATACGGCAGGTCGTCTGCAGACGAAATCGAACCTCATGGAGGAGCTCAAGAAAATCAATCGCGTCATTCAGCGTGAGGTTCCCGAGGCGCCGCATGAGACTTTGCTCGTACTCGATGCGACGACGGGGCAGAATGCCATCAGCCAGGCAGACCTCTTCACGAAAGCCGCGCCGATTACGGGAATCGTGCTGACGAAGCTCGACGGCACGGCGAAGGGCGGCGTCATCATCGGCCTTAAATCGGAGCTTGCCATGCCCGTCAAGTGGATCGGCGTCGGCGAGGGCGTCGACGATCTGCGTCCTTTCGTCGCCAAGGATTTCGCACGCGCCCTTTTCGGGCTGGGGGACGAATGAAGCGCGGCGCGGCGAAGAGCGCTGTAGTGACGGGAGCGGCAGGATTTATCGGCTATCATCTGGTGCAGAAGCTGCTGCAGGAAGGTTATCTTGTTCATGCCGTTGTTCGTCCGGGATCGAAGCATAATGAGCGTCTGCCAAAGCATGGAAATCTGCACCTGTACGAAATCTCCCAGGCGGAATACGGGCGAATGGCGGAAATCGTGGAGGAAACGGCCGAGGTGTTTTTTCATCTCGCGTGGCAGGCCGGCTCGCGCGACGATTTTGTGCTGCATCATACGAATATGGAAGCTGTGCTGACGGCTCTTCGGGCAGCAAAGGCGCTCTCGTGCCGCCGCTTTCTTGCCGTGGGTTCCCAAGCGGAATACGGTCCGACGGCGGGCACTATTACAGAAGAAACGGCGCTGCATCCTGTCAATGCCTATGGCGCGGCGAAAGTTGCCGCCTGTTACCTGACGCAGCGCCTTGCCGCACAGCTGGGAATCGAATGGCTCTGGGGGCGCATCTTCAGCATTTACGGCAAGTATGAGAATGAGGGGCATCTTCTGCGTGAGCTTGTGGCCGCGCTTTCCGATGGGCGGGAATTTTCCATGACGGCGGCAAGGCAGACCTGGGATTTCCTCTACGCTGAGGATTGCGCCGCTGCTCTGATCGCGCTGGCGGAAAAGGGCAGGGTCGGCGAGGTGTATAATATTGCCGACGGCCGTTGCCGTCCGCTGCGCGAATTCACGGAGGAGGCACGGCGCATCGTCGCTTCGGACGGCGTCATCCATTACGGTGAAAGGGGAGATGCCGTCTACGGCATTGCGCCGAGCGTTAAGAAGCTGCAGGAGGATACGGGCTGGCATCCGCAGACAGCCTTTGAGGACGGCATACGCAAGGGATATGAATTTTGAGATTCCTTTTGAGATTCCTGCCAAGGAAAAAACTTGACAGCCCCCTCCGCTTTGCGTATAATAACAAAGTCGGGTTGCCCGAGGCGCCCGAACAAGAAGTTGTCCTATGCTGCATAGGGCTTCTCGCGCGAAAGCGGGTGAAAAGGATGCTGGAAAGGCTCTTTCATCTGGCGGATATGTTTGACATGTACGGTATGCTGCTGACGGAAAAGCAGCGGCGCTGCCTGGAGCTTCATCTCTTCGACGATTTTTCCCTCTCGGAGATCGGCGAGGCGGTCGGGGTCTCTAGGCAAGCCGTGTACGATATTATTCATCGCTCGGAGCAGGCTCTTGAGACGTATGAACAGAAGCTCGGTCTCTTAAAGCGTCTTAGAGAGGAGCACGAGGAACTCGCCGCCATAGGGGCGGCAATCGGGAATTTACGCACGGAAACGAACGGAGAAGCCGTCGATGCTGTTTTGCAGCGCATAGCGGCGCTTCTCGGGACGCGACGGGAGGTATAGCATGATATTTGAAAGTCTGGCTGACCGCCTGCAGGAGACGTTCAAGAAACTTCGCGGCCATGGCAAACTGACGGAGGATGACGTCAACGAGGCGATGCGCGAGGTGCGCATGGCGCTTCTCGAGGCGGACGTCAATTTCAAGGTCGTGAAGAATTTTGTCCAAAAGGTCAAGGAACGCGCCATCGGGCAGGATGTGCTCGAGACGCTGACCCCCGCACAGGTCGTCGTCAAGATTGTCGATGAGGAACTGACGGAACTCATGGGCGGCACGCAGAGCCGCCTCAATATTTCCTCCCTGCCGCCGACTGTCGTCATGATGGTCGGACTGCAGGGCGCGGGCAAGACGACCTCGGCGGGCAAGCTCGGCCTTTCACTGAAGAAGCAGGGCAAGAAGCCGCTTCTCGTTGCGGCGGACATCTATCGTCCGGCTGCTGTCAAGCAGCTCGAGGTTTTGGGCGAACAGCTCGGCATTCCCGTTTTTTCCATGCCGCAGGGCACGGATGCCGTGACGATTGCCAAGGATTCCATCGACTATGCGCGTTCCCATGTGAACGATGTCGTTATCATCGATACGGCGGGACGTCTGCATATCGACGAGAATCTGATGCAGGAGCTCAAGGATATCAAGACCGGAGTAAAGCCGCATGAGATCCTGCTCGTCGTCGACGCGATGACGGGACAGGACGCCGTGAACGTGGCGGAAAGCTTCAATGCCGGTCTTGGCTTGGACGGCGTCGTTCTCACAAAGCTTGACGGTGATGCACGCGGTGGTGCGGCTCTTTCGGTCAAGGCTGTGACCGGCTGCCCGATCAAGTTTGTCGGTATGGGCGAGAAGCTTGAGGCACTCGAACCGTTCCATCCCGACCGCATGGCTTCGCGCATTCTCGGCATGGGCGATGTACTCTCCCTGATAGAGAAAGCGCAGTCCACGTTTGACGCCGCAGAGGCGAAAAAGATGGAAAAGAAGCTGCGCAAGGCGGATTTCACGCTCGATGATTTTCTTGCCCAGATGCAGAAGGTGCGCAAGCTCGGTTCCTTCGAACAGATTCTCGGCATGATTCCAGGCATGGGCGGCCTCAAGAAGCAGCTGCAGGGGCAGGATATCGACCTCAACGGCAAGGAGGTGCGCCGGATCGAAGCGATCATCAAGTCGATGACGCCCAAGGAACGCGCTGACACTTCCATCATCAACGGCAGCCGCCGCAAGCGCATTGCTATGGGCAGCGGCACGCGCGTGCAGGATGTGAACAAGCTGCTGAAGCAGTTTGCCGAGATGAGGAAGATGATGAAGAAAGTGCAGAAAATGCAGGGCGGCAAGAAGGGCAAGGGCTTTCCCGGACTTGGCGGCCTCGGGGGGCTCAAACTCCCGTTTATGCCGTAATTTGTCGGGAGGATGTCTTTCCCGTTTTGTACGGCAATATCCTTTTAAGGAGGTGAAAACATGGCAGTAAAGATTCGTTTGACCCGCATGGGTGCGAAGAAGAAACCGTTCTACCGCATTGTTGTGGCGGATTCCCGCTCGCCGCGCGACGGTCGTTTCATCGAGATCCTTGGCAACTACGATTCCACGAAGGAACCGGCCGTCATCAATGTCGATGAGGAGAAGGCCATCGATTGGATGAGCAAGGGCGCACAGCCGACGGATACGGTTCGCTCGCTTTTCCGCAAGAAGGGAATCATGGCGAAGTTCGATGAGGCAAAGCGTTCGAAGAACTGAACAGACAGTCTGATTGGCGAGGCAAACGGGCATCGGCACATTGCGGCCGATTCCCATGGCTTCGCTCCGGAAAAGAGGAATCAGCATGAAGGAAGTCGTTGAGATTATCGCCAAGGCGCTGGTGGATCATCCCGAAGACGTCACTGTTGAGGAACGACAGGAAGACCGCATGACCTTTATCGAGCTTCATGTTGCTTCGGATGATATGGGCAAAGTCATTGGCAAGCAGGGGCGGATTGCGAAGGCCATCCGCACGGTCGCCAAGGCAGCCGGTATCCGTGAAAACAAGAAAGTCAAGGTAGATATCAACTAGGAAACAGCCGGGCGGCAGCAGGCCGTCAGGAAGTATGCCTGGGAATGCGGCAACGTCCCTCGCGGGATAATTGCCGCTATTTCTTTCATGGGCAGGCGGAAAAGGGGAGAGATTATGGACAGCATTCAGGTGAAAGTGCCGTGCACGGTAAAGGCGAAATTGACGGAAAAGCTTAAGGCGCGCATCATCGGCGAACTCGAGGAAGGGCTGAAGAAGGTCGAGCTTGAGCTGCAGCAGATGGGCATCGAAGAAAAGCGCATCGTCACGGAAACCGCGCAGCAGAATATCGGGCAGGCACAGGTCGTGCGTCAGCAGTTTGCAGTCGAGAGGCAGAAACGCCTTGACTACAAGGAGCAGGCGGAAGCAAAGCTCGCGGAAACGAAGAAGCTTGCAATCGGTGCGGAAATCGTCCAAGGAACGCTCGAGCGTGTGGCCGAACTCAAGGTTGGCACGAATATGCGTGAGCTTATGAACGTCGAGGTTCTTGTCGAGGATGACAAGGTTGTCGCAATCCGTGGCTGACGGGCGCGTTGTCATCGGCAAGGCAGGAGCGCCGCATGGTCTCAGGGGCGAATTGCGCGTGATTCCTCTGACGGATTTTCCCGAACGCTTTGAGAGCCTCAAGGAAGTCTTTATTGGAGAAAAACTTTTTCAGGTCGCACATGTGCATTATCATCGTCAATTTGTGCTTCTCTCCCTCGTCGGATGCGCCTCCCGTGAAGAGGCGGCGAAACTCACGGGTGAGCTCCTGCGCGTTGAGCGGGAGGATGCGGCGCCGCTTTCGGAAGGCGAGTTTTATACGTTCGACATTATCGGCCTGCAGGTGCTCGATCTGGAAGGGAAAACGCTCGGCGAGGTTACAAACGTCCTCAAGACGGGCAGCAACGATGTTTATGTGACGCGTCGGCAAGCGGGCGGAGAGCTTTTGATTCCGGCGCTCAAGAAAGTCGTGCGCGAAATCAATGTGAAGGAAGGCTTTCTGCGCGTCGACCTGCAGGAAGAGCTGGACGATTATGCGCATTGATATCGTCACCCTTTTCCCTGCGATGTTTGAAGGGGTCTTTGGCGCGAGCATCATCAAGCGGGCGCAGGAGAAAGGGCTTCTCGACATCCGGTTCACGCAGCTGCGCGATTTTGCCTTTGACAAGCACAGGCAGGTGGATGATTCTCCCTTTGGCGGCGGCAGCGGCATGGTTCTGAAGCCTGAACCGATGTTTCGTGCCGTGCGCTCGATCCTTGCGGGCAGCGCATGCGCCAGGCGTCGCATCCTTCTCATGTGTCCGAGCGGCAGGACCTTTACGCAGGATATGGCGAAGGAGCTGGCAGCGGAGGAACAGCTTATCGTTCTATGCGGGCATTACGAGGGCTTTGATGCGCGCATTCGCGAACATCTTGTTGACGAGACGATTTCCGTAGGCGATTTTGTCCTGACGGGGGGAGAACTGCCTGCGATGATCGTCGTCGATGCCGTTGCCCGCATGCTGCCGGGTGTGCTCGGCTCAGAGGAGTCCGCGCCGACGGATTCCTTCTATGAAGGTTTGCTGGGGTTTCCTCAGTATACGCGTCCGCGCGAATATGAAGGCATGACGACGCCGGAAGTCCTATTGTCGGGCGACCACGCGAAGATCCGCGCCTGGCGGCGCAAGGAATCGCTGCGCCTCACGCGGAAGAATCGGCCGGAGCTTTTGCAGCGGGCAGGGCTGACCGCGGAGGACAGGCGGTTCTTAGCGGAGCTTGAAGCGGAAGACGGATGGGAAACGCATTAGACGGTGTTAAAGAATGTTTTGACGTAATTCATGCTTTTTGATATAATAGTCCCTGTGGAAAATTTTTGCTTTTTCTGTGAGGTGGCGTCTATTGAGAAAAGCTATGATTTTTTCGTTCGTTCTTTTCCTCGGTCTCATGGTGACCGGTGCAACGGCATTGGCCCATGGTTTCCTCGTCAAGGAAGGCATGAGGGGCGACAGTGTGCGTGCGGTGCAAAAGCTCCTGATTGCACGCGGCTACTTGGCGGATAACGAAGCAGACGGCATTTGCGGTGCGAAAACAACGGCCGCCATTACGAAGTTCCAGCAGGAAAACAACCTTGAGGTGGATGGCATATGCGGCCGTATGACGTATATGGCGCTTTCGGGCGGGGAGGAACCGCCGGTACCCGAGGTTGCTCCGAGCAGGGGCGGAGGACGTTCCCTCATGGTGTCTGCCACGGCTTACAGCCGCTTTGATCCGGGTTTGTCCAATCACACAGCGAGCGGGACTTTGGTCAGGAAAGGCGTGATTGCTGTCGATCCCGCCGTCATTCCGCTGGGAACGCGTGTGTTCATCCCCGGCTATGGCGAAGCGATCGCGGAGGATGTCGGTTCCGCTATCCGCGGCAACAAGATCGATCTTGCTTTTGATACGTCGGAAGAGGCTATCATGTTCGGCCGCAAGAATATCGAGATCTTTATTTTGGATTGAGGCCTGCGCCGTCTGGGATGGTGCAGGGGATGGGCTTTCGGTGCGCCTGTTGCGTGCCGGAAGCTTTTCTCTTTTGCGTTATATTTTGGAGCGTGAACATCTTGCTTACGGCAGAAGTTTTTGTCAATGTCCCTGTGAAAAGCATAGCGCAGGCCTATACCTACCGTGTGCCGGAAACGCTGGCTTTCCTGGCGCAGGGATGGCGCGTCCTCGTGCCCTTCGGCGGGAGGCGTGTCGAGGGTTTTGTGCTTTCTGTCGCTGCGCACATGGAAGCTGCTCCGAGCGATTACAAGCTGAAGGACATCATCTCTGCTGTTGACGAGGAAGCGTGGTTCCTTCCTGAAATGATCGAGACAGCGCGCTGGATGGCCGATTTTTATTTATGCCCGCTTGCCGGAGCCATGCGGCTCTTCATGCCGGGCAAGAGCGGTTTGAAGATCGCGGTCGAGTATGAGGCGGTGGAGGGGGCGGACCTGCTGCATCTCACGGAAGAGGAGAAGCTTCTTTATCAAAGCCTGCTCGATCGAGGTTCCCTGAATGTCTCTGCTGTTAGGAAAGCCTTGCCGGATCTGGGCGAAAGACTCGCCCCCCTGCTCTCCCGTCTCGTGCAGCAGAAATTGGTGCGGAAATCATATCAGGCGCAGAAACGGGATAAGGCGCGCTATGAAAACTGCGTCTTTCTGAGCGCGCCGCTCGATGAGGCGATGTTGGCGCGTTATGCAAGGCGTCCGGCGCAGAGACGGCTTTTGGAGCTTTTGGCGGCGAAAGACGGGCAGTCTTCCGCCGCGCTGCGCACGGCCGGGATCAGTGCAGCTGTCATCCAAGCGGCGGTGAAGACGGGGGCGGTTCGCATCGAGAAACACCGCTTGCTGCGCGACAGCTATCGGGACATGGCAGGCAGCATGGAGCCCGTATGCCTGAGCGAACAGCAGCAGGCGGCGCTTGCTGCTGTTCGCCCCTATATTGAACGAGGGGAGAATCATGCCTTTCTTTTGCAGGGGGTGACAGGCAGCGGCAAGACGCAGGTCTATATCGAGGCTGCCGCGCTCGTGCGGCAGGCGGGGCGCAAGGTCATCGTGCTCGTGCCCGAAATCGCCCTGACAAGCCAGATCGTTCTTGCCTTCAAAGGATACTTTGCTGAGGATATCATCGTCATGCACAGCCAGCTTTCTCTTGCTGAACGCAACGATGCCATTCTGCGCGTCCGGCGCGGTGAGGCGGGCATCGTCATCGGCGCACGTTCGGCTCTTTTTACTCCGGCAGCGGATATCGGGCTCATCATCCTGGACGAGGAGCAGGACATGTCGTACAAGCAGGATGAAGCGCCGCGTTACCACGCACGCCCTATCGCGGAAGAGATGGCGCGTCTCCACCGAGCCGTGCTTCTCCTGGGCAGCGCCACTCCCTCGCTCGAGACATCGTACCGTGCCAGGCGGGGCGAACTTACGCATCTGCTGATGCCGGAGCGCATCGGCCGGAAACCCTTGCCGCATGTCGAGGCTGTCGATATGCGCGAGGAGCTGCATCAGGGAAACCGCCATATCATATCGCGCCGCCTGCGCCGGCTCATCGAGGATACGATGGAGAAGAAGGAGCAGTTGATCCTCATGCTGAACCGCCGCGGCTTCTCGACCTTCGTTATGTGCCGATCCTGCGGCGCGGTCGTCAAATGCCCCGAGTGTTCTCTGCCGCTCGTCTATCATAGAAGCGGCAGGCTTCTTTGCCACCATTGCGATATAGAACAGGCGGTGCCGCTCCTATGCCCCGAGTGTGGTAGCCCCTATATCAAATACTTTGGCTCCGGCACGGAAAAACTTGAGGCGGAACTTCGCGCTCTCGTGCCTGAGGCGCGTGTCGTGCGGATGGACAGGGATACGACGAGCCGAAAGCTCGCACATCAGGAGATCCTTGCGGCATTTCGCGAAAAAAAGTACGATATCCTGCTCGGCACACAGATGGTAGCGAAGGGGCATGATATTCCCAATGTCACGGCTGTCGGCATATTGAGTGCTGACTCGAGCCTCAACATGCCCGATTTTCGTGCGGCGGAGCGCTGCTTTATGCTCATCACGCAGACAGCCGGCCGAGCCGGACGCGGCGATGTGCCGGGACAGGTGGTCGTGCAGGGCTACACCCCCGGGCATTATGCCGTCGCTGCGGCTTTGCAGCAGGATTATGAGGCCTTTTACCGGCAGGAACTTCCCATTCGTGAAGCACTTTTCTATCCGCCGTTCAGTCGCCTCGTCAAGCTGATCGTACAGCATGAGGCGGAAGAAGCGGCGCGTCATGAGGCATGCCGCATCCAGGAACGCTTCCTCGCTGCTTTCGCTGGCATGGAAGGGCAGCAGATCATCGGCCCTGCACCTGCCCTGATCGCAAAATTCCGCAATATCTATCGCTTCGTGCTTCTCATCAAGACGGCCGATCTCGCCAAAACCTGCGACTTCCTGCGTGGGGAAGGCCTTGCCGTAAGAAATGATGTGCTGGTCGATATCGACCCGATCATGACGATGTAGGATTTTTCTTGCAAATCTTTCGGGGAAGGCGTATAATATACATCCAAGCAAGATTTGCTTCATGTACAGGCCAACGGGGACGTAAAGGTTTCGACGGGGGTAGATGGTGCATGGGCAGCGAGCCGGGGGGTCACCATCCCGTCAGCAAGGTGAAACTTTTATTTAAACATAAAAGCAAACGAAGACTACGCTCTGGCGGCTTGACGCCAGCCTCTGTCCGCTTAGCTCCCGCCTGAGCGGATAAGAGGACAACTGCGGGATACCCGAGAGCTGATTTTCGCAGGCTCGAAGGGGAAACTCTTGCGGAATCGGATGACGGAAGCCTGTCTGTGGGCGTTCGGATTCTTAAAGCAAACCACAGACTGCGCTCGGAGAAGCCGATGAAACAATGCTTTCGGACAGGAGTTCGATTCTCCTCGTCTCCACCAGAAGGAAAGCGGCAATGCCGCCGGAATAGAAAAGAGGACGCCTGCGGAATTCGTACCGCAGGCGTCCTCTTTTCGTGCTTGCACATCGGCTTCGATGATCGATGTGCGGGGGCGTGTCTTTTTGTTCGTCCAAGGGCATTCTACTTCGTCGTCTTTTCCAGCAGAGAGAAAAAGTCCGAAATCTCCATCGGCCGGTGAAAGTAGAAGCCTTGGATATAGTCGCAGCCTGCCTCAAGAACGGTCTGAAGTTCCTGAGCCGTTTCCACGCCTTCGACGCAGACCTTCTTGCCGAACTTATGGCAGGAGTAGACGATGCTTGATATGAAGTCGCTGCTGTTCTTGGAATACGCCATTTCCTTCATCAAGCTGCGAT
>ERZ773099.1112-NODE-1112-length-20347-cov-21.887887_pt1 | contig 20347 bp, 19 predicted proteins | sample MGYA00511120_ERZ773099 | MGnify/ENA primary metagenome ERZ773099 (study PRJEB29015, sample SAMEA2738012) | human oral metagenome | biome: human oral; feature: human-associated habitat; material: dental | place: China | collected 2104 ...
TTCTGGGTAAGGATAATGTCAGGCAAGGCTTTTACGGGCAAGAGATTAACATTACGACTTATAATCTTTGCCGCATCAACATGTTCCTGCATGACATTAATTATGAAAAGTTTAATATTGCCCATGGCGATACGCTGAAAGATCCGAAACACTGGGATGATGAGCCGGAGGCGGCACTGCACGCTAGTATGGTAGCGATGAATGAGATGAAATGGCAGAAGGGGGCGACGAAAGCGATAATTTTGTTGACTGATGCTGGCTATCATGAGCCGGATAAGGTTGATGGCTCAACCGTGGCGACCGTAGCTAAGCGTTCGCTGGAAATTGATCCAGTAAATGTGTATCCGGTCGTGGAACATCATCTAGCGAGTTCGTACACAGATGTCGCTAAACAAACCTCAGGCCAAGTCGTTGTTAGCGGTGGCGAGAATGACACGATTGGCGCACTAACGAAAGCTTTAACTAAGATCAAGAATCGTCCGAACGCTAAGCTCAAAATTGGTGAATATTATGCGGAGATTGGCCAGGAAATTACGTTTGATGCCAGTGATTCGTATGTCGTTGACGGCAAGATCACAAAGTACGAATGGGATTTTGATGGCGATGGTAAGGTTGATCAAACGACAACAACTCCAACCACTAGCCATGTCTATAACGAAAAGTTTGATGGCATCATGCAGGTGCGAATGAGTGCCGATAACGACACGGTGTCAAACATATCGGCGCCCGTTAAAGTTGGCATCAAGCCTAATCGGCCTGTTGGTCCTGGGGCGCCTCGGGTTTCGGCAAAAATTATTGAGCGAGATGGCGATAAGGCGACGATTCGGTTAAATTGGCAACCAGTTGATAATTTGTCTTCGCGCTGGCTGATTCGTCTGGATGACAACAATCTTGGCTGGGCGGTCAGTGAACAGCGACAGCTTGACATCACTGATGTCGATATATCAAAAACCAGAACAATTACCGTGACTGGTGTCAAAACTGACGGTTACGTCGGTAAGCCTACAAGCATACAAATTAATAACGAAACCCCTACTCCTCAGTCAGAAAATCCGATAGTCAAGCAATGTCCATATAAAATTAAAGCTAGGTCCATTTACTATCGCTTGTCGCTATCAAAAAGTAAAGTTAGGCAAATGGTCATTTTATTGGATAATTTGGTATATCGTCAGGAATTAAGCGAGGTGTAGTGATATGAAGATCTCTGACCGTCATCCGTTGGATCGTCCCCGCGAGAAATTGGCGCGTTATGGTACGGCGCGGTTGAGTGATTTGGAACTTTTGATGGCGATTATTGGCAGTGGCAATAAACAGGCGGATGTCGGTAAAATTGCGCGCGAGGTGCTGAAAATTATGCATCAAAAAGGCGGCAATATTTCGTATGATGATCTACGCAGTGTGGTTGGTTTGGGCGAAGCGAAAATCCCGGTGATATTGGCGAGCTTGGAACTGGCGCGGCGGTATTTGTTAGATAGCGACCAGCCAATTATCGACAGCCCAGAAAAAGCCGTCGAGCTACTGACCGACATTCGCGATAAAAAGCAGGAATATTTCGTCTGCCTGACGTTGGATGGCGCGAATCGTTTGATCGCCAAGCGAGTGGTGACCATCGGCACGCTGACTGCCAGCCTGGTACACCCGCGCGAAGTTTTCGCCGACGCTATCGCCGACCGTGCAGCCAGTATCATCGTGGCGCATAATCATCCGAGTGGGAGTTTGGAGGCGAGTCAGGCTGATAGAGAAGTAACGAATAGGCTGGGAGAAGCGGGAAAACTACTTGGTATTACGCTTAATGATCATATTATTGTTACGAAACTTAGTTACAAAAGCCTGCTACACTTAGAGTAAACGACTTCCGAATCTGATATAATCTATCTATGAATACGAGGGAGCTTGAAAAACAGTTGTGGGCTGCGGCGGATAAACTACGGGGCAATATCAGCTCGTCAGATTATAAATATGTGGTGTTGGGGCTGATTTTTCTAAAATATGTTTCGGATGCATTTTCGGTGCGATATCAGGCAGCGATTGATGAGAATTATGATCCTGAAGATCGGGATTGGTATTTGGCGGAGAATGTTTTCTGGATTCCCAAAGAGGCTCGTTGGGAGCATCTCGTGGCAAATGCCAAGCAGCCAGAAATTGGCGTCTTAGTTGATGGCGCTATGGAAGCGATTGAACGCGACAATCCTAGCTTGAAGGGTGTGTTGCCGAAAAATTATGCTCGTGAAGCGCTGGACAAACGTCGCTTAGGCGAGCTCATAGATTTATTTACCAATATCAAATTCGACACTGTCAGTTCTAAAGATTTGCTTGGTCAAGTCTATGAATATTTTATGGGTATGTTTGCTGATAGTGAGGGCAAGCATGGCGGCGAATTCTACACGCCGCGCTCCATCGTCAAGCTGCTGGTAGAAATGCTTGAGCCGTACAGCGGGCGTGTGTATGACCCCTGTTGCGGTAGTGGAGGTATGTTCGTCTGGAGCGAGAAGTTTGTCGAGGAGCATGCTGGGCGTGTCAGCGACATTGCGGTGTATGGTCAGGAACTTAACGAAACCACTTGGCGACTCGCTAAAATGAACATGGCAATTCGCGGCATTGATGCGAATATCAAACGTGGCGATACCCTGATGGACGACCAGCTGCCTGATCTGAAAGCTGATTACATCTTGGCCAATCCGCCGTTTAACATTAGCGACTGGGGTCAAGAACACTTGCAGACTGACCCACGCTGGAAATATGGTCTGCCGCCAAAGGGTAATGCTAACTTTGCTTGGATTCAACATATGATTCACCATTTGAGCCCGCGCGGTACGGCAGGCTTTGTGTTGGCAAATGGGAGCATGAGCAGCCAAACTGGCGGTGAAGGTGATATCCGCAAGCAGTTAGTGCTCAACGATATGGTTGACGCCATCGTCACACTACCGAGCCAGTTGTTTTTTAATGTCGCTATACCATGCTGTCTGTGGTTTGTGTCGCGTGATCGTACCAATCGTCACGGCAAAGTGCTGTTCATCGATGGACATAATTTGGGTAAAATGGTCACCCGCCGCAACCGCGAGCTGACCGAAGAAGATATTGCCAGGGTGGCGAAGACGTATCATGATTATAAAACTGCTAGTGCGGATTACACTGATCAGCCGGGTTTCTGTAAAATCGCTAATCTAGAAGAAATCAAGCAACATGATTATGTGCTGACACCTGGTCGTTACGTTGGTGTTGAAGAGGCCGAGGAAGACGATGAACTGTTCGCTGAGAAATTTGCTAGGTTGACGGCTGAGCTTGAGGGGCAGTTTGTGAAGAGCCGCGAGTTAGAAATAAAGATAAAAGAAAATCTTGCCAAAATAGAGAAAGAAATCAAATAATGAATGGTGACAACCCGAATAGCGAGATGGTGGTGTATGTTGGCGATGATGGCAAGCCGCAGATTCAAGCTAGGCTACAAGATGAAAATATGTGGCTCACTCAAGTGCAGTTGGCCCAGGTATTTCAGACTACAAGGCAAAATATAGGCCAACATATTAAGAATATCCACGAAGAGAAAGAGCTCGACCCCTCGGCAACTATAAAGAATTTCTTTATAGTTCAAACTGAAGGTGGTCGTGAGGTCTCGAGAAATATAGAACACTACAGTCTAGGCATGGTAATTGCGCTTGGTTACCGCGTGAAATCAAATATAGCGACGAATTTTCGTATCTGGACTCCTGTGCAGAAGATGGTTGAGGGGAAGAAATGAAAGAATTAACAGATAAACAAATCCTAAGGCATTTGCGCAATAATACTATTCTGCGTAACAATCAGCTGTCAATGCTCGTGAAGCTACTAAATTCACTGAAAGAAAATACAGTTTTGGCAATTGATGGTGCATGGGGATCTGGTAAAACGGTGTTTGTAAAGCAGCTACTCATGCTATCTGACAGCACCATTCAAGATTATGACCATAATACTCTTGACAAGGCCGCAATCAACCTTTTGCGAAAAAAACAAAAAACTTTCTATTTCAATGCGTGGGAATATGATTATCTTGGCGACGCGCTTAGTGCTATGTTGCTAAAGTTGATAGCAGATGATGATGAAAGTCTGAATGCGGCCTCGATAAAGAAGGCTGTTAGCATGATAAATATATCTGCAGGATTAAAGAACCTAACTCATGATTTTATAGACATTGACAATAAAACTAGGAAGGCTGATCTTGTCAAAGCGGTAAAAGATCAAGTGAATCGACACGATGCAGTAAATGAGTTCATCAATAAGCTAAAAGGCGATTCCGAAAGACTCATTTTTGTAATCGATGAGCTTGATCGTTGTCGTCCGTCTTTTGCTGTCGAGCTGCTAGAGGTTGTTAAACATTATTTTATGCGTGATGATGTGACGTTCATCATTACGACAAACGTCAATCAACTTTCACATACAATTAAGAAATATTACGGAAGTGACTTTGATGGGTATGCGTATCTAAATAAATTTTTTGATTTTACGTTTGGCTTGCGTAAGGTGAGCATCGAAGTGTACACAAGGAGTGTGCTTGACTGGGTGGAGGGCAGCATGATAGTTAATGGAGTTGCATTTGACGCTATAGAATACTACGGCTTTGAGATGCGTGAAATTAATTCATACTATTCATCACTTCGTTTGGTGAGTCGGTTTCTGACAAGAAATAACAACTGGAGTGAGGACCAATACCCAGTACAGCTTGTATTTGTGCCTTTGGCTCTTGCATTAAAGATAAAAGACGACAGTTTATATGAACAATTTACATCAAGCAAAGGTGAGGGTATACTAAGAGATTTTACTGTTAGTTCATGCAGTACTCTTAGATATGCAGAGAGACTTGTCCATGAAGATCGTTCAAGCTTATCGCAAGAGGAGATGAAAGAGAAGGCAGTAGATGCGCTGATAGTGGAGTACAAAAAACTCTTTACTCCTGAGGGCAGGCGACGGAGCGGTGAAAACTTACAAGATTTTCAAGAGGCGATTGCTCTCATTGGTTTATATACAACTATCTCCGCAGAAAGTGATGAGCGATGATGCGAAAAGTTGTGCTTGGTGATGTGGTTAAAATCAATCCTGCTATGAAGGTTGCTAAGGGTCAGCTCGTAAAATTTATTTCAATGGATAAACTAGACCCATTTACAAAAACACCTAATGGATATGAGAAAAAGAAGTTCTCTTCTGGTACAAAATTTGCAAACGGAGACACACTACTTGCTCGAATTACACCCTGTTTAGAAAATGGCAAAACTGCTTTCGTAGACTTTCTTGATGACTCAGAGGTTGCGGCGGGTTCGACTGAATTTGTTATTTTGCGCAACATTAAAGGATTAACCGATCCTGCCTATATTTATTATTTATCAATAAGCCCAGCATTTCGGGACTATGCTATAAAGTCTATGGTCGGCACATCTGGCAGACAGCGTGTGCAAAATGATGTTTTGGCAAAGATGGAGCTTAGCTTACCGCCACTCTACCAACAAAAGAAAATTGCCGATATTCTCAGCAGTCTTGATGAAAAAATCGAGCTCAATCGCCGCATGAACGAAACCCTCGAGCAGCTAGGTCAAGCTCTCTTTCGCCATTATTTTGTTGATAACTCTGAAGTGGATAGCTGGGAAAGCGGTGAGGTGTCTGATGTAGTACGTATTTATTCCGGATTTGCGTTCAAGAGTAAAGACTTTGACATTGACGGTAGGTATGGGTTGGTGACCATCAAGAATGTACAAGACGGTAGTTTTATTAAAGATTGCACTGACCATTTAAGTGAACCGCTACCTGATAAAACACCAGAGCATGTTCATTTGAAAAGCGGAGATATTATCCTTTCTTTGACTGGAAATGTTGGTAGGGTGTGTGCTGTGGTGGGTCGTGATTATTTATTAAACCAGCGCGTGGCAAAACTTGTTAGTGATGAGAGTCAAGCTTATGTGTACTTCCTATTTCGTTCAAAAACAATGAAAGATCGAATGGTTGGTATATCGAAAGGCACAGCCCAGAAGAACTTGAGTCCAATCGAAACCGGTAAGTTGAAGATAAAAATACCACCAACTAACATAATGAGCCAATTTGAAGAAAGCGCCATGGATCTATTGGATATGATTGTGTCAAATAATGAACAAATTCAAACCCTCATCAGTCTTCGTGACTCGCTTTTACCAAAACTAATTTCTGGAGAGATTGAAGTATGAATAATATAATTAGCCAGGTTGAAATAAGTGGATTCAGGTCAATAGACAGAGCACAAATTATTTGCACTCCTGTTAATGTCTTTTGCGGATTGAATGATGTGGGTAAATCAAACATTTTACGTGCACTAAATTTATTTTTTCATGATACTACAGATTATGAGGTTGGATTTGACTTTAGTTCAGATTATTCAAAACTATCTTTAGCAAAGGCTCAGAGATCAAGCAAGAAAAAGCAGCAAGTGAAGATAAAAGTATATTTCCGAGCGCCAGCATCATACAAATCACTAGAAGGTGAACCTCTTTGGGTTGAGCGAGTCTATGATAGATCTGGGAAAAGGTCTAGTGAAAAAACCTCCTTGGATCAAAGTCCTAAAAAAGCTTCTCTTACTAGACTAGTCAATAGTATTAAGTATTTCTATATCCCAGCTCTTAAAGGAACTTCGGTACTTGAATACATCTTGGGCGAAATTGGAGATAGGAATCTCATGAAGTCTGAAGATATCGTTAGTCTTAACCATAAAGTTAACAAGAATATCAGTGACCTGGCAACAATTTTGAAGAGCTCTTCGATTGATATAAAAACTAGTTTTGAACTACCGGTGCTTGTTAAGGATTTTTGGCAGCGATTAAATATAAATACGGAGTTCGACGAATTCTCATTGTTAGACGAAACAACAAGTACGTCAAAAAGTAACCTTACTCCACTTAAGTCTGAGCAATATCAAATATCGCTACTGTCAAGAGGTGATGGTGTTAAGAGTAAGTATATACCGCCGCTTTTGAAATGGATTCAAGAACATGACAGTAAAAAAATTTTTGTTTGGGGTATAGACGAGCCTGAAAATTCACTTGAATTCAAAAAAGCTCAAGAATCAGCAGATTTATATTTTGATAGCTACGCAAAAAATACGCAGATATTTTTGACGTCTCATTCTTTAGCTTTTATATTTCCTAATAATGAAGACAATCGTGTTACTGTTTTTAGATGCTCGAAGACTGATCAGGGCGATATGAAGGTTATGCCATTAGACGATCTCTTGAAAGAGATATCAAAGTTAGATCTAGCTGATGAGCTAGGCGCTCTTGAAATACAAAAGGACGTTATTAAGCAATGGAGAGTGCAAGAACAAGAAATGGGGCAGTATCGCAGCAGGATGCTAGCTCTAACTAGACCAGTTGTATATACAGAAGGCTTGCTAGATAAGTGTTATTTATTGAAAACACTGGAGCTGTTTGATGAGCTATCAAACTATCCGCTTGACATAGAATGTATTGGTGTTGATGATGGTAACGGAGGAGAGCGTGATATGGGTAAAAACGGTCTCGATAAATTATGGTCATTGCGTCACACTGTAAAAAATAAAACGGTGGTTTTATTGTATGATGTTGATTGTAATAAGAGTTTTCGCCAAGATGGACGTGTTGTGGTGTATGGCGTAAAACGTATCGATAACAATAGTCGTGTTTATAGTACTGGGATTGAGTATCTTCTAAATTTTCCTGATGGCTATAATCGTGATGAGTTTTTAGAGACACACAAAAAAGGCGATAACTTAACACAGAAGCCCAATAAAGCAAAAATTAAGGACTATATACTATCTCTTGACTCTGATGAGCAAAAGAAATGCTTGTCTCATATTAAAGATTTGTTGTTGGACATCAAAGAAAAATCCGGATTGTAAGTAGTGAATTTTGGTTAGGGTTAAAAACAATCATATATAGCTTAAACGAGTAACTCCACTTCACTGAAGAATTCATTTCGAGTTATGCATCTAATATTCATTTTTTCACATATGTCAGGTATTTTTGCGACTCTTACTTTGACGCCTTGACCTAGATTTGGTATTTTTTGCTCCTCACTAACAATAGTTAGGTGCATTTCTTTAGCCATTGCTATAATCCATGGATCGGCTGTGTTTTCGTCTGCCCACCCTTTATCTTGGTTAGTTAGCGCACTCTCCTTGTAAAGTCCACAAGATTGGACGAAATTCAAAACAGCCTGCCATTGCTCAGAGTAGTCTTTGTGGTTTAAGTAGTTGTCGGTATAATGCCGATTTAGCCAATCTTGAAACCATGGGCTTTTTGTAATTTCATCTTTTACTATTTTTGGAATTATTACATGTTCGTTAAGGATATTAGATAGATGCTCCCAGTAGGTTGGAAAGAATTCATTGCGATAATACCTGTCATAAGAATCAATGTAAATATTTGTATCAATAAGGTATTTTTTCATGATTACTTCAAGCTCTTTTCTAGAATCTTAAAGCCCTTATATCCGGTGCCTATTAGACGAAATGCTTCTGTATATGAAATTCGATCTTGCATAATTGCATTATGAACAAAATGAAAGAACGTCTTATCTATACGAAATCTTATGTTGCTTCTGTAGCTTCCTCCAGTTGATCGTCTCTGTGGTGTCGCTTTCGACTCTATTAATCGGATTATGTTGTTGTATTGGTTTTTGTTAATTTTACCAAAATCCAATAAGCGTCTTGCTACCACATACCGGCTAACGCGGTACCTATTTGCTAGTTCTTCTACATTTAATGTATTCTCACGTTCAAATAGTAGTTTAGGCACGAGTATTTCGGCGGTCACCCGGTTGACGAGTGCCTCAACTCCTGTGTGGCTATAGTCGCTCTGTTCGTCTTTGTTGGATATCCCCTCATTGTCTATAAACAAATGTACTAATTCGTGAATTAAAGTAAAAAGCTGGGCATTTCGACTATCCTTTTGATTAACAAAAATAATTGGCGCCTTAGAGTTATTGAGAGAGAATCCTCGAAATTCATTTGGGTTGAGCGGGCGATGCGTATTGTCTTTAATTTTGCCATTGAAGAATACGAATACACCAATAGACGAAATTTTGTCTCTAAAATAGCGAATAGGGTCATTTTTTGAGTCAGGAATATGATTAATGGGTATATCCAGCTTGTGACGTATGTGTTCTGCAAGTATTAGATGATTAGCTGTCCTGAGGATCTGACTGTTAATACTTAAATTTTCATCAATTTGGTTTTGTAAAAAAGATTGTTTCTCCTGCATTTCGATTATTGTATCGCGAAGTTCAGCGCTCATGGCGACTATTTCTCGAGATTCAAGAGTCCGGAACGATAACCTTTGGGTATTAATGTCTACCGCCCTATCTAATACCAACAGTCCAACAGGTATTTTTATAAGTTTACTGATTTTCTCTATCTGATTGTAGGTTGGTAGCTTCTCGCCAGACAGGAAATTATCGAAATTAGCTATATTTTCTTGTAGCAACCCGATTGGTGTATTGGATTTTTCTATATAATATAAAAGAGTATTTATGTTTATGTGTATTCTTTTTGCCATAAAAGCTTCTTATGCCTTATAAGTTTATTATAGCATAAGCGTATCATTATCAATGGCAAGCGTTACCACCGCCCTAGCTTTTAGTGTTATTTTCACGCTTCTGTTTATACTATTATGGATGTTAAAATCGTTCTTCATATAAACCTCCTTAACCTGGTGCTTAACACCACAATTAAAGTTGACGTTTATCATTAATGCTAGCCACTGATAACAGTACAACCTCTGGTGATAATTGTATCACAATTTGTTAAAATACCTATAGCATGACCGAATCTCAAATCGAACAATACGCGCTTGATATCCTGGCTAATCTCGGCTGGCAAATTTTGCATGGGCCGGATATTGGTCCGGATGGTGCTGCGGCTGAGCGCGAATTGCGGCAGGTGGTGTTGCCTAGGCGGCTATATAGTGCTTTGGTGCGGCTCAATCCGCACATTCCAGAACCAGCCTTGAAGGAAGCGATGCGGCGGTTAACGCAGATTAGTAAACCAAGTTTAATTGAGAATAATCACGAATTTCATCAACTACTGGTAGCAGGCGTGCCAGTGCAGTATCGCACGCCAAGTGGCGAAGTGAAACACGATATCGTGCGGGTGGTTGATTTTAACTCGCCAAAAAACAATGATTTTGCGGCGGTCAATCAGCTGACGGTTCTGCAGGGTGACTATAATCGCCGGCCGGATATCGTGCTGTTCGTAAATGGGCTGCCGCTAGTGGTGATTGAACTGAAGAATGCGGCTGATACGAAGGCGGATTTGGTAGCGGCGTATCAGCAAATCCAGACGTACAAGCGCGAGATTAGCGACTTATTTCGGTTCAATGAACTGTGTGTGACCAGTGATGGGCTAGAAGTCGAAATGGGTACGATCACTAGTCCGCTGGAGCGAATGATGCCGTGGAAGACGATTGATGGCGAGAAGGAGGTTGGCAATGTGCCGATGCTGGGAGTGTTGCTGCGTGGTGTGTGCACGCCTGAACGCTTGCTGGATGTGGTGCAGAATTTTATCGTATTTGAGCATAGTGATGGTGACAAATTGATCAAGAAAGTAGCTGCTTACCATCAATATTGGGTGGTGAATAAGGCGCTTGATCGGACGCTGGCAGCCAGTAGTGAATGCGGCGATCAGCGGGCTGGCGTGGTTTGGCATACGCAAGGGTCGGGCAAGAGCTTGAGCATGGTGTTCTATACTGGCAAACTGATGAAGTCACGCGATTTGCACAACCCGACCATCGTGGTGGTGACGGATCGCAATGATCTTGACGGTCAGCTGTTTGGTACGTTTAGCGCCTGTCGCGAGCTATTAGGAGAAGATCCAAAACAGGCCGATTCACGCAGTGAACTCAGGAAGCTACTGCAGCGCGAAGCAGGCGGAATTATCTTTACGACTATTCAAAAATTCTCGCCTGAGGATGACGAGGATAAATTACCAGTTTTGACTGATCGACGTAATGTTATCGTGATGGCAGATGAGGCGCACCGCAGTCAATATGGCTTGAAGGCGCATGTCCGAGCCAGTGACACCCAACTGGTATATGGTTATGCCAAATATATGCGCGATGCCTTGCCGGGCGCGAGCTACATTGGCTTTACGGGTACGCCGATTGAAACGGACGATAAGTCAACGCCAGCAGTGTTTGGCGACTATATCGATATTTATGATGTCGAGCAGGCGGTGAAAGATGGCGCAACGGTGCCGATTTATTATGAGAGTCGGCTGGTTGATTTGAACATGGACGAGGCAACGCGGCAGTGGTTGGATAAGGAAGTTGATGATTTGCTGGAGGGCGAAGAATTGAGCCGTCAGGATGCGTTGAAGGCCGAGTATGCGCAAAAAGAAGCCATTGTCGGTAATAGCGAGCGGCTGAATACTATCGCTTTGGACATTATTCAGCACTTTGAGGCCCGGCAAGATGTACTGAGTGGTAAAGGTATGATCGTGACGATGAGTCGTGGTATTGCGGCTGATTTGTATGAAAAAATTGTGGCGTATCGGCCGGATTGGCACAGTGATGATGACGCACGCGGCGTGATAAAGGTGATCATCACTGGTAGCGCTAGCGACCCTGACCATTTACAGCCGCACATTCGTAACAAGCAGCAGGTAAAGGCAATTGAAAAGCGTATCAAAGATCCAAATGATCCGCTTGAATTGGTGATTGTGTGCGACATGTGGCTGACGGGATTTGATGTACCAAGTATGCACACCATGTATCTGGATAAACCGCTCAAGGGGCATAATTTGATGCAAGCGATTGCCAGGGTAAATCGAGTGTTCCCTGGAAAAACTGGCGGTTTGGTGGTTGACTATCTGGGTGTAGCGGGGGCGCTACGCGATGCTATTTCTGACTATACGCAAAGCGGTGGGCAGGGCGCACCGCAGCTTGATATTACTGAGGCGGTGGCACAGATGCAGATGCGCTATGAAGTGGTGCGCGATTTGTTTGGTAACTTTGACTACCAGCGATATTTTACTGCACCAACCGACCAACAGCTACAAATTATCTTGGATGCAGAGGAATATATTTTAGGGTTGGAAGATGGTGAGAAGCGGTTGAAGCAGCACGTTTTGGAGCTGAGTAAAGCCTTCGCATTGGCGATGCCCAGGCCCGAGGCGCTAGAAATTCGCGAAGAAGTGGCGCTGTTTCAGGCGGTGAAAGCTCGGCTGGAGAAAGTGTCCAGCTCGACAGTTGTGACTGATGCTGAGTATCGCAGCGCGCTGAAACAAATTGTCGATAAAGCGATTGCCCCAGTTGGTGTGGTCGATGTGTTTGAGGCGGCAGGGCTTAAAAAGCCGGAATTGTCGATTTTAAGCGATGAGTTCCTGGCCGAAATTCGTAACATGGAGCGCAAGAATTTGGCGGTGGAAGCGTTGCAAAAACTGCTGGCTGATGAAATCAAGTTACGATTTTCGCGAAATTATGCCAAGGATACGAAGTTTTCTGACTTGCTCAATCAAGCCTTGACACGGTATAGAAATGGGACGATTGAGGCAGCGCAGGTGATTGAGGAATTAATCAACATTGGGCAGCAAGTTCGCCAAACTGTTGAGAATGGCGTAGTTGATGGTCTAAGTGAGGATGAGATTATTTTTTATGATGCGCTGGTTGAAAATGGTAGTGCCCGCGAAGTACTGGGTGATGCGCAGCTGCGTGATATTGCAAAAGTATTATTAGAGCAAGTGCGTCGTGATGCTACGATTGACTGGGCGGAGCGTAAAAATGTTCAGGCAAAACTGAAAGTTAACGTCAAAAAGACGTTAGCAAAATATGGCTACCCGCCAGATCAGCAGGCGTTAGCAACTGACATGGTGTTAGAGCAAGCCAAGCGCTATGGCAACGAGTGGAGTCAAAAACGCGCGGCGTATGACGCTGGCGGCGGAGCGAGTTTGCTGGATTGATATATAAATTATAATAGACCAGAGTACAATAGGTGTATGAGTAAGTCTAAAAATCCTATTACCGTCGCTCGCACTATTTTGTTATTGGGATCAGGTAATCAGGATATTGAGGTAAAGATGGTGCTATGAATGCTATTTTTGAATATGTTCGTAAACGTGCTGTGTCGACAATTTTAGTGTCATACACTGTATTTTGGGCGATCTTTCACTGGCAAGGGATTTATACGACTATATTTGTCAATCAAGACATCATTTATGGGAAATATGGTTTACTCAAAAATGAGTATGTAAATAAATATTTCTTTGGGTTTAATTGGTCAAATATCTTAACTATTCATAACTTAGAGATTCTACTAGGCTGGATAATTCCTGCCGCACTTGCTTATTTTTATGTATGGTGGCTACCTAAATTCGTTATTAACCCTTCGTATAAAAAGGAAAGTATCTATAAGGAGCAGAGAAAAATAGAAAAGATTAGGTCAGAGAAAAGAATTCAGGACGAAGAGAAAAAGTTGATAGAAAAACAAACCGCTGCAGAAGAGGCCAAGATTGAACTAGCAAACAAAAAGGCAGAAACTTCAAAGAAGGATCCAACTACTGCATGGAGAGATCAATATAATCGTGAATTTATTATCAATAGCGAGGATGTAAGTAGCCTAGATTCTTTGTTAAATAGAGTTTATAAGTATGGTGGAAGGATAGAAAGCCGTAATATCCGCGGTGAAAGGACAAGTGGCATGTCGCCGGATGAACTATTACGAGTTGATATTTTGGGTCTCGCGACTATAGAAGATGACAATGAATTCGTTCGCTTAACTGATAAGGGTAAGTACTTTACAAAATTATATAAGATGTCCCAGAGTAAGGACCTAAGCAATGAGTAGCCTTGCCAGCGCATTCACAAAACGCACACAATCAATAGATATTATCTTTGACTCATACAAGACTCTTTATGATATTTATAGCAAAATGATGAAAACGGCTAATGTGAACAAAAACAATCTAGCCGCTTTCGAAAAATGCAAAACTACAGTAAAACAAACACAGGAAGATATATCTACTAAACTGCATACCCAAGCTTTCATACTTTTGACAGGGTCCTTTGAGGCCTTTTTAAATGATATATTCGAAGATCTAATTCAAGAAAACTTCTTATCTATTCGCAAGGCAAGTGGAATTAATTATAGCATAGTCGATTTGCAAAGAATTTTAGAGCAGAATGAGGACAAAGAATTTGTTTCGTTGGAGTTAGCCAATCTTACAATTAAACAGATACATGGTATCAAAAATAAAAAAGAAAAAGTAAATTTTCAAAATACTCAGACTATGGCAGACATATTTGAAAGCTACTTTGATATTGAAATAGACACTAAATCTGAATACATGAAAAGGATTCATAAATATTGGCAGATGAGGCATGCGATTGTCCATACTAACGCCAGAGTTGATGAGCGATATATTGCTAACGTAGAAGCGGTAGGCTTGAAAAGTGAAAAAATAAGCTCTGTAGTTACTATCACAAAAACAAACTATGATGAGGTAAAGGAAGACTTTTCTCTGTTGTTAAATCATATTGAAGACCAGTTGAATAAGCTTAATTTGTCATTTGACGGAGTTGACGCTAGTGAGCGTATAAATGATGAGGAATAGATAAATCTAGAGTTAAGTTGTGATTATGAAACTCTCCGTCCATCTCAAACCCAACTCTCGTCACCGCGAAGAAGTCGTGGTTGGTGATGATGGTTCGCTGACTATTTACACTAAGGCTCCAGCCATTGAAGGGCGAGCGAACGCGGCGGCAGTGAAGCTATTGGCGAAACATTTTGGTGTGGCGTCGTCAAAGGTAAAATTGGTGCGCGGCGCGGCTTCGAAGTATAAGGTTTTTGAGGTGGATAATACAGAGTAGTTGCCGCAGCTACATTGTTAATATCCGGCTACAATTCTACGGATACCCAGCTCCCGCTGCCATATTACCGAGTAGTCCCTGCACCGTTACAAACGAATATCCTTGCTGCTTCAGCGCGCTGAGGATGCACGGTACGGCGCCAACTGACGTTTGGTGAATGTCGTGCATCAAGATGACGGCTCCAGGACGAGCGCCAGCGACGGCCCGCGAGCAGACGATGTCGCTATTACGATCAGCCCAGTCGCGAGTGTCGACCGACCATAAGATTGACGACATTCCGCGCAGGCGAAGCTGCTCTAAGACAGTGCCATTGACTGCGCCATAAGGCGGACGCATAACAATTGGTGTGACGCCGGTGGCTTGCTTGATGGCGTCATTGGTACGGTCAATTTCGCCGGCAATCTGGTCAACGGGTAGCTTTGGTAACTCTGGGTGCGACCACGAGTGATTACCCAGCTGGTGGCCGCGCGCATGGATGCTGCGTACGACGTTGGCTTGGCTGGAGACTTTGCTGCCGATCAAGAAAAAGGTGGCCTTAGCGCCATGCTGATCCAAAATATCCAATAGCTGCGCGGTGTACGGACCTGGTCCGTCGTCAAACGTTAAAGCAATCACTTTACCTCCAGAATTCGCGGCTGGCGGTGCGGCGGGCGCTGGTTTTGGCTTTGGTTCGGGCGGCTTGGGGATATTAGCTACTTTTCGGGCTGTCGAATTTTGCAGATATTTGGCAACGGCGGCGATCGGCACTTTGATCGTCATTTCGCCGTAGGCTGACGGCAGCAGTGACGCCTGTCCAATCGGCCAAGCTAAACTATTGCCGCCATCGATAATAACGAAATTCGATAGCGTTTCCTGGGTGATAGTTTCACTAAGATCCAGCTCTGCTTGACGGCGCTGCTTGATGGTTTCTTTGAGATTATTTTGGGCAGCCGCCACGATTTCCTCAGCCGCTTTCTCTGATTGCTCGGTCAAATCGTTCAAAGTAATCACCTCGCCAGATTTTTTATCAAATGTCCAAAAATGCGTTAGCGACACCGGATGCGCGCCGTGCATGTCTTGCTTAATATTGACAATGATTGATAAAGCTAGCGAATTATTATGCGTAACTTGGTAGCTAATCGTCTCGGTCAGCGGCTGGTCAAACGTCGTTGCCAAAAGAACAGCGCTACGAAAATCACGATCAGTCTTGTCGATCACATCAGTGATGGTACGATTGATTTTCTTGTTTTCCGTGATCGGATATTCAATTGAAACCTTCTCTCGAGCAGTATTTCTGGTTACAAATTTGGAACGGATGCCAGCATAGCGTGAATCGGCAAAGTAATATTTTTCATCGGAAGGCGCGGTTGTTCTCTGCGAATTTAGCCAATTGAGATAATATATCCCGAATAATCCTGCCAAAAATAGTACAATTATAAGAATTCCGATAAATAGATGTTTTGGAGAAGTCGATTGCTGCTTTTTAGCTTGGCGGTTTACTTTTTTCTTTTGAATTCGCATAGATATAGTATAGCACTAGTGTGGTTTGTTATAATCAGCAGTAGCGGAGGATGGTCGGATTAAGATCGGCCAAATTGGCAGAAAGGAATTTATATGGCTCAACCCGAACCAATCATAACAGTTGACCAACTCGTCAAGACTTACTATGGCAAGAATGTCGTCGATAGCGTGTCGTTTGAGGTTAAGAAAGGCGAGATTTTCGGCATCCTCGGGCCGAACGGCGCTGGCAAGACAACGACGCTGGAGATGCTTGAGGCGCTTCGGCCGATTGATGGCGGTACGGCGACTATCGACGGAATTGATGTTGCCAAGCAGCCGAAGTATATTAAAAACATCATCGGTATCCAGCTGCAATCGACAATGTTTTACGACAAACTAACCTTGCGCGAACAATTGAAAATGTTTGCCAGCCTGTACGGACAAACGATCGACGCTGACGCGCTGCTGGCCAAGGTGCAATTGACCGACAAAGCCAAAAGCTATGTCGAGCAGCTCTCGGGCGGGCAAAAGCAACGCTTCGCTATCGCTTCGACGCTGGTCAATAACCCGGCGGTATTATTCCTTGATGAGCCGACCACTGGCCTTGATCCCCAGGCTCGCCGCAATCTCTGGGATTTGATCAAAGAGATTCGCGATGAAGGTATTACTATCGTGCTGACGACTCATTACATGGACGAGGCTGAACTGCTGTGCGACCGCCTGGCGATTATGGATAATGGTAAAATCATCACCATTGATACACCGCACAATCTGATCCAGCAACTACTGGCGCGCGGTTTCAAGAAAAAGCAAGTTGTCGAGCAGGCCAATTTGGAAGATGTATTTATTGATTTAACAGGAAAGGCGATTCGGGATTAGTATGAAAAAATATTGGACTGGTGTATTCGGGCAAGTACGCGCCCAGCAAAAACGTTTCGTCCGCGATAAAATGTCGCTGTTCTTTACCTTCCTGTTTCCGCTCATCTTCTTGTTGGTATTCGGCTCGATTTTTAATAATCAATCAACCAGCTTTGACATCGCGATTATCAATAATTCGCAGACGGAATTTGCCAAAGGTTTCGTCAAGGGCGCCAAAGACAATGCCAAAGACTCGATTCTTAAAATTAAAGACGTCAAGGATATGAACGAGGCCCGCGAGAAGTTGAAGCGTTCAGAACTGAACGGCATCATTGAACTACCGAGCGGCTTTGGCGAAGTGAAGGGAGAAGGCAAGGATGCTCGCCCGATGGGCACGATCAACGTGCTGTATGCCAAAGGTTCGGAACAAACTGGTAACACCTTAACTGCAGTAATGAGCCAAATTGTCAACGGAATAAACAAGCATTTGGGACAGCCAGAAGCGCCGCTGAAGGCTGTTGGCAAGGCTGTTGGTGATGAACACCTAAAGTCATTTGATTATACATTTACTGGGTTGCTGGCTTTTAGTTTGATGAGTATGGGTATCTTCGGTCTGGCTAACCAAATGCCGGCAGAAAAGCAACGCGGATCTTACCGCCGTCTGCGTGCGGCGCCGTTTACCTCGGGCCAGCTGATTATAGCTATGGCGATTCACTATTTAATCGTTTCAATGCTTAGCTTGATTATGATGGTTATTGTCGGCGTATTAGTATTCCACTTTAATATGCGGGGCGATTGGTTGCTGTTTTCATTAATGTCAGTAGTTTCGGCGATGATGATGGTGGGCTTAGGTTTAATGATTGGCAGTTGGGCGAAGAATGAAAATCAATCTGCGCCGTTAACCAACCTAATTTCTTTCCCGATGATGTTCCTGTCTGGCGCCTTTATTCCGTCGTTTCTTTTCCCAGAATGGCTACGTAACGTAACACAATTTGTTCCAATGTCGTCGATTGTTGATGGCTTTCGCCTGATTATGACCGAGCATGCTAACCTCATTGGAGTGCTGCCACAAATTGGTACTGTTACTGCTTGGATTGTCGTCGTTTACATCGCGGCGATTAAGCTGTTTAGGTGGGAATAAGAAAGCGAAAACCCTAGCTGTCCGGCGGGCTTCATCAAAATATCCCGGCAATTTGCCCGCCTTCGCTCGCTTTTTTACCAAATAGCCATATCTGCCGCTTAAAACAGCCTTTATGTTTTGGAAAATTACCCTTCTATTTTGTGCGATTAATAGGGCTATTTTAATGATTTGCTTTGTGTTCTGGCTAATTTTTCCAATGAAAATAGCCCGCCGAACGAGCTCAAGCTGAATGCGGATCTTTCAATCCGAGAAACAAGTAATTGTCTCAATCAGATTGAACGCATTCGGCGAGCTATTTTCGGCGGGCGAGCCCTTTAATTCTCAGTCTCTGGGCGTCACCTTAATGGTGTCGCTAGAGAGCATCTTGAAGAGAAGACGCAACACAATCGCCTGCCAGAAGCCGATTTGCGGTATCCACATCGCACCTGCTCCGCGCATGATCGCGGAGAGCATCACGATCGCCACCGCGGCGACCGCGGTATTGATCAGCCAGATGGCGATGGTAATCGTGATCGCCAGCGCTCTCGATTCTCTGTACATTGTTCTCTCCTTCCGAGAGAGCTTACTCAAAGCTAAAGGGCGACTTCCGCCCTAAGGTTGTAGCCCTGAGCAAAAGCTAATATATATATCACTAATAGAATAAAATGTCAATGAATTTTAAGCAAAAATGTGTCATTATATGTTTTTACGGCGTTTAATTCGAAATATAAATTAATTGCCTATGTTAAATACGTCCATCTCCGTCGTTAAGAGTGCTGTAGTATAATGAAATTAGCGTTAGCTATAGTGTGAAGTTATGCCAGAAGGGGGAATTATGACATTTGAAGAAGCGCAAGAGCTAGTGATGGATTATATTCGCGCGCGGAAGTGGGATAAGACGAATGATTCGCGCGGTTTGGCGATATCGTTGTCGCTGGAAGCTAATGAATTATTAGAATATTTCCAGTGGGGTGATAAACATATCGGCACCAAAGACGACATGGCGAGCGAACTGGCCGACATCATTATTTATGCTATCCAATTTGCCGCGCGCTTTGATATCAATATCCCCGAAGCGGTTGCTGCAAAAATTGCCAAGCAAGCCGAAAAATATCCGGTCGAGATTTTTGAGATTGAAGATGAAGCCGAGCAAAATCGCCGCTGGCTAGAAGCTAAGAAAAATTATAAGAAGGATACGACGTTATGAAAAAGAGAGCTGACATGAACAAAAAATTCATTGCGATGGTTTCTGTGATAATCATCTTGTGCGGAGCCGCGGCTGGACTGTGGTATAATCGCCAGCATACTGCCGAACAACCGAAAACTCCGTCTGCTAACGTGTCCGATGCCGCCAAATTCAAGTCAGAATATCCGCGAGTGGCGGCGAATAATCGCTTCGTTTATGCCAGCGATAAAGAAATCCTTGATATCTTTGATAGCGGCAGCGGTGTGGTTTTCTTGGGTTTTCCGCAATGTCCGTGGTGCCAGCGCTTGAGCGAACACGTTGATCGGGCAGCTCGGGCTGAAGGCGTTGATAAAGTATATTATTTGAATATTCGCGACGCCCGCGCCAATAACAGCGAAGTTTACCAAAAATTGGTCAAGAAACTAGAGCCATACTTAGACAAAGATGATAACGACAAACCGCGAATATTTGTGCCGGATGTCTCGATTATCAAGAACGGCAAGATTATCGGCCGCTACAAAGAGGAATCAACTGGCGACGATAACATCACGCCGGATAAATACTGGACAACAGAGAGAATCGAGCGGACATCGTCGCAGCTACGCGGATTTATGCGGCAGTTGAAAGGTTAATTTTCTGGATTAGCATCGTCTTTTGACTGTTGTTTATTGCTTTTGCGCTGGCGTTTCGGTTCAATGCCAACCAGATAACCCCCAATTGTCCAGCCTTTGGCAATCCTTGGTATGATAAACAACTGGATAAGAATCCAGACCCCTAGCTCTGAAAGATAGAACCTACCAGGTTGTATGGTGTCTATGAAAAACGGATAAACTAGCGACCGGGTAACTACTGAGGCGAAGATAATAAGGGCTATATTGA
>ERZ773099.1116-NODE-1116-length-20314-cov-11.555605_pt1 | contig 20314 bp, 17 predicted proteins | sample MGYA00511120_ERZ773099 | MGnify/ENA primary metagenome ERZ773099 (study PRJEB29015, sample SAMEA2738012) | human oral metagenome | biome: human oral; feature: human-associated habitat; material: dental | place: China | collected 2104 ...
AGACATAGTTACTCTCCTTTTCTCTATCTGTGTTAGGTTAATATAACATTAATATATTCATTTATCAATGCATTTCCGTTATTTCTTGCTAAAGTATTCGATTATACTCTCTGCAGCCCTGCTGTTAATGGTATCGCAAGTGAGAAGCTCTTCATAGCTAGCACGTTTTATCGATTCAATATCCTTGAAATGCTTTAATAACTCCCTTCGTCTAGACGGTCCGATTCCTGGAATTTCTTCTAAAGCCGACTTCGTCATCGCAGAAGTTCTACGTCCTCGCTGGAAAGTTATCGCAAATCTATGAACTTCCTCTTGTATACGGCCGCAGTAACTATATAGAAGTGGCTCTCCTTCGAGCTCAATCTCCGAACCATCGCCAAAAACAATAGCTCTAGTTCTGTGAACATCATTCTTTGCAAGACCCACTACAGGAATCGACATACGCAGTGCAGAGACAACCTTCTGTACCGCATGCACCTGTCCGAGGCCTCCATCTATGAAGAGTATATCTGGATATGTGCTAAACCCTGCGTCTCCATCTTTTGCACGCTTTAATCGTCTATAGATAACCTCTTGCAGTGATGCATAGTCGTCTCCCTCAGCATCCTCACTCTTGATTTTAAACTTTCGATAATCATTTCTAATCGGCTTTGCACCTTCATATACAACCATCGCACCGACAGTGTCTAAACCGTTCATATTGGATATATCATAAGCTTCAACCCTATATTCACGATCATCTCCATCTTCAATGATATATGGAATTGAGCCTTCAATTTGCGCAGCTTTCTTAATAAGCCTCGTAATCTCATCTCTTAATCGATCTTTCTTCTCGGCATCGCGCTCCGCTCTTTCATCTAGGCCCTTTACAACCTGTAGAGAATCATTTATCGCAAGGTCAAGAATAGCCTTCTTCTCGCCACGTTCTGGCACTAATATCTTCGTCCTATGCATGGTGTCACTCTTTGCCTTCGCATTCTCTTCATTTGTGTTATCGAGGAGTCCTATGATGAGATCCTCTTCATCGATGTGCTCCGTGAGCAGAATCTCCTTAGGTAGCTTGGCGCTTCCCGTATAGTACTGCTTTATAAATGCAGAAATCATTTCACTTCTTGCACTGCTTAGGTCGGAATCGTTTTCATTCATATAATGAATTTCACGCCCTATAAGCTTGCCTTCTCTCACCTTGTATTGGGCGATAATCTCGCTGTTCTGAGCAATTAACGGCAGCAGGACATCAATGTCTCTATCCGTAGCCATAGTTGCTCTCTGCGTTTCTCCAAGCGCTTTAAAGGCATTAATATAATCCCTGTATTTTGCGGCTTCCTCATACTCCATTTTGTCAGAGGCAGTCATCATCTTTTCCTTGAGTTCCTTGATTAGCTTCGCATCCTTACCATTTAGAATCTTGAGAATACTATCTATCATCTCATCATACTCGGCCTTATCTGCAGCATTTATGCAAATACCTTTACACTTACCGATGTGATAGTTTAAACACGGACGGAAGTTTGCCGGGAACTCCTTAGTCTTACATTTCTTGATAGGATAAATCTCATCGATCAGCTTTATAATCTTTGTTACAGCTCCGCTATCTGAATATGGTCCGAAATACTTATTCCCATCTCTCTTTACTTCCCTCGTTCTGATTACGCGTGGAAATTCCTCGCTGGTAGTCACCTCTATATAAGGGTATGTCTTGCCATCCTTGAGCAAGATATTATATTTCGGCATGTATTTCTTGATTAGATTGCACTCTAAAATCAGTGCCTCCATCTCCGTAGCACATGTAATATAGTCGAATTCCGCGATGTTATCTACCATAGCACGCACCTTAGGCGATTGCTGCGAGGATTTATGAAAATACTGCGAAACACGATTTCTTAACTTAATAGCCTTGCCAACGTAAATTACGTTACCAAGGCTATCCTTATGCATATATACTCCCGGTGAAAGGGGTAATTTTTTAAGCTCCTCTTCGATGTTAAACATTGAATATTATCCCCATTATGATATCTGTCCCTTTTCTTATCTATAAGTCCAGTTACGCCTTCTTCTATCCTCTTCTATTTCGAGCCTCTGTCTCGCAATCTCACGGATTTTCTCCTTATGCTTTCGAGCCCTTAATCTCTTCCTACGTCTTCTTATGTTTCTAGCACGTACTAAAAGCAGAAAAAATATGAATAGTATCACACATATAGCTACCGTCATCATATTGGAAATATATATATAAGACGGCAACCACCCCACTTTATCATCTTCATTGACAACTAGATCTACCGTTCCAGTAAGCTCATTTGCTACATAAATGCGGTATTCTCCAACCTTATCGCCTGATTTTAGAGGTGCTTCAACATTATTGTATATAACTACTTCGGTTTTTACGAGAGAATCGCTTCCCTCTGGAGGAATATAGACATATCCATTGCCAGATGTATAAACCTTCATTCTGGTCTTTGCACCATGTTTAACCTTGACTCTTCCGACTTTTATACCCTTCTTAATGATGACCTTCTGGGTAGCTTTTTTAAAGCCATAGTTGAACAGTTTAGTTGCATCCTCTGCGGACTTGCCCTCCGCCTCGTCAAATAACACAACCACAAGGCTCATATCGTTATGAGTTACGTATGCTAGGAATACTTCCTTGCCTTCAGGCTCTGTGAGTTTTGAGCAAATACCACCCTTAAAACCTTTATAGGAATCACTTCCTCTCATAAATGGATGTGTATTGGCTATTTTTTTATCGCCGTCACCATCTGTTACCTTAACCGTATGATTGCTTTCGCCAGACATTCTCTTGATGGCACCATACTGGTATGCTGCTTTGGCAATTTTCGCTGTATCTTCAACTGTGGAGTACTGATCAGTATCATACTCTCCAGTCGCATTCGTATATCTTGTATTGACTAGTCCAATCTGCTGAGCCTTCGAATTCATCTGGTCAACGAAGTTCGCCTCCGAACCGGCAGAATAAATCGCCAAAGCTTTGGCTGACTCAGTATCTCCTGACATCAGCATGGTGTACATAAGGTCTTCGACCTTGACGTTTGACCCCGACGGGAACGTGGTACCTGCACTATACACATCATCTGAAATCTGGACATTGTTCTTATATTCTTTATCATCATGCATTTTGTCAATGACAACCATCGCTACCATGAGCTGCACTGTACTCCCAGGTTGGAGCTTTCTATCTTTACGAGATGAGTAAACAACCTCACTCGTAGACGCCGAAAGGACGACCGCCGATTCAGCCTCAATCTCCGGGGCAGAAATGGTGCTCGTCTTTGCTTTTGCCTTTTTCTTTGAAGCGGCAAAGCTTGTATTAATATTGATGGTGACCATCAATGATGACACCAGAAGCATCACCATGACGGCCACCAAAATTCTCACAAAACTTTTATTAATATTTTTTGAATTAATAACCTTGTTATTTGTTCTCATTCTCAAACTTTTCCATATAAGCGACGAGAGCCTTAACACCTTCCAGAGGCATTGCATTGTATGTGCTCGCTCTCATTCCGCCAACAGTTCTATAACCAGCAAGGTTAATCATGCCCTGTTCCTTTGCGCCAGCGATAAACTTCTTATCGAGCTCTGGATTCCCTGTTACAAAAGTAATGTTCATCAGCGATCTGTCTTCCTTAGCTACTGATGGCTTGAACATTTCGCTCTTATCAAGGTAGCCATATAGAAGGTTAGCCTTCTCAACATCTCTCTCGTGAGTAGCTTTTACACCACCATTTTTAAGAAGATACTTGAACACTTCGCCAGCAATGTATATTGGGTAGCATGGAGGTGTGTTGTACATCGATCCCTTCTTAGCGTGAGTAGCATAATCTAGATAAATTGGAGTGTTAGCAGGTGCCTTTCCAACAAGATCTTTTCTAACGATTACAATCGTAACACCAGCAGGTGCAACGTTCTTCTGCGCACCAGCATAGATTAGGCCGAACTTAGTAACATCAACTTCCTCAGAAAGAATGCAAGATGACATATCGGCAACTAGCAGATGATCACCTACATCAGGAACTTCGTTGCAATGTGTACCGAAGATTGTGTTGTTGTAGCAAATGTGAACGTAGTCTACGTCAGGTCTGATATCCTCTGGCTTAAACTTAGGAATATATGAATAATTGTCTTCCTCAGAGCTTGCAAGAATCTTTACATCACCAAACTTAGTAGCTTCTTCATAAGCCTTCTTAGCCCAGTTACCTGTGATGAGGTAATCAGCCTTCTTGCTGCCAGTTAGCAGGTTAATTGGAACCATCGAGAACTGAAGAGTTCCACCACCCTGAAGGAATAGAACATAATAATCATCCGGAATGTTCAGCAGAGTTCTTAAGTTCTTCTCAGCATCCTCAATAATCTGCTTGTACTCTGCTGATCTGTGGCTCATCTCCATTACAGACTCGCCTGTGCCATCGTAGTTGAGCATCTCTGCTGCAGCTTTCTCTAGTACCTCTACAGGTAGAGTTGAAGGACCTGCAGAGAAGTTAAATACACGTTCATTTGTAGCCATTTAAATACCTCCAAATTTGTTTCAAACTTACATAAAAATTGTAGCACTTTCAACATTGAATGTAAAGAATAATAATGCTATACTTAATATCGTAAATAGTGCATTTTTCAACACTTATGGCAGTGTATAAGCCATCTAGTATGTGATAAATGGGCTGTTCAACGAATTATATTTTCAACACTTTGACCACGCCCCCTAACTCGGGAGGCAATAGGAGGTACTTAAGAATGGATAAGTTTAATATCGGTACGCTCAACAACATTTCACAGGTAGGTCTTGGTAGACTTACAGATAAGTATGAGTTGACAGAAGATATAGACACAGCACACGGAGTTGTGGTTCGTAGCTTCAAGATGCACGATATGGATTTCTCTGACAATCTACTCGCTATCGGTAGAGCTGGTGCTGGAGTTAATAATATTCCTCTAGACAGGTGTGCTGATGAAGGAATCGTAGTATTCAATGCACCTGGAGCAAACTCCAATGCCGTAAAGGAACTTGTAATCTCAGCAATGATCGTAGGCGCTAGAAACATCTGCGAAGGAGTTGCTTGGACAAACACTCTCGAAGGAGATGTTGCTGGACAGGTAGAAAAGGGCAAGAAGCAGTTCGCTGGAACTGAGATTTCTGGTAAGACTCTCGGAGTCATCGGACTAGGTGCTATCGGAGCAAAGGTTGCAAACGCTGCTCACGCTCTAGGAATGAACATCGTTGGAAACTCTGTAGTAATCCACCCAATCCTTACTGCCCCATGCGAGATGTATGACGATATCTCTGAGATGGTTAAAGTTTGTGACTATATAACTATCCACGTTCCATCTCTTCCTGAGACTAAGGGCATGATCAATAAGGCACTTATCGATAACATGAAGGAAGGTGCAATCATCCTTAACTTCGCTAGACCTGATTTAGTTGTGAACGAGGATATTCTAGCAGGACTAGAATCTGGCAAGCTCAGAAAGTATCTTACAGACCTTCCAAGTGAAGATTTAATCGGCAAGGCTGGCGTAATCGCTACTCCACACCTCGGAGCTTCCACAGCAGAGGCTGAAGAGAACTGTGCAGCTATGGCTATTGATGAACTAATGGATTATCTAGAAAAGGGAACTATCAGAAACTCTGTTAACTTCCCTGCTGTTGAGCTACCAGCTAAGGACGGCTTTAAGAAGGTTAGCATCCTATTCAAGGGTGAGCTTGACGTTGAAGCTGCTGTAAAGGCTGCTTACGGAAGCGTTGATGATGTGTGCGTTGGTAAGAGCCGTTCAGAATACGGTGCTGCGATTGCACTCGTACCTGCAGATGCATCCGGCGAGCTATCTGGAGAAGGAATCCTCAGAGTTCGCGAGCTGTAAGAATTGCAGTGCTCAGGCTGTCGATTCGCTATGAATATGAAATGTGGTCTGTAATCGCACTAGCGAACTTACTTGATAACACAAACTGCTGGCAGATGCGTAGTGCATCTGCCAGCAGTTTTAATTTTTAATCAGATTAGTAATTTTGATTACTTCCGTAAAAAACGCACAGCTGATTTTCTCGCTTTCTCGATTGCTGCAGGTTCTTCACTTTCTACAGCGGATGAAGATATCCATCTTTTTCCAAATATGGTTTGCGCCGCTTCTATCATAATTCCAGAGGCATATAAATCCATTTCACCAGAAATTCCTTCGAAAAATGATAATTTAGTTTTTTCCTGTAATTCTTCCATTTTAACACGATGAAACATCATCTGCATAAGGCTAGATGCAGACCATGCTCGGCAAATCGCTTCTTCATCACAGAGCATCTGATGCATAAGTAATTCAATTTCATTCGATGATCCTATCCAACCAAGGGCAATGATGACTTTACAACGAAGGTTATCATCATTTATATCTAAAAGCGAAACAAGAATATCACAGGCTTTATTACAAAATGGTAGATAAAATTCTCTATGCTTTAATTGTGATAATACTTTTGCTAATAGATAAGCTGTGTACACTTTTACTTTTTCATCTATATTTTCATTCAGTTTCCCAAGTAAAAGAACTATCCCTTCTCTGTCATGTTTATAAAAACCATTTTCAAGATATAGATTTAAATTCTGTTCCCAGTCTTTGATAATAAGTTCATAGTGATATGAAATTTCATTACTTTCTGCTAAGTCGGCTGCGAATTTTATCCTCATGCCGGAATCAAAATTATTATTTTCCAACTCAAGATAGGCTTTTTCTAAATCTGCCCTTGTAAGGTTTCTACGACGAGTTCTTTCGTCATTTATATCCTTCTTTTTTTTACCAACCGCTTCTGCTGCCATTACTTCCATTTCCTCTTGATCTTAAGTGCACCTCCAAAAGTTAGTTTGTGTCTAACTTTTGGGGTGCACTTCAAAATTAAGAACCTCTTCTAGAAAATCAATCTCTAAACCAAAATATTTACCGCATCGCAGACTGTCTCAATCTTGATATCACTTTCGCCTTCCTTATACTCTCCATCGAGAGTCCACGGAACGTCAGAGCTCATCTCAAACCTGACAGTCTTTGCGCTATAAAATGCAATATCCTTAGTGTCTAAATCATTTGCCAGCAGTGACCTTGCAATCGAATTCACATCTAGCAGGTTCTTAGGAGACTTGATAAGTAGAACCTCCATCAGTCCGTCATTCATATCTACTCTGAATGAATCGAGCTTAAGCACTCCGCCTACTGATGTCGCATTACATACAGCACCAAACACCAGGTCCTCTTCAATAACGCGTTCAGTTGGAAGTCCCTCGTCTGTGATAACCTTTACATGTTGGGATTTAATATTAACTATGTCTTTGATTCCTTGTAGCACATATGCAGTGTGCCCAAGTATATTCTTTAGGTTCTGCGGCACTGAATAGGATGTGCTTGTAAAAGCTCCAAACGAGGCCACATACGAGAAGTAGCGCCCATTAAACGAACCTACATCGAGCGTAATCGACTCATCATTTGCAATAGCTTTTGCCGCTTTGATGATATTCTTCGATAAACCGATGCTAGATCCAAAATCATTAGTGCTGCCAGCAGGAATATATCCGACCTTGCACTTAGCACCCGAAGATATAACGCCATCAATCATCTCGTTGTACGTTCCATCTCCACCTGCACAGGCAACCACATCGTACTCATTAGCATATCGATGTGCAAATTCTCTTGCGTCACCTGATTTCGTTGTCACCAGCACACTGGTTAAACACCCAGCATCTGAAAAAATCTGCAGAATATCACTTAAATTCTTGCTCGCCTGCATAGTGCCTGCACGAGGATTTAGAATAAATAGCAATTTCTTTCTATCGATAGTTTCAATAATATTAAATTCTTCCATATCGTTCACCTCAAGTTAACCTGAGACTATAGCCCCACCAATTTATAAGAATTATATCACTAATACTCACAAGCTACAGCTTGCGGTGCGCCTTTCTCTGCTTTTCTTTACGAAGCTCTTCTTCGTAGCCTTTGACAAATTTACGGCTTAACTTAACTGCAATTGTTTCTAGTTCGGCACTGTAATTATCATCACCAGATATAATGTATCGTTTTGATTTTTCCTCGCCAAGCAGCATCGACTTCTTCTCTATATACTCAATCATCTTTTCATGACTCAGCCTATTACGCTGCATAACTTCATCCCATGCCTTGTTAAACATCATCCCGACGCACAGTATCCACGAAATAATATAGAACCACAGCATCAGAGCGACTATCGATGCGAATGCACCGTACAGGATGTCGTAATTTACCGAGTAACTGATGTAATTCGCATATATTGTGGTTGCAATCAAAAGTCCAAACGACGAAAATACAGCTCCAGGAAGTATCGCTCTAATCGGTACTCTTACAAGTGGCAATATATAATAATTTAAAGTGATCATGGCGAAGAAAGATACCGCTACAATCGGTAGTTTTAGTGCAATAAGAGCTTTTGCGAGGATTCCACCATTAAATAACTTGTAAAATATATCTTCTCCATATACGAATACAACAAGTGTAAATGCTACTGCGAAAATTGTAATAGCAGCTGTAGGAACAGCTTTCAATCGCTCTGCAAAGAAATTAAATTTATAAGCACCTTCAGTCAGCGTATAACTCGTCAACCTAGAGAGCGAGAACTCCAAGGCAGAAGCTGACCAAAGCGCTAAGAAAATCATGATGAAGTTACCAAGCCTCACAGATGAAGCGGAAAATAGCCCCATTACGAACCCGCTAAGCTGCGAGTCGACATTGTGGTTGAGCCAATTCTTTATAATATCTAATGATAAGTCAAAAACTCCTAGTACCTGTGAAAGCACTATGAGTGTTGGAACACTGGCCATGAAGAAGTAATACGCAACCTGTGCGGCAAAACCCGCATAATACTGGTCGTCGAACTGTCTGAATATGTGAAAGATAATTTTAATAAGATTGTCTTTATTCAGGCGAACTTTCTTTTTCTTCTCCTTGTCAATATTAATATTTGACTTATTTTCTGTCTCTTTGTTCATTGATAAGTTCCTCTAGCTTCAGAAGCGACTTAGCCCTATGGCTAATTCTGTTCTTGAGCTCTGCAGGTAGCTCACCAAAAGTCTGGTCATATCCTTTTGGAATAAATATCGGATCATATCCGAAGCCATTCTCGCCACGCATCTCTTCAGAAATGGAACCCTCACACTCTCCGCGAGCTACAAGCTTCGTCCCATCTGGATATATAAGCGTAATCACTGACACAAAACGAGCCCCTCTTTCTTCGGTTGGGATACCGTCCATTAATTGAAGTAGTTTTACATTGTTATCATGCGGAGTACAGCCTTCACCAGCAAATCGCGCTGAATAAACACCCGGCTTCCCTCCAATGCAATCAACGGCTATACCGCTATCATCTGCAACTACTATCCCGTCGCACTGTTTTGCAATCACAGATGCCTTTATGTAAGAGTTTTCTTCAAAAGTTGTGCCAGTTTCTTCTATTTCATCCTTTGGCAATCCCATCTCATCACGCGAAATAACATCCATGCCAAACTTAGAGAATATGTCGCGCATCTCACGAATTTTCCCTTCGTTCTGCGTCGCCAAAATCACTTTGTCCATCTACATCTCCTTAACAATACCCATTTTTTTGAAATAAAAGTCCGATTCACTTAAGACAACCTCGGTCTCTTATTCTCAAAAATCATAGTAATTATACCATAACGAACTGCTTATTTATGTATTTTATCTTGGTTTACAAATAAAACACAGTGTATTTTGTTAATGACGAAATTTTGGTATTATATTACTTGTAAAAGAAAGGACAATAGCGCTATGCAATTAATAGCTTCAAAAGTTTTTATTATATTTTTATATATAGCTATAGGTTTTGCTGCAAATAAGCTTCGCATATTAGGAACAGACTCAATAAATCATTTGATTTCACTAGTCTTGAACATTACGACTCCTTGCCTTTTGATTTATTCAATCTGCGGCCAATCTATATGCCCTGATACATTTTCAAACACGATTATTATTATAATTCTCTCAATAGTTATGTTCATTGTTTTTGGTGCAATATCGGTTAAAATTTCCAGATTGTTTAGCAAGAAAAATAACGATCAGCAAAATGTCTTATCGGTAGCTATGGTTACCTGCAATTCAGGTTTTATGGGCTTTCCCATTGCTCGCTCAGTATTTGGTCAAGTTGTGCTTTATTATTCAGTAGTTCAGAATATCGCATGTAACCTATATCTTTTTATAGGCTGCATGATTCAGATGAACCTTGGTGATAGCAGAGATGAAGCTGATAAGATAAGAGCCATAAGCAAAGAGACAATTATCAAGCCGTTTAAAAACGTCGTGACAATCGTCTCAATCTGTTCTGTATTCGTTTTATTCTCTGGTCTAAGGATTCCAGCTCCTGCCATGGATTTCCTATCTTCTATCGGAGAGACAACTGTTCCGTTATCCATGATTATAATCGGCATCCAACTCGGCGATTGCAAACTTAGAGGGCTTATCACAGACAAAGAGTTAATCATATCTAGCCTCGTATGTCTAGCGCTTGAGCCAGCACTCGCAATTATGGCCATTTGGTTTCTACCGCTAGCTAGCGTCTTAAAACTCACTATAGCTTTATCATTTACATACCCCAGCGCTGTGCTCAGTGTAGCTTTAGCGGCTGCTGAACACAAGGATACTAAACTCATGTCAGAAGCCGTGGCCATGTCCACGATGATGTCGATGATTACACTTCCAATATGGATTATAGTTATTGGCCACTTATTCTGATATTCTATCGATGCCGAGCTCTTCTTCGGCTACCTTTAGCATGAGCGCACACTCAATTCTCTTTTTGTGAAGCTCACACCCAAAGTCGTAAACCTTGTTGATATCTCCATTAGTATGAAGATTATTAGCTGCACATCCACCAGAGCAATATAACTTTGCAAAACAACCGCGGCACTTATCTCTAGTGTATAGGTTGTTATTATATCTAAAACCGTCTATTATTTCCTGCTTTTCTATCCCATCATAGACATTTCCGACCTTGTAATCATCATCTCCCACGAACTGATGACACGGATAAAGGTCTCCAGACGGTGTAACCGCAAGGTATTCCGTGCCTACACCGCATCCGCTAACGCGCTTATAGATACAAGGTCCTCCCGTAAGATCCACTGTGTAATGATAGAAGTTAAATCCCTCGCCTCTCTTTTCTCTCTCTAGCATCTCAATGGCTAGTTTCTCATACTGCGCCTTCAAGATATCCAAATCTTCCTCATGAAGAGCATAATCGGTGCTAGGATCGCTGACAACAGGCTCTATACTGGTCTCCTTAAACCCTAGATCCGCCATAGCTAACACATCTTCAGCAAAATCCTTATTATGCGCAGTATACGTTCCGCGCATATAATACTGTTTCTGTCCTCTATCCTCAGCCAGGCTCTTAAATTTCTCTATAATCTTGTCATACGTGCCTTTGCCATCTTTGCTCGTACGCATGAAGTCATGTGTCTTTCTTCGTCCGTCCATGCTCAGAACGACGTTGCTACATTCCCTATCAGCAAACTCGATCACCTCGTCATCAATCAGTACACCATTTGTAGTAAGCGTAAAATTAAAGTGCTTATTATGCGTCTTCTCGAGCTCTCTTCCATATGCAACGAGCTCTTTACATACATCCCAGTTCAAAAGTGGCTCGCCACCAAAGAAATCAACTTCGAGATTTTTTCGGCTTCCAGAATTCTCGACTAGGAAGTCTAGCGCCTGTTTACCAACTTCAAGAGACATGATCCCCGCTTTGCCACTGTACTCACCTTTACCTGCAAAACAGTATTTGCAGTCCATATTACATCCATGTGCGACGTGAAGGCAGATTGCTTTGAGCACAGACTGCTTAGCTTTTAAATCTCCGGCAATCTCCTCAAATGGGTCGTCTGAAAAAAGCAGCTTCTCCGACTTAAGCTCCTCGATGTCAGCTAATGTTTCATCGATATCACTATCATTAATTCCGCTGTACTTAGCCTTTATCTCCTCTATAATTTCATCTCTATTAACACCTTTGTCATACAAGGCGATTATATCGTACGCCACCTCATCTACAGAGTGGACAGCTCCACTGTTCACATCCATCACTATGTTATATCCGTTTAGTTTATACTGATGTATCATTTACTCTTGTACCATACCTTATAAAATTTATTTCATAATCTTCGTTAATCGAGGAATTAGCTCAAACAATAAAAAAGCGCTGCAATAAGCAGCGCCTTCAGTTACTATTTGTTCTTAGCCTGCTCGCAATGCTGATTAGCAACGCTGCATGAAGTCTTGCTTGCGGACTGGCAAGATGTCTGGCACTCACCGCATCCACCAGAAAGTGTTGACTTTGCCATATTTCTTGTTGAAATTGTCTTAATTCTGCTCATTACGTTATCCTCCTAATTACTCGTTATAGAATATCAAATGCGCTTAAACCTGTCAATCCTAACACAGTTATTTGCATTTCATAATCATACTTCTCAGTATACTCTGATTTTGAAAGTATATATTTATCTTTATTACTTACTCCTGAGATTCTCCGGACTTTGCTTCAAGTTCATCAAGCGCCTTGATGAGTTCAACTGCATCAATGGCATCTGTAGCACAGAGCTTCTCAATGGCTGCGATCGTATCCTTCGAACCTTTAGGTGTAGATTCAAGCTCTTTCTCTAGATCGCTCAAGTCTAAAGCTTCTGTACTTTCTTCACGCTCTTCTATTTCTACATTGTCTGTGTTGTCTGCACCTGTTCTGTCTTCAGATTCAGATGTCTCGAACACTTCTTCTAAAGCCTCTGGTTCAGTTGCTTCTGATTCAGCTTGCTCTGACGCACCAGCCGCTGGTTTAGTTACTTCCAGCTCAGCAACCTCTGGTTCAGTTGGTTCAGCTTGCTCAGATTCATCAGCCTCTAGTTCAGTTACTTTCGATTCAATCGCCTCTGGCTCAGTTACCTCTACATGTTCAGCTTCTGCAGATTCAACTGAAGTTACAGAGCTAAGAGTCTCGGTAGCTTCCTCCGCCTTCACGCTAGCATCATTTGATGCTTCCGCCTCAGACACCTTTTCAAGAACCGATTCATCAGCAACCGCATCGGCATTGGATACCAAAGCTTCTTTTACATCAGAAGATTTGTCATTATCAGTCTTATCACCATCCGTTCTGTCCTGAATCTCGCTTGATTCAGATTCAGAATGTGAGTTTAGAGCTCTCTTATCAGCCGTAATTTCATAGTCGAATACAGCTTCAGTCTTCATGCTGCGATTTAATATTCTGATTCTATCAGCCATCTTGCCATCTCCAGTAGCATTGACTGGAATCTGAATCGACACGCCTGCTTCAATCTCATACACCTCTTGCTGACCGTTTGTTGGTGGTAAATCCCACTCTTTAGTCACAGCATTAAACGACCTATGCAGGAATCTAACTCTTCCTCTCTTGACATCGATGTGGTATATAACATCTCCCTTAACGCTAGGAATCAAGCATTCGCTCTGCTTCAGGCTGAGCTGTCCGCGAAGAGCAACCGTCCCCTTTGCTCTCTTATATATAGCACCTCTATATTCTTGAATCCTCTTTGTCTCAGTCTCTTTGACTATCATCACATCACACTGTGCATGTCTAATGATGTATGATGCCGTAAGCCCTATAGTGCTACCTGCACCTGGCTTTGTAGACTTTGTCATGACAATCATCTCTGCGCCAAATTCCTTTGCCGCTTCGATAACTCTAGCTCCGGCACGACCTACTGCAGATCTCGTTATGACACTATATTTATCTATTGTCCTGGCAATAGAATTGAGTTTCTTGTCGAGCTCCTCTCGAATCTCTGCTTCCTCACCGAGAGAGAGCGCATATCCTGTATTTTCACGCACCATAACGAGCACAACCTCGAAAGCCTTCGGCGAAAACGTGGTTTTTAGCTGCTCAAGCGCTATTAAACTCCTAGGTGAACCATCAACTGGCACAAGAATTCTCTTCATCAAATCACCCTTACTACTTTCTAATAAGTGCATCAATATCACATTTAAATATACAAATTAATTATACATTTTAGCGATATCAAAATCAAACTAAAGGGTGGCTAACTATTTCAGCCACTTGTTTTTGGTCATTATCATCTCCTGTATAGCCATATATAGCAGCAGATACTCGTCATCTAGACTGCAGATTAAGCTATTCTCAGTGAGTACATCCTCTTCGAATGCGATTCTAGCATTTCCTGCAATCACAGCCTTCCTCACACCATCTATCGTGATGATGTAATTACAGCTAAGATTTGCCTTTCTCACGGCTCTAAATCCCTTTACGTAAACTCTGCCATCGCTCGTCTCAAGGAAGTATGAATCACTATCACTTTCGGTATCCCTATATAGAGTTCCGTATTCTTCGCCTGACATATAGAACTTAAATCCATTCTTCTCGGCTTTTGCAGATCCCGTAACTTGAGCGAGCACCTCTCCAGCTTCTTCAATTGATTCATCGCCTTCTGGTATCTCGTAGATTTTCACATCGAGAGGCTCATTTGTCGTTCTAACATAGGTGTACTCGTTATCATCAATATCTTTATACAAACAATCTGTGCTATTTGCATAGAAAAATTTAAATTTATCCAGTGACTTAATATCCGAGTTATCACCAGCTTTTACCCTTTTAATGATTTCCGTTAAATCGTCAACCAAAACGGCGCTCATCAGCTTCCAGCTAGCAAAATGAGAATAGGTTTTCGGATTAACCGTCATATTCTTCGTGTCAAGAACATCTTTAAAGTGAGCTTCATGTTCTGCATTTCTCACGATATGATTGAGTTCTGTGCCGCTCTTGACGACGATATTATTTTTTTTATCCTTATAAATCGTAATATAGTCTTTGAATGGACTTGGTCCGAAGATGATAGCATCTCCAGTCGTAAAAGTATTGCTCCCAATCCATGGACATCCTAACCATGTGTCAACAGAGCTTAGACGTTCATATATATGCTCTATAGTGATATCTTCACAGCCCTCAACGATCTTGTCATATAGGTTTCGATCATTGTAGTGCTTTCCTCCTGTCGTCAGCCATATCGCTACTGCAAGTCCGACGAAAATACCACCTAAAATAAATTTCCCGACGGTGATTCCCATAATACCCATAGCCAGGCACAGGACCATAAGGAGTCTGAAAAGTTTGTCTCCGTTCATACTCATTCCTTATAAGAGTGATGCAGGAATACCTGCATCACTCAAACATAACGCATTATCTCACTTTTAAAATTAACTGTATATCACCATTAAATATTTTTGATTAGCTTCTCTTTTTTGTTCATGATATGGCTATATCTTCTTAGTGCAACCATAGCATTTACAGCCTGTTCAGGTGTAGAGTAAGCAGGGATTCCCTTGTCTCTGAGTTTCATGATAGCTTCTCTGCACTCATTTCCACCCTGGCACTCCATGATAAATGGCTTTCCGAGATTCTTGTACTGTCTGTGAATATTAATTACAGTCTCAGTAATAGCCTCAACATCAGTTACTGCAGTTGGGCAAACGGAAATAAGAATTCCATCAACGTGTTCATCCCTATATGCCGTTTTAAGCGCACCACCATACATGTCAGAAGTTGCTGTTCCGCTTATATCAACAGGATTGAGCGGTGAACCAAAAGCAGGCATATAATTTCTGATATTCTCTCTGAGGTCTGGCGAGATATCCTTGAGTTCCTTTAGTGGCATTCCCAATCTCTCAAAATGGTCAGCCGCTAGAAGTCCAGCACCACCTCCATTTGTGATGATTACTACATTGTCACCTCTCAGTGGAGGGCAGTTACCTAAAGCGAGAGAAGTATCTAAGAACTCCTGCCATGTCTTCTCGCGAAGAACACCTGATTCTTCGAATAATTTATCGTACTCAGCATTTGAATGTCCCTGATTCTCAGATGCTGTATGAGCAAATGCAGCCTTAACACCTATCTCAGAAGAACCAACCTTTATAGCGGTAATCGGCTTCTCGCACTCAAGGCAAGCTTTTTTAAATGCTTCAGGGCTATCGAGAGCTTCGATGTAAACTGCGATGCACTTCGTATTAGGCTCTTTGTCTGCATACTTAATCATCTCGCAGAAATCAACGTCAGCCTTGTTGCCAAGTCCTACGAACATGCTGATGCCAAAGTGGTCAATCTGAGATGAACCAAGTGCAGCTAGAAGGTTAGACCCTGACTGCGAGATCAGTGCAACTGGACCCTTGTTAGGTAGATATGGTATAAATCCACAGTTGAAATCGTGGTATGGAGTTCCAATACCTACTAGGTTTGGACCGATCAGCGGAAGCTCGTGTTCACGGCAGAACTCGGTTATCTCATTTTGCAGGTCACCGTTTCCAACTTCTTTAAATCCAGATGATGAAACTACAGCTATCTTAACCTTTTTTTCAACGCAGTCTTTGAGCGCATCGAAAACACCCGTTGCTGGTAGCGATACGAAGGCTAAGTCAACATCACCAGGAACATCCTTTATATTCTGATATGCCGGTATACCTGCAACTTCTGTGGCTTTAATATTGATAGGGTAAAGCTCTCCCTCATATCCGCACTTTCTAAGTCCCTGGATTACCTTAAACCCAACCTTCGTCTCATTACGACTGGCTCCAATTACAGCGATTGAATTTGGCTTGAATGCGTACTCTAGTTTGTCAACGACGTATTGTCTTGCTTCTTTTACTTCCATTTTATAATCTCCTCCTGCTTTGAAATAACCTTATAGCTTAGCCATGTAGCTCAGCGTTCTTATTAGTTGGCTTACATAGCTCATCTCATTGTCATACCATGCAACTACTCTAACTTCATAGATATGCGTTCCGCACTTCTGAGCTAGCGTCTGCGTTGCATCAAACAGTGAGCCATAGCTCATCCCGATAACGTCTGTCGATACTATTTCATCCTCGTTGTAACCGAACGATGCATCCTGTGCAGCTTTCATCGCTGCATTGATTCCCTCTACTGACACCGAATCGGTCTCGTCCTTGAGAGTAGCATCTAGTATAGTAATGGATCCAGTAGCTACTGGAACTCTCTGCGCAGATCCAATTAGCTTTCCTGCAAGCTCTGGAATTACATTTCCAATCGCTTGCGCCGCACCTGTGGTAGTAGGAACGATATTGATTGCCGCTGCTCTCGATCTTCTGAATTTAGACCCCTTATCCGGTGCATCGAGTATCTTCTGATTACCAGTATACGCATGGATGGTCGTCATAAATCCTGTACGCAGCTCTCTGTAATCAGCGAGCGCCTTTGCCATAGGAGCGAGGCAGTTCGTCGTACAAGATGCTCCTGACACTATCCTGTCTTCAGAAGTCAGAGTCTCGTGATTAACGCCATATACGATGGTCTTGAGATCATTTCCAGCAGGTGCTGAAATCAGGACCTTCTTGGCGCCTGCGTCCAGATGCGCCTTCGACTTCTCCTTAGATGTGTAGAACCCTGTGCATTCAAGCACAACATCTATTTCTAATTCTCCCCAAGGTAGATTTCTAGCGTCTGATTCCTTATAAATAGTGATTTTCTTACCGTCGACTATGATCGACTCTTCGTCATTTTCCACAGTACGTCCCAGGTAAGTTCCCTGTACACTATCGTATTTTAGCAGATATGCCAGCATATTGGGAGATGTTAAATCGTTGATTGCAACAACTTCGAATTCTTCCATCTCCATGACACGTCTGAATGCTAGTCTACCTATACGACCAAATCCATTGATAGCTAATCTAATCATATATAGCCCCCACTTACACGTATTTAGTTGTAATTTATCTATTCAAATGGGAATTTGAAATCCATGCCGAGCGAGTCACGCACCTCGATGAACTCACGCTGTACATCCTCCCCCATTGGAACACCTTTGTCTTTGCGGAATTCTTTTATATCCCACTCCTTCTCTCCAGCAGTGTATATTCTGTCATGACCAGGCGCCTTCTGAGATGCCCTAAGAGCTCTAAGTATATCGCCTGCAGTCTTCTCACACACCTCTCTACCGATCATCGCTTCAGGATCAATTACTATGAAGAAATGGCCTAGGTGATAAGGTCTTAGTTCCCCATTTTCCCCTATGCACGTCAAATTCTTGAGGAACATTCCTCCAGAAAGAGCTGCCGATAGCAGTTCAACGGCTGTCGCATAGCTGTAACCTTTATATCCGCCAAGCTCCTCGCCTATTCCACCGAGTGGAGCTAGCGCAGCTTCCCTATTATTTAGTGCTTTCAGAATGTAGGAAGTATCGGTGAGCGCTGAACCGTCTCTTCCGATAACCATTCCTGCAGGAGTGTCCTTGCCGATACGTTCGTAAAACTCTAGCTTTCCTCTCTGCGTTATGGATGTCGCACAGTCAATCAAAAATGGATATCCTTCATCCGTAGGAATTCCGATCGTAAGCGGATTTGTTCCGAGCATATTTTCAACACCGAATGTCGGTGCGATTGAAGGCCTTGCATTAGTTCCTGTAATCCCTATCATGCCTTCATCTGTCGCCATCGAGGTCCAGTATCCAGCGATCCCGTAGTGCGAGGAATTACGAACTGCAACGCAAGCAGTTCCATACTTCTTCGCCTTCTCGATAGCCATATCCATAGCCATCTTACTAGCAACCATACCCATACCATCGTTAGCATCGAGTACTGCTGTCGTCGGCGATTCTCTGATAATATCAACCTCTGTGACAGGATTTAATATACCTTTGTTGATGCGGTCAACGTAAATGGGTTTGAATCTATTTACCCCGTGACTTTCGATTCCTCTCCTGTCGCTCTCCATTAGAACTTCAGCGCAAATCTCAGCATCAGACTCAGGAACTCCGAGTTCTGTGAATGCCTTTACCATAAAATCCTGCACCACATCCCAAGCTATATACGGACGAGTTTCTTTATCCATTAAGCACCTCCACAATGAATAAAACATACTGCAATATATTGTGAATCAGTCGATAATCATATGATAACGTCTGAGTTCATTCTTAATAAATTAACTAGCTGATATGAAATTTACATTCTATCCCAGCCTTTATAGTCTCCACGCGCTGTCACTGTCCTATACCCAATTTTAGCTAATCTCTCATCGAGCAACTGACGGCCTTCTGCTGCTTTGTCCTTGACCCCCACCTTGCCCTCATACAAAAGGTATTTACTCCTGGCATTATCCGGTGAAAGGCTCGGCATTATAACATTCGCACCCGCAAGCACGCCCTTTTCACGACCCGTTTTGTCGATTGTACCTAGAGCTGTTGTCGCTGGCAATAACGCTTTAGGGAACATTATCCTCAGTATACTAAGGCAATAAAGCGTCAGTTCAAGTGTTCCGTCAGCTTCGTTCCTAAACGGTGTATCCTTATGGTGTATAAATGGTCCGATTCCTATCATATGAGGATTCAGTTTCTTTAAATACTCAAAGTCGCTTGCCATTGTATCGTAGGTCTGTCCCGGTGAACCAACCATGAAACCGGCGCCGATTTGAAATCCGATATCCTTCAAAGTGTCAAGACATCGCATGCGATTCTCTAGCGAAAGTGACTCTGGATGAAGGCGTCTATAATGAGCACTATCAGCAGTTTCATGTCTCAGCAGGTATCTATCTGCACCGGCCGCAAAATATCGCTCGTAGCTCTCACGCCCCTTTTCTCCAATCGAAAGGGTTAACGCACAATCTGGATAGTGCGACTTAATTGAAGAGATAATTTCACACATCATATCATCCGTAAAATAAGGATCCTCTCCACCTTGTAGTACGAATGTCCTAAGCCCGATATGATATCCTATCTCACAGCAGCTTAAGATTTCTTCAAGACTAAGCCTATATCTCTCAACGTTATCATTGCTCCGTCTAATACCGCAGTAATAGCAGTCATTTTTGCATGTGTTGGAATACTCTATGAGTCCTCGCAAAAATATATCGTGACCATAGTTACTAACTGCGATGACCTGTGCTGTACTGCGTAGATACTCACGAACCTCATCATCTCTATCTGCAAGTAGCTCCACATATTCGTTATGTTCCAAAAGCCCGTCTTCAACAAGCTTGCGTGCTAGTCGCATAACTTCAGTCATTTTTCTAATCCCCCCCATTAGATATTTTAACACAATGAAATATTATAACAACAAAAGAAAATACGTGATTTTTTGAACGTTTGTACAAACAATTGTTGACACATATATTGCGTTAGGCTAAAATCAAATTAAATTGTGTGCAACAAGATGTATATTTAGAGAATTGCATACAGTATCTGCACAACTGGGAGGAAAACTGATGGACAAGTACGATAGCCTAAAGCTAGAAAATCAACTATGC
>ERZ773099.1117-NODE-1117-length-20314-cov-6.975912_pt1 | contig 20314 bp, 18 predicted proteins | sample MGYA00511120_ERZ773099 | MGnify/ENA primary metagenome ERZ773099 (study PRJEB29015, sample SAMEA2738012) | human oral metagenome | biome: human oral; feature: human-associated habitat; material: dental | place: China | collected 2104 ...
TCCTCTTCTCGACGCTCGGCACCTCGCTCAAGCAGGCGGGCTCCAAGGAAGCGCAGCGTCATATCGACTACGACTATCAGCTCGCCTTTGCGAAAGCCGCCAGGGCGAACGGCGTGAAGAGCCTCGTTCTGCTGTCTTCCATAGGCGCGGACAGCAAGTCGAGCATCTTTTATCTGCGCCTGAAGGGTGAGCTAGACGACGCCGTTCAGTGTCTTGGCTTCGATTCGCTGACCATCATGCGCCCGCCGAGCCTCATACGCGCGAAAAGCAAGCGCTTTGGCAAGACCGCCTCCGTCAAGCTCCTGCAGGCCGTCAATGCCATCGGCCTCGCAAAGCGGCTCGCGCCGATGGAAACCGCCGTCGTCGCGCGCTCGATGTCCGCGCTGGGACTGGATTCCGCGAGCGGCACGAGAATCATCGAGGGACAGGACGTCCGCAATTTCGCGTAGGAAATCATAAATAAAATGAAGTCCGTCAGATTGGCGCAAATGTTTCGCCCGATCAAGGAGACAAATCGCCCCATAAGCCATCAAAACGGCTTATGGGGCGATTTGTCATTCATCTTATCCCTCAATCGCTATGCTCATGTGCGGCTGCACGAAGATAGTCCAGTTCTTCTATTTCTCGCTCAACAACAGAATTAAATTTCGACAGCGGCATATAGTATTCTCCTGTATCTTTCTTGTAGCGGAATACAATGGTATTCTGCGGCTCCACTATCATCTCATTATTTTCACTGCTCCACCAAACGGTAAAGGAAAGGAACGCAAAGTCTTCGTAGTCTTCTCCCTCGCTCATGATATAAGCTGAGCTCACATCGGCCACCGATTTCGCGTGAGAACCGGCATCCCAAACGATAAAGTTCGGATCGCCATCGTAGCTGTATATGCCGGGAGCAACATCGCCTTCAGGCACACCGGCAAAAGCCGTCGGCACAGAGATACATGCCGCAAAGCAAATCGCCAAAACAGCCGCCGGCGCTTTTCTCATGAAGTTCATGCAAATCACACCTTTTCTAACAATCTCACAAAATGAACTGGCTCAAATCGCGATTGACGACGATGTCCTTGAGTTTCTTGTCGACATAGGCGGCGTCGACGGCGACTTCCTTCTCCTCCATTTCCGGAGCCTCGAAGGAAAGATCCTCCAAGAGCTTTTCCAGAATCGTATGCAGGCGGCGTGCACCGATGTTTTCCGTCTGGTCGTTGACGTCACAGGCAAGCTGCGCGAGGCGCTCAATGGCGTCGTCCGCGAATGCAAGCGCGATGCCCTCGGTGGCGAGAAGCGCCTTATACTGCTTCAAGAGAGCATTCTGCGGCTCGGTAAGGATGCGCTGGAAATCCTCTTTCTTGAGGGATTTGAGCTCGACGCGAATCGGGAAGCGGCCCTGCAGCTCGGGGATGAGATCGGACGGCTTCGCCGTGTGAAAAGCTCCCGCCGCGATGAAGAGGATGTGGTCCGTCTTGATCGGACCGTACTTCGTCATGACGGTCGAGCCTTCGACAATCGGCAGGATGTCGCGCTGCACGCCCTCGCGCGAGACATCGGGGCCGGAACCCTGTCCCTTGACGGCCACCTTGTCAATCTCATCGAGGAAGACGATGCCGCTTCTCTCCGCCGCATGGCGTGCAGCCTCCGTGACTTCCTCCATATCGACGAGCTTCGCCGCCTCCTCCTGCTGGAAAATCTTGCGTGCGGCCTCGACGGATACCTTGCGCTTCCTCTGCTTCTTCGGCATGAGATTCGCCATCATATCCTGCAGATTGTCGCCCATGCTCTCGAGACTGGAGCCTGCGAACATGCCGACCAGCGGCTTTCCCGAGTCCTCAACCTCGATCTCGATCAGCTCTTTCTCCAATTCGCCGTTTAAGAGACGCTTCCTGACCCATTCGCGGCCGGCGGCATACTTAGGCTCCTTATCGCCTTCCGCTGCCTCTTTTTCCTCGTCGTCTGCGCCGCCGAAAAGCCTTCCCAACGGGTTCTGCGACTTCTTCGGCTGCGGCACGAACACATCGATAATGCGCTCCTCCGCCATCTCGGCCGCCTTTTCCCGCACCTTTTCCATACGCTCCTGACGCACCATGCGCACAGCCGTTTCGGCGAGGTCGCGCACAATGGACTCGACATCGCGTCCCACATAGCCGACTTCTGTGAACTTCGTCGCCTCGACTTTGATGAACGGCGCCTTGACAAGCTTCGCCAGGCGGCGCGCAATCTCGGTCTTGCCGACGCCTGTCGAGCCGATCATCAGGATGTTCTTCGGTATGACCTCATCCTGCATCGACGCCTCAAGCCTGCGGCTGCGCCAGCGGTTCCGGAGTGCAATGGCGACAGCGCGCTTCGCATCCTTCTGTCCGACGATATACTTATCGAGTTCCTCCACGATCTGCCTTGGGGTCTGCTCGTTCAGCAACTCTTCCTCCACTTCGACCTTTTCCTTCAAATCAGTCCAGCTCCTCTACCTTGATATTGTGATTCGTGAATACGCATATATCGGCGGCAAGCGTCAAAGCTTCCTTGGCAATCTCAGCCGCTGCCATTTCCGTGTGCTTGACGAGGGCGCGCGCCGCCGCGAGCGCGTAGAAGCCGCCCGAGCCGATTGCTGCCACATTGCCGTCCGGCTCGATGACCTCACCGCTGCCCGAAATCATCAAGAGCGTTTCGGCATCCGCCACCAGAAGCAGCGCCTCGAGCTTACGAAGGACGCGATCCGTGCGCCACTCTTTGGCAAGCTCCACCGAAGCGCGCATCAAATTTCCGTTGAATTCCTCAAGCTTTGCTTCAAACTTCTCGAACAGTGTAAAGGCATCGGCCACCGAACCTGCAAAGCCTGCGATAACCTTGCCATGATAAAGGCGGCGTACCTTGCGCGCCGTCGATTTCATAATGGCGTTCTGCCCAAACGTGACCTGCCCGTCGCCTGCGATCGCCGTCTTTCCCTTCTGGCGCACGGCGACGATGGTTGTCGCGTGAAATGTGTTTTCCATGCGTTGTCCTCCTAATCCAGCCCCTCCTGGAAGTTCTTCAATGACGCAAGAGCGCGCTCGGCAAGCATCTCTTTCCTGCGCTTCTTATCGCGGATCTTGCCTTCCGGCGGCGGCAAAAGGCCAAAATTGATATTCATCGGCTGAAAATGACGCGGCTCCGCTTCCGTGATATAGGCCGCCAGCGCCCCATGACATGTCTCCGGCGGAAATACGAGCGGCGTCTTGCCCGCAGCAAGGCGTGCGGCGTTAAGTCCCGCGACAAGTCCCGAAGCGGCCGACTCGACATAGCCCTCGACGCCTGTCATCTGCCCGGCAAAGAAAAGCGCCGGCTCCTTTTTGAGCTGATACGTCGGCAGAAGAAGACGCGGCGAATCGAGGAACGTATTGCGATGCATGACGCCGTAGCGCATAAACTCAGCGTTTTCCAGTCCCGGAATCATGCGGAATACGCGCCGCTGCTCGCCCCATTTCAAATGCGTCTGGAAGCCCACGATGTTGTAGAGAGTGCCCGCCGCATTGTCCTGGCGCAGCTGCACGACGGCATAAGGCCGTTCGCCAGTTCCGGGATGTTCCAAGCCAACGGGTTTCAACGGACCGAAAAGCAATGTGCTTTCACCGCGCGCGGCCATGACCTCGACGGGCATGCAGCCTTCGAAGAAGCGCGGCTTCTCAAAGGCATGAAGCTCCGCCGTTTCCGCTGTCGTCAAGGCCTGCCAAAAGGCGCGGTACTCCTCCTCGGTCATCGGGCAGTTGATATAAGCAGCCTCGCCCTTGCCATAGCGCGAGGCTCGATACGCCTTTTCCATATCAATGGACTCAAGCGTCACAATGGGCGCCGCCGCATCGTAAAAATAAAAAGAAGCCTCGCCTGCGAGCTTCTGTATGTCCTCAGCGAGCGCCCCATCCGTCAATGGGCCGGAAGCCACAATCGTCACGGCGCCGTCCTCACGGGGGATGCGGTCGAGACGCTCACGGCGCAGGCGCACCCGCGGATGCGCCGTGACCTTTTCTGTGATATAGCGGGAAAAGCCCTCCCTGTCAACGGCAAGAGCCCCGCCCGCAGGCACCCTCGTGGCGTCCGCCGCCTCAAGAACGACGGACGAAAGGCGGCGCATCTCTTCCTTCAGGACGCCGACAGCATTCTCAAGCCCGGCGCCGCGCAGGGAATTGCTGCAAACGAGCTCGGCAAAGTCCGCTGTTTTATGCGCCGGGGTCGTATGCAGCGGACGCATCTCATAAAGCTCGACGTCCGCACCGTGTCCGGCCGCCTGCCAGGCCGCTTCGCTGCCCGCAAGCCCGGCGCCCACGATGATAACCTTCTTCAATCTTCCGTCCCCTTCTTCGTGCCCGTCTTTGCCGACGAAGCCTTTGCAGCTTTCGTTTTCGCAGCCGTTTTGGCCTTCGTATTCTTCGGCTTCACAGCTTTTGCGGTTCCTGTACTTTTCGCGGCAGTCTTTGCGGCTTTTGCGGTTCCTGTACTTTTCGCGGCAGTCTTTGCGGCTTTTACAAGCTTTTCTTCCGTCGCCGCCGCTTTTTTCTTGGCGGTTCCCGTCTTCGCCTTTGTTTTTCCTGCCGCCTTCGTCTTCGCCTTTGCCGCTTTCGTCTCAGCAGCCGTGCCTTCCGCGGCCCCGTCTCCGACGGACGCCGCCTCTTTCAAAGCCGCCTCTTTCGCCTTCTTCGCTTCCAGGCGCGCCTTGCTCTTTTCGATCTCCTTATTGATCGGATGATCCACGCGCGAGAGGCAGGCGTCATTGCCGCAATAGGGCAGCATACGGCCATTCTTATAGCGATGGCGGAACATGGGGCCGCCGCATTCGGGGCACTTGTCCGTAAGCGGCTGATCCCATGTCACATAATCGCATTCCGGATACCTTTCGCAGCCATAGAAGAGCTGGCCGCGTCTGGAACGGCGCTCGACAATCCGTCCGCCGCACTTGGGGCACGCCACTCCCGTATCCTTCAAAAGCGGTTTCGTATTGCGGCAGTCGGGGAAACCCGGGCAGGCCAGGAATTTGCCGTAGCGTCCCTGCTTTACGACCATATTACGGCCGCATTTTTCACAGACGACATCCGACACTTCTTCCGGAACCTCGATTTCGCCAATCACCTCTTCCGCCTTTTCCAGTGTCTTCTCAAAAGGCTCATAGAAGCCGCGGAGCAATTCATTCTTGTCGACCTTGCCCTCGGCAATCTCATCCAGCTCATTTTCCAGCCCCGCCGTAAATTTCACGTCGACGATATCCTTGAAATGCTCCTCCAGCATATCGTTGACGAGGAAGCCCAGATCCGTCGGCTGAAAATGCTTTTCCTGCCGCACGACATAGCCGCGCGCGAGTATCGTCTCGATGATCGGAGCATAAGTGCTCGGCCGGCCGATATCCTTTTCCTCAAGCGTCTTTACAAGCGACGCCTCGTTGTAGCGCGGCGGCGGTTCCGTAAAATGCTGCTCGGGCAGGATCCGCACGAGCGAAAGCGCATCGCCCTCCGCGATTTCCGGCAGGAGCACGTCCTTTTCCTTCTTGCTGTCCTCATAAACAGCGAGGAACCCCGGGAACTTGAGACGCGAGCCTGACGCGCGGGCGACATAGCGCTTGCCCGCCGCAATACGGATGCTCACGGTATCGAATACGGCAGGCATCATCTGGGAGGCAACAAAGCGTTGCCAGATCAGCGTATAGAGACGCAGCTGATCGCGCGAAAGGTACTTCGCGACAATCTCCGGCGTATTCTCAACGCTCGTCGGGCGAATAGCCTCATGCGCATCCTGCGCCTTCTTGCCCGCGGCATAGATCTGGGGCTTTTCCGGCAGATACGCCGCGCCGAACGCCGTTTCCACATAGCCGCGCGCTTCTTCCAGCGCAAGGTCGGAAAGACGCGTCGAATCCGTGCGCATATAGGTTATGAGGCCGACAGGACCCCTGCGGCCCAGATCGACGCCCTCGTAAATCTGCTGCGCCACCATCATAGTCTTGCGCGAAGTGAAGCCGAGCTTTCGGGATGCATCCTGCTGCATGCTGCTCGTGGTGAACGGCGCGACGGGATTCCTCCTGCGCTCGCGCTTTTTGATTTCCTGCACGCGAAGCTCCTGCCGGCAAAAGTCCTCGACGAGCGCATCCGTTTCCACCCTGGAATGGAGGCTCAGTTTCTTGCCGTCGACCAGGGCAAGCTCGGCGTTGAATTGTGTCGTGCCTGCCTTTTTGAGCTTCATGCCGACCGTCCAGTATTCCTCAGGCACAAATGCCTGGATTTCCTTTTCACGGTCGCAGATGAGCTTCACGGTCACAGACTGCACGCGTCCGGCAGAAAGCCCCTTCTTGATCTTGCGCCAGAGAAGCGGGCTGAGCTTATAGCCGACAATGCGGTCGAGCATACGCCTCGCCTGCTGGGCATCCACACGGTCGATATTGATCGGATGCGGCTCCCTCACAGCCGCCTGTATAGCCGGTTTCGTTATTTCATTAAAAACGATGCGGCAATCCTCCTCGGGATCCACTCCCAGGATATAGGCCAAATGCCAGGCGATTGCCTCTCCTTCGCGGTCGGGATCGGAGGCCAGATAAATCTTGTCGGCATGTTTTGCGTCCTTTTTCAGCGCCTTGATCAAATCCCCTTTGCCGCGGATATTGATGTACTTGGGGGCAAAATCATGCTCGACGTCGATGCCGAACTGGCTTTTGGGCAAATCGCGCAGATGTCCCATGGAGGCGCGCACCATATACTTCTTGCCAAGATATTTCTCAATGGTCTTCGCCTTGGCCGGAGACTCGACGACAACCAATGTCGTTGGCGCTGCTCTCTTTCCTGTTTTCTTGCTCGTCTTCTTCTGCGCTGTTGGCAAAACCGCCCCTCCTCAAAACTCTCTTAACGTCCAAATTCCTTAAACCCCACGGCCCTGACGCTTCAGGTGTCTGAGCCTTTCACGGCGCGGATATAGCCATGAGCCGGCGTTTCCTCGACAAGCCCGCGCAGGCGCATTCCCAGGAGCAAGAATGCCACGTTCGATGCCTTCCCCTGCAAACGATAGATCAACTCGTCCAAAGAGCGCGGCTCATCGCGTGACAGCAAGCCGTAAACAGCCCGCTCCTCGTCCGACATCGTCTGCTCTTCTGCGGATTTCTCTGCAGGACTTGCCGCGATCTCAGACACGATATCTGCCGCCGACACAGCGATGTGCGCCCCCTGCCGCAGCAGCTGATGGCAGCCGCGGCTCGTCGCCGAATAGATGCTGCCCGGCACGGCAAAGACATCGCGCCCTTCGCTCAGGGCGAATTCCGCCGTAATCAGGGAGCCGCTGCGTTCCGCAGCCTCGACGACAACCGTGCCGTGCGAAAGACCGCTGATGATGCGGTTCCGGGCAGGAAAAAAAGCGGCGAGCGGCGCCGTTTGCGGAGCATACTCGGAAACGACCGCGCCCTTTTCGGCAATTTCAGCCAAAAGCCGTGCGTTCTCACGCGGATAAACGACATCTATGCCGCAGCCAAGCACGGCGACCGTCGCGCCGCCTTTGAGCGCCCCTTTATGCGAGGCCGTATCGATGCCGCGCGCCGCACCGCTCACGACGACAAAACCGCGCTCGGCAAGACCGAGCGCGATATCCTCCGCCGCAGCCTTGCCATAAGCGCTGGCATGACGCGAACCGACCATCGCGACGGCAGGCTGTGCCAAACAATCCAAGGAGCCTCGGCAAAAAAGCGTCTGCGGCGGATTGTAAATCTCCCGCAAAAGTGCCGGATAGGCTTTATCTGCCGGCGTAAAAAGCGTTATGCCTCCCCGCTTGCAGACCTCGGCGATCTCCTCCGGCAAGCCCTCACTGCGCCGGCAAAAAGCATGGACAGCCGCCGCTTTTTCTCTGGAAAGACCGGCCGCCGTCCATTCGTCCGCCGCCGCACGCCAGGCAGCTTCCGCGCCGCCCATCACTTGGACAAACCGCGCCGCTATCCGGCTTCCCACGCCGGGCGCCTGGCACAACGCTGCCAGAAAAAAGCGCTCCATGGCGCACCCCCTCTTTGCCAAGCCCGGAAATTCACCCGCGCCTTTTCACCTGGTCACGCGCTGCGAGTCACCTCGACTTCCACATAGTCGAGCGGTCCATGGATCGGCACGGCCTGCTTGCGAATGCGCGTCGTGACCTCGACAACCTGCGGGAATTTCTTCAAGATGCGATCCCCCGTCTTAGCCGCCAGCGTCATCAGGAGATTGACCTTCGTCTCCTCCACCGTATCCTGAATCAGGGGGTAAACGGAGGCCGCATCCACAGCGCCATCCTCGAGTCGATCCGTGTCGCAGGCCTTGTCGTCGCGCGTCACCATCTCAACGTCGACGCTGAACTTTGCCCCCTGCTCCTTTTCATACTCATAAATGCCCTGGAAACCGTAAAACAGCATGTTCATCAACCGAATCTTTGCCATGAAAATCATTCCTCCCTTGCCTGTCCCAACCGGATCGGCGCTTCCTTAAATCCCCAGCAGAGCACGAAGATCCGCAGCGAGCACAGCAAGCCCCCACGGCTGCCGCTCAAGCACGGCAGTCGCCTCGCGATACTGCGCCAGCGTCGCAAAAAGCAGCACATCGGTGCGTTCCTCGCTGAGATCGACAGCATGACGTGAAACAGCGGCATCCGCCCCCTTGGAGAGAAAGGTCTGCTTGACGACATTCGCCGCCTTCGTCGGCAGGTCATGCACGCGAACCACGGAAAAAACCGCCTTGTCCCGCATGATCTCGACCCCGGCTTCCGTACAGCCGATATCCCTGAGAGCCGCTGCCGCCGCTTCGCGTCCCCAAGGCTCCATCCTCTCGAGGGCAAAGCCCTTTCGCTCCATTGAACTCCCCCTTGCGCTCTATTTCCTATCATTGTATCATAAAGAGAACGGAAACGACAGAAAATTTTAGGGAGGCGCTGTCCGGACAGGCGCACGGCTTCCCGAAACAACAAAAGAGAGGTAAACCATGGGTGATATCTTCCTGCTCCTTCTCGTCCTGCTCATGCTCGCCTATGCGTTCTGGGATGAGCTTTTTACGAGATAAGCCAGAAACAGCTGCAAAAAAAGAAGGAGGCGAATGCCTCCCCCAAAAGATGAATTACATCACTCTGCGAGCCCCGATGTAGCAGGACCCCCAGTAAGAGCTGTAAAGCGAATCAATCGCCACCCCACGGCTCGAAGATGCGTTGATAAAGTTGCCGTCGCCAATATAGATGCCGACATGCGATGCACCGTACGTGTACGTCGAGAAGAACACGAGGTCTCCCGGAATGAGCTCGCTCGTCGAAACCGGCGTACCGACCTCGAACTGCTCATCGGCCATGCGCGGCAGATAGACGCCGGCGTTGGCAAACACATAACGGACATAGCCCGAGCAGTCAAAGCCGCTCGGCGTGGTGCCGCCGAAGACGTACGGGACACCGAGGTACTGCATCGAATCGGCAATGACGCGGCGCGAGATGTAGTTCGAACCACGGCTCACTTCCGGCATATTCTTGCCAAGAAGCGCCGAGTAGGTGGCCGGTCCGACGAGACCGTCGGCATCGAGACCCTGCGAGCTCTGGAAAGCCTTGACCGCCTCGGCTGTCGCAGGACCGAAGTCCCCGTCCGCCGCCACGTCATATCCAAGGCTTGCAAGCTGCCCTTGAATCTCCGCTACATCGCTTCCTTGGTCCCCAATGCGAAACGCCGAAGCTCCTGCAATGGAAAACCCACACATCATCACCATAGTTAGTACGAAAATACGCATTACTCTACTCAAATGGACACTCCCTCTCTGATTTCGCCTACGAGGTTAGCTGTCGGGTTAGGGAAGAGAACACCCTTTTTGATGCCAAAAAGCGCGGCATCATCATTCACCCCAAAGAACTATGGTTCCCCCGCTCCTGAGCTGGATTCGGCTTTTCTTCGCTGCTATGCGTATTTGCTCATCTGTTGCTTTGCTTGCCGGGCACCCTGTAAGCCGGGTTCTGTACTGCCAAAGCAGCGGCAATCATTTATCTGGGCTGTCCGTTGCCGAACAGTTCGAGCGACGCTACCCGGAAGGTCGGCGGGCCGCCTCATCCCTTCCCTATTTGGTCTTGCTCCGCGTGGGGTTTGCCTAGCCAGCCAGTCACCTGACTGCTGGTGCGCTCTTACCGCACCTTTCCACCCTTGCCGAACCGACTTGCATCGGTTGGCGGTCTAAGTCTCTATAGCACTTTCCCTAGGGTTTCCCCCGCTGGACGTTATCCAGCACGCTGCCCTTCGGAGCCCGGACTTTCCTCAGGCACATGCCCGCGATTGCCCGGATGCTCAACAAACTCACAACGCGATTATTATACCACTTTTCATATATTTAGTCAAAGAATCTGAAAGAAATCGCTAGATTTTGTGTCAGCGAACATTTCTACGGTCCCGCCAAGCTGTGCCGTCAAAGCCTCGGCGAGCCTTTCGACGATCAGTTGTTCGGTTGCAAAATGCCCCGCATCGACGACATGGATTCCCAAACCGACCGCACGTTCCCCATCGTGATATTTCACATCGCCCGTCACATAGACGTCGGCGCCGAGTGCCGCCGCGCGGCCGACGAATTCTGCGCCGCTGCCGCCGCAGAGAGCCACACGGCGCACCTTGCGGTCTCCTGCACGCACGACACGAACGGCAAAAAGGCCGAGGCGCTGCTTGACAAGTTCGGCGAACGCATCGAGCGGCAGCGGCTGCGGCGCCGCAAGCGTGCCGACGCGTCCGAGTCCGAGGCCCTCCCCCTCGGCTCCCGGCATCAAAGCGGCAACCTCCGCAAGGCCGAGACGTTCGGCGAGCACGTCGTTCACGCCGCCTTCAGCGCTGTCGAGATTCGTATGAGCAGCAAAGACGGCTATGCCGTGACGCAGCAGCCGAGCGATCTTGCGCCCTGTCGCATCATCCGTACGCACGGCTTTGAGACCGCGAAAAATAAGAGGATGGTGCGATACGATCATATCACAGCCATCCTTGATTGCGCGGTCGATTGTTTCCTCGCGCACATCGAGCGCGACGAGGATCTTGCTTACCTCATCCCCGGGCGAGCCGACGAGCAGGCCGGGATTGTCCCATTCCTCCGCCAGACGGCGCGGCGCTATGCGCTCCATCGCCTCCATGACGGCCTGACATCTTACCATATAAGCTTCTCCTCCAGTGCAGCTATTTTCTTTCTTACGGCTTCATAGCCGGCGCTTTTTTTCGCGCTCTCGCTTTTCCCCATACCGTTCGCAATGCGGCGCTCCCGTGAAAGCAGCCGCTCGATATGGCGCCGCAAAAGCGACGGTTTCTTCCGCCAGAGCACAGGACCGATTTCAAGGAGCAGGGCATCGGGCTTTTTTTCTTCCCCCGGCTCTGCCAAAAGAATCTCGTATATCCTGCCGTCCTCCAGCGCCAACGCCTCGTCGGCGATATGCCAGCCATGATCGTACAGCCAAGCGCGCAGCTCTGCCGCATCATTCTGCGGCTGCAGCACGAGGCTCTTCACTTCCGTGAGCACGGCGGCGCCTTCTGCAAGTATGCGGCAAATGAGCGATCCTCCCATGCCCGCAACGGCAACGGCGTCGACCTCGCCTGGGGCAAGGACGGTGAGCCCGTCCCCTCGGCGCACCTCGATGTTCTTTGCCTTCCGGCTCTGCACTGCGCGGTTTGCCGCTTCAAAGGGACCCGCATGCACATCGGCGGCAACGGCACAGGAGATTTTGCCGGCAGCAAGCAGTTCCAGCGGCAGGCCGGCATGATCCGTCCCGATATCGGCAAGACGGGCTCCCGTGTGCACGAAAGCCGCGACAGCCGCCAGACGCGCACCAAGCCCCTGCTTTTTTCGCACGCCTTCCCTGCCTTTCAATCAAGAAAATCCTTGAGCTTGCGGCTGCGGCTCGGATGGCGCAGCTTGCGAAGAGCCTTGGCCTCGATCTGGCGGATACGCTCGCGCGTCACACCGAAATTCTGTCCGACTTCCTCAAGCGTGCGCGCCCTGCCGTCATCCAGGCCGAAGCGCAGGCGCAGAACCTTTTCTTCCCGCGGTGTCAAGGTATCGAGGACTTCCTCAAGCTGCTCCTTCAAGAGCATGAAGGACGCCGCCTCTGCCGGCGCCGGCGCATCCTGGTCCTCGATGAAATCGCCGAGGTGGGAATCCTCCTCCTCGCCTATCGGCGTCTCAAGGGAAACAGGCTCCTGGGCAATCTTCATGATCTCGCGCACGCGTTCCACGCTGATTTCCATGGCTTCGGCGATCTCCTCCGGCGCCGGCTCACGGCCCAGCTGCTGCAGCAGCTGGCGCGATACGCGGATCAGTTTGTTGATCGTCTCGACCATATGCACAGGGATGCGGATCGTACGCGCCTGATCCGCGATGGCGCGCGTAATGGCCTGGCGGATCCACCACGTCGCATAAGTGCTGAACTTATACCCCTTGTTGTAATCGAACTTTTCCACGGCCTTGATGAGCCCCAGATTGCCTTCCTGGATGAGGTCAAGGAAAAGCATGCCCCGTCCGACATAGCGTTTCGCTATGCTCACGACGAGACGCAGGTTTGCCTCAGCCAATGCCTTCTGCGCCGTTTCGTCGCCGTTTTCCATGCGCTTGGCCAGATCGATTTCCTCATCGGCAGACAAAAGGGGTACGCGGCCGATTTCCTTGAGATACATGCGCACCGGATCATCTATGCTGATGCCCTCGGGGATGCTCAAGTCAATATCCGCCTCTTCCTCCGGCTTTTCCTCCTCGTTCTCCGTCTGGCTGCGATTCGAGTCGTCAACCACCTCGATGCCCTTGCGGTTGAAAGTTTCATACAGATCGTCAATCTCGTCAGGCGTGAGCTCCTGCTCCTGCAGCGCCGTCATCAGCTCACCATAGGTGAGCACGCCGCCGTTGCCGCGCCCCTTTTCCAAAAGGGATGCCACTACGGCAGAGCTATGGGTCGGCTTCCTGTCTTCCTCAAGGACATCCTTCTTTGCCTCAGCCATGAACTCGCGCCTCCTTTCTGCTGCTCTTTTCATTTTGCGGAACAAGGCTGTCCGCACTGGAAAATGCCTTTTCTTTGCTCATAGTCCTTCCATTTCGTTCTTTATTCGCTGAATTTCTTCCAATTCCTGCAAAAATCGTGCGTCGTTTTCCTGTTCCCAACGATCGGCACGCCGCGTATGCTCCTCGTAAAGCTGGGCAAGATGCGCCTTGCGGAGTTGATGCATCGCATCCTCATAGGCCTCCAGCAAACGAGGCGTCTCGCCGCCCGCCTCCTCGACGAGGGCACGGCTGAGCTCGGCAGAAGCTTCCTCGGAAAGCTCCGCCTGGGCTCTTACATCCGTCGGGGTTTCACCCGCGAGATAGAGCCCGTGCATCCATGCCAAAACCTCCGCCTGTTCCTTCACCGGGAATGTCTCGAAAGGGACGAGGGATGCTATATGTTCGGTTGCCCCCGCATCCTGCCAGGCCGTCCGCAAAACGATGCGTCCCGCCCGCCGCAAGGCGTCATCCACCTTCCGAAACGCGCGCCGCGTCGTTTCCCGCGCAGACGCAGGCTGCGACAAGGAGCCGGCAACACGGCCGATCTCGGCACGAACCAGCCCTTCATCGAGCGTCAGATCCCGCGCCACGCGCAGGACATAGCTGTTGAGCTCCGCCGGGCTCCGTATCTCGCCGAGCACGGGCAGAAGAGCTGAAAGCGCATCCAGCCTTCCCTGCAGGCTCTCCCTGTCCGCCGTTTCCAAAACGCGCGCGAGACGGTATTCCACAAGCGGCACGGCCTCCTCGACCAGCGTCTTGAATGCCGCCGCGCCGTTGTTCCTTATAAATTCATCGGGATCCTTTCCCTCGGGCACTCGCAGAACCTTGACGGCGGCTCCCGCCGCACGGGCAATGGAAAGCGCCCGCAGCGTCGCCTCCTGTCCCGCCGCATCGCTGTCGTAGCAAAAGCGGATCTCCGGCGCATAGCGCGTCAAGAGCTTGCATTGCTCCATCGTAAAGGAGGTCCCAAGGGAAGCAACGACATTTTCAATGCCGGCCGCCGCCACAGAAATCGCATCCATATACCCCTCGACGACGATGGAGAAGCCGGCGCGCGTTATCGCGCGATGAGCCCTGTCGAGACCGAAAAGCAAAAAACGCTTGTTGAAAACGACGGTTTCAGGCGAATTCAGATACTTGGGCTGGCCGTCACTGAGGACACGTCCGCCAAAAGCCACGACACGCCCCCTGGCATCACGGATCGGAATGATCACGCGATCGCGAAAGCGGTCATAATAGCCCTCGCCCTTCGCGCGCTTCACCGCCAGACCGCTTTCCACGAGAAGGGCAGGCGCAATACCGCGCTTCCCGAAGGCCTTCACAAGCTTGTCCCAGGCAGGGGGCGCATAGCCGATCCCAAAAGCCTCGATCACCGCCGCATCCACGCCGCGTCCCATAAGATACGCCTTCGCAGGCGCACCGTAGCGGGTTTTTGTCAGGCAGTTATGAAAAAACGCCTGCGCCATCTCATGCACCCTGCGGAGCGCCTCTACCTTCTCATCATGCGCGATTTGCGCCGGAGTACGCTCCCGCGCCGGCAAGGGAATATTGAGTTTCTCCGCCTGAAACTTGATCGCCTCGAAATAAGAAATGTTTTCAATCAATGAGAGGAACTTGAATACATTGCCCCCGGCATGGCAGCCGAAGCAATAAAAAAATCCCTGTTCGGGGACCACCGAAAAAGACGGTGTATTCTCATGATGGAAAGGACAGCAGCCCCAGTAACGGTTTCCTTTTTTCTTCAACGCGACGTAAGAGGAGACGACGGAAACGATGTCCGCTTCCGAGCGCACGCGCTCTACAAAAGCGTCCAGCGCCTCATTTTTCATACGCTTTCATCCTTTGCCGCTTCCCTCTCTTCCACGCAGGAAATCCGAACCCTGCCCCACTAAATTTTATATTCCCTACAAAATGAAAATATCCTCTTTTTTCCCCTTGACAATCGGAGAAAAATTTGCTCACTGCAGCCTCCCTACAGCAAACAAAGGAAGCGGCACGAGGCGGCAGCGGCGCCTCATTCGCCGCCCGGCACGGAAAAGCCGACAGGCGGCATGAAGATGCGGGCAAACGTATGGACAGCGTAGTTGTCACTGAGCCCCGCCACATAGTCGACAACGGTCTGCCGGCGCCCCCAGCGCGCTTCGCGCACACGGAATTCCTCAGGAAGCTCCGCGAAATGTTCCATATAGTAACCGAAGAGCTCGCGCAGTACAAAGACGGCCTGCCGCCTTTCCCTCGCCAGTCGGTCCGAATGATAGATCTGCTTGAACATAAAGGCGCGAAACACGTCCATGACCTCCTGCATTTTCGGCGAGAGCAGGATGTCATCCCGCTCCGTCGACTGCACGATGAGGTCCGAGACCATGCCCGTAATCATCTCCGAAGTCGTCCCTCCGATCGTCTCATAAACGATTTTGGGCAAATCTCCCGCCTGCAGCATACCGGCCCGTATACTGTCATCATAATCGTGGCAAAGGTAAGCGATGCGATCGGCAATGCGCACGATACGGCCCTCCAGCGTCTTGGGCCTATGCTTTCCCGTATGGTTCACGATGCCGTCCTTCACTTCAAAAGTAAGATTCAGCCCCTCGCCCTCGCGTTCCAAATATTCGACGACGCGCAGGCTTTGCTCGTTGTGCGCGAAGTGCCCGATGATTTCCGCCATCGCCGCCTCTCCCGCATGGCCGAACGGCGTATGCCCGACATCGTGACCCAGAGCGATCGCCTCCGTCAGATCTTCGTTGAGCCAAAGCCCGCGTGCAATCGTGCGCGCGATCTGCGACACCTCGAGGCTGTGCGTCATGCGCGTGCGGTAATGATCTCCCGACACGATGTAGACCTGCGTCTTGCGTTTCAGGCGGCGAAACGCCTTCGAGTGCAGGATGCGGTCGCGGTCGCGTTGGAAATCCGTGCGAAACGGGCAGGCATCGATGGGCTTGTTCCTATGGCTTTCCCTGCTCTTCGCCGCCCAGGGCGAAAGCATCGTATATTCCAGCTCCTCACGCTTTTCCCGTATCGTCATCGTGCCGTCCCCTTTCCGCGCTCCTCCGCTGCCAGACGGTGCCATGGCAAAGCGGCATTTCTTTCTGCTATATTCGTATAAATACGGCAGAGCCGCCTCTTTGTCCTGCCAAATTCTGTACTAAGAAAAATCTTACTGGAAAAACGCCGCCGCTTGCTGTATCATAGAGAAAAGATTTTTTTCTCAGCAGAAAGGAAGAACCACCGTGAAAAAACTGCGCTTTTCGTTTCTTTTGCTCCTTGCACTCCTCTCTTTGGCTGCTGCAGCTTCTGCCGCGCCCAAGTTCACCTACGATTCCATGCGCCTCGACTTCTCCGCCGGACGCTGCATCTTCGACGGGAATGTGCGCATCGCCGACAACGGCCGTACCGTTTCCGCCGACCATGCCGAGGTGGACATCAAGACTGCCCTGAAATTCCTGAAAAACGGCGTATTCGACACCTCAACCAACCAGGAGGTCACAGACTTCGAAGTCTGGTGCGAAGGCTCCATCGTCGTCGAACAGCAGGGCCTCAAACTGACAAGCGACAAGGCACATGTCATCGGCGAAAGCCACGATGTCGCCGTTGAGGGCAATGTCCTGCTTGAGCGCCCCGGCCTCTCCATTCGTGCCTCCAGCGGTATCTTCAACTGGGATACACAAATCGCCCAGTTCGACGACAACGTAAAGATCAAGAAAAACGGCACTGAAATCCGGGCAGACCACACCTTCTACGACGTAGGAAAGGACGAGCTCCTGTAAGGCAGCCTCGAAAAACCCGACGACGCAGATCCGGATGCCGCCGCGCTGCGATTTCCTGCACGGCGGCTCCTGCAAACCAAAGCCCTCCCATTTCCCCGCAAGCAATCGAGGGGAATGGGAGGGCTTCTTTGCATTTTTACAAAACGGTTTGCCCAGCGAGGCGGCCGCAGAAAAAATCACTCCCGGAGGCCGCAGCTTCTATGCAGTCAGTCGAAGGAAAGATACTTCTCTCCCGTACCGTACTTCTCAATGACATAATCGAGATCCTTGTCCCCGCGGCCGCTGAGGTTCACGAGAATGGACCCCGTGTCCATTTCCTTGGCCCGACGGATGGCATAGGCAACCGCATGGGAGCTTTCAAGCGCGGGAATGATGCCCTCATAACGCGAGAGCTTGAAGAACGCGCCCACTGCCTCTTCGTCCGTCGCCGTATCGTATTTCACCCGGCCGACCTCGCGCAAAAAGGCATGCTCAGGGCCGACAGAGGGATAGTCCAGCCCGCTCGCGATCGAATAGACAGGCGCAGGCTCGCCGTCCTTGTCCTTGAGCATGATGCTGTCGAAACCGTGCATGACGCCCTCCGCACCATACGTCATAGAAGCCGCATGATCGCCGAGTTTCGCACCAAGTCCCAGCGGCTCCACGCCGACAATCTCCACGGGATCGTCGAGGAACGGCACGAACATGCCGATGGAATTGCTGCCGCCGCCCACACAGGCCGTCACAACATCGGGCAGGAATCCCATCATCTCCCGGAACTGCTCACGCGCCTCGATGCCGACGACGGTCTGGAAATCACGCACCATCATCGGGAACGGATGCGGGCCGACAGCCGAACCGATGCAGTAAATCGTTTCCTTATAATTTGCGAGGTAGTCCTCAAAAGCCGCATCAACAGCTTCCTTGAGCGTCTTCGCACCGCGCGTCACGGGCACGACTTTCGCGCCGAGCACTTTCATGCGCGCCACATTCGGAGCCTGCTTCTTGATATCGACCTCGCCCATATAAATCGTGCAGTCGAGACCGAAAAACGCCGCCGCCGTCGCAAGAGCCACGCCGTGCTGCCCCGCACCCGTCTCGGCGATGATGCGCTTCTTGCCCATGAACTTCGCGAGAAGCCCCTCGCCCATGCAGTGGTTGAGCTTATGCGCGCCCGAATGGTTCAAGTCCTCACGTTTCAAATAGATCTGGCAGTTGCCGATCCTGCGCGAAAGCCGTTCACAATGATAGACCGGCGTCGGCCGGCCCTGAAACTCCCGCCGGATGCGCCGCAGCTCACTGATGAACTGTGACGAATGGCAAATCGTCAGATACGCCTCATTGATTTCCTCAAACGCAGGCACAAGCTCCTCAGGCAAATACGCGCCGCCGTATTTGCCGAAACGCCCCTCCTTGTTCGGATATTCCTTTAAATAACGCTTATAATCCATGCTTTCTCTCCCTCACTTGATTTGATTCAAACGTCCGGCGAGCGCGGAGGCCGCACCGCTGCCGGACACGCATTGCATAATGGGCTGGTTGCCCAGCATGACGATATCGCCGTCCGCATAGGCTTCCTTTTCATTCTGCCCGTTATGATAGGCCGCCGCCAGATTCCCCTGCACGAAATACGCCCGCTCCGCGCTGCTCATATCCCGCGTCTCGGGCGGTTGGACGAACGTCTTGCCGTTGACATAAACAACGCCGTCCTTGACATCGACATGGCCGCCGCTGTATTCCTTCACCGTCTTTGCGTATTTGTCGCGCCGTTCCTTGTTCGTCGGATGATCGGACGGATCGAACATCTCACTGACAAAATCCTGCGAATTGTTCCCCTGCTGCTCCATGAAGCGCTGCCAGACAGCAGCGGCGGCGCCAGGATTATACCCGGCATCCGTGATGTACTTGAGCGCCAGGCCGTCCGCTTCCCACTCATGCGCGCGCCCGATCGACACGCGGTCGATATGCGTGACAACCGTATTGAGCACGATATTGCGCAGAACCGTAGCATTCGTCACATTGGCAAGCACCTGCGCCCCGATTGCAACATCGATCTGCTTGCGCCAGGCATCCGCCACATGGTTCTTCATCCCATGCCCCATCTCGTGCCCGATGACAACGGCGATTTCATCCTCGTTCTGCAAATAGCGGAAAAGGCCGCGATTGATCGACATCACATGCCCGAGGGAGCAAAACGCATTGAACGAATCCTGGCGATTGATGAACCAAAGAAAAGGCTTCTTCCGCACCGACGGATCCGAAACGGCAATGCCGTCGGTCACGCGATTCATGACCCGTGCGCAAGTGCTCTCCCACGGAGACTCTTCCTCCACACCGTATTTGTCCTTGAACATGGCAAAAAGCTGCTGCCGCCCCTCTTCCGTCTGGTCAAGCTCCTTGATCTGCCGCTCTGCCTGCGCCTTGGCCTGGAATCCACCGATAACCGTGCCGATAACCGCTCCCCAGCCGGCGTCTGCCGTAGGCGCCGGCTGCAGGGCGAAACTCACGCCAAAAGCCATTGTACAGGCAGTTATGCCGGCGATCAGGCGCTTTTTCCATAGATTCCCCTTCATCATTTTCCTCCCCTTCTTTCGAAGAACCGCGAATATTGCAAACCATGTTTTGTTCCACTTCGACAAAGCAAATAGGAAACCCTTTTCCTGCGAAAAAATCAAGACTTGCGGTGCATCTTCCTACAGAAGATACGGCGCAAGTCTTGATTTCATTTTTAATATATACGCCTCATCACCGCTTGCCGTGCAGAGCCGGCGCCAAAAAGCCGATATCGCCGCCACGCACAAGATGGCGCAAATCCTCCGCACTCTCGGCCGGCAGGATCGCATGGCTGCCGCACGAGGCACACTCGAGCAAAACAGAATTGCCATGCACCTGGGCGATGAAGTCATGGCTGCCGCACGGGCAGACAATCTCCCCCGCCGCAGCAAACTCATGCACGCGGTTGACAGCCTCGAGAAGGATCTGCTGCTTGCCGATGAAATTCGTCCCCTCCGCCGGATGAAGCGCCTCAAATTCCGACTGGCTGAAGGCGAGCAATTCCTCGATAAAGCGGCGCTGACCGATATACCCGAGCTCAAAATGATCCTGGCTGCAATAGACCTTCTCCAGGCGCATGCGCTTGAGTTGAGAAAACCGATAGCTCACAGCATGTTCCCTGCCGCAAGCCACACAGGCCACCCGGATCTCCAGGCGGCTTTTTTCCTGACGCACGAATACCGCCTGTTCGTGCGCACAGCTTTCACAATGAAGCACAAACCGCTTTGTGCCAAGAAAATACGGCACATCGTGTACATGAATCTTCCCGCAGCGCTGGCAATAAAAGGCCACTGAACAAACGACATTACCGACAAGCATAGCGGCTCTCCACTCTCCTTGCAAGATCTCGCCCACATTTCTTTTGCTGAATACTTCGTCGCGAACGGAAAAAATCCTGCCGGACCATGTTATTAAAAAAGAACGAAAATCCATAGGGGTGCAAAAAAAAAGCGCCGTCTGCCTTCAAGACAAACGGCGCTGCCGATTCCATGGTGACGCGTACGGGATTCGAACCCGTGAAGCCGCCGTGAAAGGGCGGTGTCT
>ERZ773099.1119-NODE-1119-length-20298-cov-13.827298_pt1 | contig 20298 bp, 12 predicted proteins | sample MGYA00511120_ERZ773099 | MGnify/ENA primary metagenome ERZ773099 (study PRJEB29015, sample SAMEA2738012) | human oral metagenome | biome: human oral; feature: human-associated habitat; material: dental | place: China | collected 2104 ...
CTTCTGCGCTTAGTCCCGTCTGGGCGTAGATTTCTTCCTCATCATACTCTTTATAAACTCGGATAGAAGCCAAGTATTTATCAAAGGCTTGATAGGCTTTGGCTAGTTTTCTCAATTCAGGTGTAGAGATTTCCTCGATTTGGAGTCCTTCTTCGGGGTTATCTGTCACAAGATTTTTGAAATCACTGCAGCTTCGCAAAAAGTTTCTCTTTTCCTCTTCCCAACTTGGTGCTAGGACATCATTCTCTCCACCATTAGAGTAGAGTTTAAGGGCATTGTCTACTGCTTCCTTAAAGGCTAGAGGTTTTTGGAAAGTGATGATATGCCCATAAGTCTTACTGTTATCAAATATCCTATTGGTTCGGCTAAAGGCTTGGATCAAGTCCTGCGGTTGCATAGGCTTGCGGTCGATAAACAGAGTTGATAGACAAGGAGCATCAAATCCCGTTAAGAGACGATTGACTACAATAACCAAGTCCAACTGCTCATTACGATAGAGGTACTTGTCTTGCTTACGGGCTAGGCGGTTATTAACATCGGTGTTAATTCCTCTAAGATCCGCCATGGTAAAGTGAGTATCAAATTCTTGGTTATAGTCTAGTAAGACCTGTTTCATATGGTCTTGGTTGGCTCTTGAGTCCTCTGCATTTTCAGTGACCGAGTAGGTGATGGTAAACTTCGGAAAGTCTGGAAGGACCATCTTGACCCTCTCCAATACCTTGACTCGTGTCTCACCAGCCTTGACTCGCTTGAGCAGGTCATAGTAGGCTTGGGCTTGAGGGATGGATTTGACAGTCAGGATGGCATTGTAGGTCTTACCTACTCCCTTTTGGAAGCCTAGTTGTTGGCGGGATTTATTGATAATGGCGTCCAAGACTTCCAGCATATGCTCCTCATCTTCGTAGACACTATCTGGTACTTCATCTTCAGACTTATCTGTGATGAGGGTATTGCGGTAATCGACTTTAAATCCAAGAACTGCTCCATCATGGATGGCTTCCTTGACTGTGTACTCGTGCAAGCGTTCGCCATACTGTTGCTGGGTGGTTTGAGCAAGGTCTCCCACCTGCTGGCGTTTATTTTCCTTAAAGATAGGCGTCCCTGTAAAACCATACCAAAGGGACTGAGGGAAAAAGGCTTTAATGTCTTTTTGTGTTTGTGGCGTAACGGCACGGTGGCATTCATCCACGACAAAGGCCACTCGGAGTCCCTTGATTTTGTCCGCATCTCGTTGGTAAAATCCTTGCTCAAACTTGCGCATCATGGTGGTGATTTTCTGGATAGTGGTCACCACCACACGCTTATCATTGCTTCCTAAGCGCTTGATCAAATCATGGGTATTATCCGTCTCATCGATATCAATGACATCATTGGTCGCATAAGAGAGAAAAGATGAAGTGGTCTGTTGGTCCAAGTCCCTGCGGTCAACGACAAAAATCGTCTTTTGGATGGATGGAATCTGGAGGAGATTCCGAGCCACCTTATAAGAAGTCAGGGTCTTCCCTGAACCTGTTGTATGCCAAACATATCCTGATGCTTGCTGGCGAGAAGCTTCCTGCACCGCTTCGATGGCATGAATCTGATAGGGGCGCAAGAGGATGAGAGCTTTCTTGCTATCATCAATGACCGAGTATTGCATGACCATCTGGTGCGCACGAGGGATAGAAAGGACTTCGTGGGCAAAGCTAGTCAGGTTTGTCACAGGATGATTGTCCTTATCCACCCACTTGGTTAGAAATTGCTTGTTGAGTTTATTTTCACGAGCTGCAGCGATATAGCGAGTATCGACCATGTTGGTCACGACAAACATCTGCAAGCTAGAGTAGATACCACGGAATTTCCCTTCACGGTCATATTTTTTAATTTGGTGAAAAGCATCGATAAATGCTGCTTGGGAACTCTTAAGCTCGATTTGAATCATGGGTAAGCCGTTGATGAGAAGAGTAACATCCAGTCTACGGTCTTGGTCCAGAGGATTTACTTTTTCCCTCTGGACTTGATTGACAACTTCATAGCTAGACTTACCAGCAGCGATATTATCTCGCCAGATGACGGATAATCGGATGGTTCCTAGGCTTGCATCCTCTCTTTGAACTTCAACCTTGGCAATGCCGTTTTCACCGACTAACCACTTGGCAGCATCGTAGTAGCTGATAAAGTTGAGTTGGTTTTTTATCTGGCGTTTTTCCTGCTCTGTCAAAGGATGGTCTGCTAGCAGGGCAACGTTGTTTTGGGCTAGTTTCTCAAAGAAGTTCTCCCATAGTTGTTCTTCTGTTTTTAGGTCTTCTCGATAAGTCCATTGACTTTCCCCAGTTACCAGTTGGGTGATCAGTTGTTTTTCTATCTCCAGTTCTGGTTTTACCTGCATCATATTTTCTCCTTCATAACGCACATTCTCACTATATTATAGCATGTTTCACTTTAAATTCCCTACGCTCCCCCTACTTCAAAGCACTTTTGACCTTTTTCTTGGTCAGGATTCGATCGTTTTTGTTAGAAAGAGATTTGATACGGGCTTCGAGGAGGATTTTCCTTCCTGCTTCATTTCGTGTATAGACGAGGCGGTACTGCCCAATGTTAGGAGTTAGGGAGTCTAGGAATTTCTGAGCATCTTCCTTGCGTTTTTCAAACAAGGTCGGCACCGCAAAGTAAGCAGACTGTCCTGCTGGAGCTTTTTCTGCTTTCAAGAGATAGCGCTGATTGTCCACTGGGGCAAAAAACTCACCTATCGTCTGAGCAAACAGCTCCTTGTCTCTCATGCTTCCACCCTTGAGATAGGTAAAGAGGGCGTAGCTTTCCTTTTCCTCATCTACCTGTACACGAGAGTGTTCATCTGACAAGTAACCCGAGTCCAGCATGGCTTTTCTGATGGATTCACCAAGTAGGCGGAGGCGGACATAAGGGCTCTTGAAAAAGACATAGCGCAAGACAGTAAAGGTTAGAAAGAGGAAGCAAGCCAGTGTCAGCCACCAGACTTTATACAGCCGCAGTCTAAACAAAATATAGAGAACATCAAGGGCAAATAGGATGAGATAAACCCGAACCCATTTTAGAGCATCTACCAAGACGAGGAAAGGAATCTTATTTTTGGGGGCTGCGACTTCATTGACAATCTCCAGTTTGTCAGCCACGATGAGCGAGGATTGCCATTTCTCCCGCAGGGAGGCCCGATCCTTAGACAAGGTCTTGATACGTTCGTTATAGGCTCGGATCTGGCTCTTTTTAAAGGGTGGTTTTGGGAAAGCCAAGCGATCCAAGCCTGTCTCGATGGTATCATAATCATAGGCTAAACCTAGAAAATGCTCCATACGACGCGATAGGGTTTGAAGATCCTGATTAGTATTTAGGTCTTGTTCCTCTTTTTCACCGGGAAGTGGGAGGATGCGGATAGGCTCAACAGCGACCAGGTGCCAGATGTTGCTGGTCTTATCTGGATGCCCTTGCCATACTCGGATGGCCCGTCCACGCATTTGATTGCTGAGCATAAAGCTTCCGACAAAGCTTCCGAGAATCAGAGAGTTAACACAGGGTGCATCCCAGCCCTCTCCTAGGAGAGACTTAGTTCCGACCAAGACTTGGATACGTCCTCTCTGGAATAGTTCGGTCACCGCAGCCACGATTCCCTTGGCTGTACTAGGAAAACCAATCTGCACATAGTCTGCCTGATTCAGCCTTCCTACTGCTGAAAAGGTTAAATGAATCTGAGGCAAGAGAGCTACTAGCTCCTCCTTGACGCTGGCTGGTAGGATAACAACACTACCTGACAAGACTGCCAGTGATACAGAAATCCCATGTTCTTGGGCACTTCTTCGAAGGATTTCAAAGTAGGGGAGGACACCCAACTGCGATATCGGAGCTTGACTATCTCCTAGATAGGTCGCAAAGTCCTTGCGAATATAGTCTGCCAAGACCAGCTGGCGTAGTTCCTGCCCCAGACTGTCATACTCTGTCAGAAAAATATCGGCAATGCCAGATAATTTCCCCAAGGATTGGTTTAAGATCTGGTCATTGACCTTGGACTTGACTAGGGAGACCTGTCTTTTTTCAACCAAGCCCCGCGCCTTTAAGTCTGCTTCCAGCTGTTTGCTAAAACCATTAGCATCATCATACCAGTCTGGTATCTGATAGAGAAGTCCTTGAAGGAGGGTTTCTAGCCAAGCATAGTTGAGCTGGGGCATTTCTTTGGTTCCCAAAAGCTCTTGCAAGTTTCGAGGAATTTCCAAGTTTTGAGAATGCAGATAGATCAAGATAGCAGACAGGTACTTGGGATCTTCTAAGAGGACATCAGATGAGATGTTCCCTCGGAGAACTTTGGAGCTGGTGATGAGCTTTTGAAAGTCTATATCGGTCAGCAACTGATTGACATACTGCCACTTGGCATCCTCAAACTGCCTTAGACGTTCGGCTTCCTCAGAGGTTGGAGAGCAGATATAGGCAAAATCCTGATGCGGACAGAGGGTGTTTTCTTTTACTAGCTCTGGAACGGTGATCTCTTGGTCAATCTCTCCGCACATTTTGATATAGCGTTCCCAGAGTTCAGGTTCACTATCGTAGGGAGGGGTTGCCGTTAGGGCGATCACCTGTAGCTGCTCATACTGCTTACGGAAATCTTCTAGACTTCGCCACCATTCATTGCGTAGATGGTGGCATTCGTCTAGGCAGAAAGTCCCTACTCCCTGCTCTTTGAGACTGGCAAGTAGGTTAAATCCTGTAAAATTTTCTATCTCTCCTTCTTCCTTGGAGTTAATCTGATTCATAGCACTATGAAAGGCTTGATAGGTAGCGATTGTCAGAGGTTTCAGCTGTTTCAGATCTTGTGATACAAGGTCTGGTAGTTCCCTCTCATCCTCTAAAAAGGCCTTTTGGATCCTTTCGACCCATTGCTCCCGAATCGTGACCGTGGGAACCAAGACCAAAGCTGGTTTTCCAAAGCGAGCGATCAGCTCGATACCGATGGTGGTCTTACCTGATCCCGGCGCAGCCACCAGATGGACATGGCTATCAGCTTGATAGTCTTGAAAACGATCCAAGACTTCCTGTTGATATTGTCGCCATTTCCCTTTAAATCTGAGGCCTATCATCCTGATTCTCTCTTTCATGAATTAATTCTTATCTTCATTTTACCACACTTGGACCAAAATCTTCATAAACAATCAATATAGTCATTATTGCTAAAATATGGTATAGTAGATTTATACTATTCTAGAGGAGTTTATATGTCACACGATAAACAAATGAAAGCTGTGTCTCCCCTTCTACAGCAAGTTATCAATATCTCATCTATCGCAGGGGGAATTGCTACCTTGATCTTCTGTATCTGGGCCTATCAGGCAGGTGTTTTGCAGTCAAAGGAAACCTTATCCGCCTTTATCCAGCAGGCAGGTGTCTGGGGGCCGCCACTCTTTATCTTTTTGCAGATCCTACAAACAGTCGTTCCCATCATCCCTGGTGCCCTAACCTCAGTCGCAGGTGTCTTCATCTATGGGCATATCATCGGTACCATCTACAACTACATCGGAATTGTCATTGGCTGTGCGATTATCTTTTACCTCGTCCGCCTCTATGGTGTGGCATTTGTCCGATCAGTCGTCAGCAAGCGCACCTATGATAAATATATCGGCTGGCTAGACGAAGGCAATCGTTTCGAACGTTTCTTTATCTTTATGATGATCTGGCCTGTCAGCCCTGCCGATTTCCTCTGCATGCTGGCAGCATTGACCAAGATGACCTTTAAACGCTACATGATCATCATCGTTCTGACCAAGCCCTTTACCCTCGTGGTTTATACCTATGGTTTGACTTATATTATTGATTTCTTCTGGCAGATGTTTTGAGAATAGAAACATCCGTTTGGCTTCCCAAGCGGATTTTTTTATTTGTTTTATTTTGCGACGCTTTTAGCGAGAACAAAGTTTCCAAGTGTAGCCGAGCCATTTCCTGCCACTGCTGGCGTGACGATATAGTCACGTACATCTGGGACTGGTAGGTAACCATTGAGCAAGACAGTGAATTTCTCGCGCACACGGTCTAGCATGTGTTGTTGCGCCATGACACCACCACCAAAAACGATAACATCTGGACGGAAAGTGACTGTTGCATTAACCGCAGCCTGAGCGATATAGTAGGCTTGGATATCCCAAACGGAACTGTTGAGTTCGATATTTTCTCCACGAACACCTGTACGAGCTTCCAAGCTTGGTCCAGCCGCAAAGCCCTCCAAACAACCATTGTGGAAAGGACAAACACCCTTGAATTCTTTCTCAGCATCCATTGGATGTTTCGCTACATAGTAGTGCCCCATCTCAGGGTGACCTACACCACCGATAAACTCACCACGTTGGATGACACCTGCACCGATACCTGTACCGATAGTGTAGTAAACCAAGTTTTCGATACGACCGCCAGCATTGTTACGGGCAACTACTTCACCGTAGGCAGAACTGTTGACGTCTGTTGTGAAGTAGATCGGCACGTTCAAGGCACGACGGATAGCTCCTACTAGGTCAACATTTGCCCAGTGAAGTTTTGGAGTCGTCGTAATAAAACCATAGGTTTTTGAGTTTTTATCAATATCGATCGGACCAAAGGATCCGATAGCTAGCCCTGCAAGATTATTGAATTTTGAGAAGAACTCGATGGCTTTATCAATTGTCTCGATAGGTGTCGTTGTTGGAAATTGTGTTTTCTCTACAAGGTTAAAGTTTTCATCACCGACAGCACAGATAAACTTTGTTCCGCCCGCTTCCAAGCTTCCATATAATTTTGTCATGATAAACCTCTCATTTTTCTTTCTTTCATTATAGCACAATAGCGCATTTCCAGAGTGAAAACGGAACCAGTTTTTGACTTTTCCTCTGTAAATCTGAACATTCAAGTAAAAACGAACAAATATAGGATTTGTTCGTTTTATTTTGGAGATTAAGCTTTTACTTCGATAACTGTGTCACCCTGAGCAACAGAACCTGTTGCAACTGGAGTTACAGTTGCATAGTCAGCTGTGTTTGTGATAATGACCATTGTTGTATCGTCGAGACCCGCTGCAGCGATTTTAGCAGAGTCAAAAGTTCCAAGAACATCTCCAGCCTTAACTTTAGCACCTTGGGCAACTTTTTTGTCAAATCCTTCGCCGTTCATAGACACTGTATCAATACCAACATGAATCAAAATCTCAGCGCCATTTGTAGTTTTCAAACCATAGGCATGTCCTGTTGCAAAGGCGATGGTAACCTCAGCGTCTGCTGGCGCATAAACTACACCTTGACTAGGTTTGACAGCAATCCCTTGTCCCATAGCTCCGCTTGAGAAAACTGGATCATTCACGTCAGCAAGTGCAACAACTTCCCCAACGATTGGAGTAAGGATGGTTTCGTTTTTGATAGCAGCCAATTCTTCAGATACTGACGCTTCAACTTTAGTTTCAGCTACACTTGCAGCCGCTACTGTTGCGGCCTCATCAGCAAAGACACCTGCTGCTTTTGTTTTACCATAGAAATAAGTCAAAGCAAAGGCAGCGGCAAACGAAATTAATTCTGCAATAACATACATAGGAATTGATCCTGCCTTAATAGAAAGGAATCCGATAAAACCGGCTGCTCCCAAAGAAACTGCAATGACATGAGTCAATCCTGCCACAAAGGCACCAACTGCTGAACCAGCAAGAGCACAGAAGAATGGGAATTTGTATTTCAAGTTTACCCCAAAGAGAGCAGGCTCAGTAATACCAAGGAAGGCTGAAACAGCTGCTGAACTTGACAAGCCTTTAGTTTTAGCATTTTTAGTCAAGAAGTAGATAGCAAGTGTGGCTGCACCTTGCGCCACGTTTGCCATTGAAGCAACAACAAAGATATAGTCACCAAATCCAGTACCGTTATTATTGTAGGCTGATAGCAACTGTGTTTCAATCGCAGGGAATGATTGGTGAAGACCAGTCATAACGATCAATGAGTAGGTTCCACCAAAGAGCCCCATACCAAAGGCACCTGTAGTATTGTATAGCCATACAATCGCATTGGTAATCGCATCAGATACCACCAACATCACAGGACCGATAACTGTAAAAGTTAGGAATCCTGTAATCATAACCGACAAGAGCGGTGTGAAAGTAAAGTCAACTGCAGATGGCAATTTCTTGTGGAAGAATTTTTCCAGAGTCGCCAATAACCAGACAGCCACAAGAACGGGGATAACTTGATAAGCATAGTTTGTTTGTGTAACATGGTAACCTAAAATATCCCAGAAGGCTTCTTTACCACCCAAATCTGGAGTGGTCATAATCATACCGATAGCTGCACCAAGAAATTGGTTTGCTCCAAAGCGTTTAGCTGCTGAAATACCTACCAAAACAGGCAAGAACATAAATGGAGCGGCAGACATCAATTGAACCATGGCTGAGAAGCCTTTGATAACAGGGTACATATCTTCAATTGATTGAGGTCCAAACAAATCTGGCGATGTCAAGAAGTTACGCAATGCCATCAAAAGACCACCTGCAACCAGGGCAGGAATGATTGGAACAAAGATATCTGACAAGAGCTTAATCAAATCCATCAAAGGATTGAACTTTTTATCTTTATTAGCAATCTCTTTCAAATCATCTGTTGAAGCTTCCTTCAAACCAGTTTTCTTGATGATTTCTGCGTAGACAAAGTTAACGTCACCGGGACCAATAATAATTTGATATTGTCCGTTTGTGCTAAATGTACCTTTCACATCAGCATTATTATCTAAAGCTGCTTGATTCACTTTTGATTCGTCTTTTAATACAAGACGAAGACGAGTGGCACAATGCGCTGCAGCTACTAGATTATCTTTTCCAACAGCCTCAATGACCTCGGAAGCTACTTTATTATAATCCATAGCAATAATCTCCTTATATAAAATTTTGTAAAGTGTTTGAAAGCGATTTTATCCGCTCTACGAGTATTATTTTATCACGTTCTAAAAATATGTCAAGCGTTTTGCAGATAAAATTTTATTTTTTATTCTCTTTTCTAGAAAATGAATATTTTTAAATGTTTTTCGATGAACATTCAGTTAAAAACTTCTAATAATATAAGTTTTAGGTATCTAATCTTCTTATTGTTTTCTTTTTTCCTTTATTTTCAAATATATTCTCCTTTAAATTTATACTAAACGTTTGACATCTTTTTCCTTTTTTTAATAGAAAAAGCTTGCTTTTTTACTCGAAAACGTTTACTATTAAGATAGTAGAACTTTCGGAGGAATGATATAATGGAATGGACAACAGAACGTCGGTATAGACGGTATGAAAACTGGACAGATGGTGAAATCAAGCAAATCAAGGAAAAGATGGCACAATCTCCATGGCATATGAGCTACCATGTTGAGCCTAAAGCTGGCTTACTCAACGATCCAAATGGCTTTTCGTATTTTGATGGCAAGTGGATTCTCTTTTACCAAAACTTCCCCTTCGGTGCTGCCCATGGCTTGAAATCTTGGGTGCAACTGGAAAGCGAGGACCTGATTCACTTTAGAGAAACTGGGATCAAGGTCTTGCCTGATACACCTCTGGATAGCCACGGTGCCTACTCTGGTTCTGCCATGCAGTTTGGAGATCAGTTATTCCTATTCTATACAGGAAATGTTCGTGATGAAAATTGGATTCGCCACCCCTACCAGATTGGCGCCTTGATGAACAAGGATGGTAAAATTGAAAAAATTGAAAAAATCTTGATTGACCAACCTGCGGATGCGACTGATCACTTCCGTGATCCACAGATTTTTAACTTCAAGGGGCAATACTATGCCATCGTAGGTGGGCAGGACTTGGATAAGAAAGGATTCGTCCGTCTCTATAAGGCTCTCGATAATGACTACACAAACTGGCAAGCGGTTGGTGACTTGGACTTCGCCAACGACCGTACAGCCTATATGATGGAATGTCCAAATCTGGTCTTCGTTGGTGAACAACCTGTTCTTCTCTATTGCCCTCAGGGATTGGACAAGAAGGTTCTGGACTATGACAATATCTATCCAAACATGTACAAGATCGGAACTTCCTTTGATCCTGAAAAGGCGCAAATGGTAGACGTTTCGGAACTTTACAACCTAGACTATGGCTTTGAAGCTTATGCTACTCAAGCTTTCAATGCTCCAGATGGACGTGCTCTCGCAGTTAGCTGGCTTGGTTTGCCTGATATTTCTTACCCATCTGACCGTTTTGATTATCAAGGAGTTCTCTCACTGGTCAAAGAACTGACCATCAAAGATGGCAAACTCTACCAATACCCAGTCCCAGCTGTTAAGAACCTTCGTGCTTCTGAAGAGACTTTTTCAAATCGTCCTCGAACGAAAAACACCTACGAACTAGAGCTTAACTTTGAAGCGAATAGCCAGAGTGAAATCGTTCTTTTGTCTGATCAAGAAGGCAAGGGGCTTTCTATCAACTTTGACCTTGTCAATGGTCAAGTGACAGTTGACCGCAGCCAAGCTGGTGAGCAATACGCCCAAGAATTTGGAACCACTCGTTCTTGTTCAATTGACAAGCAAACTACCACTGCTAACATCTTCATCGACAATTCTGTCTTTGAAATTTTTATCAATAAAGGAGAAAAAGTATTTTCTGGTCGCGTCTTTCCGCATGCCGATCAAAACGGTATCCTGATTAAGTCTGGAAATCCAACTGGAACTTACTATGAATTAGATTATGGTCGCAAAACTAACTGATGTCGCCAAACTCGCAGGCGTCAGCCCCACTACCGTCTCACGGGTTATCAATAAAAAAGGTTATCTGTCTGAAAAAACCATCCAGAAGGTCAAGGATGCCATGCGCGAATTGGGCTACAAACCCAATAACCTGGCTCGCAGCCTCCAAGGGAAGTCCGCCAAGTTAATCGGCTTGATTTTTCCGAAAATCAGCCATGTTTTCTATGCAGAGTTGATTGACAAGCTGGAACACGAGCTCTTCAAAAAGGGCTACAAGACCATTCTCTGCAATAGCGAGCACGACTCGGAGAAAGAACGCGAATACATCGAAATGCTGGAAGCCAATCAGGTAGATGGTATCATTTCAGGTAGCCACAATCTAGGAATTGAGGACTACAATCGTGTGACTGCACCTATCATTTCCTTTGACCGAAACTTGTCTCCAGACATCCCTGTTGTCTCCTCTGACAACTACGGTGGCGGGGTCCTCGCTGCCCAAACTCTAGTCAAGACAGGCGCTCAGTCTATCATTATGATCACAGGAAATGATAACTCTAACTCACCGACCGGACTACGCCATGCTGGCTTTGCTTCTATTTTGCCAAAAGCTCCTATCATCAATGTTTCCAGTGACTTTTCACCTTTGAGAAAGGAAATGGAAATCAAGAAAATCTTGACCGAACTAAAACCCGACGCTATCTTTGCATCGGATGACCTGACAGCCATTCTGGTGATTAAAATCGCTCAGGAACTGGGTATTTCTGTTCCCGAAGAACTCAAGGTCATCGGCTATGATGGGACCTACTTTATCGAAAACTACTACCCTCATCTAACGACTATTAAGCAACCGCTTGATGAGATTGCCTGCCTGACAGTCGATCTCCTCCTGCAAAAGATCGAGGGCAAGGAAGTCACCACAACTGGTTACTCTTTACCAGTCACCCTACTACCAGGGAAAAGTATTTAACATAAGAAAAACTCAGACCAATTCGTCTGAGTTTTTTATGATCGTAATGTTTCTAGATAGCGCCGGGCTATTTCTAGGTTAAAAGTTTTCTCTGCGATTAAGCGCTCAACCAGCGGAGCAACCTCTGTCTCATTAGCACCTGCTAGGAGTGCCAATGATTTTGCCTGAAGTTTCATATGCCCATGCTGAATCCCTGTACTAACTAAGGCTTTGAGGGCAGCAAAGTTTTGGGCCAAGCCGATAGAAACAATGACTTGAGCCAATTCCTTAGCAGAAGGATAGCCTAACAATTCATGACTGAGGACTACACGAGGATTGAGGCCGATGGACCCTCCTTTGGTAGCTACAGGCATCGGTAAGGTCATCTCTCCGACCAACTCTTCCTTTTCCAAGTCTAAGGTCCAGCGACTAAGACCTCGATAAGCACCATCTCGACTAGCAAAGGCATGAGCACCAGCTTCGATGGCACGCCAGTCATTGCCGGTAGCGATCAGGATAGCGTCCAGACCGTTAAAAATTCCTTTGTTGTGAGTAGCTGCTCGGTAAGGATCTGCCTGCGCAAACTGGCTAGCCAAAGCCATTTTCTCTGCTATTTCTCTGGCTTCATCCTTTTGTCGGCTCAAGTAACGAAAGGCAATTCGACAGGTCGCCGTCACCAAAGAATCGGTCGCATAGTTGGACAAGATTCCCATGAGACTCTGACCCTGACTCAGTTCTTCTAAAACTGGTTTCAAGGCTTCAAGCATAGTGTTGAGCATATTGGCTCCCATAGCTTCTTGGGTATCAACATGAAGGTAAACGACTAAAAATTCCGCCTCATCAGTTACCTGTTCCACGTGCAAGTCACGCGCCCCGCCACCACGTTTGACGATAGAAGGATAGGCTTGATTGGCAAGTTCTAGCAGATTAGACTTTTTACTGATAATAATCTCTGTAGCAAGACTCCTATCAGGCACCTGATAAAGGGCAACCTGACCAATCATCTGGCGCTGATGGACTTGAGCTGTAAAGCCTCCCCCACGTTTGATGATCTTGCTGGCAAAGCTTGCGGCGGCTACCACAGAAGGCTCCTCAGTCACGTAAGGAACTGTGTATTCCTTACCATTAACCAGAAGCTCTGGAACGAGCGAGTAGGGGAGAGAGAAAGTCCCTACTACATTTTCACTCAGCTGATCTGCAGTTGCCAAACTGAGGTTCTCATTGTTCTCCAGACTGCTCTGTGATTCTAGCGAAATTAGCGCCTGAGCCTTTAACAGCTCTAGGCGCTCTTGGGTTGATTTTTTCGAAAATCCATTCCAACTTTTTTTCATTATTTTTCAACCTTGCTGTAACGACGCTGGTGGTCAAGAATCTCCACCAAGGCATAGTCTTGATTTTCATAGCCTGCAAACTGAGCAGATCCTGACTCATCTAGGTCCGCCTCTTCAAAGAAGATGCGCTCATATTCTTCAATAGATAAAGAAGTGCGTTGATTTAGCTTATCTAAACGCTGTTTATCCAAGAGTTTTTCATACCCTTCTACCAACTCACCGCTAAAGAATTCAGATACAGCCCCACTTCCATAGCTATACAAGGCAATCTTATCCCCTGCCTTCAAGCTATCTGCATTTTCCAAAAGGGATAAAAGCCCAAGAAAAAGAGAACCTGTATAGATATTTCCGACCTTTTGGCTATAGATGATAGACTGGTCAAAGTGCGCCTGCAAGAGGTCTTTCTTTTCCTGAGGCAAATTTTTATCCATAATTTTTTTCAGACCTTTCAAGGCCAACTTGGGATAAGGTAGATGGAAACAAATGGCTGCAAAGTCATCCAAGGTCAACTGATAGCGTTTTTGGTATTCCACCCAAGTCGTCTTGAGGCTATCTAAATACTGTTGGGTTGAGTAAAGGCCATTTACAAAAGGTGTCGTTGAATAATTTGGACGCCAAAAGTCCATGATGTTGCGTGTCTGTGCAACATTGTCGTTGTTGAAAGTCATAATCCGCGGATTTTGTGTGATCAGCATAGCAACACTTCCAGCTCCCTGTGTAGGTTCTCCTGGAGTTTCAATACCGTACTTGGCAATATCACTAGCAATGACCAAAACCTTGGACTGAGGTGAATTTTCTACATGTAACTTGGCATAGTGGAGCGCTGCTGTTGCGCCGTAGCAGGCTTCTTTTACTTCGAAACTACGTGCAAAGGGCTGAATCCCTAGCAATCCATGTACAAAAACAGCTGCAGCCTTACTCTGGTCAATTCCTGACTCAGTCGCTACGATAACCATGTCAATTTCTGATTTTTCATCCTCTGTCAAGATAGAATTTCCAGCACTAGCTGCCAAGGTTACAATGTCTTCTGTCAGCGGTGCGATACTCAACTCTTTCAACAGGAGTCCCTTACTTAATTTTTCAGGATCAATTTCTCTGGCTTCTGCTAAGTCTTGTAATTTCAACACATATTGACTGGTCGCAAAACCAATCTTATCAATACCGATTGTCATACTTACCTCTGTTTTATCATTCATTGTAAAAAACGTCTTACTTTATTTTATCACAAATAGAAGCAAAAGAAAGAAAAAAGACTTGATTCATCGAACCAAGTCTTCATTTATATCTATGGGGCCATATGCAGAGAAAATCTATATCAGATATCTCTCAAAATCCAGCTTTAATCGCCCCATCACAAATAATAGATCCCGAGGAATGCATATCCTTGTAAAGATGAATTTTAAATTCTTTATGCTATTGCAATTGGGTGTGAAAAGACCCTATTGGACGCGATTATTTCTGACATGATGATAGAGCTTGAGAACGACTGTCCCACTAGCCATACCAATCGAGATGACTAATGCCAGCATAACGACCAAGGTTGCGTTCGCAATAGCACGGTCATAATCCCCAGTCACAAAGAAGGCTGTCGTGCGGTAGGATAGATAACCTGGTACCAGAGGAGCCAGAATGGATAGAACAAAAACCACTGCGGGAGTCTTGTATAAAATGCTCAAAATTTGACTGATACAAGAGCCGATAATGGCTGCGATAAAGGTCGCAACGATAACATTGGTTGGTTCTTTTAATAGTAGATAGAGGAGCCAGACTCCCATTCCTAAAGCTCCAGCGGGCAGGAGCATGGGGCGTTGAACGTTTAATACGATCAAAAAGGTAACGATGGCAAGCAGGCTTGCCACTGCTTGGAGTAAAAAAGTTGTTAGAGTCATATTAGTTCATCAATACCAAGGCGACAGAAGTGCCAGCCCCTAAAGCGAGGGTAATCAGCAAGGATTCAAACATCTTGCTCATACCAGAGTTGATGTGGTTTGTCATGATATCACGCACAGCATTTGTCAGAGCAATCCCAGGGACAAAGGGCATGACCGCCCCTGCAATGATGAGATCTGCTGTCGAAGGAAATCCTGTGTAGCGAGCCCAAAACTGGGCAATCAAGCCAAAGACAAACGCACCCGCAAAAGCTGTCACAAAGGGAATACGGATAAATTTTTCAACGTAAAGGGAAAAGGCGAAGCCAAATAGAGTTGCCACCCCTGCCCCAATCGCATCAAAGAGATTGCCTCCAAACATAACGGAAAAGAAGGGGGCACTGAAGGTCGCAGCCATGGTGACCTGAAACTTAGTGTAGGGCATAGCTTGAGTTCGTATGCTTTTCAACTCTCTAAAGGCTGTTTCAAGATCAATTTGTCCTCCAACCAACTGTCGTGAAATCTGATTGACATCGCAAACTTTTTTGATGTTATAAGAGGAGGAAGTCACCCGCTTCATGCGAGAAATATTGGTATTTTCGATAGAGAAAAAAATAGCTGCCGGCATGGCAAGAACATTACAATCCAAAACTCCCTGCGAATGTGCAATCCGAATCATGGTATCTTCTACTCGATGAATCTCTGAACCACTTTTCAACAGAATAGTTCCTGCCAACATAATAACATCTACGATGGCATTCAGCTCTCTTGACTCGTCCATTTTGCTCTCCTTTTATTCACTTCTTTTATTTTATCACAAATTCCGAGGAAGAAAAAATCTTTGCCACAAAATCTGTGACAAAGATTGATTAGTTTCCTCCATTACGCTCAGAAGTCTGTCCCTGAGAAGATGATGACGGAGTTGTTGGTGGATTGCTACCTTGCGTCGGTGGTGTATCTGGTCTATTTGTGCTTTGCTGTGATGAAGATGGGGTTGATGAAGACGGTGGTGTTTTTGGTTTGTAGATAGAAATCTTAACCCGAGTCTTGTTGAGATCAACTTTTTCACCTGGTTTAGGAGTTTGGTCCACAACAGTTCCTTCAGCAGTATCCTCAGGTGCTGTTGAAACTTCCACTACTTCAATATTAGCTTCTTTAACACCGACAATCTGAATCAGATTATTTTTTGTAAACTCAAGACTGGAGCCGATATATCTTGGCATAGATACGCTAGTTACTTTCTTGGCGACTGTCAAGACAATGGTTGTCGCCTTGGTCAAGTCATAAGTGGTCCCCGCAGTTGGAGTTTGTCTAATGACTGTTCCTGCTTCGTTCTCGCTTGATTCCTCTTCCTCGATTTTAATGAGATTTTCTGGAACCTTTTTCTCTTTCAGTTCTGCAACAACATCAGATGATTTGCGCCCGACATAGTTACCAATCTGGAAGGATTGCTTACCTGAAGAAACGATCAAGTTGACCTTGCTTCCTTCTTTTCGACCGCTACCTGCTTCTGGATCCGTCCGAATGACACGACCTTCTGCTACTGTATCACTAGCTTCTGTTTTCTCTTCACCAACATCAAAGTTAGCCTTTTTCAGTGCTTCTTTAGCTTCGGCAACCGTCTGTCCTGCTACATTCGGTATAGCGATAGTAGCTGGAGTCCGGGATAAAATCCAAGCAAGCGAAGCTACTACGAGCAAGATACTAGCTAACAGAATCATATAACGTGCTTTTAGCTTACGTTTTTTAACAGTTTTTGCTGCTGGTGCCTCTGGTGTCGCTTGTTGAACTGATTTCTTGACTTGAGGTCGTTCTACTGGTTGTTGGACTTTAGGGATCGAAGTCAAGGTGTTTTGCGATACTTTTGGCAAAGTCTTGGTATCCACCTTGCTGGTATCTGCAAAGGCTAGCTTTGGCTCATTTCGGCGGTTGTAGGACAAACTGCTAGAAAGATCTACATACATCTCTGAAACTGATTGATAGCGATCTGTTAGTTTTTTAGCTGTCGCCTTGATGACAACATTTTCCAAAGCCTGCGGTACAGACGGATTTTCAGCAATGACTGATGGGAGTGGTTTTTGGAAATGCTGGAGGGCGATAGTCACTGCACTATCCCCATCATAAGGGATATGGCCTGTCAACATTTCATAGAAAATAATCCCCATGGCATAGATGTCACTCTGCACAGTTGCCTTGGAACCACGCGCCTGCTCAGGTGAGAGGTAGTGCACCGATCCTAGCATAGAGTTGGTCTGAGTCAGACTGGTCTCTGCAAAAGCCACGGCAATCCCAAAGTCTGTAACTTTGGCTGTCCCATCTGGTGTCAACAGGATATTTTGAGGCTTCAAATCTCGGTGGATAATCCCTCTAGTATGCGCTAGACGCATAGCCAAGAGAATCTGTCCCATGATGCGGACTGCTTCTTCATTTGAGAGAGGGGAGTGTTCTTTGATATAACGTTTGAGGTCAAGGCCTGCCACATACTCCATAGCTAAGTACTGCTGACCGTCTTCTTCACCGATATCTGTTATCCGAACGATATGGGGATGGTCCAAATCTGCCATGGCTCTCGCCTCACGTTGAAAACGTGCCACAGCAATCGGGTCCGTCTGGTAATTAGTCCTAAGGACCTTGACTGCCACTTCTTCCCCATCTAAGATCAAATCCTTAGCCAAGTAAACATCTGCCATGCCTCCTCGACCAATCTGTTTGACAATCCGATACCGTCCGGCAAAAATCTTGCCGATCTGGATCATTCTACCGCCTCCTCGTTCATGTAAACAAGGGCAACCGTGATATTATCTGAGCCTCCTGCGTTGTTAGCAAAACGTATCAAGGTAGCAGCCTTGTCTGCTAATGAAATATCACTAGTCACGATATCGTAGATCTCACTTCCTGGAATCATATTGGTCAAACCATCGCTATTGAGCAAGAGATAATCCCCTGTTTCTAGACTGACCATACCAAAATCTGGTTGGATCTCATCTTTTTGTCCGATAGACTGAGTGATGATATTTTTCTGTGGGTGTGCTTCTGCTTCCTCAGGAGTCAATTGACCCGCTTTGAGCAATGCATTGACCAAGGAATGGTCGCTCGTGAGCTGGCGATAATCTTCACCTCGAATCAAACCAATACGAGAGTCCCCAATATGAGCATAGATAGCCTGATTACCAATAATAGCTACTGCTTCAAGCGTTGTTCCCATGCCCTTATAAGCTTCGTCTTTCCCTAATTGGTGAATTTTTTGATTTTCAATCTCTAAGTAGTGGGCAAACCACTCACGGACTTCATTGACTGTGTCAATCTGGGTATCTACCCATGCAATTCCCAAGTCTGTCACCGCCATCTCGCTAGCAATATTTCCTGCGCGATGACCACCCATTCCATCAGCTAAGAGAATCATGGTGCGACCTGCTCGATTGACAAAATGATTGACATAGTCTTGATTATTTGTGCGTTTCTGACCAACATCTGTTAATAATGCTATTTCCATCGTGTCAGTTCCCTCCTAATCAGATATCTTGCGGAATTGGCTGATAAAAAATCCATCACTTCCATACAATTCAGGAGTGATCAAGATACAGCCATCTTTCAGGATATCCTTACATTCGTGTTCTAGTTTAACCTGCTCAAACTCAGGATGACTTTCTAAAAATGTTTGAACAACCTGAAAGTTCTCTTCTGAGATGATCGTGCAAGTACTATAAGCTATTATACCACCTTTTCGTAGAGTTTGACAAACGCTATCTAATATTTCCAACTGAATTTCCTGTAAAGATGCGAAATCTGCTGTTTCTTTATTGTACTTAATATCTGGCTTGCGACGCAAAAGCCCGATCCCAGAACAAGGAGCATCTACTAAAATCTTGTCAAAAGAATCCTTACCAAAAAACTCATGCACCTTTCTGGCATCCAGTTTTTGATTTTGAACCCGATCCGCCACACCCAGACGCCGAGCATTTTCTTGAATCAAGTCCAACTTGTGATCGTAAAGGTCCAAAGCCGTTACTTTGCCTGTCGTGAGATAAGAGGCTATATGGGCTGTTTTTCCACCCGGAGCAGCACAGGCATCTAGGACCTGCTCATCGCCTTGTAAATCAAGGGTCGGAGCAACCAGTTGACTAGACTCGTCTTGGATGGTAATAGCCCCCTCTGCAAACAAGTCATGTCCTGCAAAGTGGCCTTGCTCCTTGACGAGACCAGAACCAGACAAAGGTGAATCACCAGCCTCTAACAAGGCTTTAATCTCCTCTTTTCGACTCAAGTCGGTCACTCGGATACTGGCCTTGCTGCGCACCAAGAGACTTTCAAAAATGGCTTGTGCTCGCTCTTCACCGTATTCTTCCTTGATCTTAGCAACCAGCCAAACTGGGAGAGAATAGGTAATCGAATCACGCTTGTTTTTGCGTTTGATAGTCGCAATGTCTGGCCACCCTTCTCGCAAGATACGACGAAGGACGGCGTTGACCAATTTTTCACTGCCTTTTTTACGGACTTTGGCTAGCTCTACTGCTTCATTGACCACTGCGTGATTGGGAATCTTATCCAGATACCGAAGTTGGTAGGCACTCAGAAGAAGAAGGACATAGAGCCAGTTATCTAGCTTGTCTCGGTCTTGGATAAAGTGGGACAGATACCATTCTAAGGTGAGTTTGCGGGCTACAGTTCCGTAGACAATCTCTGTCACCAAGCCCTTGTCTACTACTGAAAGCTTGCTCCCTTTGAGGTGTTTGTTTAAGGCGATATTTGAGTATGCTTGGTTGACCAGCACGTCTTCTAGCACCTCTAGGGCTAGACTTCTAGCCGTTTCTACTTTAGTCACCAAATCGTTCTCCCACAATCAATGTCCGTCCAACTCCGTTTAGGAAGGAAGCAATGTCCATCTTAGGCTTACCAGCTGGCTGTACTTGTTTGAGAGATAAAGCTCCTTCGGACGTAGCGACGATCAATTCTTTCTTGCCAATAGAGAGGATCTCACCTGGGTTTCCCTGACCTTCTACTGGTAGGGCTTCATAGATCTTAAAGCGGTCGCCCTTGAGAAAAGTATGGGCAACAGGCCATGGGTTCATCCCACGGATTTGGTTGAAGAGTTGGCGATTGGTTTTAGTCCAATCCAGTTTTTCTTCCTCAGGTTTGATGTTTGGCGAGAAAGTGACTAGACTTGGGTCCTGAGGTTCTGGTTGAATTTCTCCAACAATATAGGCAGGCAAGGTGTCCAAAAGCAAATCACGACCAAGGACAGCCAATTTTTCAAACAAGGTACCAACATTGTCCTCATCTGCGATGGAAATACTACGGCGGGAAATCATATCTCCTGCATCCATTTCCTTGACCATTTCCATAATGGTCACACCAGCTTCCTCATCCCCTTGAATCAAGGCATAATGAATGGGAGCGCCACCACGGTGTTTGGGAAGGAGGGATGCATGAACGTTGACCGCAAAGTCCATGCTATCAAGGAGTTTACTTGGGAGAAACTGCCCAAAAG
>ERZ773099.1122-NODE-1122-length-20261-cov-13.479412_pt1 | contig 20261 bp, 15 predicted proteins | sample MGYA00511120_ERZ773099 | MGnify/ENA primary metagenome ERZ773099 (study PRJEB29015, sample SAMEA2738012) | human oral metagenome | biome: human oral; feature: human-associated habitat; material: dental | place: China | collected 2104 ...
CGCGCGACCAGCGGAATGAACAGTGTGTCGGCAACGCCTTGCAGATCGCGCATCATGCACTCCTCTTCGTCCACCCCCATGGTAGGAACAGGCGTCTCGCCTGTCGATACGCCGGCTTCCGCGCCGCCACGTGCACCTCTCTGTAGAAGTGAGAGGAGCCGAAGATGACGAACCTGAGCCAGGTAGCCCAGGACGAGCACACCGCACGGATAGTGCTGTCGATGATCGTCAAAGCAGACGACGCCGTGACCGGCCGTTTCTTGGCTGAGCTGGGGGCACGTGAGGTGTTGCAGCTTGCCGAGCGCGATGACGTGGTGCCGGGCCTCAGCACCGTTGACGCGCAAGTCAAACACGCCCAGTTTGAACGTTCGGACGCTAAGACACTTGAGCAGCACATCGTTGAAGCCGAGTACGCAGGTATCGGCACGTTGATCCCCAGTGACAAGGAATGGCCATCCGCACTCGACGACCTTGGCGACCGACGGCCATACGTTCTGTGGACTCGTGGAACGACACCGTTCCTCCCGCGCCCAGTCGCTAATCGGGCCACGATCACCGGCGTGAGAGCCGCGACCTCCTACGGCGAGTATGTGACCGGGGAACTGGCCTCCGACCTCACCGACGCGGAGCGGACAGTCGTGGCCGGTGGCGCGTGCGGCATCGAAGAGGCCGCCCATCGAGCGACGCTGGGATCCGGTAGCGACACGATCGCGGTCATGGCGAACGGCGTTGATCGCCCCTACCCTATGGGACACCAAGAACTACTTGGGCGGGTAGCCGACCTCGGCCTCATAGTCAGTGAGGCACCACCCGGTGCCGTGCCTACACGCCACGGCTTCCTCGCTCGCGCACACCTGATGGCCGCACTCTCCGTAACCACCGTCGTGGTTGAAGCCGGTACTCGATCCGGTTCCATGACCGTTGCCCGGCACGCGTACAAACTCGGTTGCACCGTCGGAGCTGTTCCCGACCCGGTGACCAGCGCAACGAGCGCTGGGCCACAGCAACTCTTGCGAGATGGCGCTTCACTGGTCGCGGATGCCGCGGACCTGCTCTCTCCACGCGGACGTGACAGCGTAAGCGCGATCCGGGCTTCTGCGGCATCTCGCGATTCAGGGCGGCCCTCAACCGCCAAGGAGTCGATGAGCGCCTGCGCCCTGTAGTTGCCTGCGAGCCGCTTCTACGACGAGCTGCTTCTCAAGTGGCGATGTATGCCGAGCGCGCTGCTTTCGCCTTCTCCCAGTCTTCCTGCACTTCCTTCACAGTCGGCTTGGTGCTCATATACTCGGCGGCGTGAGAGTGTCCGGTCATCCGCTCGCAAGCACGATCGAAGAGAGGTTCAATGACTGCGATGGCAGCATCGAGCCGAGAGCTGTCGATCTTCGACAGGCGGGTCATCATGATATTCTTGCGGTATCGCTGTGTGACGTTTTGTAGGAGTTCCTGCTCGACGAAGGCTTCGCACCAGGCGCGAATGAGGTCGTAGGTCTCTTTGATGAATGCATCTTGAACCACCGGCTCAGCACTCGTCATCTCTTGAAGTTTGACGTTGATCCGCTTGGCCAGATCGGTTGGCGTATCGAGCCTCGGCTCGACGTCCGGGGCTAGGATCCCTTTAATCTCTCCGCCGTCGCGCACCTCGTAGATTTTCATCCTGAGTTTCTTGTTCTGCCTGGCCGCCATCAGCGCTGACGCGAACATAATGTTGTGGGTCAAGACAACAACCTGATGTGTCTCGGCAAGATTTTGGATGCGTGAAGCAACCTCATCAAGTCTGCGGTAGTCGAGACTTGTCACGGGGTCATCGAAGATCAGAGGTGCCTTGGTCTCTCGCATCCGATTCTCGGCAAGAAAGTCGGCCAGCGCCAACACTTTCTGCTCACCTTCTGAGAGCACCGCAGAGGGCTTGTAGGAGGCGACCGCCTTCTTACGTTGCGCCTGTCCGCTGCGCCCTTGAAATCGAAGTGCGACGCGAGGCGCTCGGAGGAGAGCGCACTCCTCGGCGAACAGCGTCTCGAAGTTCTTATTCACGAGGTCTTCGCTAGCAAGCTTGGACTTGGCCGTAAGTTGCCTCAACGCACCGCTTGAGATGACACTTGAGAGATGTTCTAGCTGTTGCGCTCTCAGAGCCCGTCGGACGTACTCGCGAGCTATAGCGATGTTCCGGTTCAACTCAATGCATGCAGCGAGCTCTGAAAGCTCAGTCTGCTTTCCGGCGAGCGCGGTCGCCGCATTCGCTTTGTCCTCCGACATCTGCTGGACTGCGGCCCGCGCATTCGCCAGTTCGGCTCCGACCATGGAGGCTACTGTTTCTGCGCTCTCTCGGAGAGCACCTGCGGCCACGGGCTTCCCATTCGCGGTGTCCTGAGCAGCGTCGCGGGCCGCGGCGAGCACCTCACATGCTTGACTCGCCCATACCGGCGGGTCTTCACCATCCCGCCGCTCTGCGGCGAACTCGTCCGCACGGGTCAACTCGGCTTCGTCGAACCTCAGGCTGGAGTTGCGCACCTCGGTATTCGCGTCCTCCACCTGACGGACAAGCGTTTCATCGAGGAACGTACGGTAGCGAGTCAGCAGATTCAAGGCATTCGGACTGAGTTCCTGCATGCAGTAAAGACACTTGTCCCCTGAAGTTGGATAGTGCTCGTGGCCAAGGTGTCGGCGGTACGAGTCTCCCGCAACGATGAACTCTTGCCACTCCCCATCTGCGGGGCCCGGCAGTTCATCCTGATTGAAGAGTTGTTCTCGCGCTTGTATCCTTCGACCTTCCGCTTCCTGGAGTCTCGCTCGGGCTGACTCGTAGACGACAGCATTGAAATTCATCGCCGTAGTAAGTACACCGTGCAGGCGGTTTAGGTGGCGCACCGTCTCCTGCGTACTTGAGAGGATCACGTCAAACGACTTGGAACGGAGTGCCGCAATCTCACCTTCAAGGCGTTCGCAGTCTGCCTCGGCACCGTCGTGCAACGTTGCCAGCGCGTCAAGCTCCGCGAGGTCTGTGGTAGCGCCCAAGGTCTCAATCAAGGGATACACCTTCGTACCTGACTTGAACCTTGACAGCAGCGGATTGCTCTCCGGCGCCAAGGTCTTGACCTCGTTATCGATCCGCCGCTGAATGCCCTTCAGACCGGCAGCGACGTGACCAAACAGTGCGAGTTCGGCCGGCTTGTAGACGTAACCCAGATCGCTGTCAACGTGTAGCGAGACTGCGCTCGCGTCGAAGACGCTGATGCGCGTGAATGGCGCAAGACCGGCCTCGTCCTTCCACACCACCGAGGAGTCCGTGCCGGACAGTCGGTAGTGGATGGTGGCACTGGGCGACGGCAGGCTGTCGAGATAGGCGGTGTGGACGTTCGGCAGGATGTCCTCAGCGGCCCGAACAGCCGATATGCGCTTCAGTATTCGCGCGTACCCAGTTTTCCCCGATCCGTTCTGCCCAAAGAGCACTGTCAGTTCCGGATGGAAGCTGAGTTCTTGGTCGGCGGCGAGTGCATTGACGCCTTCGATATTCGCCAGACTGACGAGTTCAAGAGTCTCCTCTTCCGCCGCATCCGCAGCGACGAGTTCAAGCTTAGGGACTTCCAGAGTCTCACCATCAGCAAGCCCGTTCTCGGCGAGGAAGGTGGTGTAAGCGGCGTCCAGCAAGGCATTGCTCGGTGCCTGGCGAGATAGGATCGTTTCAGCAGTGATCTGACGCACCCATGCGTCTTGCCCGTTCGCCCAATCCACCAGCAGGCGCCGGGGCGTCGCATCTCCCAAGTTGACTGAGACCTCTTCAGCGGCCACGTCTACCTCCGCCCTGACGAACGGTGTCAGGAGATACCTGTCGCCGATCCAGCTCGAACTGTCATGGTGCTGTCCATCATGCCCGAAGAGTCGGGAATTAGGCTGGACGACACAGCGGACGCGGTGCTCCGAAGCTCATTCGGGCTCACAGCGACGGCCCGGTGCGCTGGGTCCGAGCGTGTCGGAAGTGTTCTTGGTCCTGTTCGACGCGAGCGAGGTTCAGCGTTCGGTCGAGGGCTGCACGCGCCCATGCGGCGTCGATCTTCTGGGCGGCAGCCTCGGGCGAGACACCGAGGGGGGCGTCGTCGGTAATGCGGTAGCGGTTGCAGTATGCAGCGACCACACGCGCGGACCTGCGCCAGGCGACGGTCGGTCGGCGGGTGGCATTCCAAGTGCCTTCGTCCACGGCACGTTCTTGGCGAGGGCAGCCTCGAAGGCCGCGTCGGCACGCGCTTCCATCAGTTCCTCTCGCTCGTCGAGAGCCGCTCGTATCTCGGCGTCGATAGTTCCGTGTACCTACGGGATGGGGCCAGCGATGAGTCGTGGTGGCTTGCGAGTCCGGCCTGATCCTGCTGGACGGGCGGTCGCCCGCTCGACCCGGTAGTGGAGGACGGCAGCGATGTCGTCGGCATCGCCGAATCCGCGCGCTGCGATGAGGCGTGGTAGGAGGGTGTCGACGTTGTGCTGGTTGGCTTCAGCCCGGCGTAACTCGGCGATGAGGGCGCCGAAGGCGTCGGAGTTGATGACGGGGTCTGCTTGATCAACGGTGAGACCGGAGGCATGGATGAGGGTAGTCCAGCGGTCGTATTGGGCTGCGACGGCGATGGCTTCGTATTAGGTAGCGAGTTGGGCGATCGAGCCCCACTGATCCGTGTTCGGTGGTGATGTGAGGTTCCCCCGGAGCGTAGAAGCAGCGGGACGTCACGACCCCTGACAACACGAAAAACCTCCGACCAATGGCCGGAGGTTCTAGCATGACACTTTTGGTGGAGCTAAGGGGATTCGAACCCCTGACCTCTTCCATGCCATGGAAGCGCGCTACCAACTGCGCCATAGCCCCGAGAGCTGTCCCAGACTATCGGATGCTCTCCCCTGTTGGCAAAGCGGCCCTAGCCGCCTGTTTCAGGGCCGTCGCGATGGTCTCCATGGCGTCGTCGTCGTGGGCGGCGGAGAGGAACCACGCTTCGAAGGCCGACGGCGGCAATGCCACTCCCCCGTCCAGCATCGCGTGGAAGAACCGCCCGTAGGCCGCGGTGTCCTGGTCCTGGGCGTCTGCGTAGTCGATGACGGGTTTCTCCCGGAAGAACACGGAGAACAGGTTCCCGGCGGTCTGGATGACGTGGGGCACCCCGGCCCCGGTCAGCGCGTCGCCGACCAGTCGCTGCAGCTCGGCGGAGCGGGCATCGACCCTGTCATAGACCTCCGGTTTCGCCAGGTCGAGGGTGGCGATCCCGGCCGCGGTGGCGAGGGGATTCCCGGAGAGCGTGCCTGCCTGGTAGACGGGGCCGAGCGGAGCCAGCAGGTCCATGATCTCCCTGCGACCCCCGACCGCCGCGAGGGGCATGCCACCGCCGACCACCTTCCCGAAGGTGATCAGGTCGGGCGTCCAGTCCGGGGCCTCGACCCCCGCTTCGAAACCCCACCAGCCGGAGGCTCCGACGCGGAAACCGGTGAGCACCTCGTCGAGGATCATGAGCGCCCCGTGCTCGGCGGTCAGCCGGCGGATCTCGGCGTTGAATCCCTCGGCCGGGGTGACGACCCCCATGTTCGCGGGTGCGGCCTCCGTGATGACCGCCGCAATCTGCCCGCCGATCCGTTCGAACAGCGAACGCAGTTCGTCGAAGTCGTTGTAGGCAAGCACGATGGTGTCGGCCGCGGCAGCCACCGTCACCCCGGCGCTTCCCGGCAGCCCCTGGGTGGCCACACCCGATCCGGCGGCGGCCAGCAGCGCATCCGAGTGTCCGTGATAGCAGCCCGCGAACTTGACGATCTTGTCGCGGCCCGTGGCGCCGCGGGCGATCCGCACCGCGGTCATGGTGGCCTCCGTGCCGGTGGAGACCAGCCTCACGTGTTCCGCGACGGGAACCCGGGCACGGATCCGCTCGGCGAGCTCCACCTCCGCGCCCGTCGGCGCCCCGAAACTGAGGCCCTTGGCGGCCGCTTCCTGCACGGCCGCGACGACCTGAGGATGGGCGTGCCCGAGCAGCGCCGGCCCCCAGGAACACACGAGATCGACGTAGCTGGTGCCATCGACGTCGGTCACTCGGCAACCGGATGCCTGCTTGATGAAACGCGGCGTGCCGCCAACGGACGCGAATGCCCGCACGGGCGAGTTGACCCCGCCCGGGATCGCCTCGCAGGCCCGTGTCATCCATTCCTGGTTCAGTCCAGCCATTCGGCAACCTCCAACGCCCAGTAGGTGAGCACCACATCGGCGCCCGAGCGAACGATACTCGTGATCGACTCCTGGATGGCGGCGCGCCGGTCGATCCAGCCGCGTTCCGCCGCCGCCTCGATCATGGCGTACTCCCCCGACACCTGATAGGCCGCCACCGGAACCTTCGAGACAGCGGCCACATCGGCGAGCACGTCGAGGTAGTGGCTGGCGGGTTTGACCATCACCATGTCGGCGCCCTCCGACAGGTCCAGCAGCGCCTCCCTGAGGCCCTCGCGGCGGTTCGCTGGATCCTGCTGGTAGGTGCGGCGATCCCCCTGGAGAGATGAGCCGACCGCCTCCCGGAACGGCCCGTAGAACGCGGAGGCGTACTTCGCCGAGTAGGCCAGGATCCCGACGTCCTCGAAACCGGCCGCGTCCAGCCCGGCGCGGATCACCCGGATCTGGCCGTCCATCATCCCCGACGGCGCCACGACGTGCGTGCCGGCCCGGGCCTGCGCCACCGCCTGCTGCGCGTAGGCATCGCAGGTCTCGTCATTGATCACGCGGCCGTCCTCGGCGAGGAAACCGCAGTGCCCGTGGCTGGTGAACTCGTCCAGGCACACGTCCGACATGATCACCAGATCATCGCCCACCGCTTCCCGGCAGGCGGTGATGGCCCGCTGTTCGATGCCGTCGGGCGCCCAGGCCTGCGTGCCCCGCGGATCCTTGTCCGCATCATCAGGCACCCCGAACAGCATGATCCCGCCCAGCCCCGCCTCTACCGCCGATCGTGCGACGTCACCGATCTGTTCGACGGTGTGCCGCCGCACCCCCGGCATGGCGCCGATCTCGGCGGGGGACTCGCCGACGAAGACGGGCAGGACGAGCTGCGCCGGGCTCGGCCGGGTTTCGCGGACCAGTTTTCTCATGGCGGCGGTGGTACGTAGCCTGCGTGGGCGCTCGATCATGCGTTTCCCTTCCCAACCAGTTCGGCGGCGGCCCTTGCGACCGCCTCCGCGTCGGGGGACGGCGAGACACTGGCCGCCACCCCAAGTTCATTCAACACCTTCGCGGTGGGTTGTCCGATGGCCAGCACCCGGGTTTCCTCCGGCCAGCCCAGCCGTTCGTCGATCACCCGCGCCACCGAGCCCGCAGTCACGACCACTGCCGCGAACTCCCCGGCCCTCCAGCGGGCCGCCAGTTCGGCGGGTTCCCGGGTCGCCTCCATCGTGTAGACGGGGAAAACATCGACCTGCCAGCCCAGCTCCCGCAAACCCTCGGGAAGGTCCGGTTTGGACAGCGCCGATCCCGGGATCACCACCCGTCCCGTGCCGGCCGGGAACTCCTCGACGAGTCCTGCCGCGCTGGCCTTCCCGGGGACGAGATCCACCGCGTACCCGGCCGCTTCCAGGGCCGCTGCGGTCGCCTTACCGACGGCGGCGATCCGCCCGGGCAGCCGGACACCCAGCCCCTGAAGGGCCTCGACGGTGCGGGCGGAGGTGACCACCGACCAGTCGGCCTGCCCGAGGTCGAGCCCGTCGACCAGCACCACCGGAGCCTGCACCGGGAAGGTCGTGACCTCCAGTCCGGCGGCGCTCAGTGCCTTCGAGAGCGCGCCCGCCTCGCGGGGAAGAAACACCCTGCGTCCCCCGGCCTGGGGCCACAGGTCCGCGTCGTCGTGGAACTCGGCCAGCCGGGAGGCGCGGGTGGCGTCCAGCTGGGTCACGTCGGCGGCGCCGAGGGCGAGCAGCCGGGAGGCGGCGGTTCTTCCCGCACCGGAAATCAGCGGCACCTCGGTTCTGGCCTGGCGGGTGCCGTCGGCGGAGTACACCCCCGCTGCCAGCCCGTCGCCGGTCCCGAGGGCCGCTATCGGGGCCGCGCAGCCACCGCCCAGGGCTGCCAGGACAGCCCGTTCCTCGGTGACCGCGAGTCGCGTGTCCGCGTCTTCCAGGGCTTCGAGGGCGGCGATCAGGGCGGCATCACCGGCCCGGCACTCGACCCCGAGCGCCCCCTGCCCGGGTGCGGGCAGGATGGGCAGTTCCTTGGTGATCCGTCCCGCGAGCCCGAGGCGGCGCAGCCCCGCCGCGGCCAGCACCACCGCATCCAGGTCGCCGGAGGTCACCCGGGACAGCCGGGTGTCGATGTTGCCGCGGATGTCGACGAAGACCAGGTCGGGACGCAGGGCCCGCAGCTGCGCCACCCGCCGCGGTGACCCGGTGCCCACACGGGCCCCCTTTGGTAGTTCGGCCAGGCTCAGGCCGTCGCGGGAGCACAGCGCGTCGCGGGGGGATTCCCGCTCCGGGGTGGCGGCGATCACCAGTCCGGGGACGGGTTCGACCGGGAGGTCCTTCAGGGAGTGGACGGCCAGGTCCACTTCTCCCCTGAGCAGCGCGGAACGCAGCTCCGCGGCGAACACCCCGAGCCCGGAGAGTCGGGTCAGCGATCCGCGTTCGTGATCGCCGCGGGTGCGGATGGTGACGATTTCCACCTCGTGTCCGAGGGCGCGGAGCCGGTCGGCCACCCAGGTGGACTGGGTCACCGCCAGGGTGGAGGCGCGCGTTCCCAGCCTCATGCTGCCGCCTCCAGTCCGGATGCGATTGCGGCCTCTATTCCATTGCCCGCCACCCAGGCCCCCGCCACCTTGACGTTGGTGGGAAGGGATTCCAGCAGCCCGGCCCGTTCCGCGGCCGGGAGTACCCTGGGTACGGCGGGCCAGCGCACCAGGGCGTGGTCACGGAGCACCAGGTTCTCGCACCCGAGCAGCAGGCGGGCATCGGCCAGGGCCTGCTCCCGGGTGGGGTTGGCGTCGGGTGCGTAGCTGAGGCGGATCAGCTCCACCCCGCCGCGGCTCCAGGGCCATTTCGCCGAGTAGTGGGTCAGCGCTCGGGCTTCGAGCCCCGGGATCGGCTGGCCGAGCATCACCCCGGAACCGACCGGCGCCCCCGCCAGCGGCTCGGGTTCCAGCGCCAGGACCGCGTTGAGCGAGGTCCCCGTCGCGGGTGCCGATGCGGTGATTCCCAGCCCGCCGAGCAGTTCCGCGGCGGGGCGGGCGGGGCAGGCCAGGATCACGCGGTCAGCCTCCAGACGGTCACCGCCTGCGGTGACCGTCGCATCGCGTCCGATCCCGGTGACGCGGGCACCGAGCCGGATCTTTCCGCCGTTGCCCCGGAGGTCGGAGGCCAGGGCCTCGACGAGGCGGATCAAACCCCCGATGGGTTGGGCGACGGTGGAGCGGCTGCCGCGGGCTGCCGCGACCTTCGCGTACAGGGAGCCGGGTCCCCTCAGGCCGGGCGCGAACTGCGCCAGCAGCATCTGGTCAGGTTCCATCCGGTAGACGGTCCGGGTCACGGGGGCCACCAGCCGGTCGGTGACGGCCCGGCCGAGGCGCGCGGTCACCAGTTCGCCGACGGTGGCGGCGCCGGCCCCGATCTCGTCGCCGAGTCCGGGTTCGGCCAGTGCCGTTGCCAGGTCCGTGCCGTCCAGGGCGGCAGTCAGGGCCGGATCGTCCGGGCCGGCGGGAATGCCCATTACTCCGTCGGCGCCGGGCCAGGACCGCGTGGCGGACCAGCGGATGTGCGGTCCCCCCGTGGGGGCGGCGACCTCCAGCCCGAGGGTCGCGCACAGTTCGTCCGCGACTCCCAGGCGACGGGCGTAGGCTTCGGCCCCGCCGTCGATCACCTTCCCGGCTATCGTCAGCGGCGCCACCATCCCGCCGATCCGTTCCGAGGCCTCCAGGACGATGACCTCGGCGCCTGCACGGGCCAGCTGGTGGGCGGCCGCCAGCCCGGCCACCCCGGCCCCGACGATCACGGTCCTCACAGCTCGTGCACCAGCGCGACGAGGTCGGTCAGCACTGCGGGATCGGTCTCGGGTGGTACACCGTGCCCGAGGTTGACCACGTGGGCGGGAGCGGATCGGCCTCGCTCGACGACGTCCCTGGTGTGGGCGGCGAGGTTCTCCCAGCCCGCTGCCAGTCGCGCGGGATCGATGTTGCCCTGGAGCACCTTTCCGGGCAGGCGGCGCGCGGCCTCGTCCAGGGGGATGCGGTGGTCGATCCCGATCGCCTCGGATCCGCATTCGGCCATGGCCTCCAGCAGGTGTCCGGTTCCGGTGCCGAAGTGGATGCGGGGCACGGAAACGCTCTCCAGCGCCCGCCGAGAGTAGGGGGCGACCCGGGTGGTGTAGTCGGCCAGGCAGAGCGTCCCGACCCAGGAGTCGAACAGCTGCACCGCCCGCGCCCCGGCCGCAACCTGGATGCGCAGGAACTCACCCGACAGGTCGGCGCACCAGCTGAGAAGCCGGTCCCACGCCGCGGGCTCGGAGTGCATGAAGGCCCGCGCCCCCAGGTGGTCGCGGGAGCCGCGTCCCTCCACCAGATAGGCGGCCAGGGTGAAGGGGGCGCCCGCGAACCCGATCACCGGCGTGTCCTCGCCGAGTTCCGCGACGGCCAGCGCCACCGCCTTCTCCACGGCCGATGCATCGAGGATTCGGCGCTCCACCAGCCTGTTCACCTCCGCGACGCTGTTCACCGGTTGTTCGAAAACCGGCCCCACCCCGGCGGTGATCGTCACGTCGACGCCCGCGAGCGCCAAGGGGACCATGATGTCGGAGAAGAACACGGCCGCGTCCACGCCGTGGCGGCGCACCGGCTGGCAGGTTATCTCGGCGGCCAGTTCGGGTTTGAGGCAGGCATCCAGCATCGCGACGCCCTGTCTCGCATTGCGGTACTCTGGCAGTGATCGCCCGGCCTGACGCATGAACCACACGGGCAGACGTTCCGGCCGACGGCCCTCGAGGGCGGCCAGAAGGGTAGGCTGATCGCTTCTTGTCATGGCCGAATTCTGCCCTATCACCAGAAATCTGGTTCACTGGAACCACTGTGAACCTCCGCATCCTGTCCGTAACGCATGACCTCCACGGTCTGACCGAGGTCCAGCGCGTATCTCAACATACGGACACTCTGTCCGCTTCATTGAGGAGCACCGCCGGTGTCGAGGGCCTGGTCACCCTGGCAACCTGCAACCGGCTCGAGTTCATGATCGACTCCCCGAAGGTACCCGAATCCCACCTGCGCCTGAGGCTGGCCCGCGAACTCGACTCCCAGCCCGACTGGGTCGTGCACGAGGGCGAGGACGCCCTCACCCACCTGTTCCGGGTCGCCTCCGGGCTGGAGTCGATGGTGGTCGGCGAGCGGGAGATCACGGGGCAGCTGCGCCGCGCCCTGAAGGCCGCACAGGCCTCCGGTGACGCATCCGGCACCCTGACCAGCGTCATCAACGCCGCCCTGCACACCTCCCGGCGGGTGAGCGCCGAGACCCGGCTGCAGGAGTCGGGACGTTCGGTGGTCAGCGTCGGCCTCGACATGACCGGAATCACGGACTGGGAGAACCAGCGGGTGTTGCTGGTGGGCACCGGTTCCTACGCGGGCGCCGTCGTCGCGGCACTGCGGCAACGCGGGGCCGGAACCATTTTCGTCCACTCCTCGTCCGGGAGGGCGATCGGATTCGCCGAGCGGCACGCCATCACCCCCGCTCTGGACCTCGATTCGGCCCTGGGCAGGGCCACGCTGGTGGTCACCTGCCGCGGCTCGGCCACCCCCGTGGTGACCACCGCCAACCTCAAGGACGCCACCCCCACCGTGCTGCTCGACCTGTCATTGCAGCCGGACGTGGATCCAGCCGTGGCCTCCCTCCCGGGGATCACCCTCCTCGACCTGACCGCGATCCAGGCCGCCATCTCCCCCACCTGGGCCGCCGACTCCGCCCACGCCGAACGGATCGTCGCCGAAGGGGTGCACGAAATCTCCGATCGCCTGGCCTCCCGCGCCGCGGACCCCGCGGTCGCCTCGCTGCGAGCCGCGATGCTGCGGATCGTCGACGAGGAGGTGGCGCGGCTCCCGCAGGGCCGCGCGCTGACCGTCGAGGACTGTGCCCTGGCGCTTCGGCATCTGACCACGAAGCTGCTTCACACTCCCTCGATACGAGCACGCGACGCCGCGGCCGAGGGCAGAATCGCCGACTACCTGGCGGCCATGGAGGAGCTCTACGGCATCGATATCCAACCCGATTTCGACGTTAAGAGCCATCGTCGCTGCCCGGTGACGGGGCTCAGTTTCGCCGATCTCGCCACCGAACCCACGGAGATCAGATGAGTGATGCCCTGAGCCCGTATTCGGCCGTGCTGCTGGCCTCCTACGGGGGTCCGCGCCAACCGGAGGACGTGTTGCCCTTCATGCGCAACGCCACCGCGGGACGGAGGGTGCCGGACGAACGCCTGCTGGAGGTCTCCCAGCATTACCAGCTCTTCGGTGGTCGCTCCCCCATCAACGAGCAGAACGAGGCGCTCCGCGACGCCCTCGTGGCGGAGTTGAAAAGTCGAGGCTGTCCCCGTCCTGTCGTGATCGGGAACCGCAACTGGACCCCTTTCTTCGCCGAGACCGTCTCCGCCCTGCACCGTGACCGTCACGACAGAGTGGTGGCGTTGACCACCGCCGCGTATTCCTGCTATTCCGCCTGTCGTCAGTACCGGGAGGACCTGGCCGCCGTCATGGAACAGGTATCCGGCGTGGTCATCGACAAGGTCGGCCCCTATTCGGAGCGCGACGGTTTCGTCTCGGCCAACGTGGACGCCCTGGTCGCGGCCGTGCAGGCGCTGCGGTCCCGGATCGGCGACGGGGTGATGAAGGTGTTGTTCGTCACCCATTCCATTCCCGTCGCCATGAACGCCGCTTCCGCTAACGGCACCCCTGCTGCCCGCTACGACGCCCAGCACATCAGGGTTGCCTCCCGGGTGGCCGAGGCCGCCGAGGCCTACCTGGGTGAGCGTCTCGACTGGGAGCTGGTCTACTGCTCCCGTTCGGGCAGCCCGCACATCTCTTGGCTCGAACCCGATGTCAACGACCGCTTGGCCGAGCTGACGGGCGTAGCCGGCGTGGTCGCCGCCCCGATCGGTTTCATCAGCGACCACATGGAGGTTGCCTACGACCTGGACACCCAGGCCCGCGAATCGGCGGCAGCGGCCGGTTTCGACTACGAACGCGCCGCCACCGCCGGCATCCACCCAGACTTCATCGCCACCCTGGCCGATCTTCTTCTCGAGCAGGCCGCCGTGGCGCGGGGCGAACTCGCCCCACCCGACCATCCCTGCCTCACGGAGCCGGCGAGTTGCTGCCTCCCCCATCCGCAGAAGGAGCAAACCCATGTCCCATCCGCATCACACGCACACTGATCCCCGCGACCATCTGATTCCGGCCGAGGAGGTCAACGCCACCCCGCACTACGTGATGTATTCGGTGTTCCGCACCGCGGGTCCGCTGCGCGATCCCGACACCGCGGTCGCGGAGAAGGCGGTTCTCGACACCGGGGTGAACATCCGCGGCTGGTACGACATCGGTGGTTTCCGCGCCGACGCTGACCTGATGCTGTGGACCTTGGCCAACGACCCGCACCAGCTGCAGGCGGCCTACCACGCGCTGCGCGGCTCCGGGCTGGGCCGGGACCTGGAGCCGGTGTGGTCCTGCATCGGTGTGCACCGGCCCGCCGAGTTCAACCGCGGCCACACCCCGGCCTGTTTCTCCGGCGTCGCCCCCCGCCCGTGGGCGTGCGTCTACCCGTTCGTGCGCAGCTACGAGTGGTACTACATGGATGAGGAGCGCCGCTCCAAGATGCTGGCCGCCCACGGCCGCATGGGCCGCGAGTACCCCGACGTGCCGGGTTCCACCACCTCGGCCTTCGCGCTGAACGACTACGAGTGGCTGCTGGCCTTCGAGGCCGACGAGCTGCACCGCCTCACCGACGCGATGCGGCACCAGCGTGGGGCCGAGGCCCGGCTGCACGTGCGCAAGGAGATCCCGTTCTTCACCGGTCCCCGCGTCACCCTCGAAGAGTGGGTCTCCCGTCAGCCCCGGAGCTGAGAGGTCCGGCATTCCCCGAGGCCGATCGGATCGACGAGCCGCGTGGGGTGGGGCATTCGATTGCCCCACCCCACGCGGCTTCTTGTTCCGTCCCCTAGCCTTCGATGACCTCGCGGAGGAGCCTCAGCACCTCGGCCGAGGAGTAGTTCTCGGTGGCTGCGGCCACCTTGATCCCGGCCCGTTCCAGCACCTTGGTGGCGGAGTCGCCGACGGCGAACACCAAAACCTCGGGATGCCAGCCGAGGAGACGCCCCACGGCTATCGCGTTCGATCCCGAGGTGACGATCACCGCGTCGAATGCGCCCTCCTCCCACATCTCGCGGACGTCGGTGGGCGCCTCCCGCAGCAGCTGCATGGTGTAGACGGGAATCAGCTGGGCCTTCCAGCCCTTCGCGTGGAGGCCGGAGATGAATCCCGGCGCGAGCAGGGCCGATCCGGGCACCAGGACCGTTCCCGTCCCGTCACCCGTGGGCCAGATGTCGAGGAGCGCGGGGACACCGGCCGCGCCCTCGGGCACCAGATCGACGTGGTAGCCCATCTCGCGCAGCGCATCCGCCGTTCCGGCGCCGACGGCGGCGATCTTCGCCTCCTTGGGGAGCCTCCAGCCAAGTTCCCGGATGCTCTCGACGGCGCGCACCGAGGTGAAAGCCACCCAGTCGGCGCCGTCCAGGGTGGAACTGACGGCAAGCACCTCGCGGCGCTGCAGCGTCACGGATGTGACGTCCAGGCCGTGTTCACGCAGCCCGCGGGCGATCCTTCCCTCCTCGCGGGGAACCAGGATCCTGGCCTTGGTGAGCTCGGTGACCCGGTGACCGCTCTCCGCCTCGGGTTCGGTCTCGGTCTGCGACCGGTTGCGTCCGAGTTCCTCGGCCCCCTTGGAACGCAGGTAGGCGGCGGCTCGGCGGGCGGTGCGAATCGCGTGGTATTCGGATGTGGGCATGCCCATCTGCACCACCAACCCCTTGGAACCGTCCTTCGGCAGGACCGCGACGATCAGCGACAGCACTCCGTCCCGCTTGGCCTTCGCGGCCACCGAAACCGCTTCGCTGACGTCGAGAGCGGCATAGGCGGCCCGTTCCGCCATGACGCAGACGCGGGTGTCGGAGTGGTCGAGTTCCTGAAGGATGCCGATGAGCTCCTTGTCCTCGCTGCGGCATTCGAGACCGGTGGCTCCCAGCCCGGCGTCCGGGAGGATGTCATCCAGGTACTCGGTGACGAGGTCGAGGCGCCCCACGGCCTCGAAGTCGGCGGCTCCGGCCACCAGGCCGTCGATCTCGCCGGTGCGCACCTTCTCCAGGAATTCGAGGAGCTGTCCGGGGGTGCGCTTGACGAACGTGAGTCCGGGGTTGATGCTCAGCAGCTGCGAGCGGCGCAGGCCGGAGCGCGTGGCTATCACCGATCCCTCCGGAAGCTGCTCCAGGGTCAGGCCGTCGCGGGCCACCAGCGCGTCACGCTGATCGCCGCGTTTCAGGATGGCCGCGAAGGTCAGGCCCGGCATCTGCTGTTTCGGGATGCGGTGCATGCGGTGCACCACCAGGTCGAAATCACCACGCATCAGGCCGAGACGCAGCTGCCCCACCGTCTCGGAATCACCGGCGGCGGGGATGTGCACCACATCCACGTCGTGTCCCATTTCCCGTAGGGTGGCGGCCACGGCTTGCGAGCGGGCGACATCCACCACGGAGTTCTTCGTGCCAAGACTGATCTTCAACTCGTCCATCCTCACTGAATAACGACTACGGCTGGTCAATCGTCGGGCCCAGCCTATCGATCCGCGCTAGAGAATTTGTCGTCAGGATGGAACCGCGCGATTCGACCAGTCCTCCAACCTCGGTCCGACCTCTTCAACGCCGGGGTCCGGGAGCAGAGCTCCCCGCCGGAATGCGCGTCCGAAACCGGTGGGCAGGAACACAGGGACCGGAAGGACTCCCCCGGGTTTGGGGGTTCTCTGCACCAGCTCCCAGAGGGTCATCTCCTCGGGGCCCGAGGCCTCGACGATGCCCCCGGTCCGTTTCCCCGATGCCGTCTCGGCCAGCACCCGGGCCGCCGCGTCGAGGGCGATCGGTTTAATGCGCATCCCGGGCACGAACCCCAGCGGACCCAGCCGGTTGCGTTGCAGGACCTGGGCACCGAACTCGAACCACTGGGTGGTGCGCACGATCGTCAGGGCCGGGCTGAAACGCCCGGCCGTCTCCTCCTGGGCCTTCTTGCCCGCGAAGTATCCGTATCCCTGAACCTCCGGCCGGTCGGTGTTGACGATCGACAGGAGGATGTGACGCGCACCCGCCTGAGCCGCGGCGTGCGCAACCGATCGCGCGGACCGTTCAAAGAACTCAACGCAGGCTTTGCGCCCGGTGGCGACGACGTTCGTCGCCTCGATCACCACGTCGGCCTCGAGCGGCGGAAACGAGCCCGCCGTCACATCGAACCCGGTGGAGCGCGAGACCTGTCGCGCCCGGATCCCCTCGGCCTCGCAGGCGCGCTGGATCGCGACCCCTGAGGCCCCACCCCCGACTATCACTGCTTGCATCACCACTCCCATCCCTCTACGACCGTAGAGACTATATGATCGTAGAGGATATACGGGAGGGTGGATGGACCGACGACAACGGATCGCGAATGCGGGGATCGCCCTGATAACGCGCGGTGGCACCCACCGCCTGACCCACCGCGCGGTGGACGCCGAGGCCGGGCTCCCCAACGGCTCGACCTCGTATTACGCGCGTTCCCGCCGCGACCTGATCCGCCTGGTGATGGAGCAGCTCTCCGCGGAATCGCAGGCCGACCTGACCAACATCGAGGTGCCCGGGAAGCTGACGGTCCGGCAGGCCACCGACCTGGTGGGAAGACTGGCCGAACGACTCATCCTGAACGGCGACGCGCAGGCGGCGCGGTTCGCCTTGATGTTCGAGGTCCGCGACGACGACGAGCTGCGCCGAGAGCTCACCGTCGACGCCCCGGTGCGCCGCAGTTTCGACGAGAAGGCCGTCGAGCTGCTGCGCGCCCTCGGCGCGGCTGATCCGGAGGGAACCGCCCCGGAGTTCGTCGCCCTGGTCGATGCGGTTCTGATGTACCGGGCCGTGGACGCGGCCCCCATCGACCCGGCCGGCGTGGTCGAGACCTATCTGGACGGCCTGGTCAGGCGAAAACCGACGGCAGCCCGATGACGTAGCTGTTGATCTCTCCCCCGCCGAGGTTGGTGGCGAAGATGATGCGGCTGAGGTCGCGAGAGGCGCTGGCCTGAGGTTCGAGGAAGTAGGGGTCGCCGTCGACATGGTTCCAGTCGGCGCGAATGTGGGCGACGTTGAGTGCCCGTCCGCCGGGGGTGAGTTCCAGCAGCCACACCTTCCGGTACTCGGCTCGGAGGGTGGGGGCGGGTACTTGGGTACGGTATCCGGCGGCGTCGTCGTAGGTGGAGATGACCGCCCATCCCGGGACACCGAAGGCCTGCCCGCTGATGTGCACCGTGTATTCCTCTCCCTGTGCCGGGTAGAGGGTGCGCAGGTCGTTGCGCTCGCCGGTCGCGACGTCGATGGACGCGATCTGTCCCCTTCCGTAGTCGGCGACCACCAGGAGATCCTCATGGTTCGGGCCGAGGGCGAGGTCGGAGTGTTCCGACCTGTCGAGGAGTTGACGCGACTGCGTGAAGTCGGTGCTGTAGGCGACGGTTCCGCCCTCCCCGGCCAGCCAGGACGGCACCACGTATGTGCCGCTCGGCGCCGTTGAGATGTGGTCCGGGAAGGCCCCCGGGACAGGGAAGGCCGAGGCATCCAGGGTGCCGATCACGGTTTTGTTCTCGAGGTCGAGGGCAAGGAGCCCGTGACAGATGTTGCCCCGGGCGGCCGCGTCGTAGGAGGTAGCCATGAGACCCAGGACCTTGCCGTCGGCGCTGAAGGTGCCTTCTCCCTTGGTCCAGAAGGACGTGGCCCCGGGCCACGGGGTCCGGCCCGTGAAGTCGAAGGCCTGTTCCTTGGTTCCAGTCTCCACGTCGAGCAGCCACCAGACCATGCCGCCGTTGCGTTCGGTGAAGTAGAGCCGGTTGGGTTCACCGGGATGCCAGAGGGGTTCGCAATCGCCGGCCAGGTCCGGGAGCTTGTGCAGATACCCGAAGGTGGTGGCGTCGTAGAGGTGCCAGAAACCCTTGCCATCCTGCGCGAGGTAGCGGGTGTTGTCGGCGTTGAAGGCCTGCCGCCTGGAGTACTCGTGCCGCATGCGGTCGCCCTCCCCCTCGGCAACGGCGGTCGCGCGGTACAGGCGGGTTCCGTAGGCGGGGTCGATCAGGGCATCGGACAGACCGGTGGAGCGTTCCGGCCGAGCAATGGTGTTGATCGGATCATCCGACAGCGGGGTGAGCCGGAAGCTTGACTCGTACAGCGCATCGAAGGGATCGCTCGGACCCGCACTGGGCGGAGATGCCACCGCCGAAGTTGATGGGGAGGGATGGGAGCCGGCGACGCAGCACGCCACCAGGCCGAGGCCTCCGGTCCCGAGAAGGGCACGACGGGAAAACCGGACACAGTTCATCTGTTCCTCCTAGAACACGATTTCTCGGTCCTCCCCTTGTCGCCAACTCCTGGCGCCACGATCGTGATGCTACACGTTCCTGCAACATTCAAAAAGATCTTCTCAAAAGCCGACCGGCTCTTCCCTCTGAAGCTGGTTGAGCCGGGCCGTGAGGAACGAGCGGTCCGAGTCGAAACCACCCCTGACGCTTGGTGGCCAGAACCCGGCCACGAGCCGGCTCACCACATGACGTACATCTAAAGTGGTGGGACAGTTCCACGACAGGAAGGTGCGTGATGCGGACGATCACCCTCAACAATGGTGTGGAGATGCCCATGGTGGGTTTGGGCGTGTTCCGGATGACCGGGGACGAGGTGCACGCCGCGCTGCCGGTGGCCCTCGAGGCCGGGTATCGGCTGATCGACACGGCCGCCCTGTACGGCAATGAGGAGGCGGTCGGTGAGGTGATCACGGCCTCCGGGCTGCCGCGCGACGAGCTGTTCGTCACCACCAAGGTCTGGTACCGCGACTTCGGCCGCGACGCCACGTTGCGGGCCTTCGAGAAGTCGCTGAGCAGGTTGGGGCTGGACCACGTGGACCTGTATCTGCTGCACCAGCCCTTCAACGATTGCTACGGGGCGTGGCGGGCCCTCGAAGAGCTGTACGGGCAGGGGGTCGTCCGCGCGATCGGGGTGTCGAACTTCATGCCGGATCGCTATTTCGACTTCGTCGTCCACAACGATGTCACGCCCGCGGTCAACCAGTGCGAGGTGCATCCTCTCCATCAGCGAGGGGACCTCCACGAGATCACCCGGCAGCACGGCACCGTCCTCCAGGCGTGGGCGCCGCTGGCCCAGGGGAGATCGGAGATCCACGGCTCCCCGGTGCTGCGGAAGATCGCGGAGCGGCACGGGAAGTCGGTGGCGCAGGTGATGCTGCGGTGGCTGGTGCAGCGCGGGATCTCCTTGGTGGTCAAGAGCACCCACGAGGCCCGGCTGCGGGAAAACCTGGATGTCTTCGACTTCGAACTGACCGAGGCCGAGATGTCGGACATCGCCGCCCTGGACGAGCACAAACCGAACGCGGGCATGACCCATCACGATCCGCGGCTGCTGGAGTACCTGCACGACAAATACCGCTGATCCCATCTCCCCAAAGCTGGTCGACTCGAAACCAAGCCGCACTCCCCCAAAGTTGGTTGAGCCGACCCGCGAGCCCTTGAAAAGCAGGGCGACCTTCCCCAGAAGCTGGTTGAGCCGAACTGCGAGCGTCAGCGAGCAGATCGAGTCGAAACCCCTTGCACGTGTCCGGGGACTGGGGTCAGGTTCTGGCCACCGGGTGCCGGGAGTGGTTTCGACTCAGCCGTTCGCTAGCGCTCACGTGCTGGCTCAACCAACTTCAAAGGGGGCGACTCGGGACGCTCGTCCCTCGCGACCCGGCTCAACCAGCTTCGGGAAGAGAAAGCTGGTTGAGCCGAACTGCGAGCGTCAGCGAGCAGGTCGTGTCGAAACCAAGCCGCAGAGCGGTCAGCCTTCGGGGATCTCGCGATACATGGTCACGGGATAGTCGGTATCGGTCATGTGCAGCCACTCCTTGGCAGTGAACCCGAAGCGTTCGTAGAGTCGCTGGCTTCCCAGGGTGGTGGCTTCCAAGTATGCGGGCAGACCGGCCTCGTCGACCACC